>ORMF011271872.1_pt1 | contig 44108 bp, 45 predicted proteins | sample 1779871 | NCBI WGS metagenome assembly ORMF01 (sample SAMEA104232316, study PRJEB22302) | groundwater metagenome | biome: forest; feature: aquifer; material: groundwater | place: USA | collected 2011-08-07 | depth 5.4 m
CGCAGGTGCGCGGCGGCACGGTATGCGAGCCGGTGAGCGGGAAGCCGGTCTTGCTGTGGTCAAAGTTAGCGTCGGTCCACTTGAGGGTGTCGTGGCAGACCTCGCAGGTCTGCGGGAACCCCGCCTGCACGTGATTCGGGTTCTTGGTGTTGTTGTAGTCGGTCAGGTGGCAGCTGACGCACGCCGTATTGTTCAGCTTGTAATTGTTGTTGACATGACAGTCTCCGCACTGGCGCGGCGGCACAGTGTGGGACCCGGTTAAGGCCCAGCCGGTTTGCGCGTGATCGAATTTGGCGTCATTCCAGTTGACGGTGTCATGGCAGGTCTCGCAAGTCAGCGGGAAGCCGGCCTGCACGTGATTCGGATTGGCGGCTTTGTTGTAGTCCTGCTGATGACAGGTGACGCACGCGGTCTGGTTGAGCTTGTAATTGCCATTGACGTGGCAATCGGCACAAGCGCGCGGCGGCACGGTGTGTGAGCCAGTTAGCACCCATCCGGTCTGGGCATGATCGAACTTGCTATTCATCCAGTTGACGGTGTCATGGCAGGTCTCGCACGTAGTGGGGAAGCCGGCTGCGATGTGGTCCACGGGCTGCTTGGCGTTGTTGTAGTCCTGCTGGTGGCAGGAGACGCACGTGGTCTGGGTCAGGTTGTAATTGTTGTTGATGTGGCAATCGGCGCAGGCGCGGGGCGGCACAGTGTGGGCGCCGGTGAGCGGAAAACCGGATTTGGAATGGTCGAAGTTCGCCGGCTGCCAGGCGCTGGTCGAGTGGCATACTTCGCAAGTCTGCGGGAATCCGCCCTGCACGTGGTTCGGATTATTCGCGTTCTGGAAGTCCTTCAAATGGCAAGAGACGCAGGCGGTCTGGGTGAGGTTGTAATTGTTGTTGACGTGGCAATCGGCGCAGGCGCGCGGCGGCACGGTGTGGGCGCCGGTAAGCGGGAACTGCGTCTTGCTGTGATCGAACTGAGCCGGCTGCCAGGCGCTGGTCGAGTGGCAGACTTCGCAAGTCTGCGGGAATCCGCCTTGCACGTGGTTCGGGTTGTTGGTGTTCTGGAAGTCCTTCAGGTGACAGCCGACGCAGGCCGTCTGCGGCAAGTTGTAATTGTTGTTGACGTGGCAATCCCCGCACGTACGCGGCGGCACGGTGTGGGCGCCGGTGAGCGGGAATCCGGATTTGGAATGGTCAAAGTTCGCCGGCGACCAGGTCATCGTGGTGTGGCACGACTCGCAGGTCTGCGAGAACCCCTGCTGTGCGTGGTTCGGATTATTGGTGTGCTGGAAGTCCTTCAGATGGCAGCCGACGCAGGCGGTCTGCGACAAGTTGTAATTGTTGTTGACGTGGCAGTCGGTGCACTGCGCCGGGGGCACAGCGTGGCCGCCCGTAAGCGGGAATCCGGTCAGGGCGTGATCGAAGCGAGCGTTCAGCCAGTTATCGGTCGAGTGACACGACTCGCAGGTGGTAGCAAATTTTCCGGCGACGTGGTCGGGGTTCTTGGCGGCCTGGAAATCTTTCTGGTGGCAACTCTGGCAAGCCGTGGACATGGTCTTGAACTGGCTGAGCGCGCCGTTCTTGTGGCAGTCTTCGCAGGTCGCCGCGGCGTGCGCGCCGGTCAGCGGAAAGCGGTTCATATGCTGATTGATCTGCTGCACAGAAACCTTCCAGCCGCGGACCGTGTGGCAGGACTCGCAAGCCGCGCCCATTTGACGCTTGTGAATGTCGGCGTGGCAGTCGGCGCATTTGTTGCCGACATTGGTGAAGACCATTTTGGTATGACAGGCGGTGCAAGCCACTCCTTCATGCATGCCGCGCAAGGGATAGCGGGTCTGATTGTGGTCGAACTCGGGTACGGCGCGGATCGGCTTCCAGCCATAGACCGTGTGGCAGTTCTGGCAGGAAAGATTCAGATTGCCGTGGGGGCTGCGCGTGTTTTGCATTGCCTGGGGCGGCGCGCCGGGAACCGGCGACGGCAGCAGCAGCCACCAGATCATCCACTTTGCGATCAGACTCGGAACCAAATGGGCCCAGCCCTAGGTCAGAATTTCCGACTACAGAACCCTCGACGAAGTGACAGGTTCTATCCTTCAAAGCAATCGCGTCTCCAACGAGGGTAGCGGTGGTACTCATCAGTGCCCAAGTTACCGCAGTGGTTGTTCATGAGTACAGTAGGCATCTCGTTCAATAGCCTGACGCTTAGTGGCCAGATTCGCGTGGCGAAATACAAGCGTAAGTTCTTCCCGAAAGCAGGGAGAATTTACGGTTCAGGAAACTGAACGGGCAGTACAAATTGGACAGTCCTTCCAGATCTGACCAGGGGTCGGAACCCGGCACAGGCGGGCGAAGGCGCCCGCCCCACATGGTCAGGACTTTTGCTGGAACTTGGGATCGGCGCCGTGGCAGTCCTTGCAGTCTTTGGGAGTAGGTTTGTAGAAGAGCGCCTGCTTGCCTTCGAAGTCGCGAAATAGTTTGTGGCAAGCACCGCAGCGGACGTTCTGGTGCGCGCCCGCGAGCGCGAATTGGGTGCGTTTGTCGTGATCGAAAGTCGAGGGCTTCCACTTTGCGCTGTTGTGGCAATCGGCGCAGGGCGTGATGTCAGCCTTGGCAAATTGGCGGCCGTGGGGATCGGCATGGCACTCCTCGCACTTGAGCGGAGCCGCGGTGAAGTCGGCGTCGATCAGCTTGGTTCCCATGTGGGAAGGCTTGTGGCAATCGATGCAGGCCACAGCACGATGCGCGCCCACGAGAGCGAACTTGGTGTTGGCGTGGTCGAAGCGGGTAAGGTCTTTCCAGGTTTTGGTGGAGTGGCAGGTCTCGCAGCCGGCGAGTTTCCCGTCTGCGCGGAGAGCTTTCATGCGCTCGGCGAACTGGCCGCGGTGAGGATCCTTGTGGCAGGTGGTGCAGGAAAAGTCCTGGAAGTGATAAGCGGCCGTGGTTCTGGGCGCACTCGCGCCTTCCGTGGGTGCACTCTGCACCGCGGCAGAGGCCGGGATCAGCGCCGCCGCTGCGAAGGCCGAGGCCGGCTTGTGGCAGTCGCTGCATAGGACCGCGAGATGGCTTCCGGTGAGCGGGAAGCGACTCTGCTTGTGCTTCGCCAGTGGAAAACTGGTGGGCTTGAAGCCGTCGAGCGTGTGGCATTTCTCGCACTGGTTGAGCCAGGGCGCGGCGGCAAACTGGGTTTGGTGCTCGTCGTGGTGGCAGTCGAGGCAGCGAGCGAACTTGATCATGTAGAGCGTGTCTTTGCCTTTGGCGATGTGGCACTGCGCGCATTCCAGTTTGGCGTGCTTGCCTGCCAGCGGATATTGCGTTGAGGAGTGAGCTTTCAAATCGAAGCGGGAAGGCTTCCATCCGTTAACGTCATGGCAGGAAGCGCAATCGCCGCGGTCGGCGCGCTTCAGAAACTGACCGTTGTGGGCGTCTTTGTGGCAGTCCGCGCACTTGGCAAAGGGAACTGGTTTTTTGAAATCGCCGTTGGCATGGCAGGCACTGCAGGCCGTCTGGTGCTTCCCGAACAGTGGGTATTTGGTTTTGGAGTGGTCAAAGCTCTGGTTCAGCGCGGAAGTGGAGACCCGTTTCCAACCGCCCGTGTTGTGGCAGGACTGGCAAGTTTGCTGCGCGAAGCTGCCTTTGTGCGGGTCGCTGTGGCAATCCGAGCATTTGCCGAAAGGCAACCCCGTGTAACGCGGCTTGTTGTCGGCGCCCGGCGTGTGGCACTGCTGACATTTGACCTGAGCGTGCAATCCGGTGAGCGGGTAGCGCGTCTTCGAGTGATCAAACTGCCCGGCGGTGTTTTTCCAGTCCGTGCTGTTGTGACACTGCGAGCAATTCGACCCCAGGCGGCCGTTGTGTGCGTCCTGGTGACAAGTGATACAGGCGGAACTCAAGCCGAGAAAAGTCTGGTTCAGGTCGCGGATTTTGATGAAGGGCCTTTGCGCCGGGGCAATCCGCTCGGAAGTATGGCACCGGTTGCAAGTGAGTCCGGCGTGCTTGCCCTCTAGTGCGAATCCGGCTTGTTTGTGATCAATGCTCCTGGGATCCCATTTGATCAGAAGAAATTCGCGTCCATTATGGTCGGAGTGGCAGCGCGCGCATCCCTGGCTCGAACCTGCCGAAATTCCATAGGTGGTGTGCACTCCGCGCCGCGCCGCCAGCCCGGCCGCGATCTCGGTGTGGCAGTCCAGGCACTTGAAAACCGCCTCACCGCCGCCAAGTTTGTGACAGCTGGTGCACTGCGTAGCTCCGTCCAGGGATTGGTGTGCACGCGCGAGCGGCCCGGGAGAAATCTGGGCGTGAGTGTGTCCAAGCACAAACAGGAGGGCGCCGAGTGCCAACAGTGTGGTGCGCGTGGGCAATCTGATCAGTTCTCCCGCAGCAATTAGCTGTCCTTTCTTGTAGAGTTGCTCTTTCCAGCCCTAGAGTCGGATGCGGGCTTCCGCTGCCACGGGTGGGAGTCCTTTGGGAGGAGAATACGTAGTAGCGAGAAATTGTCAAAGAGAACTGAAGTGCGTGATCGTACCAGGCTATTGGCCCCGTGCGCTGAGTCCTCAGCCCCGAACCTATTTATGAAACACGCTCTAGGAACCATTCGGCCTCCGGAGGCAGGCGCTCTCTTTGTATCAACAGTGTATATACATTAGGGTATACTATGTATCGGTTCGAGGGGGTAACCGCTCATGAAGGCACAGATGGTCAAGTGGGGCAATAGCCTGGCCGTTCGCATTCCTAAGCCCATCGTCGAGGAAGCCAAGCTGAAAGAAGGCGATTCGCTGGAGATCGAAGCCGCCGCCGAGGGGCACGTCGAACTGCGCCGCGCAACCCGGATTCCTACCCTGACACAACTAATTTCCCAGATTACTCCAGAGAATCGCTACGCCGAGGTCTCCGTCGGCGCCGAAGTGGGGAAGGAAGTTGTTGAATGGTGATCCCCTACGTTCCGGAAGCCGGGGACATCGTGATGATGAATTTCGATCCGCAAGTTGGCCGCGCACAGGCCAAGCGGCGTCCGGCATTGGTGCTTACCGATCAGCGCTACAACCGCGCCAGCGGCCTCGCGGTGGTTTGTCCGCTTACGAGCAAACGCAAACCCTACCCCTTCGCCCTGCCCATTACCGTTGACCGGGTAGAGGGAGCGGTTCTCGTCGATCAGTTGAAGAGCATGGATTGGGCTGGCCGCAAAGCGGAATTCCACTCCAAGGCTGAGCCTGCGTTACTTAACAAAGTGCGTCAGTACATTGCTGTGCTGCTCGTGCTTCGTTGACACGATAAAGTGGGAGCCACAACATGGCCAAAAGAGCAGCGGTCAAGAAAACCAAAGGCGAAGTTGGGAGAACGAAGGACGGTAAGTGGATTGTTCGATTCGGGAAACTGCATCCGGGGTCGGGTCGTACCGGGGCCGTTCCCAATCTATTCCAAGCAGTTGGAGAAAAACTTCCATTTGAGTTGATTGGGAAGGTGGATAAGCATCTAGGCGCGCTGAAGAAAGAGGGCATCGTCCGGAAGGGAATTTACGTCGCCCACGATTCGATGGGCTACGCTCGATACATCGGGCGTGGGAGGATCTTTCCCAGGCTTCGCGCCTGTTTCAGGAAACATCACCTAGAACTCACGTATTTCTCGTTCTACATTGTGAAGGACAAAAAGCACGAACGGGAGATAGAAACCCTGCTGATCCATTCGGCAGGCCCCCTTCTGCAATTCAACACGCAGAAGAAGCGAGTCACAATTAGCGCCGGAAATGTGCGTGACTACGAAGCTGGGACGCACTACTGTCAAAGATATTATGGGAGAGGTACAAGACCGTGAAGCGTAACTCGGCAGCGGATGGCTTGGGGCATATCTGGCTCAAGAGGAGCCGGCAGGGCCAGGGAACTCCTCTGCAGTTCCTATTGTGATGTATACTATACATCATGCGACGGACTCAGTTATACCTGGACGACGATTTGTGGAGTACGCTCCGCGCCCGCGCTCGCAGGCAGGGAACTACCATCTCTAATCTAGTGCGGCAGGCCGCTCGCGAGCGCTATCTGGGCAATTTGGAAGCGCGCCGGGAGGCCATGCAAGCCTTCGTAGGGACCAGGAAGGATCGGTCGGCATTGTCGGATTCTACCGAGTGCGTACGCCGCTTGCGGCGAGGCAGCCGCATTGAGAGGCTCGGAAAACGGTGACGGTTCTGGTAGACTCCGACGTCCTCATCGAGGTCTCCCGCGGGAGGGACCAGGAGGTTTTGTCGAGGTGGGCGGAATTGAGCCGCTCCGACAGCACCATTCTTTACTCGCCGGTCACCGCGGCGGAACTGTGGGCAGGAACCCGGCCGCGCGAGCATGAAGCGCTCACGAATCTTTTCCGGGCGCTGCTGTGTGCTCCGATCGACCGTGAAACCGGCCGCCAAGCTGGCGATTATCTCCGTCAGTATCGCAAGAGCCACGGCCTCGAACTCGGCGACGCACTGATTGCGGCAGCGGCGTTGCTGAATGAGGCTGAACTCTGGACGCGCAATCGCAAGCACTATCCGATGAAAGAGCTGTCGTTTTATTGAATTTCTGGCCTTACACGACGCGCCGCTGATGTTCTCCCTTTCCATTTGCTTCCCTTCGCGCCACGATGGTACAAACCTCAAGAGGCCATCCGCTGCGTGAAAAAGATCGTTGTTATCCCCGTTGTAGCTGTTTTGTTGGTGCTCGCCCTTTTGGCTGCCGAACGCTCGCGCCGAATCAATCTTCCGACGAGCAAGGGACTGACGCTCCCCGTCCCCGGCTACATCGCCCGCACCAACAGCTTTCCCGCAACGATTGCGCTCAGCCCTGACGGCCGTTATGCCGCGCTGCTCAATCAGGGCTACGGCACGCAGGAAACAGGCGCGCGCCAGTCCATCGCGATTCTCGACCTCGGCAACAATCAGCTACGCGATTTTCCCGACGCTCGGTTGAGCGACGATACCTCGACCCGCCAGAGTTACTTCATCGGCCTCGCCTTCTCGAGCGACGGCCAGCATCTCTATGCGTCCATGGGCTCGATTACCGATCCTGAGGGTAAGAAACCCAAGAGCACTGGCAATGGCATCGCGGTTTATAGATTTGCGGCGGGCCAAGTCACACCCGAGCGTTTCATCAACATTCCTCCGCAGCGGCTCGCGGCAGGGAAGGAAGTTTCGTTTGGCGTGCGCAAGACACCGGCAGGAACCGCGCCACCGTACCCGGCCGGGTTCGCGGTCTTGCCCACACCCCAGGGCGATCGCCTCCTCGTCGCCAACAACCTCTCGGACAACGTCGTGCTGGTTGACGTCAACTCCGGGGAGATCCGGTCATCCTTCGACCTGAGCCGCACGCGCTTTATCCCCAGCGGTTTTCCATACACGGTGATCGCGAACAAAGCTGGAACCAAGGCCTGGTGCAGTCTATGGAATGGGTCCGCAGTGGCTGAACTCAATCTTGAGTCCGGCAAGGTCTCACGCTGGATCACCTTGGGACCGCCCAACTCCATTGCGCCCAGTTCGCATCCGACTGCGATGCTGCTGAACCCGAATGAGGACACGCTTTACGTGGCGCTCGCGAATGCGGATTCCATCGCCGCGGTCGATCTGAAGACTGGATTCGCACTCCGCCATTACTTCACCGCTTTCAGCAACCACGGCTCGACTCCCCAGGCCATCGCCCTGTCGCCCGACGGCAAGCACCTCTACGCTGCAAGCGCTGCGCTCGACGCCGTCGCCGTGTTCGAAGTCAAGGCTCTACCTGACCTGAGTGGAACCACCACCTTCTACGCCCCGGCTGAAAATCCCCTCGGCTTCATCCCTACCGAGTGGTATCCGAGCGCCATCGCCATCGCCGGCAACGACCTGCTGATCGCCACCGCCAAAGGCCAGGGCAGCGGCCCTAACAACATGATGGGCAAGCTCAGGAGCGAACGCCGGCATCGCGAGCATCCCTACATTGCGACGCTGATTGGCGGTTCGATCTCGCGTCTGAACCTGGGCGAGATCGATAAGAATCTGGCGGCCTACACGCGCCGGGTCGAAGAAGACAATCTCTTGCGCTCCGATCCCGGCAAGTTCGACTTTGTCGGCGGCAGGAATCCCATCCGCCACGTGATCTACGTCTTGAAAGAGAACCGAACCTACGATCAGGTGCTCGGCGACTTGCCAGTGGGCGATGGCGATCCGTCGCTGACTCTCTACGGCGCCGACATCACGCCCAACCAGCACAAGCTGGCCCTGCAATTCGGCGTGCTCGACAACTTCTACGACAGCGGAGAAGTTTCCGGCGACGGGCACATCTGGTCCAATGCCGCGACTACGAGCGACTACAACGAAAAAAATTGGCCCATCGGATATCGCAGCAAAGAACGAACCTATGATGCTGACGGTACGGTGGCCGACGCATTGCCACTCGAGCAGGAAATCCCCGATGTGGATGATCCCGCCACCGGTTTTATCTGGGACAACCTGGCGAAACGCGGCCTGAGTTATCGCATCTACGGGGAGTTCGTCCAGGCGGTGTGGTGCAAGGACCAGAAAGCCAAGTCACCGAAAGAGGGGACGCCTTCTCCAACGTCTGCGCCGTGTCCGGTAGCCGAAATCAAGAAGGGCGAAGCTTTGCCGCCGAATGTTGGCAATCCCCGCGGCGGGCCGAGCCCTTGGCCGTGGCCGGTTCCGCAACTCAAGCGCATGCGACCGACAAAAGCTGCCCTGCGCGACCACTACGATCCTCTGTTTCCGGATTTCAATATGGATTATCCGGACCAGTTGCGCGCCGATGAGTTTCTGCGGGAATTCGACGAGTTCGTCAAGACGCGAGGAACGGCAAAGGAACTACCGCAGTTCATCCTGCTCTATCTGCCTTGCGATCACACCGGCGGAACGCGTCCGGGGGGGCCGACCCCGCAAGCGTCTGTTGCCGATAACGATCTCGCGGTGGGACGTGTCGTGGAGGCGGTTTCCCACAGTGCGTACTGGGACGATACCGCCATCTTCGTGATCGAAGACGACGCGCAAGATGGAGCCGACCACGTTGATGCCCATCGCTCCACCGCCTTCGTGATCAGCAAATACGCGCCGCGCGCGGATCGGCCCTTTGTGGACTCTCACTTCTACACCACGGTCAGCATGATCCACACCATGGAAGAGCTGCTCGGCCTGCCGCCCATGAATCTGTTCGACGCGTACGCCCCGCTGATGACGGCGCTGTTCTCGGGTCCTGGAACGCAGCCGCCCTACCAGGCCGATGACAAGAACCTGCGCAGCGGGTTGATCTATCAGACGAACGGCAAGAAGGCGCCGGGGGCGAAGGAATCTTCGAAGATGGACTTCTCTCGCCCCGATGCGGCTAACGCCAAACAGTTAAACGACGTTCTCTGGCGCGACGCCAAGGGCGACATCCCCATGCCCGCCCCGTGGCATTCGCATTCCACGCCCTAAAGAAGGCTGCGCAGAAAATCGAAAGCGTTTCCAGCCTCCGGTTTCTCGTGAAATTCTGATCCTCGATGCGTTCCCCCGCCCTTGGGGAAAGGTGGCGTGGCGGCCGGCCCGCATCTCGACGTTAGTTTGAGAGCGTGTTTAGAGCTGCACAACCGAAAGACCTGGAACACGCTGGAAGTCGCGGGAATTACCAGTCAACACCTGATAGCCAAGCGACAATGCCGTGGCGCCGATCAGCAGGTCTCCGAATGGGATTACCACGCCGCGGCTCTGCTGCTCGCCGTCGATCTTCCCAGCGAGAAGCGCGGTCTCTTTCGTGTAAGGGTAGACTGTCAGGTCGGCCAGCAGTTCGTTCAGGAACGATTCCCGGCGCAAGCGCAATTCCGGCGTCCGGGCACGATAGATGCCATGGATGAGTTCCGTCAGGCCAATGGCAGAGAGCGCAGCTTCCTGGTCGCCGGTCCGGTTTACGATTTGCTCGATTAACTGCTCGACCGTGTTGCCGCGCCGCTCGGCGGCAATCACCACGCTGGAGTCGAGGATCAGTCCCATGCGGGTGGGTTCAGCGGTTCACGATGGCTGTTGATGACTTCTTCGAGATCGCGGGCAAAGTCCTGGTCGAGCGTGGCGGTGCAGGCGTGCTCTTTGGCCAGCCGGAGAGACTCCGAGAGCCAGCGAACATGCGCCTCGGCCGGACGCACTACGGCCACGGGGCGCGCGTCGTCTCCGATGACGATCTCGGCCCCGGCGCGCACCCGTGCCAGCACGCCGGCAAAGTCGCTGGCGGCTTCCGCTTCCGAGATGTGAATGATGTTCTTCGCCATAGCGACAATTATATCGCTACTCCTCGATGCAGGTCCGGCGTCCGGCATCGTATTTCTACACTTTCGTTTTCCGGTACTCGTCAAATGCGTCCAGGAACCGGTCAATATCCTGCTTGGACAAATAATACGGCGTAGACAGCCGCAGCTTGTGCGGCTCCGCGCCCCGGATGCGAATCTTCTTTTCCTTCCACATCCAGTGTTCCAAATCCATCCGCGGGAGCGGAGGAACGTTCACGGTGGCGATGCCGCATCGCATGGTAGCGTCCGGCGAGGTCCACGACACCGCGCCGCGTTTCACCATCGCGGCCAGAATGTAGTCGCAAAGCTGGCGATGCCGGCGTTCGATGCGATCCAAGCCAATGTCGTTTGCCAACTGGATCGCGGCGCGCAATCCCCACAGTGCCGGCACGTTGGAACTGCCGATGCGCTGGAAGCGTTCGGCCCGAATCTTCTTGTCGTCCCAGCCTTCAGTGGCGATCGTGTTCCACACCCGGTCAATCACTTCGTTGCGGACATAGAGGAACCCCGATCCCTTCGGCGCCTGGAGCCACTTGTGCGGGCTGGAAGAATAGAAATCGCAGCCCAGGTCGTGCAGGTTGAAGCGCATCATGCCGGGCGTGTGTGCGCCGTCCACCGCGGAAAGGATGCCTTTGCTGCGGGCCAGGGCACTCAGCTCCTTGGCCGGCAGCACGACTCCGGTGAAGGTGCTGATATGGCTGAAAAACAGCACCCGCGTCCGCGGCGTGATGGCCTCGCTGAACAGGTTCAGCACCTGCGCGGGATTCTCCACTGGCTTGGGAAGGGTCACCTTCTTGACCACGATCCCGTAGCGTTTGGCGCGCAGTTGCCAGGGCATCTCTCCACCGGGATGTTCCTGATCGGTCATGAGCACTTCGTCGCTGGGTTTCAGGTCCACGCCATTCGCGATGTAGCTGTTAGCCTCGGTGGCATTGCGCAGCAGGGCGATCTCGTCTCGATCACAACCCACGAAGGCGGCCAGCGGGTCGCGGAACTGGTTCCAGGAGGCGTATCCCCAGATGGGGTAGTCTTCCGGATCGGCCTCGTTGAGTTTTTCGCAGGCCTCATAGCCTTCGAAGATCGCGCGCAGCACCGGGCCGGGACTGGAGCCGACGGTGCCGTTATTCAGGTACACCTCATCCGCCGGGATCAGGAACTGCTTGCGCAGCTCGCGCCAGTAGGCGTCCTCGTTCAAGTCGTAGAGCGTCGTATCTGGCAACTTCGCCGGGACGGAACCGAGTTGCGCCCAGAGATTCTGTGGAAGTGCCAGGCCGGCACCCAGGGCCAGCGACGATGAGAGAAAGCCACGACGGTCGAGCATAGCGGCTCCGTTTCTTCGGAAACGCGCCATAGTACACCCTCCCAAGGTTCCATTCCGCAGATTCCAAGTAACCTTCCGGCTGCCGCCTGCGTCCAAGTAACAGGGTAATTCCGTCGGTTGGGCTTGCCATGCGGAGTATAATCGTCTCAACCGCCCGGTACCGATGGGGAGAGTTCGCATGTTGCTCCGTAAAATATTGATTTCGCTCACCTTGTTGGCCCTCATCGTGCCGGTGTCGCTGGCCCAGGACCAATCTTCCAAGCAGGACTCTTCCACCAGCAGCGGGGCGGCGCAGTCCGAACCGCCGGTGCAGCAACCGGACGACAGCAAGGTCAAACACGACGGCAGCAAGAATGACGTTGATGCCATCGGCAACCGCAAGGTCGGCGGCCGTGGTATGGGCAACTGGTATTCGCTGGAGACCGAGATTCGCATGGGCAAGGAGTACTCCCAGCAGGTCGAGGCCAGCGTAAAGATGGTGCAGGACCCGGTGGTCACCGAGTACGTCAACCGCATCGGACAGAACCTGGTGCGGAATTCCGACGCCCAGGTGCCTTTCACCATTAAGGTCATCGATTCCGACGAGGTGAATGCGTTCGCTCTTCCCGGCGGATTCTTCTACGTGAATTCCGGCCTGATCCTGGCGGCCGACGAAGAAGCTGAACTGGCGGGCGTGATGGCGCACGAAATCGCGCACGTGGCCGCCCGGCATGCTACTAAGCAGATGACTCGCGGGAACTGGGCGAACATCGCAACGATTCCACTGATCTTTGTGGGCGGCGGCATTGGTTATGCCGTGCGCTCGGCTGCGGGGCTGGCGCTTCCCATGACCTTCCTGAGTTTCTCGCGTGGATTTGAAGCGGAAGCCGACTACCTTGGCCTGCAGTACATGTACAAAACCGGCTACGATCCGCAAGCGTTTATCAGTTTTTTTGAGAAGCTCCAGGCGAAGGAGAAGAGGAAGCCCGGAACGCTGGCGCGCGCTTTCTCGACCCACCCACAAACGCCCGACCGGATCGAGAAATCGCAGGAAGAGATCGGTAGGATTCTCCCCGCGCGTCCGCAATACGTGGTCTCCACTTCGGAGTTCGACGACGTGAAATCGCGGCTGGCCACGATCGAGAACCGGCACAAGGTCTTAGACGACAGAGAAGGAAGCAAGCCGAGCCTGCGCCGCACTTCCACCAACGACAAGTCCGGCAAGGACGATAAGAGCGCCGATGACGACCGCCCAACCCTGAAACGCCGCGAAGACCAGAAACAGAATTAACGCTTCATCAAGCCCGTAAAAAACCGGCGGCCCTGGCCGCCGGTTTGCTTTGTGCCGTTCCTCACTTGCCCCAACGAGTTGTCATCCTGAGCGAAATGAAGGACCTGCTTTTCTCCGACCACGGAAGCCAGGCACTGGCCACCGCGCCTACGACCCGCCCGCCACAGACTTCACCGCAATGGTGTCTCCCTTGACCTCCCCCGTCACTTTCACCGACGCGCCCGCCAGTTCGTTGAGCTTGTCGAGCGCGGCCTTGTCGGTGGTCTCGAGCGTATAAACTTTGTCTCCAACGACCAGGGCGTACTTGGAACCGCCCTTCACACATTCGTGAGTGCATGAGGCGTCGTTGCCGGTCATTTGGTGTTTGGCTCCGCACATGGAGTCACTCACTTTGCCTGTGATGGTCTTGTCGGCTGCTAAGGCGGAAATGCCTGTCAATCCGGCGAAAAGTAAGGTCCCAAGAGCGGCGGTTGCAAACTTGCTAACTTTCATCGGTCACTTTCTCCTGTGAAGGTTTCCACGTTGATTCGTGGACTCAGATTATTAGATTCACCAAAATCCCACATCGTTACCAGATATTTTGCGTGCTACCTCGGCGTGAACCGAAGCGTTACATCCACCGTCTTGTCTTTTTCGTTGACGGCTTCATGAACTCTGATGTCCCACGGTACGCCCGCAGGCACAAAACGGGACGTCTCATCCAGAAACTTCTTGGGATACTCGCTGTCATACGGTTCGCCTTCGCCTAACTTCCAGGCTGCCAGGAGGTGAGCCTTGGCCTGCGAGTCCAGCCCAATGATCTCGAGCTCGCCCATTTTGAATTGATCGCCCTCGAGCACGTTCAGGCCGTAGTGAACCGTGCTGTGGTCGTCATCCAGCAGCGGCTTGGGCGTGATGCGTGCGGTCATGTAGCCCTTCGTGTGATACAGCTTCGCCACTTTCTCCAGATCGCTGACGAGACGCACGGCGTCGGCAGCCTGCCCGGTGGGGAGATGGATGAGGCGCTGGAGGTCTTCAGCGGGGATCGCGGTGTTGCCTTTCCACTCGACGCCCGAAGTGGAATATACCTTTCCGGCCGTCAAGGGCAGGATCGCGTCCACCTCCACCTCGCCGCCAGATTGCGTCACCACGCGGGCCACAGAGTCTGCGAACGACGCCTTCAGGTATCCGCGTTGCAGACAAACTGGCATGAACTCTATGCGGGCGACTTGCGCCAAGGGCGAACGCATGTAGCGCGCTCCGGTGAGTTTGCGGGCCGCCGCCTGCAATGGAGGCAGCTGGTCAGGGGTGGCCCCGGGGAACTCAACGTTGCGAATTCGTATCTCCAGTGCCTCCACCCGGTACGAAATTCCGATTAGTGTTCCCCCCTCCTGGGGAGCCTCGCGCAGGTAATCGACGCGCGCCGGAATTTGCTTTTCGTCGAGAACGGCCTGCAACGCCTCCTCGACCTGGTCCGGCATGGTTCCCGCCACGGGCATTCGCGGCGTGAACAAAGGGACACGCCGCTGAATCTCGGTGAGCAGTTGCGCATCCGTGAACCAGACGAAGTTTTCAAAGTGCGCCGGAACTAGCTTGCTCCCTTCTATGTCGGTGAGCTGCAACTCGAGTTTGGTGCCGGCCGGCGAATACGAGAATGAGTAAACGACCTCCGTAAACAAGCCTGTGTCGCCCAGGCGCCGGGCCGCTTCCTTGAAATCCGCTTCGCCGACGTTCTGGCCGAGTGCGAGCCCGCTCGCCGGCAGGATCTCCTTTTCTGTATACCTCTGGGTGCCCGTTACTTTGAGGCCGATCAGCTTGTAGGCCGTGACCGGCGTGGTTTTGCCGCTGCCAGCGGATTTCTGGGCGGCGGCGGTCGCGATCAGGGCTAAACAGGAGGCTAGAAAAATGAAGGCGGTCTTTTTCATCTTTATCTTGCACGTTTGGCGGGAGTGGCGGTCGAAAAATTCTTCTGTTTTACCGCGATGTCAATGAAGGCCTTGGCAGCCCGGCTGAGCGACTTGTCTTTACGGAAGACGAGCGCAATGTCGCGCCGGATTTTCGCATCGGATAACGCCAGCGCCGCGAGAGCGTTGGCGCGAATGTCCTCCTGGATGTTGGAGCGCGCGATGAAGCCCACGCCCACATCCGCCGCCACGAAGCGTTTCAACAGTTCGCTTGAATCCAGTTCCATCGCGTAGTGCGGCTTCAGGTGGCGGTCGTAGAACAGGGTTTCGAGCGCGTCCCGCGTGTGTCCCGCCTTTGGCACTACAAGTGGATACGCCGCAACTTCCGCCACGGTGACACTCTGCTTGGCGGCGAGCGGATGGCGAGGTGGCGTGATCGCGACGAGTTCGTCCCGGTGAATGGGTACACACTGCAAACGATTGTCGTTCACCGGCAGCGAGACCACTCCGAAGTCCACCGAATTGTCGCTGACCGACTCCAGGATCTTGGCATAGTCCGAGCGCTTGATATTGACCGCTACATCCGGATAGTTGCGTTTGAACTGGGCAAACACTTCGGGCAGGATGTGGAGGCAGGTGCCCTCATTCGCCCCCACCACGATTGCCCCGCGCGGCACATGCTCGGTTTCAGCAATCGCGGTCCAAATGGCCTTGCGCTGTTCCAAGGTCTCTTCGGCATACTTGAAGAACAGCTTGCCGGCCACCGTCAGCGAGACCCGGCCTCCGGATCGATCCAGTAGCCGGGCTCCGACTTCTTCTTCGAGCGCGCGAATCTGCGACGAGACGGCGGGCTGCGTCCGGAATCGTTTCTCAGCGGCGCGCGAGAAGCTGGACAGCCGCGCTACTTCCAGAAAGATTTCGAGCTGATCGAAGTCCATTGCGAGGGTTGCCCCAGACACTATAACCAGCATTCAGCCGGTGCGGAAGAGGCTTGCGTTTGCGACGCGCCAAGATGGGCTGTCATCCTCAGGATGACATTTTGGAGATGGAACGAAACTAGACGTTGATCACGCCGACTAGTTCCTTCACCGCCGCCGCGCTCTTATCGAGCGCCGCCTTTTCTTCCGGCGTCAGCTTGATCTCGATGATCTGCTCGATGCCCTGGGCGCCCAGCTTTACCGGCACGCCCACATAAAGGCCGTGGATGCCGTACTCTCCGTTGAGGTAGGCGGCGCAGGGCAGGATCTTCTTCTTATCTTTCAGAATCGCCTCGACCATCTCGGCGACCGCCGCGGACGGCGCGTAATAGGCCGATCCGGTCTTGAGGTATTTCACGATCTCGGCGCCGCCGTCGCGCGTGCGCTGAACGAGGCGGTCAACCGTGGCCTTGTCCATCAATTCCGTGATCGGAATACCCGCGACAGTGGAATAGCGGGGGAGTGGCACCATGGTGTCGCCGTGTCCGCCGAGCACGAAGGCAGTCACATTCTCCACGCTCACTTTGAGTTCCATGGCAATGAAAGCCCGGAAACGCGCGGAGTCGAGGATGCCCGCCATCCCGATCACTCGTTCGCGCGGGAAGCCGCTCATCTTGTAGGCGGCTTGTGCCATGGCGTCGAGCGGATTCGAGACGATGATCAGGATGCAGTTGGGCGAGTACTTCACGGCCTTGCCGACCACGTCATTCATGATGCCGTAGTTGGTTTTAAGCAGGTCGTCGCGGCTCATACCAGGCTTGCGCGGGATGCCGGCCGTGACCACCACGATGTCGGAGTTCGCCGTGTCGGCATAGTCCTGCGTGCCGAGGACGTAGGAATCCCGCTTCTCAATGGGCATAGCTTCGAGCAGGTCCAGACCTTTGCCCTGGGGCACGCCCTCAATGATGTCAATGAGCACGACATCGGCGAGTTCCTTGGACGCGATCCAGTGGGCTGCCGTCGCGCCCACGTTTCCAGAGCCTACGACGGTTACTTTTTTGCGCATGATGAGTCCTTTCTTGAACGATAAGAAAACCCTTAACCACGGAGGGCACGGAGGAACACGGGGGAAACCATACTACTTTGCTGCCGTCGCTACCGCTGCGCCCATGTTTTCGATCATGTAGCCGGCGAATTCGCTGGTCTTGACCTTCTGGGCCCCTTCCATCAGGCGCTCAAAATCGTAGGTCACTTTCTTCTGCTCGATGGTGCGCTCCAGACTCCGCTCGATCAGGTCGGCCGCTTCGCTCCATCCCAGAAAACGGAACATCATCATGCCGGAAAGCATGACCGAACCCGGATTGATCACGTCCTTGTCGGCATACTTGGGAGCGGTGCCGTGAGTGGCTTCGAAAATGGCGTAACCGTCGCCGATGTTGGCGCCGGGCGCGATGCCCAGTCCGCCCACCTGCGCTGCGCAGGCGTCGGAAATATAGTCACCGTTCAGGTTGGGCGTGGCCAGGACGCTGTATTCATCGGCGCGCGTGACCACCTGCTGGAAGATGGAGTCGGCGATGCGGTCGTTGATCATCAGCTTCTTCTTCCAGGCGCCGTGGCCGTGAGTGGCGTAGATCGAATCCAGGCAGCCCTTCACCTCTTTGTACAGTGCCTGCCGGAAATCGTCGGTTGCGAATTCCAGACCCGGCTCGATGAGGCTTGCGTTCTGCTCAACGGTGAGGTTGGTATTCTTGTCCTTGTTGTCGAGAATCCAGCTTTCGCGCTCGGTGACAACCTGGTCGCGGAACTCCTCGACGGCCAGTTCGTAACCCCACTTGCGGAAAGCGCCTTCGGTAAATTTTTGGATGTTGCCCTTGTGGACGATCGTGACCGTCTTGCGGCCGCTCTCTAAGGCATGCTGGATAGCCATCCGCACCAGCCGCTTCGTGCCGGTCACCGAGATGGGCTTGATGCCAACGCCCGAGTCCAGCCGCACCTGCTTCTTGCCGCCCTTCAACATGTCTTTGTTCAGGAACTCGATGAGCCGGGCGGCATCGGGCGTGCCCTGTTCCCATTCGATTCCGGCGTAAACATCTTCGGTGTTCTCGCGGAAGATGACCACATTCATGCGCTCGGGATGCTTCACCGGCGAGGGCACACCTCGGTAGTACTTCACCGGACGCACGCAGCAGTAGAGATCCAATATCTGACGAAGAGCCACGTTTAGGGAACGGATGCCGCCGCCGACCGGAGTAGTCAGCGGACCCTTAATGGCGACCCGAAACTCGCGGATGGCATTGACCGTGTCGTCGGGCAGCCAGTTTTGAAAGCGCGCTTTGGCTTTCTCACCCGCAAAAACCTCATACCAGGCGACGGCGCGCTTCCCGCTATAGGCCTTCTCCACGGCGGCGTCGAACACTCGGACCGAAGCTTTCCAGATGTCGCGGCCGGTGCCGTCCCCTTCAATGAACGGGATGATGGGACGATCCGGCACTCGGTACTTACCGTTGCTGTACGCGATCGGCTGCCCATCTGCCGGGACGGGAACTCCGTTGAACGAAGCCATGATTGCCAACCTCCGGTACCAGTAAGAGAAGTATCAATTATAAAGAATATTGCGGAACAGCATGTAATGAGGCCCATTACCTCGAATGGGCGTTGGGGCGTAGCCCAAAAAGTGTAGGAAGACGAAGGGCCGTCCCTGAGGGGCTGCATTCAGAACAATTTGTTCCGCCCGGGATCGTGCCAGCCTAGCTGCGTTCGATCGTCAGCGCTGTGACCACGACGTCCTTGTTGGGGCGATCCTGCCGGTTGCGCGCTACCTTCGAGATCTTCTCCACCACGTCGTTTCCTTCGACCACCTCACCGAAGATGGTGTGTTTCCCGGTAAGCCAGTCGGTGTTGCCGACGGTGATGAAAAACTGCGATCCGTTGGTGTTGGGACCGGCGTTGGCCATCGCGAGTTTGCCGGCCTTGTCGAAGCGATGAGGGGAGCCTTTGGTTTCGTCCTCAAACTGATACCCCGGGCCACCCATGCCGGTGCCCTGGGGATCCCCGCCCTGGATCATGAAATCGGGAATGACTCGGTGGAAGATGGTGCCGTTGTAGAGCGGGTCTTTGCTTTTCTTGCGTGTGTTCGGGTGAGTCCACTCGCGCTGGCCTTCCGCCAGTTCGACAAAGTTGGCGACGGTTTTCGGAGCATCTTTCTCAAACAGGCGGCAAACGATGCTGCCTTCACTGGTGTTGAAAACGGCGTAGGTGCCGGGCGTGCGTGCCATAACTTTCCTCACGTTTCTGGTAGAGATTTATTGCTGGGGTTGCGGCTTCCTTTTCACGGCAGCGGACGGCTTGGCTCCAGGTGCGGGTTTTGGCGCCGCCGGCTTGGCGCCTGCGGCAGCGCCTCGCTGGATTTCGATGTGGGTAATCTTTGCGGGACGGAGCGGGCGCTCACCGTCGGTCGCCATGCGAGCGATCTTCTTGACCAGTTCGACCGCGGCTGGATCGCACTGGCCGAAGATGGTGTATCCGCCGTTGAGGCTGGGATACGGAACCTCGGTGATGAAGAACTGTGAGCCATTCGTGTCCCGCCCAGCGTTCGCGTAGGCAAGACGCCCCGGACGGTCGAACGTCAAGCCGGGTGAGGTCTCATTCTTGAACTTGTAACCGGGATCTCCCTCGCCGTTGCCGGCGGGATCTCCTCCCTGGATCATGAATTGCGGGATGACGCGATGAAAGATGGTGCCGTCGTAGAGGGGCACGCCGTGCTTCTTCGCGTGAGAGACGGGGTTGGTCCAATCCTTGGTACCGTCCGCGAGTCCGATGAAATTGGCAACGCCGATCGAGGCCTCCTTCTCGAAAAGCTTACAGCGCATGTCGCCGGCGGTGGTGTGGATGATAGCGGTGGGCCCGGCAGCGGGCGCCGCAACCGGCGTTCTGACCGGCGGTTTCGCCGAGGGCGCGGCCTGACCCGTGGCGAGCAGGGAAGAGGAAGCAATCAGAACAAGCGTGCAGAAGAGGGTTCGCATAAGCGTTCCTTGTGATGTTTTTGGCAAACAGCAATTGTACCAAGCGGTGCGCGGGCGCTGGCGTTCCTAGTGCGGGCTCGCAGCGGCCTGCATTTCGCGGCTGACCCGCTCCGCCTCGCGGAACACTCGCAGCAGGTTCCCGCCCAGGATCTTGCGGATGTCGTCCGCGCTGTAGCCGCGATCAAGCAGGGCTTGGGTGATCTTGGGGAGATCGGCCGCCGAGTCGATCCCTTGCGGGGTGGCCCCGCTCACACCGTCAAAGTCCGATCCCAGGCCGACGTGATCCACGCCCGCAACTTTCGCGATGTGGTCAAAGTGATCGATCAGCGACTTGAGCGGCGGACGCGGAATCTTCGCCGCCCACTCACGCTCAATGCGGTCTGCATCGAGATACGTTACGGTTTGTCCGGCGGACTTGCGCTGTTCCATGTAAGCCTTCAACGCCGCATCGCGGTCCTTCGCCAGAGCCTCGGCTGCCTTGCGATAGTCCTCGTCGATGAAGGCATTGTAGAAATTCACCTGGACTACGCCGCCGTTCTTGGCCACGGCGCGCAGCATGTCATCAGTCATGTTTCGCGGATGATTGGTCAATGCGCGGGCGGATGAATGCGATGCGATCACTGGGGCCTTGGTCACCGCGATCGTGTCATAGAAAGTCTTGTCGGCGACATGGGAAATATCCACCAGCATGCCGAGGCGGTTCATCTCGAGCACAACCTGTTTGCCGAAATCGCTGAGGCCGTTGTGGTGCTCGATCTTGGGATTGTTGATGTCACCGGAGGAATCGGCCCATTCGTTGGTATTGGACCAGCTCAGGGTCATGTAGCGTACGCCCAGGCGGTAGAAATCCCGCAGCACGTGGATATCGTTCTCGATCGAGTGGCCGCCTTCGACGCCCATCAGGGCGGCCAACTTCTTCTGTTTGTGGGCGCGCTCGATGTCGTCCACGCTGAAGGCCATCATCATGCGATCCGGATGCCGGGCGGCCTGCTCATAAACGGAGTCAATCAGGTCGAGTGTGTGGCGGGCGAAGTGCCCTTGGTTTGTTTCCGGTTCCACCCAGACGGAAAAGAACTCGGCGCCGAGATTGCCGGCCCTCGCCTTGTCGAGGCTGACGTGACCATGATCTTTCGGATCGGTCGATCCAATGTCGTAGTTTTCGTCGAGGAAGCGCTGCGGGGTGTCGGCGTGGGTATCAATGATCAGGGCCGAGTCATGAATCTGGCGGGCCTTGGCGCTCACAGCGGCGTCTGAAGTTTGGGCTTGCGTGAGAAGGCTGAGTGCCAGCGCGAGGACGAGCAGGGAAATAGAATGTCTCATGACCGTGACGGGATTCTACAGGAGAGAGGCCGCGAAGCGGGAGGGTTTCAGTTCGAGCCGATGACCGCAGCTTCGGTATCGAGTGCGGGTTGCAGCGGGAACACGGTCTGGCTCTGGCGCCAGTCGGTATAACGGTCGGAAACCATCACGTGGAATACCCACTGGCGGCGTTCTTCTTCGGGTTCCACCAGTCCGAGCTCGCGAAGATACCACAGATAACGTTCGACGAAGCGCACCTGCTGCTTCGACATGCCGCGCCGTTGCAAGTCCACGGTGACACCGGCCAGATGCGAGGACGCCGTATCGCCATAAGCTGGGGCGGCGTTGCGGTTATGGCGGCGCAGCTTCTTCTGGACCTTGACCGTCCGTACCGCTGAGTTCACCTGAATCTGCGCGTGGAACTGCTTGTAATAAGCCTGGCTGAGATCTTCGACGAAGTCGCGCGTCCAGGGACGGCAGTATCGGCGGGCAGGATCGAGACGGCGGTCAACCTTCACCGTTACGCTTTCGCGAATCGGAACCAGAGCGTTCGAGGCTTTCAGTTCTTCTAGTTGGTCGTCGTCCTGAATGCGCGGCAACTCGAGGCGGTCGATTTCCTCGTTCTGACGGAGCAGGGAATCGTGCGAAGGCCGGAACATCGGGTTCCAGCGCAGACGCCGATGATGGCTTGACTTGCGATGAGATTTTCCGCTGATCGGACGATTCGGGTCGGTGCTGTGCAGCGCAAAGGCCGCGCCGTGCGCGAGAATCAGCGCAACGAGGAGCGCGAAAAGCGATTGGAACCGCTTTAGCTCTTGCGTCATGAGGGAAGCTCCTGGCTTGGGGAAAAGGCCCCCAAGTCCAGAAGGAGCCGTTATTGTAAACCACAGGTCAAGCGGAGGGTGAAGGAATCGTCCCAAGAGCGGTTACAGAGGAGAGTTACCAGTAATGGGTTACCTCCGTGAAACCCCATGTCCTCCGTGGTCAAAAGAAAGGCGATAACCACGGAGGACACGGAGGAGCACGGAGGAAATCCTATTTCCGGAACAAATCGCCGATGGCCTGTTTCATGACTTGTCCGCTGACCTCAGAGATGGACTTCGTGAGCGGAATATCCTTCGGGCAGATCTCGACGCAGTTCTGGGCGTAGCCACATTCGTGGATGCCGCCGTCGCCCATCAGGGCGGAGAGGCGCTCCCGCGCCAGCGCTTTGCCGGTGGGATGGATGTTGAAGAGGCGCACTTGCGAGATGGCAGCCGCGCCCACAAAGCCGGTGGACTCGTTGAACTGCGGGCAAGCTTCCATGCAACAACAACAGGAGATGCAGCGCGACAGCGGGTAGGACTCTTCCTGGTCCTCCATGGTGAGGCGCGGGCCGGAGCCTAGATCGTAGGTGCCGTCCACAGGGACCCAGGCTTTGACTTTTTTCAGGTTCTCGAAGAGCACGCTGCGATCAACCGAGAGGTCGCGCACCAGGGGAAATTTCGATAACGGCTCCAGCTTGATCGGCTGGTCATACTTGTCGAGCAGGGCAGAGCACGCCATGCGCGCTTTGCCGTTGATGAGCATGGCGCAGGAGCCGCAGACTTCTTCGAGACAATTCGAGTCGTAGGTGACGGGCGTGGTCTTCTTGCCGTCGCGGGTGACAGGGTTAGCCGCGATCTCCATCAGGGCCGATGTGACGTTCATGCCGGGACGGTTGGGGACATCGAACTCTTCCCAAACCGGCTTGGCGTCGGGGGTGAGCTGGCGCTTGATTTTGATGATGACGGTCTTGTTGTTGGCCATTAGCGCTTAACGGGTACTCACTTTGTTGGTGTTGAATCGTCGGGCCCTGCATATCGGATCGGATTTGCAGCACCCGGTTTTCTCAGACTGTCTGGTACACGTTTCCCGACGTAGAGATTCTTCACTTGATCAGGTGCGGGAGTGCCTCTGAACCCATATCGGCCTTCACGGGGACCCGTACGGTTTACATCTACAATCGAAAACTCTGGAAAGTTCTGTGGTGTCGCCGGCAACCATTCCTCGGCTTTGAAAGCGCCTATAATCAGCCCTTTCCGGACCGCTAGAACGTAGTCACACGCACCCGCCTTGCTCGGGTCGACTTTCCAGGAATATCGAACTGCATCGTACGGATCTTCATCCTCGCTAGTCCTGTTTACATTTATCAGTATCACCTTGTGCTCAAATACTGCGTCAGAAGCTTCGTAAACCTGAATAACTTGCTCGGCATGCATAACGCCACGATCACTATCCTGCCCAGCTTGGATATTGGTGAGCCCAGAGTACGCATCGATCAGGGCAGACTCTACTTCTTTGGCTACTTCTGGTCCCATGCCATGGCGATGAATTACATGCTCCACTTGGAACCCAGAATTCTTGATGGCCCAGATCGTCTTGAGCTTCAGCGCTTCTTTTTCCTCGGAATCGGTTGGTTTCTCCTGGCCAGCAGCATGCGAGAAAACGCGATTGCCTTGCCCACGACCGACATAGAAGGTTGTTCCATTGCGCGGGTCGATTAGCCTATACACGTAGTGTTGGAGTCTTTCCGCGACCGCTTGAGAGAACTGCGAGTGTCTTGCCATGAGTCTGTTCCTAAGAAATCAGCAGTTGCTTTGACTCTAGCAGACTGCAGATCCCTCGCTCCGCTCGGGATGACAATTCATCAAAAGTTCGTTTGACCTCGACAATTCAGTACTTCCTCGGCCGCGGCGGAATCAGTGACGCGTCCACCGGCTCAAACTCAAACTTCGGTTCATCCGCATCGGGAGCAAAAGTTGCCTTCGTCGTCTTCATCCAGTTTTTGTCATCGCGATCGGGGAAGTCGGGTTTGTAGTGTGAACCGCGGGATTCGTCGCGCATGCGCGCACCCTGAGCGATCACTCGCGAGAGTTGCAGCATGTTGTAGAGCTGACGGACAAACGCAACGGTCGTATTCGCCCACTGCGTGCGATCGCTCAGGTTGATGTGCTGGAAGCGTTCCAGCAACTCCACCAGTTTGGCGTCGGTCTGAACCAGGTTCTTGTTGTAGCGGAGGACCGTGCAGTCCTTGGTCATCAGTTCGCCCAATTCGCGCCAGAGGAGGAATGGATTTTCCCTGCCGTCCGCACTCATCAGACCGGCATTGATTTCCTGCTGACGCTTGCGCTCGGAATCCAAGCAGCCGTTGCCGTCTGACTTCTTCATCCCACGCGCATATTGCATGGCCGCTGGGCCGGAGATGAAACCTCCGTAGATGCATGAAACGAGTGAATTCGCGCCTAACCGGTTAGCGCCGTGGTACTGGTATTCGCACTCGCCCGCCGCGAAAACGCCGGGGACGTTCGTCGATTGCTTGTAGTCCACCCACAGGCCGCCCATGGTGTAGTGCATGCCGGGGAAAATCTTCATGGGCACGTCGCGGGGATCGTCGCCGACAAACTTCTCGTAAATTTCCAGGATGCCTTCGAGCTTGCGGTCGAGTACTTTGCGGTCGATGTGGGTCAGGTCGAGATAGACCATCGGCTTGCCGTCTATGCCGAGGTTGTGCTCGTAAACAACTTTAAAAATAGCGCGCGTCGCCACATCGCGCGGCACCAGGTTGCCGTACTTCGGATACCACTCTTCCAGAAAATACCAGCGGTCGCCCTGGGGAATGCTCTTCGGGTCGCGTTTGTCGCCTGGAGTCTTCGGAACCCAGACGCGTCCGCCTTCTCCGCGTGCCGATTCCGACATCAGGCGTAGCTTGTCTTCTCCCGGAATCGAAGTCGGATGCACCTGGATAAACTCGCCGTTCGCGTAGAAGCAGCCCTGCTGATAAAGGGCCGACTGCGCCGATCCGGTGCAGACCACGGAGTTCGTGGACTTGCCGAAGATGGCGCCAATGCCGCCAGTCGCGACGATGATGGCGTCGGCGGGGAAAGTGCGGACTTCCATCGTCCGCAGGTCCATGGCGCAGATGCCGCGGCAGGTGCGGTTTCCGTCGAGCACGGCGGAGAGGAACTCCCAGTGCTCGTATTTCTTTACCTTGCCTTCGGACTCGTAGCGGCGGACTTGCTCGTCGAGCGCATAAAGAAGCTGCTGTCCGGTAGTCGCGCCGGCAAACGCGGTGCGGTTGTAGAGCGTGCCGCCGAAGCGGCGGAAGTCGAGCAGGCCTTCGGGAGTGCGGTTGAAAGTGACGCCCATGCGGTCGAGCAGGTCAATGATGCCGGGAGCGGCGTCGCACATGGCCTTCACGGGCGGCTGGTTGGCGAGGAAGTCGCCGCCGTAAATGGTGTCGTCGAAGTGCTGCCAGGTGGAGTCGCCTTCGCCCTTCAGGTTCTTGGCGGCGTTGATGCCGCCCTGCGCGCAGACGGAGTGGGAGCGCTTGACGGGGACGATGGAGAACAGGTCCACCTCGCCGCCCATCTCGGCAATTTTGATGACTGCGGCGAGACCGGCGAGGCCGCCGCCCACGACAATGATTTTCGGAGTTGCTGCCATCTGTATGAGTCCAAGTGGGCGGGATAAATCCCGTCCGGTTATCGCATGACGATGTTGTCGTTAGCCGTATTCGGTTCCCACGGGTGATACGGAGCCTTCAGGAAGCCGTACATGCTGGCGGCCCCGATCGCAACCAGTCCCAGCGCCAGAGCCAGGCAAATGTAGCCAAAGCGGCGCCGCGCGTTTTCGCCGGTGGTGATACCCCATTTCGCCGCGAACAGCCACAATCCATAAGAAAAATGCCAGGAAGCCGCGATGATGCCAACGGCGTAAAAGGCGATCATCCACGGATTCTGAAATTCTCCCTGCACTTTCGCGAACGCCGCAGCCGGGTGCGTGGGCAGATGCACACCGGTGAACCGCAGATAGTACGTGTGTTGCGCCATGTAGATGAGTGCAACGATGCCGGTCCAGCGCTGCGCCGTATAGAGCCAGTTGCCGGTCCAGGGGTAGTCGCCGACGTTCGATTCGCCCCGATACCAGATGAACACGCCGTACAGCGAGTGGTAAAGAATCGGAAGCCAGATGCCGAACAACTCGAGCAGCAGCACAAAAGGCAGGCTGTTCAGAAACTCGACTTGCCTGGTGTAGGCCGCCGGGCCCTTGACAGCTTCTGCGTTCGAAATGAAGTGCTCGAGCAGGAAGAGTCCGATGGGGACGATGCCGCTGAGCGAATGAAGCCTCCGCAACAGGAATGAGGTTCCTTCACCAGCTCGGAGCGGGGCGACTCCCGGCTTGATCTTCGAAGGCACAGATTGAGCTGACGACGCCAAGGTGGCTGTTTCCTTATTTGATCCGGGTGAAGAAACCAACCTTTTATTATGTTGGCTGGCGGAGTAAGGAGTCAAGAAAGCAGTTGTCGAAAGCAGTTGCCGGTCAAATCCGCATCGAGCGTCGTCTGTGAGCAGAGAGTGGACTACACTGTTCGCCGCCGGAGGGAGTCATGTTCAAGCAAAGGGGTGCTATTCGGCTTGGGCCTTTGCGGCATCGAGCCATTCGAGGAATTTACGGAAGGCCGCTCCGCGGTGGCTGTAGAGGGACTTCTCCAGAACCGTAAGCTCCGCGAACGTCTTTCCGATCTGCGGAAAATAGAACAAGGGATCGTATCCGAAACCATTTTCGCCGCGGTGTAACTCTAGGATTACGCCTTCAGCGACGCCGCGAAACGTATCGATCGTTCTGCCATCGCGGGCTGCGGCTAGCACACAGACGAATCTCGCAGTCCGCTTTTCAGCGGGAACGCCTCTGAGTTCGCGTAGCACGCGGGTATTGTTGGCTTCGTCGTCGGTGTTGCTGTCGGCCATATGCGGTTCCTCGGCGGCGTAGCGCGCGGAATGGACTCCTGGCGCTCCACCGAGAGCGTCGACCTCCAGGCCTGAGTCATCCGCAAGAACCAAGTCGCCGGGAACGGCGAGGCTGTAGGCCTCGGACTTTTTGCGGGCGTTGTCCTCGAAAGTGGCGCCGTCTTCGACGACCGGCGGCAGGGAAGAGAAGTAGGGAATGGCGGCGACAGTGATGCCATAGAGCTCGGCGGCTCCAGCGAAATCGCGCAGCTTGCCGGGATTTGAGGTTGCTACCAGGACGCGAGGTTGCATGGTGTGTGCTCGAGGGTCCTTCTTTCCGATTTTCCCTGTGATCCTCTGTGTCCCCGGTGGTTATCGGCTCTTGGTTTAACCACAGAGGGCACAGGGGTACACAGGGGACTACATCTGCTGCCTCACCAGGGTCTTCGGCAGCGTCTTGGCCAGGAAGCAGGCGGAGCCGAGAATAGCAACACGCGAGATGGGAGCCTTGAACATGCAGTTGCGCGCGCGCCTTCCCGGAAAGCGACCTTGGCCAGTCTGGCAGTAATGGGTTGCTTTGCGGATTCTTCGCGAACTTCGCGGTTAAAATCCTTACCGCAAAGGACGCAAAGCAATCGCAAAGAGCGCCAAGAGATTCGCAGTTGGCCCATTCCCAGCGGTCAACCTCGAACTGGCCCAGTGCTTGCCACTGCGCGGATGCAATTCTATTGCATCCGAAAATTTCTCCAAAAATTAACCGCGGCGAAACATTGCCAGCCATCGAGGTGGAACAGACCGCCGGGAATTGGTTCGCGCCAGAGACGGGGGTGTCGGCTCGGTTCCCGGTGTTTTGTGGGATTCGATTTGGAAGCGCTTGACCGGCTGCTACTGGCTAACGTCGGCCGAATTCCGCTGGCGGTGCAGATCTTCCAGGAACTGCGCCTGCTCGAGCGCGTCGCCCGTTCGTAGCAACTCCAGTAGCGCGTCGTCGCTCTCAGATACTGCTTCGGCCTTCGGGTGCAGCTCTTCTGCGCTGGCCAGCAAGGCGCGCGGAGAAATTTCCAGTTCCGGCGTGGCGCCCGGCTGTTTGGTCAGGAACTCGATGAACTCTCCGACGTTTTTCCTCTGTTCTTCGGTGCGCGCCGGAAATTCAATTCCCATGCCCTGTCCGGGGTGCATAACCCGGACCACTCCTTCGGTGTGAATCTCCATCCCAGCGGCCTTCAGGCAAAGATCCACTGCGGACGATTGCGGAAAGGGAGACTCGGTCTCTACATAGCAGCCACCCAGGCTCAGGTCGGTCAATTTGCAATGCGACACGGGATCAGGCTCCTCGGGCAATGCCTCCTGCGAATGGGCAGCCAGCCATTCATTCAGCTGCTCGCGCATGCGGACATCCATATCCAGGAAGCGCAGTCCGGCCTGGCCGTTGGCGCTGCTCCACGCCACTTCCGCGTCGCCTTCCACTTGAACCTTGCCATCGGGAAGTTCGAAGGAGAAGTGCGCCAGGGCGGCAGAGGAAAGCGGCTTTGCCGATAGTACGTCTATGCCTCCACTGCTCACGTCGAGCAGAATCCCTTCCAGGTGTTGAGTTTCCTCCGTGCGGAGGGAAACGGGCGCCTGGACCGGAACGCGGAACGACCGCCGCCGTTCCCGCTTCAGCAAAGCGGTTGCGGCGCGCAGAGTGGCGTGAGCCTGGTCGTGGGTGATTGGCTTGACCAGGATGAAGTGAGCGCCGGCACCGAGGATCGCTCGAATCTGAGATGCCTCCCGCAAGAGTGCAACCGTGACCGCTGGATTCCCCTGCTTGGGGCTGGCCTGGCGGCGGTTGCTTTCCAGCACCAGCGAGGCGGTGCCAGGATCGTCGAAGTCGACGATGATCTGGTCAAAGTGTGCTTCTTCCAGACGGGCTACCGCGACATCGGCCGCGCTGGAACGGTCCACGGCGACGCCGAAGTTAGCCAACACCTGCGTCAGCGTTTCCGTCGCCAGATCGTCCTTCGATACCAGCAGTGCTTGCAATATCATCGAAGCGGACCCTCCTGCCCGCTCCTGCGCTTTACGGCCAGCGCGGAGTTGTGCTGCGCACCGGCTTGGCTGCGGCGGGCGAGGATTGCGCGCCGGCCTTGGCGGCCATCGCGTTGGTGTCGTCGTCTACCTCGGCCAGCACGGCGCTGTCGTCCTCTGCTTCATTCTCGGCTAGCAGGGGCGCGACTTCGCGCAGTTTCTCGGCGGCTTGCTGCAGCATCTCGATCTGCTTGCCCAACTGTGCGTACTGCGCCTGCTTGCGGCGCAAGACCTCATGGATGTCCTTCATACAACCCCCTGGCATGAATGTAGGTTTGGTCAAAAGTAACGTCAACGCCAATCCCTAAGCGTGCGGTTACGGCGGTAACGGATCGGCATCAACTCGAAACCCCGCTGGACAGCGAAACAGCTCCGCCGAGCGGCGTTGGGAAGCACTGCGGCACAGATTCGCTGCGCTCGGGCGCGAAGGGGATTGACAGAGCCAGGCTTAGGGTAGTGTGACGCGCGGAAGCGAAGAATTCCTGCGGAAAATCAAAAGCCCCGCCATTGGGCGGGGCCATGAGTTGAGTGTGTTGGGCGAAAGGGGAATCAGCCTTCGCTTAGGCGCCTGCGGCGAACTTGCGGCGAAGCATACCAGCAATCGCCACCAGCCCCGTCCCCAGCAAGCCTAAAGTGCCCGGCTCAGGAGTCAGAAGGTGGGTGTTGCCAAGCCGAATGTGTCCAATGCCCTGCGACAGCTGTCCATTGGTTGAGTGGATGGTTTGAGTGGTCGTCCCGGTCACGAACCGCCCGCTCCAAAGCGTACCCTGGATAGCGCCGCTGAGCTCGTAGGTCAAGCTCTGCCCGCTCTGGGCAACCAGAGTCCAGGAAATTGGCCCCACGAAGGCGCCGCTGAAGATCGTGCCTTTATGCGGTACCTGAGGACCTTTTCCGATGACCACAAAGCTGGAGCCCGCGTCGGAGAAGGTTCCACCGGTCAGGATGCTGCCGCTGACGAGGGCGCCGGTCGAAAACGAAACCGAACCCAGCGAGTGTCCCGGTGAAGCAACAATCCCGTTGAACTGCTTTAGTTGAGAACCTACTGATGTAATACCCGCGTTAGAAATCGAGATCGAGCCAAACTTGTTGACCAGATCAATTCCGTCCGCCCACGCTGCCATCGGCAAAGCCAATGCCAACAATGCCAGAACCAGCACTCGCCTCATTGTTTCCTCCAAGTACTTCGTCGCTCTCGCTAGTCCTCACCTTACGGGAGGCGCGACTAGAGCGTAGGTCGCCTTGCTTCGTCTACTGCATCTACTCTTCCAAAGTCGGAAGACTGATCGTGCTTCGCTTTTTCAATACCTTACAGGCACTTTCCAGTTGCATTTGCAAATGCCGACTGAAATTCTCTGCACACTTGCAACACTGGACTTCGGTTTCCTGGAGTCGGGTGGGGGATCTCGCCTTGAGAGACTTCTTCGCGGGAGCCCGCTTCCAGAACCTGGGACGACTGGGAAGACCCAATCGGCTGGGTGCCACATACTACCAAAAATCCAGTTTTTGGCAAGTGGCCCGTTCGTGCTATTTCTCACCCCTCGAAAGTGGCGTTCCCGTTCCAGCCGGTTTTTCGTATCTTTGCGGTGAGCAGTTCTGGGGGAGGGCTGTTCGGGCGTCCCGTGATTCTTTGAATCCGGGGCGCTTCTTATTTGTGGGGAGAATTTCTGGCCCCGCCTACGCAGTTGCGCCTTCCAGGATGGTTACTTCTTCGCTCTGCCCGGACAAAATGCTGCGATACGCGGCGTCCAGAATAATCTGATTCTGCCAGCCTTCTTCTCCCGGAACCGGGAACTGCTGCGATCCTTCGACAGCGCCGGCAAAACTATCTACCTGCCGCGCGTACGCGAACTGGTTCGAAGCCGTTTCGGTAGCGATCATTTGTCGATCGCGCCACAACTCCAGTGTGATCGGACGATCCACCGTGAGGCCGTCGTCAGCTCGGAGCACACCGTCCGCTCCAACGAATTCCAGGGGCGTTCGATACTGCGCGCGCGTCGACACGAGCACAGTGGCCAGTGTTCCTCGCCGGAACTCCAGCGTAAGAATTGCAGCCGCTTCCACATCTCCCGAGCGCTCGTCCGAGCGGCCGACCGCCGTTACGCGCCGCACTTCATCCTGGAGGATGTAACGCAGGGCATCCACGCAGTGGACGCCGACATCGGCGATCGGTCCTCCGCCGGCCACGGAGCGATCGTTGATCCAGGTGCGCCCAGGGCTGGTCACGAGAAAGGAGAACTCCGCGCGGGCGAAGAGCGGTCTTCCGATCTCGCCGGCGGCGACACGCTCCCGCAGTCGTCTGGTACTTTCTTCGAAGCGGAAAATCTGGGCCACGCCGAGGAGCACTCCAGCTTTTCTCGCCGACTCCACCATCTGCCGGCATTCTTCGGCGTTCATGCCCATCGGCTTCTCGCAAAGCACCGGCTTGCGAGCGGCAACCGCGGTCAGGACGTCACTGAAGTGGCAAACGTTCGGAGTAGTGACCAGCACGGCGTCCACTTCCGGACAGCGGCATAGTTCTTCCGTGGAGCCAAACACGTGGGGAATGCCGTACTGCGCCGCGGCGTCGCGCGCCTTCTGCGGGTCCCGGCGCGAGAGCGCGACCACCTTACAGTTCTGGGCGAGAGCGAAGCCCGGCATCAACCGTCGCACTGCGTGTAGGCCGAAACCGGCAATACCGAATCGAATCATGGACTTTAACCAAACTCTTCAACCGTTACGTATAGGGATAAAAGACGAAGAACAGTAGAGATAAAGCAGTCAGAACCCACAGTGCCGGACGGACTTCCCGCAGTCGCCCGGAAACCAACTTGCAGAACGGATACAACACGAACCCGGCCGTCATGCCGATTCCCACGTTGTAGGTAAACGCCATCAGTGCAATCACGCCGAAGGCCGGCACCAGCTCGGTGAGGTCATCAAAGGGAATTCGTGTGATTGGCGTCAGCATCAGCAATCCGACGAAGACCAGTGCCGGCCCATAAGCCTGCGGCGGAATGGCGGTGATGAAAGGCGCAAAAAACAGGGTTCCACCGAAACAGAGTGCGGTGGTGACCGCGGTCAAGCCGGTTCGACCGCCCGCTTCCACTCCGGTTGCCGATTCAATGAACGCGCCCGAAGTCGTGGTTCCAACCAGGGCCGCAAAAGTGGTGGCGAGGGCGTCGGCCATCATAGGACGTTCGATGTGCGGCAGGTTGCCGTCTTTGTCGAGGAAGCCCGCGCGCGCCGAGACTCCGATCAGGGTGCCCATGGTGTCCACAAACGCAATCACGAAGATCGTCAGCACGACCGGGAAAAATCCCCACGTAAAGATGCTGTGCAGGTCAAACTTGAGGAAGACCGGTTCGAGGCTGGGAGGGCGGCTGATCCAACCCGTGGGCGCTGGTGTGATGCCGGTCACAAAAGAAAGCAGGGTCGTCGCCAGCACGCCCGTAAGAATAGCAGCAGGGAAGCGGCGAATGGAGAGCACCGTCATCAACAAGAAACCGAAAATCGCCAGCAAGACGGAAGCGGACGTCAGATGGCCGGGCCGAACCGGTGCTCCGGGGAATCCCATGGCGACGATCCCGGTCTGATTCAAACCAATGAAAGTGAGAAACAAGCCGATGCCGACCGCATAGCTGTAACGAAGCGTGGCCGGAATCGCGTCCACCATCCACTTGCGCAGGCGGAAAATGGTGAGCAGGATGAAAATGATCCCCGCCAGCAACACCGCGCCCAGTGCGCTCTGCCAGCTGTAGCCGAGCACGTGAACGACGGTGAAAGCGATAAAGGCATTCTCGCCCATGTAAGGCGCAATCGCGAACGGGCGCTTCGCGTAGAGCCCCATCAGCAGAGTGCCGAAGATGGCGGTCAGAATGGTGGCGGTGACCGAGGCCTCCAGGGGCATGCCCGCCGTCTTGAGGATGGCGGGATTGACGGCCACAATGTAGGCCATGGTGAAGAAGGTTGTCAGTCCGGCGACGACCTCGCGGCGGACGGTGGTGTGCTGCTGCGAGAGCTGAAAGAACTGATCGAGCCAGCGGTTCAAGTTATCCTCGGCCGGGAACTCAGGATTGTACATTCGCGACGCGCGAAGGACGAATTTGCAGCCGCCCCTGTGTCCCTCTGTGTCCCCTGTGATTTCGCTTTTGAGGGCGGCGAACTGCGATAACCACGGGGGACACAGAGGAACACGGAGACAAACCGACCTCGATCGCGTCTCTTGGAGATCAGCTTTTCCGCAGTTCGGAGAGTAATTGAGGATCAATGTTCCCGCCACTGATCACGGCGACGTTGATCTTGGTTCGCGGCAACTCGCCGGCATGGAAGAGAAATCCCGCCACGGCGGTCGCGCCGCTCGGCTCCGCCACCGTTTCGGCCTGGCCGCTAAGGACGCGCATCGCCTGCTGAATCTCGCTTTCTTTCACGCTGATAATGTCATCCACGTACGCGCGAATATGTTCGAAGTTGATGGCGCCGATACTCTGCGTGCGCAGTCCGTCGGCCAGGGTCTGCGTAACCTGTTCTGCCGGGAAGGAAACGATGTAACCGGCGCGCAGGCTGGCTTGCGCGTCGGCCGCAAGCTCGGGTTCCACGCCGATGATCTTCACCGAGGGTTTGCTCAACTTCAGGGCGGCGGAAATTCCGCTGATGAGTCCGCCTCCGCCGACCGGAACCAGCACGGTTTCAACTTCGGGCAACTGCTCCAGGATCTCCAGACCCGTCGTTCCCTGACCCGCGATGATCTGTTCGTCGTTGTAGGGAGGCACGATCGCGTAGCCGTGCTGGGCAGCCAGTTCTTCGGCACGAATTCGGCGCTCTTCGCTTCCCGGACCAACCCTGACGATCTCCGCGCCCAGCGCAGCGGTGGATTCAAGCTTGTTCGGCGGAGCGTTGCCCGGCATGACGATGATTGCCTTCACGCCCAGAGCCCGCGCCGCATAAGCCACGCCCTGCGCGTGATTGCCGCTGGAGTAGGAGATGACTCCCCGGCGTCGCTCATCGTCACTGAGGGAAACAATTTTGTTGTATGCTCCGCGCAGCTTGAAAGCACCAATCGGTTGCAGGTTCTCGAGCTTAAGAAAAAGTTTGCGCGAATCGGCAACGCCGGTCCATTCCACCAGGGGCGTGCGCACGGCGATGCCGTGGAGGCGAGCTTGAGCCGCGCGAATGTCGTCGAGAGAGACCGTCATTGCTATTCTACGGTTTTGGTCGTCCGGACCTGGTGCGTGGTTTATTCCCTGCCTCTCAGGATCGCGGCTATGATGCCGGGACTGCGGCGTCCGTGCATTACGGCGACAACCCAGCCGCAGTGCTATAGTATTACCGGGTAGTACCTTGGAGTACCCACGATGCCGACGCCTTCTGCGACCAGCTTGAAGCTCGATATTAAGACAAAAGAGCGCATACAGCGGCTCGCCTCGGCCCGCCGCCGGTCGCCGCACTGGGTCATGCGCGAAGCCATCGAGCAGTATGTGGAACGCGAAGAGAAGCGCGAGCAATTCCGGCAGGACGCGCTGGCCGCCTGGACCCATTACCAGACCACCGGCCTGCACGTCACAGCCGAGGAAGCCGACGCTTGGCTGGCCAAACTCGAAGCGGGCAAGGACGCCGCTCCCCCTAAATGTCACGACTGAGGTGGTCCCAACCGGCCCTGCTGGATGTGGCCCGTCTCCACAACTTTCTAGCTCCCAAGAGCCGGGAAGCGGCCAAGCGTGCCGTCAAGGCGATCCGGCAAGGCGTAAAAGCGCTCGGCAAGCACCCGCAGAGTGGCCGTCCTGTCGAAGAGTTGCGGTCGGAGTTCCGCGAGTGTGTGATTGAATTCGGACATGGAGCCTATGTCGCCCTGTATCACTACGATAGGAAACAGATCGTGATCCTGGCGGTTCGCCACGGACGGGAAGCCGGATACTGAATTGAATTCGCGGTTGGTCACGCTTGGGCGAGGTCACTCCCTGCCTCTGAGGATCGCTGCCATGATGCGGGGATTGCGGCGTCCGTGAATTACCGCGATAACCCACAGGGGCTTTTCCTCCGGTGCATACGCGATCAGGTATTCACGTACAAGAGTGAACCGCAGAGGCCGCGAACTGAGGTCGGGGCGTCGGTGGCCCTGATGCGGAAACGGCACAAGCCTGTGAATAGTGTCAAAAATCTCGGCCATCATCCGGTCGGCTGCATCCGGGTTTTCCTGTGCAATGTAATCGCGTATGTCGTCGAGGTCGGCGAAGGCTTCCGGGTGGAGTGCGTAGCCGCTGTTCATGTCGCGCGGTTGCGCTGAGCTTCGGTTTTCGCTTTCAGGCGGGCAAAGGCGTCCTCGCCGTCGATAGGTTCCACCCTGCCGCTTTTCAGTTCGTCATAGCGGCTGTCGAGCATGTCCCGCGTCCGCACCAGTTCGTCGAAATACGCGGCCAATGCGTCCTGCAAAAGCTCATCGGTCCCGCGCCCGCTCTGCGCCGCGAGGTCGTTGAGCTTCTTTTCAACGTCGGGGGTGAAATGGACTTCCATGGGCTTCAATATAGGGAAAAAGCTTGTTTGCGGCAAGCTGCACGAAGGGCACCCGGCCGGCCGATACACAGGGGAGTTCCTCAGTAACCCTTAACCTTTGCCCGGGTCATAATGACATCCGGGTCCTAAGGAGCCGCTTTACATCGCGTTTGCCATGCAGGACGGCGACGATCTCCACCAACGTCGTTCGCCGGTACACGATCCATGTATTGATAGACGCTGAAGAACAGCACATCCCGGCTGGTGAGGTCGGGGCGCTTATGGCCTTTGCCGGGAACATCGGCCAAGCCCTCGAAGGCATCCACCAGATCGCCCTGGATCCGGTTGGCAATTGCCAGCCCCGCTTCTCCGAGCAGGTAACGCCAGATCTGCCGGAGATCGTCTTCGGCTTCCGGCGCGACGAGGTAGGGTTTCACGAACCCGAGCGATCCGTGAGCCAGGCCGCCTTATCGGCTGCAAGACGCGTGCGCAGCTGGTCCCCCGGTGTGCCTTCACCTCGGTCGAACTGGGCCAGGCCGCGCTCGATCTTGGCGTTGATGGCTTCTTTGTTCTCCTGAAGCCAGGCCTCGCGTTCGCTTTGTATTTCCAGCGCATCGAAGAGCACATCTTCCCCGTTCTCGAACGCGCCGCTACGCAGCCGCTCCTGAATGAGCGCTTCGATTTCCGGACGCTTTATTTCGATGGTCATGGCCTGGCCCTTTGAAGGCTATTCTATCCCCACCCTACCGCCAAGCTGGGCAGCGGTCAACCGAAACAACCACAACGTCTATGTCCGGCTAGCCAAGGGAGCAAGTCCTTGCAAGGTGCCACGCCGGCGCACTAAGCCGTGGTACACCGCCCTTGCGTTTTTGAGGGTGGGACTGGACGAACTCAGATCTCCAATATCACCGGCATGATCAGCGGCCGGCGCTGGGTCTGCTTCGAGATGTAGCGCTTCAGGTCGGCGCGGATTTTCTCTTTGATTACGCCGTAGTCCGCCTTCTCTTCGTCGCTCGATTGTTCGAGCGTCTCCATGACGATCTCCCGCGCGCGCTCGATCAGGCCGTTGTCACCCGGGTTGAAGCCGCGGGTCACAATCTCGGGCGACGCCTCCACTCGTCCGGTGTGCTTGTTGATGGCGATGATGGGCAGAACAAAACCATCTTCGCTGAGATGCCGCCGATCCTTGATCACCAGGTCTTCGACGACATCGCTCCGGGAGCCGGAATCGATGCAGACGCGGCCCACGTTGATTCGCCCCGCCTTACGCGCTCCGAGTTCGTCGAACTCCAGGACGTCCCCGCTCTCGATCAGCATCACGCTTCCAACCGCGCCGTGCATGGTGCGCGCCAGTTCGGCGTGCAGCTTGAGTTGGCGATACTCGCCGTGAATGGGGACGAAGTACTTCGGCCGCACCAGGTTGATGATCAGCTTGAGTTCTTCCTGGCTGGCGTGTCCGCTGACGTGCACCGGCGGATAAGAACCGTCGTCGTAAATGACGTGCGCTTCGCGGCGGAACAGGTGGTCCACCATGCGGTAGATGGCCTTCTCGTTGCCCGGAATGATGCGCGAGGAGAGAACCACCGTGTCGCCCTTTTCGATCTTGGCATGCTTGTGGTTGTCCACCGCGGCCCGCGACAGCGCGGACATGGGCTCGCCTTGCGTGCCGCTGATCATGACGCAAACTTTTTCCGGAGGGTAGTTCTTCATTTCGCCGGGCTGAATCAGCAGGCCCTCGGGAATCTGGATGTAACCAAGATCTTCGGCGATCTCGGAGGAGTTCACCATCGAGCGGCCGATGAAGCACACCTTGCGGCCGTGCTCGCGTGACACATCCACGGCCAGCTTGATGCGGTGGATCGAACTTGAGAAGCACGAGATGAACAGGCGCCGCTGCGTGTGCGAGAAAACTTCGTCGAACTTCCTGCGGACACTGCGCTCGCTGGGCGTATAGCCCTTGCGCTCCACGTTGGTCGAGTCCTGGAGCAGCGCCAGCACGCCTTCTTTTCCGTATTCGGCGAACGCGTGCAGATCGAAGAGCCGGTTGTCGGTCGGCGTGGGATCGACCTTGAAATCGCCAGTATGCAGCACCACACCGAGCGGCGTTTGGATGGCTAGCGCGACACAATCCACCAGGCTGTGCGTGACCTGAATCGCGTGGACGGTGAACGGCCCGACCTTGAATCGCTCTCCGGGACGCATCTCGCGCAAGTCGGCGTCGTCCAGGAGTTGGTGTTCGTCGAGCTTGTCTTCGACGTACGCGAGCGTGAACTCCGTCCCCCAGACGGGAACATTCAGTTCGCTGAGAATCCAAGGCAGCGCGCCGATGTGGTCTTCGTGCCCATGCGTGAGAATGATGGCGCGGACGTGCTTCCGGTTTTCGAGCAGGTAGGAAATGTCGGGGACGACGATGTCCACGCCGAGCAGTTCGGCTTCGGGGAACATCAGGCCGGCGTCGACGACGATAATGTCGTCTCCCCAGCGCAGGGCCATGCAGTTCATGCCGAACTCGCCCAGCCCGCCCAGCGGAACAATATGCAGTTTTCCGGATGGCATTGGAAAGATGATGCTAGCACAGTGAGTAGCGAGGGTGAGCAGGGAGTGGCGGGTGGCGAGTCGAGACACCTTGCGTCTCCTAACCCAATATTGTTGATGACCGGGTGGAGCCGGTCTTCAGGTCCGCATGAAAAAAGCAAGAAGCATGCGGGCTTTAGCGGGTTGCTGAAAAACTCAGTGCCACCATTGCTTTTGGGTGGCGCAGCGCTTCAGCGCTGCGATAAGCCCATTTTTTGACTGAGGGCTTCACAGCCCATGAGGGTCGGCTTTGGACTTTTTCAGCACTCTGTGAAGCCGGGATTTATGGCTGAACGCTCACCGCAGCGCTGAAGCGCCGTGCCACCCAAAATCCGGGATGACCCTGCCACAACTTTTCTCGCTGCGCCGTGTTTAGCTGCATTAGTCCACTTCGGCAGCGGACGAATGGGGGATGATGACCCGGCATCGGCGAGTCAAGTTAATGGAAAGGACGATAATTCTGATTCTGCTGGGAATCCTAGCGGGAGGCCTGGGAGGAGTGGCGATCGGCGTCATCACCGGACGTGCACCGAGTTCCTCCACCAGCCAGTAGGAGCTTTGACAACCGCGGCCCTGGGACCTGCGTCGCGCGCAGTATCTACCGCAGCCAATCTTCCAATTCAATTCCGCGCTCCGTCTTCTTGTCGCGATACTTGACGATCTCGGGCGTAAAGAGCGAGCCGGAACGTTGCCGTCGTGACCAGTAGGGTAACGACATGGCCACGAACACGCCGTTCAGACAAGCTTGTCCAGAACTACCGTTTCAAAGTCCGTTACCCGTTCAAAGACCGGATCATTGGTAATCAGCCCGGTAGCCAGCGTGTGTACGGCGGTTGCGGCCTGCAACGCATCCGGGGTTCTCAAGCGATGGAGAGCGCGAATCCGTGCCGCAAGATCCGCGATCTCCAGGTTTGGGGCAACCCAATCCAAGTTGGGATAGGTAGAAAGCAAACCGTAGAACTCATCCGCCCGCTGCTCGTCACTGTCGCGATAGGGTTGAACCAGGAGTTCCGTCATCGTGATGGTTGAGGTGACGGCCTTCGAGCCTGGCCGTTCGAGCCAGGAAAAGATGTGGTCGGTGTAGGCAAGGTAGCGGGGGTTTGTTTCCAGTTGATAGATGAAGACGCTTGTATCCAGAGCGATCCGGCGGTGACGCCGGAGAAAAGCGCGGAGCCGCTCTACTCCCAACTCTGGCGTTCCTTTTGAAGATGATTCTTGGAATAAGCGCCGCGAGCTAACCCTCGAATCGCGGCATGATAGGACTTTGGCTTTTGGAGGACGAGGACTTTCCCGCCGCGAACAACCACAAGAATCTTGTCGCCGGGCTTCAGTCCCAGCGCTTCGCGAGCCTCCCGCGGGATCACGATCTGGTTTTTTGCCGAAAGAGTCGCTTCCGTCATCGCTTTACATTGTAGCATAAAGTAAAGCATCGTAGGCTCCCCCATTACCGCAGCCAGTCTTCCAGTTCGATTCCGCGCTCCGTCTTCTTGTCGCGATACTTGACGATCACGGGTGTGTACAGCGAAAGATTCCACTCCGCGCCCTTGCCTTTCGTCACGGCGCGCGAGCCGGGCACAACCACGGCATTCTCCGGAACTTCGAGCGGACGCGCCGCGCTGGCACGATAAACTTCTCCACGAACGAGATCGTAGAGCGGTGTAGATCGGGTTAGAATCGTGCCCGCTCCTAGCACGGCGCGCGCCCGCACCAGCGTGCCTTCAAAGACTCCGCAGTGGCCGCCGACCAGGACATCGTCTTCGATGATCACGGGAGCGGCGTTCACCGGCTCGAGCACGCCTCCAATCTGCGCGGCGGCGCTCAGGTGCACGCGCTTGCCGATCTGCGCGCAAGAGCCGACCAGGGCGTGCGAGTCCACCATGGTGCCTTCGTCCACGTAAGCGCCGACGTTGATGAACATAGGCGGCATGCAGATGACGGACGGCGCGACATAAGCTCCTTCGCGAATCGTGGAGCCGCCGGGAACGACCCGCACGCGGTCGCCGAGCGAGACGCGGCGGGCAGGGAAGGTGTCTTTGTCGACGAAGGAAAAGATATCGCCGTCGGACATTTCCTTTAATTCTCCGAGGCGGAAGCCGAGCAGGATGCCCTGCTTGACCCAGGCGTTGACAGTCCAGCGCCCGTCGATTTTTTCGGCAGCGCGGATTTCGCCGCGCGTCAGGCGCGCCCGGAAGTCGAGAAAGGTTCGGCGCGCCTCGGCGGGGTGGCCGATCGTTTCGGCAGCCGACATGATCTCGATGGCCGACCTTAACGAGCTGAGAGAGGTTGCGTTCGCAGTGCTTTCGGGAGTCGTAAGGATGGAGCCTCAGGGGCTAAAGCCCATTCTTGTTGCGTCTTTGCGGCACGGCTGAAGCCGTGCCCTTCCCAAAACAATTCTTGAAATCGGTTTCGTTCAGAGACGGCAAGCCAAGTGCTAAATGCTAAGTGCCAACTGCCAACTGCTGCCTTACGCCACACACTTACACTCGCTGCGAATCAGCACCCCTGCCATGTGATGAGTCGCCTCGCGCGCCTCGGCCAGATTGCCATACGGACCGTGCCAGCGCGAGTGGTTGGCGTCGTGGCCGGCAGGGCGTCCCTTACCGGCGTTGCACTGTCCGCAGGAGCCCCGGTGCAAAACCGCCTTGTGTGGGCCCGCCGCCCAGTTCTCGTAGACATAATATTCGCCGGCGGCCACTGCGATGGGAGCTGCCACACGAGCAATCAATCCGGCGTCGGCCGCCACTTTCTGAAGCTTCGCGCGCGTGTCACGCCGCATGGGCAGCAGTGGCAGGCGATAGACCTCTTCGATCTTGCCCATCATCGCGAGCACCGCTTTCACCGGCAACGGGTTCGATTCGATGAAGTTCGCCTGCATCAGCGGAAGGTATTTGCGATGAAGCTTCCGCGCGGTGTCCCAATCGTTCGACAGAGCGGCTCGCGTCATCTCAGCCATCTCGCGCGGAATCTCGTTGGATGCGACGGAAATAATCCCGACGCCGCCCAATGCGATCACCGGCAGGGTGATGGCGTCATCACCGGAGAACACCAGGAAAGTCTCCGGAACAGCGCCCAACACATCCGCAATCTGCGACATGTTGCCGCTGGCTTCTTTCACGGCCGCAATATTGGGGACTTCAGCCAGGCGCGCCAACGTCGCGGGCTCGAGGTTAGCCCCGGTTCTCCCGGGAACGTTGTAGAGCACGAGCGGCTTGTCCACCGCCTCGGCGATTGCCCGGAAGTGACGGTACTGGCCTTCTTGCGTGGGCTTGTTGTAATACGGAGAAGCGGTCAGGATGGCGTTGACGCCCGGGCGCGCCGCCACCTCTTTGGCCTTGGCCACCGCTTCCTGGGTCGAGTTGGAAGTCGCGCCCGCGACCACGGGCACGCGCCCGGCGACGACTTCGACGGTCACGTCAATGACGCGCAACCACTCGTCGTGCGTGAGAGTGGGCGTTTCCCCAGTCGTGCCGCAGGGAATCAGGAAATCGATCCCCGATTCCACCTGCCAGGCCACCAGGCTTCGCAAAGCGTTTTCATCCACAGCACCGTCCTGAGCGAACGGTGTGACGAGAGCGGTACCGCAGCCTCGTAATTGCATAGGAATAAGATAACGCTAAAGTCTCACAAAATGTGAACGGAGCTAGTTCTTCGGTCGTGGGTCCCTTTGCGAACTCTGCGGATACTTCGCGGGCTTTGCGGTTAAAGAGCTTTTAACCGCAAATATCGCAGAGGAACGCGCAAAGATCGCGAAGATGTATTTGCGCTGACCCACTACCAGTTCCTCGAAATTGGACTCTCGCGTGTCGCCTAAAGTTGCTTCCAGATTTCGCGGAACTCAAAAAAGCCCTGTTTCCCAGCCAGCCACTCTGCTCCCCGCACCGCGCCCTCCGCAAAGCCTCGGCGGGACTTGCTGTCGTGGCAAAGGTAGATCCGGTCGTGGGGAGAATTAAACACCACCTCATGCATACCGACCACGTCGCCCTCGCGAAAAGAAGTGACTTCGAGTTCCTGCCCGCCTGATTCGCGCAGAATTTGTCGCAAGTTGATCGCCGTGCCTGAGGGCGCGTCTTTCTTCTGCGCGTGATGACGTTCAAAGATCTGACCCGAATACTCAAAACCCAAAGCCGGCGCGGCGGCCTGGACGATCTCAAAGAACAGGTTCATGCCGATCGAGAAGTTGGCCCCATAAAGGAAACCAGTCTTCGCCGCCAGCACTTTGTCGCGAAGCTGCGATACCTGGCCGTACCAGCCGGTGGTCCCTACGACCATGCTCTTGCCAGCGCGGATGCAGGCCTCGGCGTTGGCGACGACCGCCGACGGAGTCGTGAAGTCAATCACGGCGTTGATCTCGGCGAGAAAGTCTGCGGTGAGAGCGCTGGCGTTCGCGTTCTCCGCCGCGCACAGGACGCGAACATGATGCCGTCTTGCGTGGGCGACTTCGGCGACCAGCGAGCCTGTTTTGCCCCGGCCCAGGATGAGAAGGTTCATAGAAAAACCTTTAACCGCAGAGGTCGCTGAGTTCGCCGAGAAAGTCGCTGGGTTTCATCCCTGCCTGACCGAAGGTTCGGGAAAATATCGAGGCGCCGGTTGCCGGGATCCAAGGCCACACCGTCCAAGAATTCTACAGACCTGGTGGTTCTCTGCGTACTCTGCGCTCTCTGCGGTCAAATGATTCTAAGCGAATACTTCCGGGTCCGCCTCGGCGAAGAACTCCCGGTGCAGCCGCCGCACCACCTCGGTCGCGTCATCTTCTTCGATCACGAACGTCAGATTGATCTCCGAAGCGCCCTGAGAAATCATGCGGATCTTCACGTCTTCCAAAATTCCGAAGACCTTGGCCGCGATGCCGGGAGTATCGCGCAGGCTCTCGCCCACCAGACAGACAATCGCCTTTCGGCCTTCATACTTCACGTCGGCCAGCTTGGCCAAATCCGCGGCCAGCGCCGGAATCGCCTCGTTCGTTTCGGCGGTTACCGAAACGCTCACTTCCGATGTAGAGACCACGTCCACCGCCACGTTGTGCTCGTCGAATGCTTCAAAGATGGATTTCAAATAGCCGTGAACCAAAAGCCGGCGGGGCGCGGCCACGTCCACGATCGTAATCTTCTTCTTGAGGGCGATGGCCTTAAAGATGTTGGAGCAACGCGGGGCGCGCGCCGTGATCTTGGTTCCTTCACAAGTCGGATTCTGCGAGTTCAAGACATAGACCGCAATATTCTTCTGAATGGCCGGAAGCACCGTGGCCGGATGCAGGACCTTCGCGCCGAAATACGAGAGTTCGGCTGCCTCGTCGAAACTGATGGCCTTGATGCGGCGGGCGTCGGGACACAGGCGGGGATCGGTGGTCATCATGCCGTCCACGTCGGTCCAAATCTCGATGCGCGCGGCGTCCAGTCCAGCCCCGAAAATCGCCGCGGAAAAATCAGAGCCGCCACGGCCGATCGTGGTGGTAACACCAGCGCGGTTAGACCCGATGAAGCCGCCCATAACAGGCACTTTCCCGGATTCCACCAGCGGCTTGACCCGTTTCTGGAGGCGCTCGTTGGTTTCGTCGAACTGCGGAACCGCTTTGGTGTAGCTCGAGTCGGTGACCAGGCACTGGCGCGAATCGACGTGCACGCCGGGCAGTCCGCGGGCTACGAACGCGGCCGCCACAATCTTGCTGGAAAGCATTTCGCCGAAGGAGGCGACTGAATCGTAGGTACGCGGAGTGATCTCGCCGACTGCGCCGATGCCCCGCAGCAATTCGTCCAGATCTTCGAAGTCGGCGCCCAGTCCGCTGTGGAACTCGGTGAACAACGCGGTGCCGAGCAACTCGCCGGCAGTCTCGTAATGGCGTTCGCGAAGCGCGCGGGCCATCTTGAGGGCAGTCTTGCGATCGCCATCCCCCGCGGCTTTGCCCATGGCGAGGAGAGAATCCGTCACCTTCGCCATGGCGCTGACCACCACTACCGGCCGGTCCGCCAGCCGACCCTGGACGATCTGGCCGACGCGATCAATCGCCTTCGCGTCCTGCACGGAAGTCCCGCCGAACTTCATGACGATCATGGGCGGGGGTACTCCTTAGGACAGTGAGCAGTGGGCAGTGGGCAGTTGCCAGCAAAAGCGGTGCCGACGCGGGTTTATCCGACCACTGGCCACCGACCACTGACCAGTACTGTCCGGTTAACGATTTGGCGGACGGTTATAAATCAATGGTATATCGGAACTTAGGTGCGCAAAGGGCGGTGATCGATTTGAATTGGGATCACCATGAACAGTGGACAGTCCCTCTTCGCGCAGCTGATGAA
>ORMF010474589.1_pt1 | contig 44084 bp, 38 predicted proteins | sample 1779871 | NCBI WGS metagenome assembly ORMF01 (sample SAMEA104232316, study PRJEB22302) | groundwater metagenome | biome: forest; feature: aquifer; material: groundwater | place: USA | collected 2011-08-07 | depth 5.4 m
GGATATGTAGCGGCACCGTCTGCCTGTCTACTGATGAAGAGAATGGTTCTATTGATTCATGCCCAATCATGCAATGTTCTCAAACGAAAGGAGAGATGACAGATCTAGGAGTTGCGTTTTAACATAAGAGAAGTTTCCCCGAGCTGCCTCCTTGAGGATCGCATTATCCATCGAGAGATCCGCTACCAATCTCTTCAGCCGGCTGTTCTCCTGCTCTATCTCCTTGAACCGTTTCGCCTGGTCTACACGAAGACCGCCATACTCTTTCCGCCAGTTGTAGTATGTTTGCTCACTCACCTCAATCTGACGGCAAGCCTCTGCCAGGGTCTGTCCCTTTGCCTGCAGAACATCCGCTTCGCGGAGCTTAGTGATGATCTCCTCGGCTGTGTGTCGTTTCTTTCCCATTATGATTTTACCCTTTCTTGTGATCCGTTTTACTAAGATACGAAATGGATCACTTTAAGGGGGGCATTGACGCACCAACACCGGGCCATTGCGACTTCCGGCCGCTCTCTCCCGGTATGGGATCGGGCATCTGGAGCCATACTATCCTGCGTCTCCTTCGTCATCGAAAGTTAAGAACTCCTGTCTTTCTATCACGTTTCGCCCTTCGGCACGATCGAAATGCCTACTATGGCGTCTGCTGACTTCTGCCGACGCTTCTCCTCACCTTCCGATGAGCGTAACCCCGGTACTTCGGGGTACCTCAGCAGATCTCCCCGGGTAATGCGCACTCACTTTCACACTTATGCTCGTCACATCTACGTCCACACATTCCGTGCAGGTATTGGACTTTGAAGATATTCGCCCTCTCATCCTGTGTGGCCGCCTCTATGTGCTTCCTGTTCGTCGAGCCAGTGTTTTGCCTGCGGCTTCCTTCAGATTCCACCTCACGATGGACACCCTTGCCGTCCAGCTAATGATTCCCCCTGCCGGGGTCATAGGAGACTTCCACTCCTGAGTGATTGCGCCCTGCCGGGCGCACGAACAAAAACCCCCGGCTCTTTCAAACCGGGGGTCTTTTATCTCAACTACTTACATACTCAACTACTTATGTACTCAACTACTCACCTACTTCTTAATACATGTCACCCATTCCGCCGCCGCCGTGAGGCATCTGAGGTCCGCCCTTTTCCTTTTCGGGTTTCTCGACGATGGTCGCTTCAGTGGTAAGCAGGAGACCCGCAACGCTGGCCGCGTTCTCGAGCGCAACGCGCGTCACTTTCGTCGGATCGATGACGCCGGCTTCGATGAGATCTTCCTCTTTCTCAGTCTGGGCGTTGAAGCCCCAGTTTCCTTTAGCGTTCTTCACGCTGTTGACGATGACGGAGGGTTCGAGGCCCGCATTGGCGACGATGATCCGGATCGGCTCTTCGATCGCTTTGCGGACGATCTCGATGCCGATCTTCTGGTCTTCGTTTTCCGCCTTGAGCTCGTCAAGCTTCTTCTGCACGCGGAGATACGCGACGCCGCCGCCGGGAACGATTCCCTCTTCGACGGCCGCGCGTGTGGCGTGGAGAGCATCCTCGACGCGGGCTTTCTTTTCCTTCATTTCGACTTCCGTCGCAGCGCCGACCTTCAGCACGGCCACGCCGCCCGACAGCTTCGCGAGACGCTCCTGGAGTTTCTCTTTGTCGTAGTCGGACGTCGTCTTCTCGACCTGCGCCTTGATCTCGTTGATGCGCCTCTTGATTTCATCTTTCTTGCCGGCGCCTTCAATGATGGTTGTATTGTCTTTATCGATCGTCACGCGCTTCGCCGTCCCCATATAGGAGAGTTGGGCGTTATCGAGCTTGAAGCCTTTCTCATCGGAGATGACCGTTCCGCCTGTGAGAACCGCGACGTCTTCGAGCATGGCCTTACGGCGATCGCCGAAGCCGGGCGCCTTCACCGCTGCGACACGCAGCGTGCCGCGGAGCTTGTTGACGACGAGCGTCGCAAGAGCTTCGCCCTCAAGATCCTCCGCGATGACGAGGATCTGGCGGCCTGCCCCTGCAACTTTTTCGAGAATCGGGAGAAGATCTTTCATGACGCTGATCTTCTTGTCGTGAATAAGAATGTAGGGATCCTCAAGAACCGTCTCCATCGTTTCCGCATCGGTGACGAAGTAGGGTGAGAGGTACCCGCGATCGAACTGCATTCCTTCGACCCAATCGACGGTCGTCTCGGTGCCCTTTGCTTCCTCAACGGTAATGACGCCATCTTTACCGACTCTCTCCATCGCATTGGCGATGAGCTCACCGATCGCCCTGTCGTTATTCGCGGAGATCGAACCGACCTGCGCAATCTTTTCCTTGTCGTCGCCGACTTTCTTGCTCATTTTCTTCAACTCCTCGACGACCTTTGCGACTGCGATATCGATGCCCCGTTTCAGATCCATTGGGTTTGCACCGGCGGTGACGTTCTTCATCCCTTCGCGAACGATCGCCTGTGCAAGCACTGTCGCTGTGGTTGTTCCGTCGCCGGCCACGTCGGACGTTTTGCTGGCGACTTCGCGCACCATCTGTGCGCCCATGTTTTCAATCGGATCCTCGAGCTCGATCTCTTTTGCAACGGTCACGCCGTCCTTTGTGACGGTCGGTGCACCGAATTTCTTGTCGATGACGACGTTGCGTCCTTTCGGACCGAGCGTCGCTTTTACAGCGTCGGCGAGCTTGTCGACGCCGCGCTTGAGCGCTGCACGCGCATCGGCGCTGAATGTAATGATTTTAGCACTCATACTGTTCCTCTTTCAAGATAAATTGTTGTGATCGTGAATTGTGATAGGGTCAGACAACACCGAAGATATCGCTCTCACGCATGATGAGATATTCTTTCCCATCGAGAGAGACTTCCGTGCCGGAATATTTTCCGTACAAAACTTTGTCGCCCACCTTCAGATCAAGCGTGATGAGCTTGCCATCTTCCAGTCTGCGGCCAGGACCGGCGGCAATGACCTCACCGATGACCGGCTTTTCCTTCGCGGTGTCAGGCAGGATGATTCCGCCTTTGGTCTTCTCCTCTTGAGGAGCAGGCTTTATCACGACGCGATCGCCTAATGGTTTTATCTTCATAGATAACCCTCCTTATAAGTTATTACATGTTAATGATTTACAGGAATTAAAAACTCGTGGAGTGCGATACTGGAGACAAGGTTGACTCCATTGACACTCGAATATACTTCTTTTTTGTCAGATTAACAAGAAACCACCGGGTCACTCCCGGCACCCAACGAACACCATCGCAACGTGCCCGCACATTTCAATCAAATGCTGTGCCAAATAGGTGTAAATTTTTCCGTTGAATTCTAGCTGTTTGGATGGTATGCAACTCGCCTTGGATCGATTCGCTCGACGATCTGTCAGAGATATGAATTTTTTGCAAAATCTGACTGGACATTGTGTCAAAACGTCTGACAATTTGGGGGATCGTGAATGCCAAATCGAGCGATAATCGTCCGACGATAGAATGAACCGTGCGTAACTGACGGTGAACTCACGGTGGGAGTAAGTTCTGAGGTATCATTTTTGTCTTGATCTTGTCTTTCTCAAATCAGGACATTACCCGGCCGGAGGATCTTTCGACCCGGCTATGACGAGAACGAATTCCCCTTTGATCGCATGCCGGGTGAAGTGCTGGATGCCAAACGAGATCTTACCTCTCACGATCTCTTCAAACTTCTTTGTCAACTCCCTGGCCACGGCGATCTCCCGATCGCCAAGGTATTGCTGAAGATCGGTCAGCGTTCGCAGAAGCCGGTGAGGTGATTCATAGAGTACGATCGTGCGCTCTTCACTTCGAAGACGATCGAGCGCGGTCTTGCGCCCCTTCTTCACCGGAAGAAAACCTTCGAACACAAATCTGTCAACCGGAAGGCCGCTGGTAATCAAAGCCGGGAGGAAGGCGGAAGGTCCCGGTATCGATACGACGGGAATCTCTTCATCAAGCGATCGGCGTATGATCCGAAAGGCGGGGTCCGATATTCCCGGCGTTCCGGCATCCGACACGACCGCAATCGATAAGCCCGATTTCAGCTTGTCGATAAGCTCGGGAATGCGTTTGGCTTCGTTATAACTGAAGTAGCTGAGGAGCGGCTTGCGGATTTCGTAACGATCGAGGAGAATTTTCGTCTTGCGCGTATCCTCGGCGGCGATGAGATCGACCCCTGCGAGGAGTTTGACCGCCCGGTAAGTGATATCCTCCAGATTGCCGATCGGCGTGCTGACGATGTAGAGCGTTCCGGACCGGACTTCCTCTTGCGATGTCATGAAGGCATAACCATCAGGTGATGAACTGAGAACATCATGTGCCCCAATCGCGGGCGTAGCGGAAATCGATATTCACAGTGCGATGCGACACTTTGGCGATCACGGGCGGACGGCGCTTAAACTGATTGCGCTGAATCAACCTCTTCACCTTTTCGATGAAGTGCTGCTCGAATCCCCGATCCATCAGCTCGGCGTCGTTACGACGTTCATCGACCATATAATAGAGCAGCTGGTCGACGAGCTTGTACGAGAAGCCGAGCTCCCCTTCATCCGTCTGTCCGGGCCAGAGATCGGCGGTCGGGTTTTTTTCGATGATCTTCTTCGGGATGCCGAGCGCTTCCGCCAATTGCCAGACCTGTGTCTTGTAGAGATCCCCGATCGGGTTGACCGCGCAGGCCGTATCGCCGAACTGCGTCCCATACCCGAGCATCGTCTCCGTCTTGTTGCTCGTCCCCAGGACGAGCGCGCGTTCGCGCGCCGAAAGATCGTAAAGCACGATCATCCGCGCCCGTGCCATGAGATTGCCCTTGCGAATATTGTCGATCTCCCCGCTCTGCTCGAGATAGCCATCGACCATAGTGCTGATATCGACCACTTCGCTCCGCACGCCGAGCTGATCGGCAACAAGCTTCGCGTCTGCGGCGCTCTCCGGGGAACTCGTGCGGTAAGGCATGAGCACGGCAACGACGTTCTCCTTGCCGAGCGCCCCGACGGCGAGGGTTGCGACGAGCGCGGAGTCCACACCGCCGGAAAGACCGATGACAGCTTTCGCGAAGCCGGCCTTGTTCAGTTCATCGCGAATGAAATCGACAAGGAGCTTTCTCAAAATATCCGTATTCAGCTTGAGGTTGGAATTTGCCGAATTGGACGTTTCCATGTATGAAAGATAGCAAAAGGGACGATGGAATACAACGGCTCGCCTTGCGCAATTATTGTCACCCAAAGACGCAAAGGTCTGATCTTGGCGACTTTGCGTCTTTGCGTGAAATATCTTTAGTCGTGGTCAATGCCTTGACTTTCCTCCGGAACTTTGGTAAGTTTTTCTCAATAGGGATCATCCATTTGTGCCATTTACCCCGGGAAACGTCGTGAAATCGTATATCATTCCGTGCTTTATACTCCTCTTCACCCCATCACTGTTGTTTTCGGGCCAACCGGCGAAGATCGGCAAGCTCCTTTCAAAACGACTCGCGGAAGTCGGGAGTCAGGATCCGTCGGTCGTTTTGATCTCTCTCAAGGACAAAGGAGATCTGAACTCTGTGCAATCGTTCTCAGGTCGCTCGCTGGTCTCCGAAAAATCTCTGCAACGGAGGACAAAAGTCAGGCAACCGAACGCTCTCGTCAATGAAGATGATCTTCCCCTCGAGCGCTCATATGTCGATGCCATACGTCCGAATGTCATCTCCCTCAGACATGAACTGAAGTGGTTCAATGCCGTCAGCGCGATCGCGACCAAAGATCAAATCGAAACGATCAGAAACTTCCCGTTTGTCAAAGAGATCGAGCTTGTCGGACGATGGAAGAAGCGGCAGGAGGACGAGAAGGAAATTCCCGCAAAAAAAATCCCATCGGTGCCGAAAGTCGACGGCGCGACCTCGCTCGATTACGGCACCTCGTTCACCCAGGTCAATCAAATCAATGTCCCGGCGCTGCATAACCTCGGCATCTATGGACAAGGGGTCGTCGTCGGCGTGTTCGATAACGGCTTCCGCCTGCTGACGCACCAATCGTTCGCCTCGATGAACATCATCGCCCAGCACGACTTCGTCGACCACAAGACGAGCGTCGTTCCCAACAATCCAAGCACGGCGTTCGGTTCGCATGGCGTGAATACCCTTTCGACGATCGGCGGTTACAAGCCGGGCCAATTGATCGGGCCGGCATTCAAATCGACATTCATTCTCGCAAGGACGGAAAACGATTCGAGCGAGACGCCTGTGGAAGAAGACAACTGGGCAAAAGCGATCGAGTGGGCGGACAGCATCGGCATCGACGTCACAAGCACCTCGCTCGGCTACCTCACCTACGATGCGCCGTATACGAGCTGGACCTGGCAGGATATGGACGGAGCCACGACGCTGATCACGAAGGCGGCGGATCACGCCGTATCGCTCGGGATCGTCGTCGTGAATTCAGCCGGCAACGACGCCATCGCTCGTGCTGGGGATCCCAACACCCTGATCGCCCCGGCGGACGGTTTCGACGTGATCACGGCAGGCGCTGTGAATTCGACCGGAGCCCGCGCGTCCTTCAGCTCCTTCGGTCCTACGTTCGATGGACGAATTAAGCCTGACGTCATGGCAATGGGCGTCAATGTAAAAGTTGCAAGCTCGACCAACCCGACAGGGTACGGATCCTCAAACGGCACATCTTTTTCGTGCCCCCTCACAGCGGGTGTGGCGGCCTTGCTGGTCTGTGCCAACCCCACGCTGGTGCCCAGCGACATCGCGAACGCGATGAGACAAACGGCGGACAATTCGGCTAGTCCCGACAACCTCTTGGGCTGGGGAATCGTCAACGCCCTTGATGCTCTTAATTACAATGTCATTCTGCCGATCGCGAGGATCCGTGGAAGAATATTTAACGACATCAACGGCAACGGCATCGCCGACATCGGAGATCCGAACGCCGCAGGCGTGAAAGTCAGACTCGCCGGCACCATGAGTGAGTCGACGTACACAAATGTGCTGGGAGAATATACGTTCGACAGCCTGGCGATAGGATCTTACACGCTCTCGTTGGAGACGCTTTCCGGCTGGAAGCAGACATTTCCCGATTCGTCTCATGCTGTCGCGCTGCTGCATGGAACGGACACTTCGGGCCTGAGTTTTGGAGTCTTTCAACTCGGGACGATCCATGGCACCATCTTTGACGACATGAACAAGAACGGATCCAGAGACACCAGTGAAGGCACGGCTGCCGGATGGCGCATTCATCTGACCGGACCCGAAACGCTGACAGTCTCAACAGACTCAAATGGCCGGTACTTCTTCTCGAATCTGATTGCCGGAACATATACGATCAGTGAAAGCTCGTTCGCAGGCTGGATCCAAACGTTGCCGCCGGGCAACGGTGCCTACAACGTGCACGTGCGAAGCGGTCTGGATACAACCGGACTCGACTTCGGCAGCTACTATACACCGGATTCGGTCTACTCTGTTCTGGATGGATGGAATTTGCTCTCTCTTCCGGTCTTTGTGAGCGATCCCAGAAAATCGACGCTTTATCCCGTGGCAGCATCCCGCGCGTTCAAGTACGCCGGCAGCTATGTTCAAATTGACTCATTTGACATCGGCGTCGGATATTGGCTGAAATTCCCTTACGCCCAGAACATCCTCATCGCAGGCACCGGAAATCTTTCCGATACCGCTGATGTCAAAGCGGGATGGAATATCATCGGCGGACTTTCACTGCCGACCGCCGTTTCATCAATTCAACAGATCCCGACCGGCATCGTTATATCTCAGTTGTATTACTATGATGGGGCCTATCACGTTGCCGATTCGCTCAGAGCTCACCATGGATACTGGGTGAAAGCGAACGCGAACGGAAAACTTGCCATACACTGGCCAATGAGTGTGGAGCGGGGAGCGGAGAGCAGAGGGAATGGAATGTGGAAGCCTCCTGAGAAGGATAATCTCGCTGGATTCATTACGCTGAGGATCGAGGATTCACGCGGCCGGCAGCAGACGCTCTACGTTGGAGATGCGGGAAGTACCGGCATCGATCTGAAGGACTACGAACTTCCTCCCCTGCCGCCCGACGGTGCATTTGATGCTCGCTTTGTATCCGGCCGCCTGCTGGAATTCCTTCCCGGAGAATCCGGGCAAACGAAAGAACTCCCGGTCCTCCTCCAGGGCGGATCAGGTAAGCTGACAGTGACGTGGACGATGAGCGGCCACGCCGGTTCGACATATTCCTTCGTCGAGAAGGCGGGGAAGAAGATTATCAGCGAACATCGGCTCGTCGAAAACACTTCATTTTCTCTCCTGCCCGACGGTGAGAGGCGATATGCGATTGTTGTGGAACAGCTTCCCCGGGGCTATCAGCTCTATCAGAACTATCCGAATCCGTTTAATCCGACGACAACGATTGGGTTTGATTTGCCGGAACCGGCGGCGGTAACGTTGAAGATTTACAACTTGCTCGGACAAGAAGTCGCCTCACCCTTGACGACCCAACTGGTAGAGGCCGGGCATCATTCGATTGAATTTGACGGACGGAATCTGGCGAGCGGAATCTATTTTTACCGAATTGGGGCAACAGGGATCGGGGCGGGTAGATCCTTCCACGACGTGAGGAGAATGCTGATTCTCAAATAATTCGCGATCCCTTTCGTGCAAGAATACAAAGCCCCGACCTTCCCTGCAAGCCGGGGCTTCTCATTCAGGCACGAGTCCATCGATCATTGCGGGGTAAACAGTGCGTCATAGGGACGCTGGATGAGACACCACGCCCACCATAATTGCTCCATTTCTCCGTTTCCTGTAAGCCCTCGAATTGGCCATCATTACTAAAGAGGAAGGGGATATGTCAATATGGAATTGAGATTCTTGTCATTGCTTTTTGAGTTGATTCTTCACTTATTAGAGCAGAGATGTACTTTGTTTATTTGGCACGATCCGATAGCCCGTGATCTCGATGAGAGATATGAGCGATTCCAATCATATTGCGTTTCTGGTTGTTCTTCCTGCATGTTTGTTTTCCATTATGTCATGCAATAGAAATCCTACTGAACCAAACACGTCGTCAGCTCAGTGGTCCATCAGAGGCAGATTATTAAATGAAAACACTGCACCAGTCATGGGTGCTATTGTCCGCTTGTACCCTGCTGATTATGTACCATCGCAATTTCTTTCCGAAATTCAACCTGTTGTTTCTGAAACAACGGATGCATTGGGTACCTATGAATTCGAGGGCGTGGCATCGGGCATCTACAACATTGAGGGAGAGTACAACAATTTGGGGACGTTCATTGATTCAGTGAACACGTCGAAGAACCCGACGGGCACAAACGTGCCTTCCGGAGTTTTGAAAAAAGTCGGCGTGATCACCGGAATATCGCATATGGCAGAACAGAACGATACAAATCAAGTTCGCGCTATTTTATATATGCCGGGGACAGGCAGGTTGACAAAACCTATTATTGGTGGCAAGTTTACTTTTGATCGACTTCCAGAAGGGAGATACCAACTTATCATCGATCCAACGCTCAATGAATATGACGTTAAAGTACTGAATCTTTCCACTCATTCAGGCGATACACTCAATTTGGACACAGTAAGAATTCAGAAACACCAACCCGATACGATTGATGTGAATCAGCAGGTTGTGTATGGGGTGTGGGGGCCAAATAAAACTTATAGAATCAATAGCGACATCGATATACCAGCAGCAGCAACGCTTACCGTACTTCCCCACACCAAGATCTTAATGATGGGAAATTTGAAAATTCACGTTTTCGGCAATCTGATAGCTCTTGGTAAACCAGATTCAATGATCGTTTTCACGTATGGCTTCCAATATCCATCGTTCGGAAGTTGGCTTGGAATGGATGGAGGCGGAAATCCAGTTGCTCCTGTCGATACGGTGGTGTTCAAGTATTGTCTATTTGAATTCATGGCACAAGGTATCAGATTTAACAGACCTGTAGGGAAGCTGGCCGTATCGAACTGTGTTTTCAGGTACAGTATGGAATCATTATTGATCGACAATGACCTGACAATCTCAAATACAATATTTCACGACATACAGCGCCAAGGTATCGGCTACGCAATTACGGCTGCGAACCAACTCTTGAGCGTCAATAATATTTTCTTGAAAACAAATATCGCATTTCGCTCGGAGAGTCAGTACATCACGGCAAATAATACTGACTTTTTCCAGGTAGATACGATTGGGTATGACTATACAACAAATTCACGTTGGACCTTGAATACAGGAACTGGAAACATTTATTCTGATCCAAAGTTCTTGACTTTGATACCCGGAAGCGAGGATTACCATCTCCTCAGTGACTCCCCATGTAGAGGAACTGGGGTACAGGGAACCGATATGGGATTATACAGCACGTACGTCTCGCCGTAGTTGACGTGCTCATGGTAATCTTTGAAAAAGCAGCTGTGTCCAAACAAAAACTCGACAAAACCAGACCGTGAGTTACTTCAGAGCTTCGGATATGACATTGCCGAGCTGGTGGTGTCAGACCGCGAGACGTGACACCACCCGACGTCGAATCAAGTCATCTCCTTGAGCGATTCGCGAAGAATCTTTACGCCCTCATCAATCTCTTGTTTGCTGATATTCAGCGCCGGCCGGAAACGAATCGAAAGCTCACCGCTTCCTAAGACGATGAGTCCTTTCGCATACGCCTTGTTTCTGAGTTTGAGTCGCTGATCACCGCTTGGCAAATCAAACGCGCAAAAGAGTCCCCGTCCGCGCGCATTGCTCACCATGCCTGTGAATTCCTTCTCGATCTCGCGGAGCTGCTGCTGCAGATGGTCGCCCATGAGCCGCGCATTCTCGACAAGCTTTTCTTCATGGATGATCTCTAGATATTTTTGAGACCGGACCATGTCGACCAGGCTCCCTCCCCAGGTCGAGTTGATGCGGCTCGGAACTTTGAGGACGTTGTCGCTCACCTCATCGATCCGCTTGCTCGACATGAAGCCGCAGACCTGCGTCTTCTTCCCGAACGAGATCATGTCGGGCTTCACGAAGTATTCGTGCGCCCACATTTTGCCGGTGAGGCCGACGCCGGTCTGCACTTCATCGAGGATGAGCATGATGTCGTGTTCGAGAGTGATCGATCGGAGCTGCTCAAAGAATTCCTTCCGGAAGTGATTGTCGCCCCCTTCTCCCTGGATCGGCTCGATGATGATCGCAGCGATATCGTCCTTGTTCTGATGGATCGCATCCTTGATCTGGGCCATCGCGGTCTTTTCCGCCGCGATCACAGCGTCGAGGTTCGCGCCGTTCAACGGGAACGTGATGGCGGGATTGAGTATACGCGGCCATTTGAATTTCGGATAGAGATCGGTCTTCGTCGGATCTGTGTTCGTCAGTGATAGCGTGTAGCCCGTCCGTCCATGGAACGCGCGCTTGAAGTGAACGACCTGCGTACCCCGTTCCTCCTTGTACCCTTTCGCGGAATTCTTTTTCACCTTCCAATCGAATGCCGCCTTCAGGGCATTTTCGACTCCGAGGGCGCCGCCCTCAATGAAGAAGACATACGGAAGATAGCCGGGCATCGCGAGCCGGCCGAACGTGTCGACGAACTCGGCCATCTCAACGCAATACACGTCGGAGTTTGTCGGCTTGTTCATTGCCGCCGCCAGCAGTTTCTCCTTGAACTCCGGCGTCTGCATTTTCGGATGATTGAATCCGATCGGAACAGAAGCGACGAACGTGAAGAAGTCGAGATACTTCTTGTTGGTTTTCGCGTCGTGAATATACGATCCCTGACTTCTCTCGATATCGACCACCAAATCGAGGGCGTCGACCAGCATATGTTTGCCGATCACGCTGTGAGCGTTGTCCGGCGTCACAGCAGCAGCAGCCTGAGGAGATTGGGTGGCGCGCTGCGCGGCGTCCACCGGCTTAGGAATAAAGGAAATTGTTTTCTGAGTCATCATGCACCTCTTTGAGATTTGTGTGAATAAAATTGTGAATGCCGAATTGATTTCGGCTCAAAGAATGGATCGGAACTCTAAGAAATTAGAAGAATTCCTGGTGCTCGTAGAGGGTAATAAGGTAGGGGCGTCCCGAAATCAGGGAGATAAAACCGCTAAAACAGGCTCTATTTGAAGGACGTTTAGACATTACATCCGTAATATACCAAAACAAAACCTCATTTTCAATCCTGCCCAAATCGCACATCTCACATCGCACATCCCATACCGCACCTCCATATCTACAACCACCTCATCCTAATTGTCGATCTGCGCCCGCTGGAGCCCGCCGCTGTAATCGACGTAGACCGTCTTCCACTCGCTGAAGAACTCGAACACCGTCCACCCTCCCTCGCGATGGCCGTTCCCGGTCTGCTTCACGCCGCCAAACGGCATGTGCGCCTCGGCCCCGATCGTCGGCGCATTGATGTACGTGATCCCTGCATTCACGTCGCGGATCGCCTTGAAGGCGCTGGTGACATCCTGTGTATAGATGGACGAAGAGAGTCCGTAAATCGTATTGTTGAGAACTCGGATTGCTTCGTCGAGCGATTTTATTCTGATCACCGACAGCACCGGGCCAAAGATTTCCTCCTTTGCGATGCGCATCTCGGGAGAGACGTTGTCGAATATCGTCGGTTGGTGAAACCACCCGTTGCTCAATCCATCGCCGGTTGCGATTGCCCCTCCGGCCTGGATTTTGGCTCCCTCCTTCAAACCGATCTCAACATAACTTTGCACGGTCTTCCGCTGGCCCTCATTGACACACGGTCCGACGTCGGTGTTCGGCAACAGCCCGTCCCCTAATCGAAGCTTCCTGGTTCGATCAACAAGCATTGCCATAAATTTGTCATACACCTTCTCATGCAGAATAAGGCGGCTCGTCGCGGTGCAGCGCTGGCCCGTCGTGCCGAATGCGCCCCACAGAACCCCGTCGAGCGCGAGGATCAGGTCGGCATCGTCCATGACAATCTGCGCATTCTTCCCGCCGAGTTCAAGCGAAACACGCTTCAGCGTCCGGCTTGCAACCTCGGAGATCTTCTTGCCGACGCCCGTCGACCCTGTGAAGCTGATGAGATCGACGTCAGGATGATCGACGATCGCCATACCGACCTCTGTTCCGCCGCCATGGACAATATTGATGACCCCTTCAGGGACGCCCGCTTCGAGGAGGATCTCGACAAGCGTGGTCGCGGTTGCGGGCGTGTCGGAAGCCGGCTTGAAGACGATCGTATTGCCGCAAAGCAACGCCGGAAAGATTTTCCATGTCGGGATCGCCATCGGAAAATTCCACGGGGTGACAATTCCTGCTACGCCGATCGGAACCCGGAGGGCCATGTTAAATTTGTTCGGCAGTTCGGACGGCACCGTATGGCCGAATAAGCGACGTCCTTCCGAAGCCGCGTAGTACGCGGTGTCGATCCCTTCCTGAACATCGCCGCGCGTCTCGACAAGGACCTTTCCCATCTCGCGAGTCATCGTCCTTGCGATCTCTTCCTTTTTTGCGACCATGATGTCGCCGACACGCTTCAGGATGTCGCCCCTTTTCGGCGCCGGAACCAACCGCCATTTCTCGAATGCGATGCGAGCCGCCTTCACTGCCTCCTCGACTTCTTCCTTTCCCGATTTTGGAAACGTGCCGATGACCTCATTCCAGTTCGCCGGATTCCGATTCTCAAATGTGTTTCCGGATTTCGCATCGACCCATTGACCGTTGATGAAATTCTGATATTTCTTCATGAAATGTTCCCCGTCATAAGCCTACCCGTTCAAAAATATAATCGACCTGTTTGATGCTCTTTTTGAGATCGAAAAGCTCATCAATCTCTTTTTCCTTTACGTACGATAGAATTGCCGTGTCCTGTTTCAGTACTTCACTAAAACTCTTCTTGGCCTGCCAAACATCCATGGCATGTTTTTGGACTGCCGCGTACGCGTCTTCCCGCTTCATTCCTTTCTTTGTCAATGCGAGCAAAACCGACTGCGAGAAAATAAGTCCGCGCGTCAGTTCCAGATTCTTCTTCATGTTCTCGGGATACACGATGAGCTTGTCGACCACCTCCGTGAACGTGACGATCATATAATCAAGAAGAATACAGCTGTCGGGAATGATGATACGTTCCACCGACGAATGGGTGATATCCCGCTCGTGCCAGAGCGCCACATTCTCCATCGCCGCCTGCGCGTTCCCGCGGAGCACTCGTGCCAATCCAGCGACGCGCTCGCACGTGATCGGATTGCGTTTGTGCGGCATCGCGGAAGAGCCCTTTTGACCTTTCGAAAAATATTCTTCCGCTTCCAACACTTCGGTTTTTTGCAGATGGCGGATCTCCGTCGCGAATTTTTCGAGCGAACTACCGATGATCGCGAGCGTCGTCATGAATTCGGCATGGAGATCGCGCTGAAGCACCTGCGTCGAGATCGGCGCCGGCTTCAACCCTAACTTCTCGCACACATAACGCTCCACGAACGGATCGAGATGCTCGTAGGTTCCGACGGCCCCGGAGATCTGGCCGACCGAAATTGTCTTCAGAGCATGATTCAGCCGGTCGATATTTCGGTTCGTCTCGTCGTACCAGAGCGCGAGCTTGAGGCCGAACGTCGTCGGCTCTGCGTGAATGCCGTGCGTCCTTCCAACCATTACCGTGTGCTTGAATTCCTTCGCGCGGCGCGCGAGGACTTCCGCAAACTTATGCAAATCCTTCAGCAGCAGCTCTCCCGATTGTTTCATCTGAACGGCGATGCCGGTATCGAGGACATCGGACGAAGTCATACCGAGATGGATAAATCGCGATTCATGACCGACATGTTCGCCGACGTTCGTGAGGAACGCAATGACGTCGTGCTTGACTTCGCGTTCGATCTCATCAATGCGCCGAACCTCGAATTTCGCCTTCTCACGGATGACCCCGACGGCCTCCGTCGGAATCACGCCGAGTTGAGCCTGCGCTTCACAGGCGAGAATCTCGATCTCGAGCCACGTCTGGAATTTGTTCTCCTCCGTCCAGATTTTTCCCATCGCCGGACGCGTGTAACGCAGGATCATGACGACCGCCGTGCCAATGTTAGCTCAAGATTCATGAATTTTTTTTCCCGAAGCACTTTCATCTTTAACACATCGCCGGCCTTCCTTTCGCTGACGATCGCCTGGATGTTATCCTCGTTGACGATACGTTCGCCGTTAACTTCCACAATGATATCGCCGACTTTGAAACCGCCCCGTTCGGCGGGGCTTCCTCGCTTGACGTCGCTGATGATGACACCTTCGGCCTTGTCCAGCCCAAAGTATCTTGCCACACGCACATCGACTGTTTGGATTTCCAACCCGGTCCAAAAATTTCTTTCGATCTTGCCGCTCTTTTTCAGCTCCGTCAGCACGCTCTTCACCCTATTGATGGGAATGGCGAAACCGAGCCCGATGCTTCCCTGGTTCGGCGTGAAAATGACCGCGTTGACGCCGATGACTTCCCCGAGCGAGTTGACGAGCGGCCCGCCGCTGTTGCCGGAGTTGATGGCGGCATCCGTTTGGATCATGCCGCGATAATACCTCCCGCCCTCGGCGCTCAGGTTCATCCCCGTCGCGCTGACCACGCCTACGGTGACCGTCGGCTTATCGCTGATCTCGAATAACCCGAACGGATTCCCGAGCGCGATCGCCCATTCACCGATAATGACATCGTCGGAATTCCCGAGCTTGAGATAGGGAAAATCCTTTCCGTCGATCTTCAGGAGCGAGATATCCGAGAGCATGTCCGTACCGATCAGCTCGGCCTTGTACTTCCCCTTGTTCGTGAGCGTGACCGTGACCTCTTTGGCATTGCCGGCAACGTGATCGTTCGTCAGGATATAACCATCCGGAGAAATGATGAACCCCGAACCGAGTCCCTTGACCTCCTGGCGAACCGTGCGATCGCCGAAGTACTGGCGGAAGAAAGGATCGTTCCCGAAAAACTGAGAAAATGGGTCCTGAACTCGATACTCACGCACTTCGGTGACATTGATGCCGACGACGGCAGGGCTCGTCGAGGCAACGGCGGTCGTGATCGCATTGCGCCGCTGGGTAGACAACCGGTCGCTTATGCTGTCGCGCACGGCGGCCTGATAAAATGCGGGCTCCTCCGCAACGGCTGTCATCGTCGGTGACGGGCCGGCGGGTTCCGCTGAGGCATGCCTGGCTCCGATGCGATAGCCGGTCCAAAATCCGACCAGCAGCGGCACGGACACGATGATCAATACAGCAACGAGTTTTCTTCCCATGGTTCCCCCTTCCCGGACGACGATTATTTCTTACGCTTCAACACGGCGCGGGCGGCCTTGACGATATCGTCTTTTGCGATACCGTATTTCTTCATCAATTCATCGCCTTTGCCCGATTCGCCGTACGTATCGTTGACGGCGACAAATTCCTGCGGCGTTGGAACGGTCCGCGCGAGCAGTTCGGCAACCGCACCTCCGAGCCCGCCCTGCTTTTGGTGATCCTCCGCAGTGACAACGGCGCCGGTTTCCTTCGCCGCTTTGACGACCGCGTCGTCATCGAGCGGCTTGATCGTGTGCATATTGATGAGGCGGACGCTGATCCCTTCCGCAGCGAGGACTTCCTCCGCAAGGACGGCCTCCCACACCTGTAAGCCGCAGGCGATGATCGTGACATCGTGCCCATCGATCAACGTGTCGGCCTTTCCGAACTCAAATTTCGCCGCCGGATCTGTAAACACCGGTGTGTTGTCGCGAAAAAATCGAATATAGATCGGATGATTCCACGTCATGGAAGCATGGATCATTTTTTTTGTTTCATGATAGTCGCACGGCGTCGCGACCGACATATGAGGAAGCGCGCGCATGATGGCGATGTCCTCGAGCGATTGGTGGGTCGCGCCGTCGGGTCCGACGGTGATGCCGCAGTGGGACGCGCAGATTTTGACGGGCAGCCGGCTGTAGGCAACCGATTGTCGAATTTGATCGAACGGGCGGCCGACCGCAAATTCTCCATAAGTGGAAGCGAAGGGAATTTTCCCTGCGACGGCAAGTCCCGCAGCTGTTCCGATCATATCCTGTTCGGCGATGCCGACCGAAAAAAATCTCTCCGGAAATGCTTTCATGAAGAGGTCGGTTTTCACCGAGCCGCTCACGTCGGCGCCGAGGACGACGACATTCGGATTTTGCTGTCCGAGCTCGACGAGCGCTTCGCCGAACCCGAGCCGTGTCGCTTTCAATTCATTGGTCTGATACTTGGCCATGATCAATTCAAAATTAAAAATTCAAAATTTCCGCCACAGGCGGATGCGCCTCCGGCGCAAAAAAAAAGGAAAAAAGGTTGATCTCCCAACATCTCATGTACTCCAATACTCATATACTCATATACTCATATACTCATATACTCCACTACTCATATACTCCCCTACTTCACCCCCACCTCCACTGGCTTCCTCTCCCAATCGAACGTTATGAAATCGCCATACTTCGTCGGAGCGAGCTCGCTGAGCGCCTGTTTTCCCTGCTCTTCGTTCGGCGGGACCCCGTGCCACCGGTAATCATCCTCCATAAAGGAGACGCCTTTCCCCATGTACGTCTTGGCGATAATAACGGACGGCTTCCCCTTCAATTGTCGGGCCTGGTTGATCGTGGTGAGGAATTGTTTGACATTGTTCCCGTCGCACTCGAGGACGTGCCAGCCGAACGATTTCCATTTGTCTGCAAGCGGTTCGAGCTCCATGACTTTATCGGTGCGGTTATCGATCTGGCAATGGTTTCTATCGACGATCGCGATGAGATTTTCGAGCTTGTAGTGACCTGCCGTCATCATCGCTTCCCAGATCTGACCCTCATTGAGTTCGCCGTCGCCGTGGAGGACATAGACGCGGTTTGGCTTTTTATCCAGCCGCAATCCGAGCGCGCATCCGACGCCGATGGAAAGTCCTTGTCCGAGCGCGCCCGATGCTATTTCGACGCCCGGCACGCCGTGTGTGTACGCAGGCGCCGGGTGTCCCTGAAGCCGGCCGTTGATTTTTCTCAGCGTCGTCAGTTCACTGAGCGGGAAATAACCGCGTCGTGCGAGGGTGGCGTACCACACCGGGCAAAGGTGGCCTGCCGAGAGAAAAAAATAATCGCGTTCTCCCCATATTGGATTTGCGGGATCAAGTTTCAGGACATTAAAATAGAGAGCGGCAAAGACATCGGCAAGCCCGAGCGGCCCGCCCGAATGCCCCGACTTGGAGATGAGCAGCATCTTCATAATGTCGCGCCGGAGCTGCCTGGCAAGTTCCTGAAGTTCTGTGACGTTGAGTTTTTCCATCTTCTTCATCGATGAGTTTATTGAGAACCGGATTTCACGAGCCCGCGGACATAATCGAGATGCCTGAGGATGACCAACAAAAGGAGCATTGAGACCAAAAGGACAAAATCATTTGCGTTCGTCGATGTCGGCAGCACGGCCGAAAGAACCTGCTGCGGGCAGAGAACAAGAATCAATGGCGTCAGCAGTGACGCGGTGATATTCGCAACATGTATGTTTCTTGAAATCGCATGATGGATCGTCCAGACAAGTCCCCAGATCGGCACCACGATCCACCCGATAAAGAGCGTAACGCCGACGGCGGTTGCAAGTCCTCTTCCACCTCGGAATTTCAGCCAGACCGGATAATTATGGCCGAGCACCGCGCCGAGCCCGGAAGCTCCAATGATCCAGAAATCTCTGGCGAAGATCATCCCGCTTAACTGGGTCGCCACGACTCCTTTCATCATGTCGATGAAAAAAACTGAAAATCCCAGCAGCTTGGAGCTGGTCATGTCGAATGTGTTCATGGCTCCAACATTCCCTGTCCCGGCCGTACGGATATCGGCCTGGGATTTCCATTTCACCAAAAGGTAAGCGGTTGGAACTGAACCGATGATGTAACCGAACAGAAGGCTCAGAATATATCTGGACAAACGGGACCTTGTCGAATCGTTTTTGCCCTACAAAAATAGGAAAAAAACGCCAGATAAACAACCGGATCGACGCCCCGTGTTTGCTTCTCCCGACAAAAACAGGTATATTTTTGTCGGACCAATACCCGCTTTGCCGAAAGCGGGTTTTCTTTCATTGATATTTCTATGACCAAGGACGATATCAGAAGCATGCTGCGGAATTACAAACGCGGCAAGCTGAGCGAGCAGGAGTTGATCGAAGAGCTCACCGCACCTCCGTTTGAATCGATGAGCTTTGCCACGGTCGACCATCATCGGCAATTACGCCAGGGATTTCCGGAAGTCATCCTCTGTCATGGAAAAACCCCTGCGCAGGTGAGTGAAATTGCTGCTAAGATCATGAAACACTCCCAGCCGCTCCTCGCGACTCGCGCGACACAGGAACATTTTGACGCCGTCAAACGAAAAATCAGATCGGCGAAGTACAACGAAGTTGCCCGGACGATCACCGCCAATGAGCCGAAGAGGCCCTCCCCTGACCGCGGCATGATCCTCGTCGTCACGGCAGGAACATCCGATATCGGTGTCGCCGAGGAAGCGGCGGTGACTGCACACATGCTCGGGAACCCGGTGGAGAGATTGTTCGATGTCGGCGTCGCTGGCATCCACCGGCTGCTGTCGCAAAGCAGGAAGCTGATGAAGGCGAGCGTCATCATTGTCGTGGCGGGAATGGAAGGGGCGCTTCCAAGCGTTGTCGGCGGATTGGTCGATGTTCCGGTGATCGCGGTGCCCACTTCGGTCGGATACGGCGCAAGCTTCGGCGGCGTGACCGCGCTGCTGGCAATGCTGAATTCATGCGCAAGCGGCATCACTGTCGTCAACATCGATAATGGATTCGGCGCCGGCTTCGCGGCAAGCCTGATGAATCGACGGAGCGGTGAGAGGGGAGCTTAGAGCGGAGAGCGGAGAGTGTTTGCGTTTCTTCCCTTTTTGACTTTTGACTTGGAGCAGCGGATCATTTTTTTAATTTTTACTTTTTAATTTTGACTTGGATTAGAGATGCTTATCGACATCAAGAAAATGAAATTCTGTGATACGATCCTCGGCACCATGGGCAACACGCCGCTGGTGAGACTGAATAAGGTCGCGAGAGGATTCAAAGGCCATTATTTTGCCAAGGTGGAGACCTTTAATCCGGGGAGTTCCGTGAAGGATCGCATCGGTGTTGGGATCATCGAGGAGGCGGAGCAGGAAGGCCGTTTGCGTCCAGGCGGAACGATTGTTGAAGCGACCTCCGGCAATACCGGGCTCGGGCTCGCTATCGCCGCAGCGGTCAAAGGGTACAAGACGGTCTTCACGATGCCGGATAAGATGAGCATCGAGAAGATACGGCTGCTCCGGGCATTCGGCGCAGAGGTGATCGTGACACCGACCGCCGTCCCTCACGACTCCCCCGAAAGCTATACTGAAGTGGCCAAGCGTGTCGTGCGCGAGACACCGAATTCCATTCTCGCCAATCAATACTTCAACCCGAAAAACCCCGAAGCCCATTATCAATTTACCGGCCCTGAAATCTGGGAACAGACCGGCGGTCAGATCGATTATTTCGCCTGCGGCGTCGGGACCGGCGGTACGATCTCCGGCATCGGAAAATTTCTCAAAGAACAAAATCCGAGTGTGAAGGTCGTCGGCATCGATCCGAAAGGGTCGGTCCTGCGTGAATATTTCTATACCAAGAAATATCCTCATGTTCTGAAGACCTACAAAGTGGAAGGCATCGGACAGGATTGGATTCCTGGGACGCTCAATTTTGATGTCATCGACGACATGGTCGAAGTGAACGACAAAGAATCGTTCCTCATGGCACGTCGGTTAACCCGCGAAGAGGGGATATTTGTCGGCGGTTCGGGCGGAACTGCCGTCGCCGGGGCGCTCAAATATGCCGACCGAATGAAGGAGAACGAGATCATGGTCATCCTTCTCCCCGACACCGGCGAGCGTTACCTGAGCAAGATCTACAACGACGACTGGATGCGTGAAAACGGCTTCTTCACACCGGATAAGGTAACGCTGCATTACATTCTTCAAAACAAGGCGAAGAACGTCCCGCAGCTCATCGCCATCGATCCTACAACAACGGTGCGGAAAGCGCTTGATCTCTTCAAGGAGAACGATGTCTCTCAGCTTCCTGTGATCGAAAAAGGGAAGGCTGTCGGAACCGTTGTCGATAATGACCTCATGTCGGCCGTGCTCGACGACGGCAAAAAACTTGAGGCGAATGTGAGCACGATGATGAAACCCGCGTTTCCGATCCTCGGCGCCTCCTCGCCGATCGAGCATGCGATCGATTACCTGAAGAAGAAAGATTCCGCTGTTCTCGTTGAAGATGAACACAAGATTGTGGGAATTCTCACAAGATATGATGTCATTGAGTATATGGCGAGGTGAGAAGAGGTTTGGCGTTTGAGATGTGCGATATGCGATATGCGAATCAGCGTTTTTTAATTTTTAATTTTGAATTGATCTATGCGCTTCTCAACCAAAGCTATCCATGCAGGCCAGCAGCCCGATCCCACGAGTGGGGCGGTGATGATGCCGGTTTATCTGACGTCGACCTATGCCCAGCAGGCGCTGGGCAAGAATAAAGGCTATGAGTATTCCCGTGTCTCCAATCCGACGCGCGATGCGTTGGAGAGAAACATCGCGGCGCTTGAGAACGGCCGGCAGGGGATGGCCTTTGGATCGGGGATGGCGGCGATCGACGCGATCTTCAGACTCCTGAAGCCGGGCGATCATGTCGTCGTGTCGCACAATGTCTATGGAGGGACGTTCCGCATCGCGAAACTGGTGCTGGAGGAATACGGTTTACAATTCGATTTCGTCGATACGACCAGACTTGAGCTTCTCCGGAAGAGCATCAAAAAAAATACCCGCATGATCTTCATTGAGACGCCGACGAATCCGACGATGGAGATCACCGATCTTTCGGCGGTCGCAGCCCTCGCGAAGCGGAAAAAACTGATTTCCGTTGCGGACAACACCTTTGCAACGCCATATCTCCAGCGACCGCTCGACCACGGCATCGACATCGTCGTCCACAGTCTCACGAAATACCTCAACGGTCACAGCGACATGCTCGGGGGGATGGTCATCGCGAACAACCCGAAGTACATCGCGCGCCTGCGGTTTCTCCAGAAGGCAACCGGCGGCATTTTGAGTCCGTTCGACGCGTGGCTCTGCCTGCGCGGGACAAAGACGCTCCCGGTGCGGATGGATCGCCACGGCGTCAGCGCGCTCCACATCGCAGGATGGCTCGCGACGCAGAAGAAGGTGAAGAGAGTCTATTATCCTGGCCTTCCCACGCATCCTCAACACCGGCTTGCGAAGCGGCAGATGAAGAACTTCGGCGGGATGATCTCGTTCGATCTCGGCACCATCTCCTCGGCGAACAGATTTGTCACCCGGCTGAGACTTTGCGCGCTGGCAGAAAGTCTCGGCGGTGTCGAGACGCTCATCACCCATCCGGCGAGCATGACCCATGCCTCGATCCCTCCGGCACAGCGGCAGAAGATCGGCGTGACGGAGGGACTCGTCCGGATCTCGGTCGGGCTCGAAGATATCGACGACCTCATCGACGATCTGGCGCAGGCGCTGAGGTAGATTAATTTCCGTTCACAATACCCGATTTGTCCCAATTTCATACGCTCCGGTTGCAGGGAAGAGATTTATTTCATACATTGGGAGCGACATTTCACGTGCAGTGCATTGCATTTTCGCAAATACAGCCTCACTTCAGCATATACGGCGGTCTCTCCCTTTCTTAGGAGTTTCAGGAACGAATGAAGATCAGTGACATTCTCGAGGAACAGTTGGTGGTCACCAACCTTCCCGGGACGACGAAGGAAGACATCATCAATGCGATGGTCGATCTTGTCAGCCGATCGCCGAAGGTCCTCGATAAAGAGAAAGTTCGCAGCGCAATTTTTGAGCGCGAAAAAATTATGTCGACAGGCGTGGGGAACGGCTTCGCGATTCCCCATGGAAAAACAGATGCTGTTCAGGATATTGTTGCCGGCTTTGGCATCACCAAGGAGCCGATCAACTACCAGTCGTTGGACGAAAAGCCGGTTCGCCTTGTGTTTCTTCTCGTCGGGAAAGAGAACCTCGTAGGCCCCCATATCAAGTTGCTGAGCAGGATATCCAGACTGATGAACAAAGAGGAATTTCGAACCAAACTTCTCAGCCTGCAGAGTGCACACGAAGTGCTTGAATCCTTCAGACACGAAGAAGCGACCTACTTAGAAATGTGAGTGAGAGAGTCGGCGGGTCACCCCCCTTTCCCAGCGTTCCATCCGATACGGAACAGCACGGAGCACCATTGAAGTTCAAATCGATTAAAGGCACAAAAGATATTCTCCCGGAGGAGAGCCCTCGCTGGCAATTTGTCGAGGAAACGATCCGATCCGTGACGCAGACGTTCAACTACAAGGAGATCCGCACACCGATCTTTGAGGAGACATCCCTTTTTGCTCGCGGCATCGGTGAATTAACCGACATCGTCGGCAAGGAAATGTACACGTTCACGGACAGGAGCGAAACGAGCCTGACGCTGAAACCGGAAATGACCGCATCGGTGATCCGCGCCTATATCCAGCACAACCTCGGTGAGCAAGCACCGCTCGTCAAAGTCTATTACCTCTCGCCGATGTTCCGCCAGGAGCGTCCGCAGGCCGGCAGACTGCGGCAGTTTCATCAGCTTGGCGCGGAAGCGATCGGCGGAGCCGGCCCCGGGGTCGACGCCGAAACGATCGCGCTCGCGGTAACGGTGTACGAACGACTTGGTATCAGGAATTTCGCGCTGAAGATCAATTCTGTCGGCTGTGAAAAATGCCGCCCCGCGTACCGTGAACAGCTCAGATCGTACCTGCGCACCGTCTATGATCAACTCTCCGCGGAAAGTCAGAGCCGGTTCGACCAAAACCCGCTCCGGATCCTCGATTCAAAGGATGAGACCGACCGGAAGCTCACGCAGAAGGCGCCCCTGATGAAAGATAACCTGTGCGAGGAATGTGATACACATTTCCGGGGCGTCCAGTCGGCTCTCTCCCTGTGGAAGATCCCCTTCATCATCGATGGAACGATCGTTCGTGGACTCGATTACTATACCAAGACGGCGTACGAACTCATCAGCACCGACCTCGGATCGCAGGACGCGCTTGCGGGCGGAGGCCGTTATGATCTCCTCGTTGAGCAGCTCGGCGGGAAGCCGGCTCCCGCCGTCGGCTTTGCGGCCGGCATCGAACGATTGCTCATGGTGATGGAACGCCAGGGCGTGACGATCCCGGCGGCAGATCGTCCGTTCGTGTTTCTTGCCGGAGCCGATGAACCGGGGAGAACGTGGGGAGTGGAATTGTCGATGGCGCTGCGTCGGGCCGGCATCGCCTGTGAGATCGACCTTCTCGGACGAAGCCTCAAGTCGCAGATGCGTGAAGCCGACCGCCAGCATGCAGAGTACGTCATCATTGTCGGAGAACGGGAGCTTCAGCAGAATGAACTGCAGGCGAAACAGATGTCCACCGGTGAACAGATCAGCATAGAGCGCAGCAATTTGGTCAACGATCTCCTGAAGCTTTCCGGACATGAAAAAGGGAAAACGCGTTAGGCCTGTTTTTCCCATCGAGTATCGGCTGCTCGTGACTCCGCGATACAAGGAACGCGAGAAGCATCATGTGGCCTTGATCGGGCTTCGGACGGTCAATGAATTCTCCAGTTTTCGATATGAGATCATCGTTGAATCGAAACTCAAGGGGAAAACGCTGCGCCTGGATGTTCACGGCCTGCGGGCACCCCAGGTCACCATCCCCGGCTCGGGACCGGCGGTCTTCAGGAAAGAATTTCCGGACCTTTTCGGCAGGTATACGATCATCGTTGAGAAACTCGACAAGGAAGAAAACGCATTCACCGTGATGATCTCCAGAGAGAAGGTCGTCGTGGAGAAGAAGCCCAAAACACGTTTCACAGACATCGTGACCAGCGAAGAAGAATGGTAAAGGAGAGATGTTCGATGTTGGATTGCTGGTAAACAACCATCAGCTATGACATATTCCAAATCCATATTTTGCATCTGCTTTTGGCCAGCCGATGGCTGGCACCTTACTTCTGAAATCCAAATTCTAAAATCTAAAATCTAAAATTTCATTGATGTATCCGAGACTATTTTCCATAGGCCCCATCACGGTCTACAGCTACGGTCTGATGCTCGGCATCGGATTCATGGTTGCGAGCTGGATTCTTTCCAGGGAATTGAAACGCAAGGGACTTGATCCGAATCTCTCGAGCAGCATTACTCTTTTCGCCATCATTTTCGGCATCGCCGGCTCGAAGATTCTCTACCTGATCGAAAACTGGGAGTATTTCATCAAATCTCCGATGAGCATGGCCTTCTCTCCCGGTGGGTTGACATGGTACGGAGGCTTCATCCTCGCCACGTTTGCCATCATGATCTATGTGCGCAGAAAGAAGATTCCCTTCATGATCATCTGCGACGCGGCTGCTCCCGGATTGATGCTCGCATACGGGATCGCGCGGATCGGATGCCATCTGGCCGGAGATGGGGATTACGGGGTACCCACGGATTTGCCATGGGCGTGCGTCTATTCGAACGGAACTTACCCCCCCTCTGTGGCGTTCCGGGAATTTCCAGAACTCGTTGCGAAATATGGCGTTAACGGCGCCGTGCCCGATACTATCCCCGTCCACCCGGCGCCGCTCTATGAATTTTTTTCGGGTGTTTTGTTGTTTGTACTTTTATGGAAGCTGCGCTCCCGTTTCAAGGTGGACGGCAAACTATTCATGGTGTATCTGATCCTCTCCGGCGCGGCTCGCCTTCTCGTCGAAGGGATCCGGATCAATCCGAGAATTCTCTTCGGACTCTCTGAAGCGCAGCTGATCTCCGTGGCCATCATTGTTGTCGGCAGCGTCGGTTTTCAGATCCTGTCGAAGGAGAGTGCATCGCCTCCTCGCGTAGCGGTATGACGCTCGTCGAGATGTATTCCAAAGAGGAGTGCCACCTGTGCGACGTGGCCAGAGACGCTCTGAAGAAGGTTCAGGAGATTCATCCATTTAAGTTGAAAGAGATCAAGCTGTGTGAAGGTGACAAGCATTTCGAGGAGTTCAAGGAACGCATTCCCGTCATCTTCGTCGACCACGAGCTTGCCTTTCAATACCGTGTGGAGGAAAAGCAGTTGCTGGAAAAACTGCAATCACTCGCGGCAGCGAGATGAAGCAAGCGCGATCCATCATCATCGCCAAGCTTCTTGAAGCCATAGGGATCGCTGCAACGATGATCGCGCTGATCCAGGGGCTCTATGGCGATATGTGGGGAGAATTGTATTTGTTTCTGGGAGGAATCTTTGTGTTTCTCGTCGGCAGGCAGATGGAGAAACATTTTCAGAAAAGAAAGTCCGCGTTGCCTGCAGATAGTTAACGACAGAGATGAATTGTCTTTGTAAGGTTGTTCCATTTATATTCGAGGGCAGATATGTTTGAAGAGCAGACAACGACAGAAGAGAGGACACCGTTGCGCGTCATCCACGACAGGAAACCGACGGCGAATATCATTGCCGGGCGCAATCCCGTCATGGAAGCGCTGCGCGCCGGAACGATCCTTGAACGCGTGGTGATCCTTGCCGGCGTGAAGGGGAACGTTATCGAAAAGATCAGGCAGATGGCAAAACGGAACCGGGTGCCTTGTTTTGATGTCGGCAAGCAAAAGTTCCGTGAACTCGTCAGCGACACGACCACACAGGGAGTCGTCGCCGTGGTGGGAACGAAAGCATACGTGGAGATCGATGATATCCTCAACGCGGCGAAGGAGCGGAACGAAGCCCCCTTCCTTCTCATCCTCGACGAGATCGAGGATCCGCAGAACCTCGGCGCATTGATCCGGACGGCGGAGTGCGCGGGCGCGCACGGTGCCGTGATCCCGAAGCACCACGCCGCTTCAGTGAATCAAACGGTGGCAAAGACATCCGCGGGCGCAAGCGAGCACCTCCCCGTCGCCAAGGTCGTCAACATCGCCAACACGCTCGATGAGTTGAAGCAGAAGGGCTTGTGGATCATCGGCACGGACGCGGAGGCCGAGAAGCTGTACACGGACGTCGATTACACGATGCCGATCGCGTTCGTCATCGGCAATGAAGGGAAAGGTATCCGGCAGCTCGTGAAAGAGAAATGCGACTTCGTCGTGAAGATCCCGGTCTATGGGAAAGTAGAATCGCTCAACGCCTCGGTCGCCGGCGCGCTGGTGATGTATGAAGCAGTGAGAAAAAGAAGGCTGCCATAACCTGCTTTTAGGTCTTTGCACCTTTGCGACTTTGCCAGAAAAAATTTCTAACGCAAAGGCGCGAAGGTTCAGGGTCCGTCGCGTTCGAGTCCGTACTTCTTGATTTTCGTGTAAAGGTTGCTCCGTTCCATCTGAAGGGCTTCGGCCGTCCTGGAGACGTTCCAGTCGTGGAGCTCCAGCTGCCGCTCGATGAACGCAGCCTCGGTGCGGTCTTTAAATTCCTGAAATGATTTGCTCGTCTGGAGAATTCCCTCTACCGCATCGCGCTTACCGGCAGCCAGCGCCTCCAGTTCGCCTCCCTCGATTTCAGGTCCGGAGGTCATGATCACCAGTCGTTCAACAATGTTTCGCAGCTCCCTCACGTTGCCGCTCCATTCCATCCCCTTCAACGCGTCGAACGCGCGTGGAGAAATTTTTTTCACGGGAATTCCGTTTTTCGAACAGATATCCTGAAGAAACGCCGAGACCAGGATACCGATGTCTCCGCTCCTTGCCCGCAGGGGCGGGATATGCACCGGAATCACATTGAGCCGGTGGTAGAGATCTTCACGAAACGTCCCTTTTTTTATCTCCTCGGAGAGGTCTTTATTTGTTGCGGCGATCACGCGGACGTCGACCAAAATGGTTTTGCTTCCTCCGACCCGCTCGATTTTTCCCTCTTCGAGAACGCGGAGGACTTTAGCCTGTGCCTGCAGGCTCATATCGCCGATCTCGTCGAGGAAGATCGTCCCACCGTCTGCCTGCTCGAACTTGCCGATGCGCTGCGCCGTCGCGCCGGTGAAGGAGCCTTTTTCATGTCCGAAGAGTTCGGATTCGATGAGCTCGGCAGGTATCGCGGCGCAATTCACTTCCACAAGCGGCATGTTCACACGCTTGCTCCTTCTGTGAATCGCCTTCGCGACCAATTCCTTGCCGGTGCCGCTCTCGCCGGTGATCAGCACGCGGGCATCGGTTGGCGCCACACGCTGAATGATCCCGAGAATTTCTTTGATGCGGGGACTATCGCCGAGAATCTCTTCCTTATTCCGGAACCCTCTCACTTCATCGGTGAGCTTGCGCTGCTCGAGCGCATTGCGGAGCGTGACGAGCAACTTGTCGCGATCGAGAGGTTTCGGGAGATAATCGAATGCTCCGAGCTTCGTCGCCTCCACCGCGGTGTCAAAGGTCCCATGCCCCGAGATCATGATCACCGGAACCGCGGCATTGAGTTGTTTCATCTCCTTCAGCACCTCGATCCCATCCTTGCCGGGCGGCATCTTGATGTCGAGCAGAACGGCGTTCAACTCCGTCTCCTTGAAGGCCTCGATCGCCTTGGCTCCATTTTCAGCAAACAGGACAGCGTAATGCTCGTACTCAAGGATCATCCTGATCGAATCGCGGATGCTCTTTTCGTCGTCAACAACAAGAACCGTTCTCATCACCATGCTCCTGCACAGCATGTGGTCATGCGGCTGAAGTCCGTCCGTGTTATCGCTGCGATGCCAAATTTCAAAAATTCCGAGGGAAGGTGATGGTTGTCGTCGAGCAGCGCAAGACCGAATTCCTGTCCCTGCTGGTTTGCCCGCCGGTCGCGCTCATCGAGGACACCGTCGACGATGAACGCATCCTCGCCTTTCTCGATGAACTCGCCGATCCTCATCGCGACATCCCGCGATTCGAACGCATACGTGAGAAACGCCGAACCAAGGAAGTGCTGAAGTTTATCGCGATCACCGGAGAATGTCGGCGGAGTATCGTCATAGAGTTTCACCGGAAGATTGTCGACGCGGCGTTTGAACTCAGTCTCCGACTCATTCGTCAGCGGGAAAAAGAGGCTGAACACCGGCACATTCAGTCCGACCATGTCGTGGTCGAAGCAGGCGAGCGTCGAGAGCATGAGCGCAACAGCTGTGTTGTTGTTCGTCATTTGCATCGCACGAATGTAGACTGCATCGACGGCTCTCTTGTCCCCGTAGCGTGCGCGGATATCCCTGAACATCCTGCTGCGAATGAACGCCTTGAGATCGATGCCGTGCTGAATGAGAAAAGGGGGGAAATAGGTGAAAAGGCAGATGAGAGGGGACGGTTCGTCGAAAACAAAACATTGAGAGAGCGAATCGCCGGGCTCATCGTGCAGCAGCGCGTCGCCTGTGTGATGGAGACAGATGACGACAGTGACTATGGCTGCCAGACGGGCCATACGTTACACCTGGATGACTCCGGGATTGAATTTCGGGATGTTCGGATTTACAGAAGCGATCTCGATCGCCTGCGAGATGAGCGCTCGTGTTGAAAGAGGATCGACGATATCGTCGACCCACAGCCGCGCGGCAGCATAGAGCGGATCGAGCTCGCTCTCGTATTTATCCGAGATCTCTTTCAATAATTTCTGCTGCTGATCCTTCGGGATCTCCTTCCCGCTCCGTGCCGCCATCTGCTGAATCTTGATGCTCAGCAACGTTTCGCTCGCCTGCCTTCCTCCCATGACTGCGATCTGCGCCGTCGGCCAGGCAAAGATGAAGCGGGGATCGTACGCTTTACCGCACATCGCATAGTTTCCTGCACCGTAGCTGTTGCCGATGATGAAGGTGATCTTCGGGACGACGCTGTTCGCCACGGCGTTCACCATCTTCGCACCGTCCTTGATGATCCCCCCCTGTTCGGAGCGTGTCCCGACCATGAATCCCGTGACATCCTGAAAGAAAACAATGGGGATCATTTTTTGGTTGCAGTTCATGATGAATCTCGCGCCCTTGTCGGCACTGTCGCTGTAGATGACGCCGCCGACCTGCATCTCGCCCTTCTTTGTTTTCACGACAGAGCGCTGGTTTGCAACGACCCCGATCGCCCACCCGTCGATCCGGGCATACGCCGTGATCAGGGATTTCCCATAGCCGGCCTTGTATTCATCGAACTCTCCTTCATCGACGATCCGTGCGAGGATGTTGTGTGTATCGTATGGCTTCGTCCGGTCATCCGGCATGATTCCGTAAATTTCAGCAGGATCGTGCTTCGGGGCTTTGGATGGGATGCGGTTGAAACCGGCTGACGGCGTCTGGCCGAGCTTGCTGATGTGGCTGCGGATCGTTTCGAGACAGACCTCGTCGTTCGGCATTTTGTAATCCGTGACTCCGCTGATCTCGCAATGCATTTCGGCGCCGCCGAGATTTTCAAGATCGGCATCTTCGCCGATCGCAGCTTTGACAAGGTGAGGTCCGGCAAGGAAAACGCTGCCGGTCTTGTCGACGATCAGCGCTTCGTCGCTCATGATCGGAAGATATGCGCCGCCGGCGACACAGGGTCCCATGATGGCGGCGATCTGCGTGATCCCCATCGACGACATCACCGCGTTGTTCCGGAAGATCCTGCCGAAATGTTCCTTATCGGGAAAAATTTCATTCTGGAGCGGCAGAAAAACCCCTGCCGAATCGACAAGGTAGACGATGGGTAGGCGATTTTCCATGGCGATCTCCTGCGCACGGAGATTTTTCTTGCAGGTCATCGGGAACCAGGCCCCTGCTTTGACCGTTGCGTCGTTCGCCACGATAACGACATTGCGCCCGTGCACCTTCCCGATGCCGAAGACCGTCCCTCCGGACGGGGCACCGCCGTAATCATCATACATCCCGTACGCGGTGAAAAGTCCGATTTCAAGAAATGAACTGCCGGGATCGATAAGTTTTGCAATCCGCTCTCGGGCCGTCAGTTTCCCGCGTCTGTGGTGCTTTTCTACCGCCGCCTCGCCGCCGCCGGATTTGACCGTCTCAGCCCTTGCCTTGAGAATCCGCAGCTGATTTTTCAGGCTGTCTTCGTATTTATGAAAGGTGAGATCTTTCGAAACGTCGCCGCCGATTTTCGCCATACGGGATCAATGAATAGGAGAGGTCATGCCTGCCCTAAGAGTTCACGGGCGATGACGATCTTCTGAATTTCAGAGGTGCCTTCTCCGATCGTCACGAGCTTCACATCACGATAGAATTTTTCGACCGGAAAATCTTTGATAAATCCGTATCCGCCATGGATCTGTACTCCTTCGTTGGTCGCCTGAACAGCGACCTCGCTGGCAAAATATTTAGCCATGGACGATTCAAGGGTGACATCGTTTCCCTGATTTTTAAGGAATCCCGCGCGATACGTCAGCAGCCGCGCCCCTTCGATGTTCGTCGCCATCTCAGCCAGCTTCCATTGGATCGCCTGGAATTCCGAGATCGGTTTGCCAAACTGCTTCCGCTCCTTCGAATATTTCAAGCTTGCGTCAAGCGCCCCTTGTCCAATACCCAGTGAGAGCGACGCGATGCTGATTCTGCCGCCGTCGAGGACTTCCAGGGCCTGCGGGAAACCGGTCCCCTCTTCACCCAATAAATTTGCGGCCGGGATCCTGCAATTATCAAAGGCGAGCGCGGACGTGTCGCAACACCGCATGCCGAGCTTGTTCTCTTTCTTGCTGACAATAAAGCCGGGCGTGTTGTTGTCGACGATGAATGCGGAGATACCCTTCTTCCCTTTGGCCTTATCGGTGATCGCCATAACAACCGTGACATGGCCCACCGATCCGTGTGTGATAAAATTCTTGCTGCCGTTGAGAACGTAGTGATCTCCGTTCCGCACCGCGGTCGTGAGCATCCCGCCGGCGTCGCTTCCTGACGTCGGCTCCGTCAGCGCCCACGCGCCAATTTTCTTTCCGCTCGCCAGATCAGGGAGATACTTCTTTTTCTGGTCCTCGCTGCCGAACGTCAGGATATGATTGGTGCAGAGACTATTATGTGCCGCGATGCTGAGGCCGATCGAAGGGTCGACTCTGGAGATCTCCTCAATGATGGTGATGTACTCGAGGTAGCCGAAACCTGCGCCGCCGTACGATTCGGGTACGATGACGCCGAGAAAGCCGAGCTCGCCGAGCTTCTTCATGATCTCGAACGGGAATTCCTGGGATTCGTCATACTTCATGACGACAGGCCTGATCTCTTTCTCAGCAAAATTGCGCGCCATCTCCTGGACCATGCGCATGCTGTCGGTGAACTCGAATTGCGGCGTAACTTCTTCGGTTGTCAGCTGTTCGGACATGAAATTCTTTGAAATTTTCTATAAGATAGGTGGATTTCGGACGAATTGCAAAACCCGGAGCCGCCAGCCAATGTCACAATGAAGGAACGAGAATTCAACCTGAGACACTGCCAGCCTGCGGAGGGCGGGTGATTCCTTCTAAAGTTTAAAATCCTTCAGGAGTTTTTCCGCCAGATCGTAGGGAGTAGATTTGAGAGAGATAACATCTTTGATGCCGGTGCGGAGGATCCCTTCTTGCTCGGCATTCCAGAACCGGATCTCCAGTCGCTTCCCGACAAGCTCTCGTGTCCGCTGGAGTGCTCGTTCCTCCCTCTTCTTCAGGAGGTAACTATTGTCGGCCAGATATTTCGCGTGAGCCGCGATCATTTCCTCAACCTTGTCGATCCCCTGGCCGTCGTTCGCAACCGTCTGGATGACATCCGGATTCCAGCCGTCGGAATGCGGCTTGAAGTTCAGCACCATCTTGATCGACATGACCGCTTGTTCGGCTCCGGCACGGTCGGCCTTGTTCACGACAAAGAAATCGGCGATCTCCATCAATCCGGCCTTCATCGCCTGGATCGAATCTCCCGATTCCGGCACCAGCACGACCACCGTCGTATCGGCGGCGCGCGCGATGTCCAGTTCCGACTGGCCGACGCCGACGGTCTCCAGCAGAATAATGTCACACCCCGAGGCATCGAGCACGTCGGCAGCCTCGCGCGCTTTCTCACTCAATCCACCAAGACTCCCGCGCGAGGCCATGCTGCGGATGAACACTCCTTCGTCCAGTTCGACATCGGTCATGCGCACACGGTCACCGAGCAGCGCTCCGCCGGTGAACGGGCTCGTCGGGTCGACCGCGATGATGCCGACGCGCTTCCTCCGGCTTCGATACAATTTTGCAAGCTTGTTCGTGATCGTGCTTTTCCCTGCTCCGGGAGGTCCCGTGATGCCGACGCGATAGGCTTTTCCGGTGTGCGGATAAATCTTCTTCAAAAGGTCGATTGCTCCGGCGCGGTCATTTTCCACCGTGGAGATCGCGCGCGCGACACTGACGCGGTCTGCGCGCAGAATGCGCTGAAGGATTTCGAGATCGACAGCCATTACTGTTTTTTCATTCGTCCGGCAAGATACTCGACTGTCTTCGGCAGTCCTTCCTGCAGCGTCGTCCCAGGTTTCCATCCGAATGCCTGCCCGAGGCTTGAGGAATCGACAGCACTTCGACTCTGCTCCCCGGCCTTCGGCGGGCCGTGTTTCTCTTCACACTTCGAATGGGTCAATTCACGCAGCGATTTGAACAAGGTGTTCACGTCGGTCTCGATTCCGGTTCCGACGTTGAAGATCCCCGGTTTGTCATACGTCAACGCGAGGAGATTTGCTTTCACGACATCGCTGACGTAAACATAGTCCCGCGTCTGTTTCCCGTCACCGTTGATCAACGGATGCTCGCCGGCCAGCATCTTGTTCGTGAAGATGGCAACCACACCTGCCTCACCGTGCGGATTCTGCCTCGGGCCATAGACATTGGCATAGCGAAGACTCACATATTGAATGCCGTGGACGATAAAATAATATGAGAGATATTTTTCGGAAGACAGTTTTGCAATACCGTACGGCGACATCGGCCGGGCCGGGTGAATCTCGTCCGCGGGGAAGTACTCCTGCTCGCCATAGATTGCCCCGCCGGTCGACGCAAAAATAAATTTGTTGACACCATGATCTCTGCAACTTTCAAGGAGGTTCAATGTTCCGCCGATGTTCACTGAGGCGTCGAAGAGCGGATCATCGACCGATTTCCGGACGTCCATTTGCGCCGCCTGGTGAACAACCGCATCGAACTGATCATCCTTGAAAATATTGCCGAGTCGATCGCTCCGGATATCGAGCTGAAAGAACTCCGCGTCAGCATTGAGGTTTTCCTTTTTCCCCATCGACAGGTCGTCCACAATGGTGACACTATGTCCTTCCGCGATCAGGCCATCAGCAATGTGAGAACCGATAAATCCGGCACCGCCGGTAACGAGAATATTCACTGTCCCTCCATAGACTCCAATTGTTTCATTTTTGCAGCACCTTTTTTCCCGATATCGCTCCGGTAGTACGCGCCGTCGAAGGTGATCTTCTCCACCGCCCGGTACGCCTTGTCGATCGTTGTTTCCGGATTATCCTGCGGACCGATCGCGGTTACGCCCAGCACCCTGCCGCCCGAGGTCACGATCCCCTCGTCGGTCCGCTTTGTCCCGGCGTGAAAGATGATGACATCCTCTTCCGCCCCCGCAGCTTCCATCCCGATGATCGTTTTGCCGGTTTCATAGTCGTCGGGATACCCTCTCGAAGCGATCACGACGCAGACCGCAGAGTTTGATCTCAACCGCACCGACCTTTTCATTTTCCCTTCGATCGCATTGATCATGATTTCGGCCAGATCGTCTGCGAGGAGGGGCAGGATCACCTGCGTTTCGGGGTCTCCGAACCGGCAATTGTACTCCACGACCTTTGGACCGGTGGCGGTGACCATCAATCCAACATAGAGACATCCTTTGAACGGTGTCCCCTCTTTCGCCATCCCGATGAGGGTAGGAAGGATGATCGAATGCTTCACCTTCTCGATCATCTCCGCGGTCATCACGGGCGCCGGCGCATACGCACCCATCCCACCGGTATTCTTCCCGAGGTCGTTGTCGAGAATGCGTTTATGATCCTGCGCCGGCGTGAGAATCACAAATTCCTTTCCGTCCGTGATCACAAGAACGGAAGCTTCTTCACCGACGAGGAATTCCTCGATGACGACATTGAGCCCCGCTTCACCGAAGGCTCGCGTGTCCAACATCAATCCAAGGACTTCGAGCGCCTGCTCTTTCGATTCACAGACCGTCACTCCCTTTCCTGCCGCGAGACCGCTTGCCTTCACCACGACCGGAGCAGGAACCTCATTGATGTACCGTTCTGCATCAAATCGTTCGGCAGCTGAAAACGTCCGGAACTCCGCGGTCGGGATATGATATTTTTTCATAAAGTGTTTTGCGAACACTTTGCTTCCCTCAAGCTCGGCGGCCGCACGGGAAGGCCCGAAGATCCTCAGTCCGCGTTCCTCGAAGAGATCAACGATCCCCCTGGTCAGCGGCTGCTCGGGGCCAACCACGGTGAGATCGATATGATTGCTCATCGCGAACGAAACCATCTCGTCGATCGCCGCGGCGTTGATCGGAACCAGCTCCGCGATCTGACCGATGCCCGCATTGCCCGGCGCGCAAAAAAGTCGCGTGCAGAGCGGACTCTGTTTCAGCTTCCAGCACAGCGCATGCTCGCGACCGCCGGATCCTATGACAAGAATGTTCATTCCGTCAGAAACCCGAAAATCTTCGACAACTCGTTCGTCAGTTCAACGCGATCGTATTTCAGCACAACGTCCTCCTTGGGACGGGGAAGCTCACCGTTCTTGAATTGTTCATAGAGTTTCAGAATGCCTGCGGCGATTCCAGCCACATCATCCGGCTCGACGATGATGCCGCCCCCCGCCTCTTCAATCGTCTGTCTCATGAATCCGTCGACGACACAGGCGAGGATCGGTTTACGCGCGGCAAAATATTCGTACAATTTGCCGGGAGACTGACTGTCGTTCTTGAGCATGAGCCAAAGCACGTCGGCTGCCACCAGGTGCTGGACACAGTGCGCGTGATCGAGATAGCCCGTCACGACGACATTTTCCTCGAGCTGGAGCGACTTGACCACCTTCATGTGTTCGTCGTGAAAATTTCCGACGAAGTACGCTTCGAGATGAGATTTCAGGGCCGGCTGTTCGGTGATGACCTTCTTCAGCGCCTGAAGAAAATACATCGGCGTCCTGTCCCCATAGAACACGCCTGCGTGAGTGATGCGCATCTTATGGCTTTTTGTGGCGGGCGCTGCGTGGTCCGCGAAATCTACCGGGTCGTAACCCTGAGGCAGAATCGTGACGTCGTGGTAGTGAAGAAACTTATACCGCTTGAGAATGAGCTCTTTCACTCGCCGGTTCGTTGTGATGATTCTCGTTGCGGCATGGACGATCCGTTTTTCAAGTCGATAGTTCTTCCACTTGTGCAGCGGCGTCGGATAGTACTTGAGCGGATACTCATGCCACGGATCGCGGTAATCGAGCACGAGCGGCTTGTTGAACTTCCTGCTCAACTCTTCGCCGATGAGAAAGTCGGTGAACGGCGGGGCGGTGGCAAAAACGATCTCAAAATTCTTTTTTGCAAAGAGCGCTTCACCTGCGTTCAATGCCTTCCGCTTCCATCCGATCTTGTTGTCGGGAATAAAGAAAAAATCACTGAGGTATGTCAGCACTTTCCGCCAGCGTTCCGACGGCATCTTGACGACGCCTTTTTTCCGAAACAACCGATTGGGGTCGAGCGAGCCAACCCTCTCAACCTCGATGTGGGCGGGACGCAGTTCTTCAAGCAGCGTGTAATCCTGTGCGAAATACCCGGTCGGGGTCACGGTGAGCACGGTCGGCTGCCAGCCGAACTGCGGAAGATACTTCACGAACTTCAGGGTGCGCTGGACGCCGCTCAGTCCCATGGGAGGGAAATAATATGCAATGACGAGTACGCTGCGCTTGGGGGTCGGTTGTGCCATCATCTTTTCGGCATCACAGGCAGATGAGCTCCTTGGGCGAACGAGTCAACACCTCACACGATCCGTTCCTGACAACGATATCATCCTCGATCCTTACGCCTCCGAAATTCGGAATGTAAACGCCCGGTTCAATCGTGACAACGTTGCCTTCGACCAGCGTTGCCTTGCTCATGACGGAGATCCGGGGGGCCTCGTGGATCTGGAGGCCGAGGCCATGCCCGAGCGAATGGCGATAGTACTTGTCATAACCGTGTTTGCGGATATATCCACGGGCGACCGCATCGAGATCCTTCGTCTTGAGGCCGCTCCGCGCGGCTTCGATCGCTTTCTTCTGAGCGTCAAGCACCACCGCGTAGATTTTTCTTACTTCAGATGATGCCTTGCCGACGACGACGGTCCGCGTCATGTCACTGTGGTAGCCTTCATAGACCGCGCCAAAATCGAGCGTCACCAGCTCGCCGTGAGCAATGTTCTTGGATGATGCCCTTCCGTGAGGCAGCGCACTTCTCACGCCGCTTGCAACAATCGTTTCAAAGGCGTCGGCCTCGGCTCCATGCTTTCGCTGGCGGTACGAAATCTCTGCCGCGATGTCCAGCTCGCTCACACCCGGTTTGATGAGCCTCAGAATTTCCTTGAACACCTCATCGGTGATTGCAACCGCTTTCCTGATCATGGCGATCTCATGAGCGTCCTTGACGGCCGCAATATTCTCAATGCAATCGACCTTGGGGAGAAATTTCAAGCGGGGAAAGGTTTTCTTAAGGTGTCTGAACTGGCCGTAGACCAGCGTATTCCCGTCGAAACCGACACGCGTCTCGTGCGGCAGCAGTTTCTTTTTCTGGATCTCTTCGAAGAGGCCGTCCTGAGTGATGAGGATCCGCCACCCTTTCACCTCTGACTTCACCTGCGAAGCATATCGACCGTCGGTCAGGAGGGATGCCGCAGAGCGCGTTACGATCCCGACCCCGTTCGAGCCGGAGAAACCGCTCATGTAGCGGAGATGCGGCGGGAACGTGATGAGAAAAGCATCAACCTTGAGCGCGTCAAACTGAGAGCGAAGTTGGATAATCCGTGAGTTCATGCGTCCCGGTTCAATTGAAGAGATGCGGGATTCCCAATACAGGATTCATGGAGGAGAGGATCACAGATGATAATTCGGCGCCTCCTTGGTGACAACGATATCGTGGGGATGGCTTTCACGTAGTCCCGCCTCGGACATCTTAATGAATTGCGCCTTTGTTTTGAGATCACCGAGGGTACGGCATCCGCAATAGCCCATCGCGGCGCGCAGGCCCCCGACCATCTGAAAGACGGTGTCGGAAAGCGGTCCCTTGAACGGAACGCGTCCTTCGATTCCTTCCGGAACTAGTTTCGGCAGATCATCCTCAACATCCTGGAAGTATCGATCACTGCTTCCCTTTTTCATCGCCTCGATCGAGCCCATCCCGCGGTACATCTTGTAGCTGCGTCCTTCGTAAAGGATTTTCTCTCCCGGACTTTCATCGACTCCTGCGAACAAACTTCCGACCATGACACAGTCGGCCCCCGCGGCGATCGCTTTTGCGATGTCGCCGGTTTGTTTGATACCACCGTCCGCGATGACGGGAATTTTCAAGCGCGAAGCGACCTTCGAACATTCGTAAATTGCCGTCACCTGCGGCACACCAACGCCCGCGATCACGCGGGTCGTGCAAATCGAGCCCGGGCCTATACCGATCTTTATCCCGTCGACTCCGAGCCTGATGAGATCGCGCGTCGCTTCTGCCGTCCCCACATTGCCGGCGATCAACTCACAATCAGGAAACTGCTTCTTTACGCGTTTCACCATCTCCATCACGCCCGCCGAATGGCCGTGAGCCGTATCGACGATAATGACATCGACACCCGCGTCGACGAGAGCATGAACGCGCTGCATGGTATCCACAGTGACGCCGACCGCCGCACCGACACGCAGTCGGCCGTGCCGATCCTTGCATGCGTTCGGATGGTGCTTCTTCTTCTGAATATCCTTGAAAGTGAACAACCCCTTCAGATGATGTTTCTTGTCGACCACCGGCAGCTTCTCGATGCGATGCTTCTGGATGATCCGTTCCGCCTGATCGAGCGTGGAGCCGACCGGCGCCGTGACGAGATGATCTTTCGTCATGACTTTTGAAATTTCCAGCTGTCTGTTCGGCTGAAACCGGAGATCGCGGCTCGTAACGATGCCGATCAGTTTTCCCGAGGTATTGATGATAGGGATTCCCGATATCTGGTACTGGCTCATCAGCTTCAGCGCGTCGCCCACGTTCTGGTCGGCATGCATGGTGATCGGGTCGAGAATCATGCCGCTCTCTGCCCGCTTCACCAGGTCGACCTGGCCAGCCTGCTCCTCGATCGACATGTTCTTGTGGAGAATGCCGATACCACCTTCGCGGGCAAGCGCCATCGCCATCGCCGCCTCCGTGACCGTGTCCATCGCTGCAGAGACGAGCGGGATGTTCAACGAAATATTCCGTGAAAGTTTCGTCGACACATCGACATCCCGCGGCAGGACGTTCGATTTTCTCGGGACGAGGAGGACATCGTCGAACGTTATTGCTTGACCGATGAATTTCTTGAAAGCCATTGCAATCAATTCAAAATTAAAAATGCAAAATTTCCGCCACAGGCGGATGCGCTTTCGGCGCAAAAAAATGATGCGCAGCAGTCGTCCAGTAAAATGAACACTCAGTGCTCTCTGCTCTCCGCTCCACGCTCACCCCTCACGCAAACGCCGGAATTCCTGTGATATCCTCACCGATGATGAGCGTGTGCATCTCGTGCGTCCCCTCGTACGTTTTCACCGATTCGAGGTTGGCCATATGACGCATGACCGGGTATTCATCGAGGATGCCATTCGCGCCGAGGATTTCGCGGGCCAGACGGGCAATTTCCAGGGCGATATAAACATTGTTCCGCTTCGCCATGCAGACCTGCTGGAACCGGAGCTTGCCCTGATCCTTGAGGCGACCGAGCTGGAGGCACAGGAGCTGCGCTTTCGTGATCTCGCTCAGCATGTGGACGAGTTTTTCCTGGGTGATCTGAAACGAAGCGATCGGCTTGCCGAACTGAATACGCGACTTCGCGTAGTTCAGCCCTGCATCGTAACACGCCATCGCCGCCCCGATCCCGCCCCACGCGATGCCGTACCGCGCCTGGTTGAGACACATCAACGGCGCCTTCAGGCCTTCCGTCTTCGGGAAGATATTTTCCTTTGGGATCACGCAATCCTGGAAAATCAATTCTGACGTGACGGATGCCCGGAGGGAGAGTTTCCCCGTCATCTCCGGCGCGGTGTAGCCTTTCGTCCCTTTTTCAACGAGAAATCCATGCACGACGCCGTTCATTTTTGCCCACACCACCGCAACATCGGCGATGGTGCCATTCGTGATCCACATCTTTGCGCCGTTGATAAGATAATGATCTCCTTTGTCTTCTGCGCGGGTGATCATGCCGCCCGGATTCGAACCGTAATCAGGCTCCGTGAGTCCAAAGCAACCGATCTTTTCACCGGTGGCAAGCTTCGGAAGCCAGTAATCCTTTTGCTTTTCCGAGCCGAATGTATAGATCGGGTACATGACGAGGCCGCTTTGGACCGAGGCAAAACTGCGGACGCCGCTGTCGCCTCGTTCGAGCTCCTGCATGACCAATCCATACGCCACGTTGTTCATTTCGGCACAGCCGTATTTTGCCGGCAGGGTCGAACCGAACATCCCCAGCTCCGCCATTTTCCTGACGAGGTCTACGGGAAACGTGCCGGCACGGTTATGTTTTTCGATGATCGGAAGAACCTGATCATCAACGAATTCGCGAACGGTATTGCGGACGAGAATCTCCTCTTCGCTCAGGAGGCTCTCCATATTATAATAATCTACACCTTGAAATTTCTGCATTGGGAAGGTCCTTCGACTGATAAATACAAGAAACGCCCCGTTCAAGTAATGAACTCAGGGCGCAAATTCTGCAAATAATGGAACAAAATTACGAAAATATCGGGGGAAAGTCAAACAACTGCGGTAGGTGTAATAACTCATAGGTCAGACATTGCTGTGTAACGAGCAGAGGCGGTAGGTCAGACATTCCTGTCTGACAAGCAAGGGCGGTACGCGCATGACAGACAAGAATGTCTGTCCCACCGGGTCGTCACTCGACGCTGAGGCCGTATTCTTTGATTTTCAGATAGAGCCCTTTTTCACTGATGTTCAGTGCCTCGGCGGTTTTCTTGCGGTTGCCGTCGAACATCTTGAGGACTTTCTGTATGTGCTGCCGCTCCATTTGCTCGATAGCGAGCGATTCGGTCGTTGCGTCGCGCTGAAGTTCGTTGAGGTGCAGATCCTCGACATCGATCACGTCTCCCTGCGAAAGGATGATCGCCCCTTCGATCGTGTGTTCAAGCTCGCGGATGTTCCCCGGCCAATCGTATTTCATCAACGCCTTGATCGCGTTATCCGTAAGCCTCTTCGGCTGTTTCGTGCGCGCCTTCTTTTTCAAAAAATATTCCACGAGGACCGGAACATCTTCGCGATGATCCTTCAACGCAGGCATCCGGATCGTGATGACATTGAGGCGGTACAAAAGATCCTCGCGGAATCTACCTGCGCGTGCTTCCTCGGGCAAATCTTTATTCGTGGCGGAGAGGACGCGGACATCCGCGCGAAGCTCATTCGTTCCACCGACTCGGCGGAAGTCCCCGGTCTCAAGGAATCTCAGCAGCTTCGGCTGTATGATGGGGCTGATGTCGCCGACCTCGTCGAGAAACAATGTTCCTCCGTTCGCAACCTCAACGAGCCCCGGCTTCGCCGTATAAGCGTTCGTGAACGCGCCTTTCTCATGCCCGAACAATTCGCTCTCCAGCAGTTCGTTCGGTATCGAAGAACAGTTCACGGGAACAAACGGGCGGTCTTTTCTGGGACTGTTTTTGTGGATGAGGTTCGCGATCAATTCCTTACCGGTTCCGCTCGGACCCTGGATGAGAACGATTGCATCGCTGTCGGCCACCCGGATCGCGCTCTCGATCACCTGTTTGAACGCCTTTCCTTCGCCGATGATTTCGGAAGTGCCGGCTTTCCTGCTGAGTTCTGTCTTCAAAAGAGTATTATCAATGGCGAGTTTCTTTCTCTCGATGGCGCGCTGAATGGTTTGCTCGACCTGATCAATATCGTACGGCTTTCCCAGAACCTCGTAGGCGCCAAGCTTGGTGGTCTCGACCGCCATTTTGAGGTCAGCGTATTGCGACAGGATAATGACTTGCGATGCGGGAGAGTGTTCGTTGATAAAGAGCAGTACTTCCTTGCCGCTGACGCGCGGCATTTTCATATCAAGAAGAACGACATCGTAGAGAACTTTTTGGATGAGATTGATGGCTTCGACGCCATCGAAGGCAAGATCGACCTCATAAGGGCCGGCCTCTTCGAGCTCCTCCTTCAGGAGAGTGGTCAGAGAGGCTTCGTCGTCAACGATCAGGACTTTATAGCGTTGAGGCATTGCGTGCTCTGCAGACAAAAAAGCAACAACTATTCACTCAACACGCGTTCTATCGTCGTTAAGAGGTCGACAAGGTCATAAGGTTTGCTCACAAAATCCTCGGCGCCATGCTTTTTGGATTCAATGGCGTTCTTGAGGTCGGCAAACCCGGTCAACATGATGACCTTCACATTTGGAAAATTCTTTTTGACAAATTTTAAGACTTCAAAGCCATCAACCCGGGGCATTTTGATGTCAAGCAAAATGAGATCAAACTTCTTATTCTGGATGACGTTGATCGCTTCATCACCGTCGGATGCAGTTGTCACTTCATAGCCTGAGCTTGTGAGCTCGCTGCTCAGAACCATGCGCAGGGCATCTTCATCGTCCACCACAAGGATGTGACTTTTGTCTGCCATTGAGAGTATCCTTTTCAAGTGAAAAAATGAGAACCGCGGTTCTCTTAAATTTGCGTTGTCAAAGTTAACGAAAACAAACAAAAAAAGCAATAGACAAGTAAATTTTTCTGATTTGTTGTGATACAGGATATATGGCCGGAAATTGTGCGATGATGAATGGGCGAATGGAGAGTGAAATCAAGTAAATCGTTACCAGAAGGGCCCTAAGTGACTCGTGGAACGTCTCGTAAGGTTGGATAAAAGGAATGCTCATCTGCGTAGAAACTCGACATCGGTCCGAAATGCAGACCCGGATGGGGAATATGTTACCGGCGGATGGCGGTGATCTCAAGGACGGCGGGCGTAATCATCAATGTGTTCGGGGCGGCCTCACTCGCGGCGAACGCTTCAGAGATGGCCCTCGCTCGCTCCGGTGTCAGATGGCGCAGCTCTACCAGCCGACGAAGACCGACATCAAGAAACCCTTAACACATCCGTGTTTCAACCTTGAAGAGACGCGGGCAAGAAGCTTGCGCGGATCCTTGACGAATGCGAAGACCCATCGCGACCAGGCGCCATCGGCTACGAGGGTGGGAAGTTCCGATTCGTCGAGATCGAGTTCTACCGTGGTGATGTTGCCGAGTGCTCGCTGTTTGCACGTCTGCCCTGTTGTGAATCCTGCTCGACGCCACGCATCCAGCGCACGCGGCCGCCAGACCCTGTGCTGCAGACCGAGCCGAACGATTTCATCGTCGTGCGTGCCGAGGATGTAGTCTTTTTCGTGAGTCATCGCTTTGGTGATCTCTGAGTTGTCTGAACCAGGATTTCCTTGATGATCTAATCATGGAAATCCGTTAATCCGTTTAATCGTGGTTCAGATATGGGGGCAGAATCGGGGTTTCCGCGGTTGTCTGAACCATGATTTGCATGACTAAAGGATTATCGGGATTTCCTCGGTTTATCAATCGTGATTGGCAAGATGAAGGATTATCTTGCGGATCCAATCATGGAAATCCATTAATCCGTTTAATCGTGGTTCAGACAAAGTGGTCGGGATGGCGAGATTCTCCGCCGGAGGCGGATCAGCCTTCGGCTGAGAACTCTCACCTGAAATCGTCGGGAAGGCCGGATTTGAACCGGCGACCTCCTGCGCCCAAGGCAGGCGCGCTAGCCAAGCTGCGCTACATCCCGTTCATTTTTCTTTCTCTTTTAACACATTTTGCCCTAAACAACTTTGAGCTGACCCCAATAAGTGATATTTCTAAAAGGTCTCCCGTGAGTCATGAGAATTTCGTATGATTGATTACCACACCAAATCAACTGATTCTTCATCAACTCACAGGAGGGTTTATGTTATATACAGGAATCGATTTGCACCGACATCTCATCGTCA
>ORMF012612011.1_pt1 | contig 43994 bp, 44 predicted proteins | sample 1779871 | NCBI WGS metagenome assembly ORMF01 (sample SAMEA104232316, study PRJEB22302) | groundwater metagenome | biome: forest; feature: aquifer; material: groundwater | place: USA | collected 2011-08-07 | depth 5.4 m
CCTCTGCAATCTGACCTCTGACCTCTGCCCTCAGTTACCTCCGTAAGCCCTCTCCTTCCCTTTTCCCGTGTCCCCGGAAATCCCCGCACTTATTCTCATTACTGTGACCCCCATCGCCCTCATCCTCCCGAGCAGCGAACTCGCCATCTTCACGCTGATTGGCATCGCCGGCGGCCTCTACCTTTTTGTCCGCGGATTTCGCCTCCTCGCTCGCAAGCGCCTGCTCCTCAACACACCCACTTCGAAGATCCGCAGCGCTTCCCTCGGACTCGTCGAGATCGGCGGCCTCGCTACCGGGCCCTACACCATGCCCGCTCCCATCACCGGGAAAGCTTGCTTTCTCTATCAGACCACCGTCTGGCAAGAGCGCGATTCGGGAAAAGACCACAACTGGGAGAAAGTCGCTGAGGAGTCTTTGCACGTCCCCTTCTTTCTCGACGACAGTACCGGCCAGTTGCTGGTCGCACCCGACGGCGCCGAACTCGACCTGCACCGCGACTTCCGCGAGGAATACAGCTCATCGTTCTTCTCTACGCTGGATGAGGTTCCGGCTGCGGTCGGCAATTTCCTCGCCCGCCATGGGGTTGAGCCGCGGCGCAAGATTCGCGTGGAAGAGCGCTGCATCAAACCCGAGAACGCACTTTTTATCGTTGGCACTCTGGCAGGGAATCCCGGACTCGAAGTACGCCCTTTCCCCCTCACGACCGCGGAGAAGCCGGGGCTCTTGTTGAAGAGAGATGGCCCGCGCCACTCACCCGCCGCGCCGCCGCCGGAGATTGTCCGCCTTTCCGAACCAGCGGCTTCTACCCTCGGCGACATGACCCAGCAGTCGAAAATTGCCGCCGCCCTAACCAAGGCCGGCATCACCAGTCCCGGGGCCTGGGCTGCCGCCGGTGTCCCCTGCGGCGTGGCCGTCGCAGAAACTCCGCGCGTCCAACAGGTCTCGGTCAACAAGGAAAGCCAGCTGGGGAATCCAGAGTACGAACCCGCCTTCGATTTCACTCCCCCCGTGGTCTTGATGAAGGGCGAAAACAATTCCGCGTTCCTGATCTCCTGGCGCAGCCAGCAAGATTTCGTCCGCTCGTTAGCCTGGAAGTCGGCAGCCATGATCTGGGGCGGAGCCGGCCTCACCCTGCTCGGAATCTATGTCCTGCTCGCGCAGTTGGAGATGTTATGAGGCAGCACTCGGCACTCGGCACTTGGCACTTGGCATTTAGCCTTGGCATTTCGCAGGTCCGACCGCCCGAGCGCCCCAAGAAAGCGCAGTAGCCAAGTGCTAAATGCTAAGTGCTAACTGCGAACTGCTGCCTGCTAAAATATCCCCGTGCCCGAACCCGTCCGGATCGGAATTCTCGGCGACTTCAATCCCGACTTCCGTTCCCATCACGCCACTAACGAATCGCTCGAGCACTCCGCCCAGAAGCTCGGCATCGATGTCGAGTCCATCTGGCTGCCCACGCCCTCGCTGCTCGCGCCCGACGCTCCCAAGACGCTCGAAACTTTCGACGGCCTCTGGGCCGCGCCTGGCAGCCCGTACCAGAGTTTCGACGGCATGCTGAAAGGCATCCAGTTCGCGCGCGTGCACGACTGGCCCTTCCTCGCCACCTGTGGAGGCTTCCAGTACACGCTCATCGAGTGCGCCCGCAACGTGCTCGGCATGCAAGACGCCACCACCGCCGAGGAAGACTCCAATGCGAAGAACATCATCATTTATCCGGTCGCCTGCGGGGTCCCCAAGCGCGCCGACGGTGCGCCCAAGCTCTCCGGGGTCGTGCCCAAAATCCGCCTGCGTCCGGGTTCCTATCTGGCTGGCTACTACGGGAAAGAAGTCGTCGAGGAAGAGTACTTCTGCAACTTCGAAGTAAATCCTGAATTTGAATGGACCGCCATGGAGGCCGGTTTCCCCGTGGTCGCCCGCGGCGCCGGAGAAGAATGCCGCGCCATCGAATCTCCCGCGCACCAGTTCTTCATCGCAACCCTGTTTCAGCCACAACTCTCTTCGCGCCCGAAGAAGCCGCATCCCCTGGTTCTGGCCTTTGTCCAGGCCGCCGAAAACTGGTCCCGCAAGAAACTCGACGACTCCATCCTGGCCTAAGCCAGTGTGGGATGGACGAGTGTGGGACGGACACTCCTGTCCGTCGCCATTGATTTTTTTCCGTGACGACTCTTATGCTCCGCATTTGGAATTCTCTGCATGGCCCCCCGCGGAAGTTGCCATTCACGCGATTCCCAACACTTGGTTGAGAAATCCCACCACATACTTCCATACAAGGTAATAGACCACCACGGCGGCGAGAAACCAGAGCGCGATCAGAAAGTAGGGGACGCTGATGGCCTGGAACCAAGTGACGCCGTGCGTGCCGACCGTCAGGAATCCGCCATGTGCGGCGGAGACTGCTCCTATCGCCACCAAGACCACCGGCAGCAGCGCGCCGTGGAAACCGATGGGCAGATGGCGGTGCGGCCCGGACCACACGTAGAAAATGTTCCAGAGGCCGAACGCATTGGGCACCAGCGCCATCGGGAAAACGATGACGCGCTCAATGGGAATAGGGACGTGGAACACCAGCCGCGTCAGGATGAATACAGTGAGCGCGACCAGCAGACCAAGGCTGGGCACGACAATGCCGGCCATGTAGGCACGAAGATAAGGGTGAGTGTTCATACTGTCCTCCAATTACAGGTGATAGAGCAGCACCGGAATCGCTCCCGGAAAAAATACCAGCCACGCGGCCACCGCCGCGAGCAGAACCCAGTCAAACCATGGGACCTTGGTGGGACGCGCTGCGAGGCGCTTCAGCATCGCGGGCCAAAGGTCGCGCCGCAGTTCCGCGGCAACTCGGCCGCTGATCGGTGGCAAAGAGTTCTTCAGCAATTGCTTGATTCGTTCCTGCTCGTGTTCATTCATGGTTCGATTCCTTGTCGCTTCAATTCTTTTCTGAGAAGGCGGAGGGCTCGGAAGACACGCACTTTAACGGCTCCCGTGGAAATGCCCAGCGTGTCGGCGATTTCTTTGTATGGTTGCTCTTCGATCAGCGCCAGCGTGGCCGCGACCTGCAGCTTTGGCGGAAGCCGGTAGAAAGCACGCGCGGTCTTCCGGCGAAGCTCCTCGGAGATGCCGGGGTCTGGCAACGGCGGCGATGGCAGATCGTCGGGGAGGTCAGTTTCCAGCCGCGCGGTCTTCAGGTGATCGAGGGCCGCGTTGGTGGCGATGCGTCGCGCCCACGCACCGAAGCTGCGCGTGGGGTCGAAGCGGGCGTGCGCGCGATAGATTCGCCAGAAGGCTTCAATGGTGAGGTCCTCGGCGGCGGCCGGATCGCGGACAATGCGAACAATCCAGCCGTAGACTTCGCCCTGATGCTGGCGGAACAACGCCTCGAAAGCATCGAGGTCGCCATGACAGAACTGTCGCAACTCATCGGAAGGCTGTTCCAGCACTGCCATCTTCTCCCCTTCTATATACGCTTACGGCGGGGAGGGGACGAGGGTTACAGGGATTTGTTACCGAGCCAGCCCGGTGGATTTGAGAGGTTTTTGACGACTTGACGAAGATGCCCGGCGAAATGAACGCCACACGAATGAAGGAAGTGATGGCGAGGTACGGAATGGAACTATTGTGCCCGCCACTTCTTTGGTCGTCGAAGCAGCAGGATTAGTGGTCTCACACGAGGTCAAAACGCCCGTCGGACACTGGTTTCAGCAGAGCCCCGGTGTTTGATTCGCTTACTGCGCCTTCCCCACCACCAGCACCACAAACGTATCGGGCTCCACCTTTCTCTCGGGCAGCACTTTTGCCGTTACCGTGAAAAGTTCGTGCGTTTTCGGATCCAGCGCCATCGTCCGCGCCCGGTCCTGCGTCTTGACTGTCTCCGCCACGCTGAACTTGTCTGGCGAATCTTCACGAATCACCGTGATGGTCCCATCCCCCGCCGACGCAAAAGCCAACTTCTGATCCGCATCGAACGCGGTCGCGTCACATCCATCCCCGATATCCGGCATCGCGATCACTTTCCCACTGTCGGCGTCCACGATCGCCATCTTCTTATTGCCGCCGCACCCGGCAAACAGCCGCCGGTTTTTCTTATCGAGCGCCAACCCCGTCGGTTCCTCGCATCCCGCCAGCTTCCAGCGCGACTTCACGACCAGCTTCTGCGGATCAAACGCCACCAACTCAGACGTGTCCTCGATGTTGACGAACATCGTGCCCTCCTCGTCGCTCGCGGCGAACTCCGGCTTGCCGCCCAGGTCTACCTTGCCGACGACTTCGCCCTTGGCCGCGTCCACCGCGGTCGTGTCATGGCTGCGCGCGTTGAACGTAAAGACGCGCTTCGTAAAAGGGTCGTAGACGATCGCGTCCGGCCGCGTCCCCACCTTCACCTTGCCCAGCGGTTTCAGCGACTTGAGATCGAAGATCGTAACCATGTCTTCGCCTCCGTCGCTGATGAACCCCCGCCCAAATTCCGGCGTTAGCGCCACACCATGAACGCCCGGCGTGTCCGGGATCTCCGCCAGCAACTTCCCCGAACCCTCATCCACCACCATGACTCGATCTGCCCGCGCAATAAAAAGCCGCCGCCCGTCGCTGTCCACGGTGATGTAATCCCACCCGCCGTTGCCGCCCAGCTTCCAGGTCTTCACAACCTTGTACCCCGGCGCAGACTGCGCCCACGCGGCCAGCGACAACGCCGCCATCGCCAACACCACCAACCATCGCCCTGCCCGAAAGCCCTTCATAAACCAATCTTCTCCGCGCCCTCTGCGATCTCTGCGGTTAAAGGTTTTCACCTCTGCAATCTGACCTCTGACCTCTTCAATCACGGGCTACCATCTTCACAAGCGCCGCCTTCAACTCCTCCGGCTTGAACCCAAAAGGCCCCGGGCGGCTCTTATACGCCACCTTCCCGTCGCGATCGATCAGATACAGCCGATCCGGCCATCCCGTATAAGCCTTCTCGACCGTGTTGTCGAAGCCATCGAGCACGGCCGGAAACTTGATTCCCAGCTTGCGCACGCACGCACCCGCAACGAATGCCCGTTCCTCTTCATTCTTCGGCGACGCAAACAAAACCTTATCCTTCAGATTGCTTTCCGACTGCCACACGTCGCTGGGATGCGCTTCCAGGATGTACACCGCCAGGAAACTCACCCGGTTTCCATACTGTTCGTAGAGTTTGTTGAGGGCGGGAACCTCCCGCCGGAAAGGCGGTCAGGTATAGCTTCCGAAGACCAGCACCACCGGTCCGCGCGCATTCAGAGAAGAAAGCGCGACGCGCGACGTCTTGTCGAGAGTCTGAAGGTTGAACTCCGGAGCGACATCGCCGGGACGCAATTCCCCCGCCCGCGCCCGCACCCACATCGTCTCAAAGGGCGCCGCCAGAAATACCGCCGGGCCGGGCATGTGCGACATGATCGCCGCGAATTTTTCCGGCGGCTGCCGCATCGTGCGCCACATGAAGGCCACAAATCCTAGCCACAGAACAAACAGGACGAGAGCAACCCTTAGGAGAACCGGCTTCCACCGCCGCTTCTGCGGAGGAACCGGAGCCTGAACTTGAGCGGGAGGTACGGTGGACATATCCAGTACGTTCGGGGAACGCCCGGCCATTTTCTCACAAAGCCGATCACAGGTGTCAGGCCCTGATAGCAAACGAAAACGGAAAACCTGAGACCTGACACCGGAGACCCGAGAACTGGCTTGCTACTTCAGCATGACCTCCTGCATCAGCTCCGAACTCAGAAGCTCGCGAATTTCACCCCGCTTGTCGGCGACTTCCTGAGCCATCTGTTTTCCGCCCATGATTTTGTCGCGGAGTTCTTCGCCCTTCGCCGTCAGCCCGTCCATGGCGGCGTGATTCTTGAACGCCAGCGCCACGGCAATGTCCCAATCCTCCGGATTCGACTTCGTCTCTTTTAGAAAGATCTTGTAGTCCACGATTACGCCCTGCTTTTTCTCTTCATCCAGCAGCGGCTTGGTGGACTTCCGCAGGCTGGTCAAGTACGCATCCATCTTCCCCGGCTTCACCCGGATCAACTGTACCCGCCACACCGGACCTTCGCTGTAGTGCTCCTGTCCCCACGCCCCATACACCAGCCCCATCAACAACACGAACACAAATGGCCCCAATCGCTTCTTCATGAAATCTCCTTGGCTAAGATTTCGGAATCTTCTAGCGCGTGGATAATACGCTCTCCCGCGAATTTGTCGAGCACTTTCCTTACGAAGGGGCCGTCCGTCAGAATGTTCCCGGGCGAGTGGTCGTTCCAGCCGCGGCCGGTTCAGTTTTTTGCTCGCCGAAGAGATCAAGAGCGGGCCCTTTCGGGGAGACTTCGGCGGAATCTGGTTCCGGCGCGGCCGGCGAAGACGCGGCCGGGACCGCCGCGGCTTCCGCCCGCAAGAGCTTCGCCGAATTCAGCAGCGGGCGGCCCAGAGACGGGTTATAGCTCGTCCAGGGTCCATCCAGTTCGGCCTCCCGTTCGAAGTGCGCCCGCATGGCCTCCATCTTGGAATCGAGATCGTCGAGGTAATGGAGCATGAGCGCTTCGGGAAACATCGGCAGCTTGGGCGATCCGAACTCGTACTGTCCGTGATGGCTGATGATGAGATGTTCGAGCAGGGTTTTGAGATTGGCGGGGAAGCCGGGCAGTTGTTCGAGCTTAGCTTGCAGCATCTCCAGCTCAATGATCATGTGCCCGAGCAACTGGCCGCGCGTGCTGTAGGAAAACGAGCGGTTGTAGGTCAGCTCGTGAATCTTGCCGACATCGTGCAGGAACGCTCCCGTCAGGAGCAGATCGCGGTTGATCTGCGGATAGTTGCGGCAGAGCAGATCGCAGGAGCGAAACAGCGAAACCACGTGATCGAGCAATCCGCCGATGTAGGCATGGTGCAACGTTTTGGCGGCGGGCGCGATGCGGTAGCGCTCGGTAATTTCCGGGTCGGCCAGGAACAGTTCCACCAGCGACTTCAAGTGCGGGTTCTCGAAGGTGCCGACGAAGTCCGTCAGGGTGTGCCAGAGCTCGTCAATGTCCTTGGAGGTCTTGGGCAGGTAATCGGCAAAATCAACTTCTGCGTCCTGCATCTTCCGCAGCTTGTGGATGGTGAGCTGGAACCGACTCTTGTACTTGTTGATGAGGCCCTTAATCTTGAGAAAGTCGTCCTGCTCGAAGACGTCGATGAACTCTTCGACGTTGTCCCACATTTTGGCTTCGATCTGGCCGGTGCGGTCGCCCAAAGTGAGCGCCAGGTAAGGCTCACCGGTTTTCTTGGCCTTGACCTGCTTCGAAACAACCACGAAGCTGGAGGTGATGACCTTGTTTTCCTGCTGGGAACACTCGGAGATGAAGAACTCTTTCATGAGCCTCGGATCTGGTATGGAGAACGAGCGCGGGCCAGAGCCGGAGTGCACCGGCTCCAGCGAACACAGCTCAGCCTAAACTAAAATACGCCCAGCTTCTTCTTCTTTTTCAGGTTCTTGGCGGTGACGTCCCGGGCGGTGGTCTCGACCGGCTTGGTCTGCCTTGCGCTGGCGCCCGTGTCAATGTAGCCCGGCTTGATGTCGATGAACGCCTCTTCCCGCAGCTTGGTCAGGTAGGCGCGCAGGGCGGGCTGAAGTTTCTGCATGTAGATCGCATCCTGGATGCGGGGCTCGACTTCCTTGAGGGTGGGAACGCCCGCCATCTGATGTTCCGTAACTTTCAGGATTACAAAGCCCTGTTTGGTGCGGATCACGTCGGTCACCTCGCCGGCCTTGAGGGTGAACACGCGGTCTTCGAGTTCCTTAGCGAGCACCCCGCGCTTGAAGTAGCTGAGATCACCACCCTGGGCGGCCGACGGGCCGTCCGACTGCTTCTTCGCGAGATCCTCGAAACTCGCTCCCTTGCGAATCTGCTCCAGCAGATCCTGGGCCTTGGCTTGTGCCGCAGCCAGCGCCGCGTCCGTTTCGGCCTGGGAGGGCGCAGGCGGCGTTGCGTCTGCGCCCGCTGCCGGGGCAGCCGGCGCTTTCGGCGCTACCAGAATTTCGCTCAGGCGAATCTGCTCGGGCTGCTGCATGTCCGACTGGTGCTCCTCGTAGAACTTTTTGACCTCGTCTTTGTTGAAGGCGAGGTGCTGGCCCACTTCGTGCCCGATGACCTGCTGGGTGATGATCTGGTTGCGCGTGTTCTGCTTGAATTCCTCGTAGGAAATGCCCTGGGCCTCGGCCGCCTTCTCCAGATCTTCCATCGACGTCAGGTTCATCTGCTTGCGCATTTCGTCCAGCCGCTTGATCAGCTCGGTGTCGCCGGTAACGCCCAGATCCTTGCCTTTTTGCAAGAGGAGTTGCTGGTCGATCAGGTCGCGGAGAACGTCGCGCTGCTTTTCCGCGAAGAGCCGGTCGGCGCCCGACGGGTTCTGCTGCTGCGCTTCCTGCTTGAGCTGGTCGCGGCTGTGGGCGTATTCCGTGCGCGTAATGATCTCGTTATTAACGCGGGCAATAATCTCTTCGACCACGGTATCGGCCGGCAGGACGGATGGGAACAACATTGCGCACCCAACTGCCAGCAGTAAGCAAAGTCTCGTCTTGTTCATGTTGGGACTCACTCAACCTGGGCACAACCCGGAGGTTTGATTGGTCTTATTTTACGCCGGGATACTAAGGTAGGCCAAGGCGATCGACCCTAGTTGGCCCGCATCAGGGTGAGAGCGGTGACGTCGTTATGTTTCGGCACGCTGCATAGGAAGCTCTGCAACTGCTCCAGGATGCCGCGGGAGAGATCGGTGGCAGAAGGAGGTTTGGTGCCCATGACGTGCTTGACGCCGGCCAATCCAAATTCCTCGTCCGCGCACTGCGCCTCCACCACGCCGCGCGAAACCACCGCCATGGACCCTTCCGTCCCCAGGCCGATGATCCGCGCGTCGGTGGGCGCCAGAGAGAAAAGGCCAAGGGGCAACCCGGTCGCGGGCAGTTCCTCGATGCTGGAGTGGTCGCAGAGCAGGCCCGGAGTGTGGCCTGCATTCACATAGCAGACGGTGCCCAGTTCCTCGTTGTAGCAACCCGCGAAGGCCGGACAGCTGCGCACGCCCCCGGCCGCCCGCATGATCTCAAGATTCAGGCGACGCGCCAGTTCAATCATGGCTTCGGCTTCATTCAGGTGAGCGCTGGAAAAAAGCTCGGCCCCGCCGGCGCGGAAACAAGACTGGGCTGCGGCGAGGATGGGGCGGCTATCGTCCCGCTTGCCGGCAATATCCAGTAGTCCAAACAGCAGCCGGTGGGGGCTGACCCGGACAAATTCGTAGAAGTCTCCGCCTGCCCGTCCCGAAAAATAGGCGACCGCGAGTTCGGCGCCGTTGATGTCCGAACTGGTCGCATGTACGAGTTGCGGGGCTTCTTCGACCGCCGATCTGAATCCGAGTCTGGAAAGCAGGCTCTTCATGTCGGGGGAAAGTACCACAATTCGGGAAGGGCGGCAATCGGAAGGTTGGGGGGCAGTTTGAAGAAGCCTGGGCCCCAGATAACCCATAGGGATTCACGTCATTCTGCCGAGGACTTCTGCCCAGCCGCTGCTCGGATCGCGCTCGAAGCCATCGAGAACAAGGGAGATCGTTCCCTAGAGTTCGACGCCAAACAAGTTCGGAGGTTTTAGAGTAAAGGGGTCGTCCATTTTGAAGGGTTGATAAACTCTTCCCCAAATTGCCTTCACTTTCTTGGACGCAACATAAAGGCGGCCGCGATTGCTGCCAGTCGGTTCTAGGAATCCAGCTTCAACGAGAGTCTTAAAGTCTCGACTTGCAAGGTTGTCAGAAATGCATGCCAAGTGGCGATAACTGGCATTCCTCACCTTTAGTCCGACTGAGGCATCCACCAGCGGCTGAGCCATTCTTTCGGGCAGGCTCAACTTCTCCAATTCGGACCCAAACTCTCCCCACAGTCGAGTCAACAAGTCGATACGCCACACAAGAACGGCAGCCTGCGTGAAGTGAACACGCAACATGAACTTGATCCAAGGTCGCGCGTCGTTTTCTGGATGCCAAGAACCCGTTCCCACCTTGGCGAGAATGTCATAGTAGTCCTGCTGTATCTTCCCGAGATACTCTTCGACGCTGCAAAACTCAGCTTCCAGTATTCCCTCTCTGGCCAAGACGAGGGTCTGCAAACAGCGCGCCATTCTCCCATTGCCATCTGAAAAAGGATGGATCATAACCAGGTTGAGGTGAGCCATGGCTGCTTTCACCATGTGAGCTGTAGTGTCATCTTCATTCAAAAAGCCCATCAGTTCCCGGATGAGTGTCTCAATCGACTCGCGGTCAGGCCCCTCGTATACGACTTCATTCTTTTGTTCGTCACGAACAAGTATCGATCCGGGTCGCCAGTTCCCCGGATTCTTTGAGAGATCGTGTTGGACCATCATGAAGTGCAAACTGCGGATGTAGCCTTCGCTATAGACGAAATTCGGGTCTTTGGCGAGTTGCAAAACATAGGTCATCGCGTTTTGATAACCGACCAGAGCGAATCGAGTTTCCGGCTCAGCTTCGGTTGGTTCCTCTCCCTCGACAACCGCAATTGCGTCCTCAACAGTGGCTTTGTAACCCTCAATGCTGTTCGATCCGCGAATGGCGCGTGCCAGCGTATTTCGCCGCAAAAGGCCGGACCATCGACGCGGAGTCCCGGTTGCGTACTTCAACTGCCGGCGCATGGAACCAATACGCGCAAGAACTTCTTTGCATTGCTCATCCAGATTTGGAGTGGCAAAGATCATCACTATTCCCGAGGTAAGCTTTCTACTTTGAAACTGATATTATATCAGATAGTATCTGATGTACGGCAATATTAAATATTGCAATCTTGCATGAGCATCTCTGAGCAAGCTGTCCATTGAGAGACGTACACAAGGAGTCTCCGGTAGAGAGGGGTGATCAAGACTGCGCCACCACCGTAGGGGGGGCGCTATTCCCCGTACTTGTCTTTCAGCCAGCGGGCCAGCTCGTCGCGCAGTTGACTGTAGTCGGCATGGATGGTCGAACGCAGGGCCGCCTCGGTGGAACTGCCCTGTGCCAGACGTTCCAGGATGCGCGGGAGATCGCTCATGCCATAGGTATCGCGGATGTACTCCACTGCCGCCAGGGACTCGGCGTAGGCGAGGACAGCTTGGGGCGTATTGAACTGCATGAAGCTGCCTTCCAGCACGTTGTAGGGAATCTCATTACTGGCACTGAAGAGCTGGGCCAGTGGGCGTCCGTTGGTAGCGCTTGATTTGCCCTCCTCGATTTGCGCGAGGCCCTCGTGGAGCCAAGTCGGGCAGCGTCCGCCGGACATTTGCGTGACGAACGAGTGCGTCAACTCATGCTTCAGAACGCGGGACAGATCGGACGTCATGCCTGTCATCCCGCTGATCGGGATGCGAAGCTTACCGTCATTGACCGCGCCGCTCCACGAGGGCGCCCGCGTCACGTCGAAGAATGCCTGCTCGGTGTAGAGCGTGACGACGATCGTGTTGTGCGGCGAGTACCCGAGATCGCGCACCAGATCGTCATAATCGGATTCGAGGGTGGCCAAAAGGTCGCGACGGAAACTCTCCGGCGTCTGCTTGCCTTCGAAGTGCAGGTTGAAATGGCTGCTCTCGTGTTGCGAGAAGTCGGATTCGGCGCTCGATTCCCGCTCCGCCCGGGCCAGGTATTGGCTGACAGTGGCATCTGGACGCAGCTTGAGCGATCGCTTCCAGGCGCGAATCGCATCCGCCGTATGATCGCTGGCGAACTGGACGAATCCCAGCATGGCCAGCGCGTCCGGCGAGTCGGGATCAGCCCGCACCGCGCGCTCAGCGTAGGGGACAGCCTCCGGAGCGTGGCCGGTGCGCAGAAGGCAGGCGGCGTAGTACGTCAATAGAGTGGAATTGTCGGGCTGGAAGCGGAGCGCCGTTTCGAAATAACGCTTTGCTTGGGGAAGGTTGCCGCGATCCGATTCATGCTTGCCCGCAAGGAAGTATCCGGTAGCGGCCAGCTCGGATTTGCCTTCACGCTCCAGGGCGGATAGGGCGTCGATATCCACTTTGCCGTCGCGAATGACCTTTCCGGTGACATCCGCTTCGTGGCTGAAGGATGGAGTGGCGGGAGTGAAGTCGGGGACGTCATGCGATGCACCTGAGCCCGCATGCTGGGGCGCCATACCGCCCGCGTCAATCCGCTCCACAGCCGATTTCGGGATAGCGTAGGTGTCTTCTCCCACGTCATACTCGACGCGGTTTTTGTTTTCGCGGACCTGGTCGGCCCAGATGGTGCGTCCGTTCTTGAGACGGATGACATCCGCAGGGGCCGGCAGCGCCGCCAAAAGCACTAGAATTGTGATGGACCAGGCTCGCACTGGGCTGATTCTAGCAACGGTAAGGAGGCCTTTCGTAGGTGACCAAGGTACTGGATTGGCGAAGGCCATTGTTCATGCTGGCCTTCTGTCTGCTTGCCAGCGTGGCCTGGGCGCAGCCTGTTCCCGCCAGCGCGAATTGCCCGCCAACGACGGCCGCTCTCTACACGCGTCTCCGTTCCCTTGGGTTGGATCAGCAGCGCGTGTACCGCGTCCGCGGGGCTGCTATTGACCGGCCCAACCTGCAACTCGTTTTGGACGCCGGCACGCTCGCATTCACTGAGGATATCTGCGGCCGGATTACGGGAGCGTTCTTCGAGGGCGAGGGCGAGGTTCTGTTGCGCCCGCCCAACCGAGTCGAGCGCGGATCGCTGGCTCTGTTCACGGGGATGGCGATCCTGGAGGAACAGTTCAGCTCGGCGTATTTCCGTTTTAACGACGACACCGCGGCCAGTTGGGAGCCTTACCTTTCACCCCTCCCCGATGGCGCCGAATTCGCGCAGCGCTGGAACGAGATGAGCCGCACTCTGTCCGAGTCCGACGCGCTCCGCTTGCTGCTGGACTTCAGTCATCTTCTTCCTACACCCGGCGGAATGGAACCGGCGCCGGAGTTTCCGCGGCTGTTGCACGCCCATCTCCAGGGCAAGAAGCTCGGCGGCTTCGAACTATTTTGGGATGCCGCTGCCGCCGAGCCCCTGTGGGCGGGCCAAATCCGCTTGCGAGAGGGCATCCCGTTCTGGGATGTGTGGACCTCGTTCAAGCCCGGCGCTGCCGGTGGCCCGGGCCGGTCGGCAATCTCGCCCGCGAGCGACGTCAGCATCGGCAGCTTCCGGATTCGAGCCTCGGTGCAACCTCCCACTATGTTGCGGGCGTCGGCGGAAGTGGATGTTCTGGTCCGAAAAGGAGGAAGAAGAACGCTGCTGTTCGAACTGTCCCGTTATCTCAAGATGGACGCGGTGCGCATGGATGGCCGGCCGCTTGACTTCATCCAGAACGAAGCGCTGGAGGGAACGCAACTCCGGCGAAAAGGGAATGATCTGGTGGCAGTGGTGTTCTCTGCGCCGCTCGAAGCGGGACAAAGGCTGAAGCTGCTTTTTAGCTACGCCGGCGAGGTGTTATCGGAGGCAGGGAGCGGATTGCTCTATGTGGGAGAGCGCGGCACCTGGTATCCGAATTTCGGGTTGAGCCCGGCCCTGTTCGATCTGGAATTTCAGTATCCCGCGAACTGGACGCTGGTGGCGACCGGGAAACTGGCTCCGGCGACGTCCGCTGCGGAAATTCCGGGGATGCAGGCTTCGCATTGGGTTTCTGAGGGGCCGATTGCAGTAGCGGGGTTCAATCTCGGCAAGTACATTCGCGCCGAGGCGAGGGCGGGCAGCGTGCTCGTCGAAGCCTACGGTACCGCGGGCGTCGAGCGCTCGTTCCCCAGGGCTCGGCCGGAAGTGGTTCAGGAGCAACCGGGTTTCCCCGGTCCGAGAACGCCGCCGGCCTTGGTGCTTGCAGCCCCGCCGCCGCCGTCACCCGCTCGGAATGCTCAGGCCGTGGCCGACAAGGCCGCTCGCGCCATCGGCAGCTTCTCGCAGTGGTTCGGTCCGTATCCTTTTGGCTCGCTCGCCCTCACGCAGATGCCGGGCGATCTGAGTCAGGGCTGGCCCGGGCTGGTCTTCCTTTCCAGCTACGCTTTTCTCAGCCCGCAGGAGCAGACCGACCTGCGGCTCGATGCCAGCGGCGCGCTGCTCAGCAGCCAGGTACTGGTCCACGAAACCGCCCATCAATGGTGGGGAGATCTCGTGCTGTGGAGCAGCTACCGGGACCAATGGTTCGTGGAAGGTCTGGCCAACTATTCGGCGCTGCTGGTACTCGAGCAGCAGAACCCGGCCCAGTTCCGGCAAGTGCTGGAGAAGTACCGCAGCGACCTCCTCAGCAAGAACAAAGACGGAGAGTGGTTGCGCGATGCCGGTCCGGTCACGCTTGGCCCGCGCCTGATTTCTTCGCATTTTCCCGGCGGATACGAGGCCATCAGCTACGGGCGGGGGACCTGGCTGTTCCACATGCTGCGCTGCATGCTGCGCGATTCCGAAGCGGCCTCCCGATCTCGGAGTGGTCCCGCCCATCCGGAAGAACCCTTTTTCCGTGTTCTGCGAAAAGTTCGGGAGCGCTATGCGGGCAAGAGTGTCAGCACTCGAGAGTTGGTGCAGGCTTTCGAGGAAGAGTTGCCCCGTTCATTGTGGTTCGAGAACCGCCGCTCGCTGGACTGGTTTCTTGACGGATGGATCAACGGGACGGCTATGCCTCGCCTGGAAGCGCGCGATGTGCGAATTACTCCTAAGGAGCGCGGAGTCTCAGTCGCGGGCGTGATCGCGCAAAAGGGCGCGCCCGATGACCTGGTCACCGCCATTCCGGTGTATGGCGTAACCGCCGCCAACTCCCCTGTGTTTCTGGGCCAGGTACTGGCAGATGGCCTGGAAACCTCGTTTCATCTGAATGCGCCGGCGGGCACGCGCAAGATCGTGCTCGATCCCAGGCAGACGGTGCTCAGCACGCTGAAGTAAATTCCAAGCCACCGACCTTCGTGCCTTGCCAGATAGGGAACCGAGGCCCACCCTGCTACCAGGGTTGCTCACCTCCGCGAAGCAGTTAATTACCTTCTTGAATCTCCATGACTCTCCCACGTCATCCATGTGCCAGCGAGCGGAACCCGCGGCGGGTCGTGCTGCTGGTCGAAGATGAGCCTTTCGTGCGGGAAGCGACTTGCCACATTTTGCAGAGCGTTGGATTTGACGTCTTGCCGGCCGCCGACGCTCAGGAAGCGATGAAGGTTTACGAGCACAGCGGGCGCAAGATCGACATGCTTATGACCGACATGGCGCTGCCGGGCCGAAGCGGCCGCCAACTGGCGCACGACTTGCGCAATACTTCTGCGGAGATCCCGATCCTGCTGACCTCCGGCTACGTGGAACGGGAGTGCGACAGCGAGCCGCGCGAGCCCAGAACCTACTTTCTGCCGAAGCCCTATTCGCGAGCGGATCTGGTCGAGGCGATGGAAAAGATTTTCAGCGAGACGTTGCGCCGGCGCGCTGCCACGCAAGCGAGCTAATGTCGTCCGTCCGGACTTGCAAGAGAATGCCGTTCTCCATATCCTCGTTTCTCCATGGATCACGGCCCTCAAACCCTGCTGCTGGAACTGTTCGCCATTTTTCTGGCGGCGAAGGTTGTTGGCGAGCTGTTTGAACGGGTGCAACTGCCCGCTGTCCTGGGGGAAATTCTGGCTGGAGTTGTACTCGGCCCGTTTGCCCTCGGCTGGATTCATCCCTCCGACACCATGGAGTCGATCGCGGAGATGGGCGCCATATTTGTTCTTTTTAATGCCGGGCTCGAGACCAGTCCCGGAGACCTGATCCGCGTCGGTCGGACGGCGCTGCTGGTGGCGCTGGCGGGAATCCTGATTCCGTTTGTGCTCGGCTTCGGTTACATGAAGCTCATCGGCGATGCCACCACCGAAGCGATTTTTGTCGGGGCCGCGATGGTGGCGACCAGCCTGGGAATCACAGCGCGCGTGCTGGGAGATCTCAACGTTCTTTCCTCGCAATTGGCGAAAATCATTCTGGGCGCGGCCGTTTTCGACGACATCCTCGGCATGGTGATACTGGCTGTGGTAGCGGGCCTGGCGAGCGCAGGAGGCGTGGATTGGCTGCGTATGGGCATCCTGCTGGGCGAGGCGGTGGCGTTCGCTCTGTTCATGATTTTTGTCGCGCCCCGGATCGTACGCCGGGTGCACGCCGGCGTCGAGCAACTCTCCACCCGGGACGCGCCGCTGGTCTTCGCGCTGATCATCTGCTTATTGCTTTCCTGGATGTCGGTCAAAATCGGCATGGCAGCCATCATCGGCGCATTCTTCGCCGGCCTGATGTTCGCCGACTTCGCTCCGCGCTGGAATCTGTTGCCCAAGGCGCACGCCATCAACGAATTCCTGGCGCCATTCTTTTTCTTTTCGATCGGGGCACGTCTCGACGTAGGGCTCTTCAAGGGGCCTGTGCTGGTTACGGCAACCGTGATCTCCGCCCTGGCCATTCTCTCCAAAGTCGTGGGCTGCGGACTGCCCATGGCGAGCAAGGGATGGCACTCGTTCCTGACCGTGGGCGTCGGCATGATGCCGAGGGGCGAAGTAGCGCTGATTGTCGCGCTCGCCGGACTCAATGCGCAGATCGTCACCCAGACCACCTACGCGATTGTGGTGTTCATGACCGCGGTTACGACCATCCTGGCTCCCCCGGCGCTCCGTTATCTGTTCCGGCCGGAGCGCGAGAGCGCCGCCCGAGAAGCGGCCAGCGAGTGAACCGTTCACTTGCCTGCATTACTTACGGCAGGGTGGAGCAGGCCTTCAGGCCTGCAGGAAAGGGCAATAAGCTTGCGGGCTTTAGCCCCTGAGGTACTTGCGCTTGCCTCCGCACTCAGTACCTCAGCGGCTGAAAGCCGTTCGTTCAATTGCAGCCTGAATGCAGGGCTAAAAGCCCTGCTCCACCCTTAACCTCGCTCCGCTCATGAATAAGGCAGTCTGGGATTGACCTGCGCCGCGTTTATAATGCGCCTTTCCAGAAGGAGCTCTCATGAAACTCGAGGGGCGAGTTGCGCTGGTGACGGGAGCGTCGCAGGGCATCGGACGCGCCTGCGCGCTGGCCCTGGCCGGTCAGGGCGCGAGCGTGGCAGTAGCGGCGCGCAACCAGCAGAAATTGGACGAGCTGGTCGCGCAGATCGCCGCAACCGGCGGCAAGGCCGCGGCCTTCGCCATGGATGTCGCCGACGAAGAGCAGATCAAATCCGGCGTCAAGTCCGCGCTCAGCCAGTTCGGCAAGATCGACATCCTGGTCAACAACGTCGGCATCACCCGCGATCAACTGGTTATGCGCATGAAGCGCGCCGACTGGGACGCGGTCCTCAATACCAACCTGACCTCGGCTTACTTGTGCATCCAGCAGGTGATCGGCTCCATGCTGAAACAGCGCTGGGGACGGATCATCAATATCACCAGCATCTTTGGACAGATGGGGCAGGCGGGCCAGGCCAACTACGCGGCGTCGAAAGCCGGACTGATCGGGCTGACGATGGCGATGGCTCGGGAAGTCGCCTCGCGCAACATCACATGCAATGCCGTGGCCCCCGGCTTTATCGAAACCAGCATGACGGCGGTGCTGAGCGAAGAGTTCAAGCAGAACGCGGTCAAGATGATCCCGCTGGGCCGGGTGGGCACGCCGGAAGATGTTGCGAGTGCAGTGTGTTTTCTGGCCTCGGAGGAAGCGTCCTATATTACAGGGCACGTGCTCAACGTGAATGGCGGGATGCTGATGGGGTGAGAAGGGGACCAGAGCTATCAAAGCTGTCTCATTGACCTTCGAGGTAGTTGGTCTAAACGCCTGACGACAGTAATCTTGGATGGCGTCACCTTTCAGAGTAGAGTGCGGCTATGCAACATCGTGAGCGAGTCGTGCTTCTGGTGGCTATAGCCGCTGGATGTGCTTCCTTCGCGCAAGCCGACTCGCACTCAGAAATGTCAAAAGGCGACGTTCTTATGGTTAGCCTTTTCAATCCCACCTACCCTCCGCTGGCACGCCAAGCAGGCATAGGTGGTGATGTTGAGTTGAAGCTCGGAATCCGAAGGGACGGGAGCATTGAATCGGCTGTTGCAGTGAGCGGTCACCCGATGCTCACGCCGGCTGCATTGAACAGCGCTCAACACTCTCGGTTTGAGTGCCGAGGATGCGAGGATGAAATAACGCCGCACTCGCTTGTCTATTCATTCCAGCTTGTTGCCGGGCCAGAGTTTCCGTGCCCCGAAGGAAACGGACTACACGTCACTCAATCTCAGAACCGCGTAACCTTAGTGGCAGAACCGCCGCTGGTTCATCCTTACTTTTCAAGTCTCCGGGTTCGCTCGGCAAAATGCCTCTATCTCTGGGCATGCGGCTCCCGCTGGGGCGGTGAAGATTACTATTACTACCAGGTTCGTTCCGCGAAGTGCCTGAATTTGTGGAGCTGTGGCCACCGCCTCCGCGAACCATTCGCTACCTGCAATCGCCTTCACCGCAGGCTTTCCTATTGAGAAATCGCGATTACGCCAGCAAGGCTCCTATTGGCTTGTTGATGGGATGAGCTAGACGGCTTCTAGTGCGCGTCCCGGACGATCAAGATCACCCCGGGGCGGAGGACTGACGTAAATCCGGTTATCGCGCTGCAAGGCAGCAACGGTGGTGTTGTAGGAGTTCGCAATCGAATACAAGGTTTCACCCTGCTGGACCTTGTGCTGAACAACGCCGACCCTCGTTGGCGCCGCCTCAGCCTTCACCGGACGTCTCGGCGACTTTTTCGAAGCCTTCGAAGCCACCTGCGTCCCCGGCGCTCCCGGAGTGACCGGCAGGTGCAGATATAGCACCCTTCGTCCCGCCAGACTGCTGCCCTTCAGGTGATTCCAGCCGCGCATCATCTTGGCCGGAACGGCAAAATTCTCAGCGACGGTTTCTACTGTGTCGCCTTTGTGCACCCGGTAGCGGGTAATGCGGCGGGCGTAAGTTCCGGTATCGCTGTACTTGCCGGGGATGATCGGGATGACCAGCCGGCTCCCGGAATCGAGGGAAGCGTCTTCCAGCTTGTTCGCCTGCGAGATGGCTTTCGCGGCGGTGTGATACGTCCGGGCGAGGGAAACCAGCGTTTCGCCAGCCTTCACGTCGTGATAGCGCCACCACAGGCGCTTGTCGGCCGGAATCGCCGACACCGCGGACATAAACTTTTCTTTCGTCCCAGGCGGCAGTCGCAACTCAAATTCGCGGTCTCTTGGAGTCGTTAGGCGGAGCAGGCTGGGGTTGAGGTCCTGCAGATCGGCGGCGGTCGCGTCTACGCACTGGGCCGCGAGGCGCAGGTCAATCGGATAGTCGATCTTGACCGTGTCGTAGGGAAGCGGCTTGTCGCGTTCAACCTTGTCGAGCCCGTACTGCTCCGGATTCTTGGCCATGATGGTCACGGCCAGAATGATGGGAACGTAGTTGCGGGTCTCTTTCGGCAGGACGTTGCGGCGGTAGAGTTCCCAGAAGTCGGCGTAGCCGGTGCGCTTGACCGCGCTCTGGACCGTGCCCGGGCCGGAGTTATACGCCGCCATGGCCAGGTACCAATCCCCGAACTGCGTGTAGAGATCTTTCAGATGGCGAGCGGCGGCGCGAGTGGCTTTCTCGGGATCCTGACGGTCATCCACCCAGAAGTTGCGTTGCAGCCCGTAACCCTTCGCGCGGCTGCCCATGAACTGCCACATGCCGCGGGCGCCGGCGCGAGAGACCGCCAGCGGATGAAATCCAGACTCCGCCTGGGCAAGGTAGATCAGATCCTGCGGCACGCCTTCTTTCTTCAGGATGCCCCGGATCATTTCGTCATAGCGCCCGGAGCGGGCCAGGGCGCGTTCCAGGACGCCGCGTCCGCGCGTGGAGTAGAAATTGATATATCCGGCGACCTGGTCGGTCATCATCAACGGCAGATCGGAGCGGGTAGATTTGATCTCCGCCTCCGCCTTGGCCTTGACGTTGGCGTCCACTTGGGGCGTGACTTCGTTGGCTTCGTCAATGGGCGCGGGCTCTTGCTTCTGCTGCGGGCCTTCGCCGTCCTGAACGGCCAGCAGCTCCAAGCCGTTGATGCCCTCCATGACGCGATCCAGTTCGCGATCGAGGCGCTCATCGGAGCGGAGGTCAGTTCCGGCCTCCAGCAGCAGGTTCACGGCGGTGTCAAAGTTCTTTTTGGCTGCTTCCAGATGCCCAGCGTGGTAATTGTCCTGCCCGGCCTGGTACTCCTTCTCCACTCGTGCGATCAGGTCGCCCACGGGGTCGGCTGGCACTGCCTGAGGCGCCTGCGGCTGCGGCTCCGCGGCGGTGGTCGCCGTCTTTGCCTGGGGCGGATCCGGCGGTTTGGTCGCTGTAGTCAGAGCTGGCGCTTGTGCCTGCGCCGGTGGCAGGAAAGTCTGTTTCTGAGCAGACCGGCAGGAAATGGTCGCCGCCAAAGAGGCAGCGAACAGAATCGCCAGCGACCGGTGTGTTAGAAGCCTCATATTCTCAGAAACTTACGTAAGCACCTAGGGCACATCCGAGGCCCCTGACTGTGAGATGGTACTATCGCCAATTTCGTTGGGTCAATGCTACGACAGGACCCACAAAGCGGTTACTTTCGGCACCAGCGCGGGGATATTACCCCAGGCTGGCGGCAGATGGCAAGAAGGCCATCGGCAAAGCAGATTCGTGATTTTTTCAACACGTTGTTCAGCCCTGAAGTGCTACGCGAACTCTCCGTCGCACCACTGGGTGATGATGTAAGCCAGCACCTTGGCGGCGGAGAAGACTTCCCGCAAGTCCACCCACTCATCCACGGTATGCGCCTGGGCGATGTTCCCCGGCCCGTAGAGCACGGCCGGAACGTTGCCGTGATTCGTGAACAGGCGCAGGTCGGATCCGTACGTCACGCCCTGGAGCACGGTAGCTCTGCCGAGCACTTCCGCGTGGCATTGCTGGATGGACTCCACAATGGGCTCGGCCACCGGCGTCTGCCCCGATTCGAACTGCCCTTCGAACCATTCGATCTTCGGTGGATGGCTTTGCAGCCACGGATCCACTGCCACGGCGCGAGCCACGGCGGCGGCCATCGCTCGCCTTGCGTCGTCCAATGTTTCTCCCGGAAGAACGCCGAAGCGGCCTTCGACGACGACTTGATCCGGAACCGTTGAAGGCCAGTCTCCGCCATGAATGGTCCCGAAACTGATGGGCGCAATGTTGTGCGGATCTTCGTACAGCGAATTTTTGTACTGGACGTGGCGCCGGCGCTCCAGTTCCTGCACCGCTTGCAGCACCAGATAGAACTTTTCGATCGCGCTCACGCCATGCGACTTCATACAGGCATGAATGGCGCGTCCGGAGACTCTAATGCGGAATGTCAGCGCCCCCGCCTGCACCGGACAGGCATGCAGACAGGTCGGCTCGGTGATGATGGCGGCATCGGCCCTGAAGCCTTTGACGATGGTAGTCAGCGTGCCAACTCCGCCGCTCTCTTCGCCGATCACGCTTTCGAGCAGAACGTCGGCCGCCGGACGAAATCCCAGCGCCTGCAAGGCCTGCACCGCGAATACATTGGCGGTGAGCCCGGCTTTCATATCGCAGGAGCCGCGTCCGTAGAGCTTGCCGTCTTTGACCTCTCCGCTCCAGGGAGAAGCCGACCACAAGGCTTCGCTGCCGGTCGGCACGACATCCATGTGGCCATTGAGAATCAGCGTGCGCGGGGCGTCTTTCTCGCCACTCCTGTTGCCGGATGCGCTCCAGCGTCCGACCACGTTGAGCCGTTCCTCGAAGGGAACCAGGTCGTCGCAAAAGGCGGGGTGCGATTCCAGTTCCTCCCGCCGCGAAGTGACGATTTCAGGAGCGCAGCCGAGCGCACCGAGCTTTTCTGCATAGAAGTGCTGCGCCGCCTGTTCCTTTCCTGGAAGGCTGGAAAACTGCACCAGGCGGGCGAGGAAGGCCGTCATTTCGCCCCGCAGGGAGTCAACCTGCGCCGAGATTTTCTGAATGGTCGCGTTCATGAGCCTTACACTTCTTACCTGCCCTTGCGAGAGTAGTTTTGCAGATATTCAGGCAACTCGCGCTCACAGCGCTCATCACGAATGGGAGCGCCCGACTGCATCTCCAGCGGAATCACGCCCGCCCAGGTCGGATAAGTGTAGTCCGGTTCGTCATCAATAGGCGGGCCGACGCGAACCTTGGCCGAGAACTCGTCAATCGGGATCCGCAGCACCGACGTTGCCTTCAGTTCTCTCTCGTTAGGCTGGCGGGAGTCGTCCCAGCGCTGCGGCAGAATGTGCTCGCTCAAGGCGCGGAGCGCGGCGATCTTTTCTTGCGGGTCTTGGACTATGGTTGCGGTTCCGAGAATGACCACCGAGCGGTAGTTCATCGAGTGATTGAATACGGAACGGGCCAGCACCAGCCCGTCCAACAGCGTAACGGTGATGCAGACCGGGATGCCTTGGTCCAGGTTGCGCAACATGCGGCTGGCGGCGGAGCCGTGGATGTACAACACGTTTCCGTCACGGCCGTAGGACGTGGGGATGACGTAGGGCTGGCCGTCCAACACGAAACCAACATGGCAGAGGAACCCTTCGTCGAGGATGCGGTTGACAGCGTCGCGGTCATAGACGCCGCGATCGGGCTCGCGCACAACGCGCGTGCGCGGTGTTGGCATGGAGTTGTTGGACACGGAGCGGACTTCCTGGGCAGGCGCCAAGAATGGTGAAGGGGTATTTTAACAGGACGGTTGGTGCAGACGCCTGTTTACAACAGCTATGGCAAAAATATTCTTCAAAATAGGCTTGACTCCGTACCACACTACGGGGTTTAGACTGGCTTCGTGATGAAAGGAACCAACGCGAAGCCGCTCACGATTGGCCGCCTCGCTCAAGAAGTCGGAATCAACTTGGAAACCGTGCGCTTCTATGAGCGAAAAGGGCTTCTGCCCAAGCCGCCCCGTAGCACATCTGGTTATCGGCTCTTTCCAACAGACGCGGCTCGGCGGCTGCGATTCATCAAACGCGCTCAGGAGCTTGGCTTTTCGCTGAGCGAGATTCGTGAGCTGTTGACCTTGCGTTTGTCTCCGCGCACAACCAGCACAGAAATACGCAAGCGAACGGAAGCGAAAATCAATGATATCGAAGGCAAGATCAAAAGCCTTGATTCAATGCGGAAATCGCTACTCAAGCTGGCGCGGTCTTGTGGCGGCTGTGCTCCACTTTCCGAGTGCCCCATTCTGGAAAGCTTGGACAGGGAGGATGGATGAACAGAACGTGGAAGCAAAGCTTGATGACGATTCCCGGTGTGGGTGTATCGCTGTTGCCGAAGCTGGCTTGTCCATTCTGTTGGCCCGCTTACGCCGGTCTTTTGAGTTCGGTTGGATTGGGATTCCTAATATCGGCCCGGTACCAGTTGCCGGTTACAGCGGCCTTTCTGGTGATTGCTGTTGGAGCGTTGGCGTTCCGGGCGAATCGTCGGCATGGCTATGGGCCTTTCGTGCTTGGTCTGTTTGCCGCTGTGGGGGTGTTGCTCGGCAAGTTTTGGTGGGAGTCAAATCCCGCGATGTACGCGGCAGTAGCGGTGTTGGTAATCGCTTCGGTGTGGAACGCGTGGCCTCAGCGAGCGGCAGTGCCGGACTGCTGTGCGGAAAGTGCGGAAAAATCACTCAACTAGGAGGAAGGTTAGAATGATGGCAAAGAAAATTGAAGTGTTCAGTGCTGGATGCTCAGCTTGCAAAGAAGCCATCGAGACGGTAAAGCGTCTTGCGGGATCGAACCACGAGGTCGTAATCCACGATATGAATAAATCGGACGTTGCAGCCAAGGCGAAAGGCTACGGAGTACGGAGCGTGCCCGCTGTTGTGATTGATGGCAAACTTGCTTCTTGCTGTGCGGGGCGCGGGCCTGAGGAGCATGTGTTGAGATCAGCCTTGGCGTAACATCAACGAAGGGTCGGTAACTGAAAGGGCCGGATTGCTTCCGGCCTTTCCCTTTTCGACCGGTTACTGTCGAAAAATCGCCATTTCACCAACTATCCGAGGGAACACAGCTGACGAACCGCCGAGGCAGGAGAAGATGAACTCGCAAGCGGTTACTTGCGGCGGCGGGTGGATGACTGCCGCGGCTGCTCTTCCAGCACCGCAAACTGGATCTTTTTCTCCACCGGATCAATCCTGTCCACCAGCACTCGCACCCGATCTCCCAGGCTGTGGGTCTTGCGGGTGCGCTGCCCGACAATCTGCCGCGTGTTTTCGTGATAGGTGTAGCGGTCGTCGGTGAGGGTCGAGAGCGGCACGAGGCCTTCGACGAAGAGGTCGGTCAGTTCGACGAAGAAGCCGAACTTGGTCACGCTGATGATGAGGCCATCGAAGTCTTCGCCGATGCGGGGCTCCATGAATTTGACTTTCTTCCATTCCATCAGTTCGCGCTCGGCGGCGTCGGCGCGACGCTCGGACTGGCTCGACTCTTCGGCAATGTCGTGGAGTTCTTCGAAGGAAAGTGGCCCGCCCAGCGGCTCGTGGGATTGCTGATGCGCGGCATGGTCGCGGCGTTTCGACCAGGGGGAGGGCGAGTCCATTTCCGTGCCCGTGTCCGTGTTGCGCGGGCGCCCCGCCCGCGAAACGTCAGAGGCTGAAGCCCCGTCTTCTTTTGCTAGGCTGCCGGCACGACTGAAGTCGTCCCCTTCCCGGTTCCCTCTCGCGGACGGTGCCGGAAACACTCCCACCGGGATCTCTCCATCGTGATCTTCTGCCGATTCCCTCAGCACTTCTTTCAAAATCCGGTGCACAATCAAGTCCGGATACCGCCGAATCGGCGACGTAAAGTGAGTGTAGGTCGGCGCCGCCAGCGCGAAGTGTCCGAGGTTCTCTTCCGAATACCGGGCCTGCTTCAGCGAGCGCAGCATCAGGTAACTAAGGATGCGTTCTTCTGGCTTGCCAGCAATTTTTGCGGCCAGTTTCTGATACATGCGCGGCGTGATGTGAACTTCTTTCGGAACTTCCATCTCTCGCACGCGCTTGCCGGTGCCGTGCGCCGCGCGCCGGTCGGTCTTCATCTGGACGCGGTGAATCGGCAACGCGCCTACGCCTAACGAATATCCGAAAGTCGAAGCAATCACCTCGAAGTCGTACACCCGCTTGGCGTCCGGCTTCTCGTGGATGCGGTAGAGCGATGCAATGCGTTTGTTTTCGACATACTGCGCGACACTCTCGTTCGCGGCCAGCATGAATTCTTCAATCAAGCGGTGCGCGATGTTGCGCTCCGAGCGGGTGATGCTCTTCATCAGGCCGAATTCGTCGAACTCGATCACCGGCTCAGGCAGGTCGAAGTCAATCGAGCCGCGACGTTCCCGCTTGCGATTGAGGATCATCGCTAGGTCGCGCATGCGCTCGAAATTCTCGACCAGCGGCGCGTAGCGTTTGCGCGTCGCCGGATCGCCTTCGAGCACGGCGTTGACAGCCGTGTAGGTCATGCGTTCGGCGGAGCGGATTACGCCTTCGTTGATCTCGTAACCCACGACTTCGCCCTGGTGATCGATCTCCATCGTGCACGACAGCACCAGGCGGTCCACTTGTGGCCGCAGGCTGCAAATGTCGGTCGAAAGCTCCAGCGGCAACATAGGGACGGCGCGGTCGGGGAAATAAACGCTCGTGCCGCGCAGCCGGGCTTCCTGATCGAGCGGTGAGCCGGGAGTCACGTACTGCGCCACATCGGCGATGTGTACTTGCAGTTCGTAGTTGCCATTCGCGAGTTGCTGGACGTGGACCGCGTCGTCGAAGTCGCGGGCGGTTTCGCCGTCGATGGTGACGATAGGCAGGTGACGGTAGTCGCGGCGATGGCGCAGTTCGCGCGCCGAAATAATCGGCTCAATGGCCTGTGCCTCGTCGATCACCTCCGGCGGAAAGCGGTGCGGCAGGTGGAACTTGCGGATCATGATTTCGACGTCCACGCCGAAATCGTTCTCTTCACCCAGGATCTCGATCACACGCCCGCGCGGATTCTGCGTGGCCGAAGGCCAGTCAGTAATTTCGACGTCGACTACCACGCCGTCCAGATCCTGCCAGTTCGTGCGATGCGCTGCCTCTTCTCCGATCACCCGGTGCTTCGCAGATCTGGATTTCCCTGATTTGCTTTTCTCTGTGTCCTCTGTGGTTGAGGTTTTAAGGTTCTCCATTCCCGGCGGGATGATGATCTCCCGTGCCACTTTCTCGTCGATGGCGGTGACGTAGTTGTGCCGATGTCCGTAGTGAAAAGTACCGACCACGGTGGGATGGGCGCGGGACAACGAGCGGACGATGCGTCCCTCGGCGCGCCCATCAGGACGGAACGCCGTGATCTCAACCAGCACCTGGTCCCCGTGCATGGCAGAGCCGCTGGCGTGAGGAGGAATGAACACGTCGCCGGCGAGACGGGCCTTCAGGTTGGCATCGAGCGAGGAAGCCTCGGGAATCACGAAGCCAAAGCCATCGCGATGCATGCTCAGGCGTCCGACTAGCATGTTGCGGTTGGAAGCGGCCTGCGGAATGGCGTAGCGGTCGGAATCGATCTCCAGCAATTCGCCCTTCTTGACCAGGGCGTGCAGGCGGTCCGACAACTCCCGCCGCCCGTCGCCCTTCACGCTCAGTTCGCGCAGCAGTTGTTTATAGCTCGCAGTCTTCTTAGGCTGGCGGCCAACGTGTTGAAGGATGGAGGAATCGGACAGCATCAGTTCTCAGTTCCCAGTTCTCGGTTCTCAGTTTTTAGGTTTCGATTCAATGACTGAGAACTGAGAACCGGGAACTGAGAACTGACTAGCGCAGGTATTTCTCTTCCAAAACCCGCCGATGATGCAGCTCATGTCCCGCAATGATGTAGGCCAGCGCGCGAGCGCTGATCTCATTCTTGTTGGCGACGCCGCGGCGCGCCCCGGCTTCTGCATCGAGATGCCGAAAGAAGGACAAGGTCGCGTTACGAACATCGGTGAATTCATCAATCAGGTCCGCGAGCGTCCGCTGGCCGAAGTTGCCGTCGCGGACGTAATCGTCCTGCTCGAAGCCTTCGATTGGCGTTTTGTCAGCGCGGGCGATGCGCAGGGCGCGATACGTCATGATGCGCTCGGTGTCGTTGACGTGTCCCAGCATTTCCTTCACGCTCCACTTGCCGGGAGCGTAACGAAAGTCAGCCTGGGCGCTGGCCGATTTGAACAGGGCCACGGTTTCCGGCGCCTGCTTCTCCAGCACGGCGACAATGTCGTCCGATCCGACCAGAGAAATGTAGCGTTCGTAGTAGGTATTGTATTCGCCGGGCTGAGGCCGGCCGAAAGCGGTGGTAAGTGTGATCATGGAGTCCCCGAAGCATGGCCTGAAGGTGGGATCCCCTTCTGCCCTTCTGACCATACTATCGCGATAGAAGAATTACCGCAGGCCGGGAAGCCCTTACATGCCCGGCCGGCAGGGCACGCTCCACCGAAGGCCGCCGCCTCCGGGAGGAACCACGAAAAGCCCTAGGAAATGCTGAATTTCCACAGCCACAGCCCAGGCCCCGGAGTACAATCCGTTTTGGCAACTAAAGTGCGGCGATGATTGTGAAATTCCTATCGAGGAAAGGACTCTGAGCACAATGTGGAAGCCCACCAATCAACCTGGAACGCCTGGACGGCCGGCTGAGCCGGAACGTCCGACGATGACTACACCGACTGCGCCCGCGGCCAGCGAGACCGCTGCCGCCCTGCGCCCGGTTGTTACCACCACCACTTCCGACCAGGCCACCATCGGCAAGTCACTTGTGATCAAAGGCGAAGTCACGGGGTCCGAGTCGCTTTATATTGACGGCCGAGTGGAAGGCTCCATCAACCTCTCCGGCAATCGGGTGACGGTCGGCCGCAATGGCGTAGTCGCCGCCAACATCAACGCGCGCGAAATCGTTGTGCTCGGCAAAGTTCGCGGCAACCTGACTGCCAGCGACCGGGTCGATATCCGCAGCGACGGTTCGCTCACCGGCGACGTGGTCGCGGCACGCATCTCGATCGAAGACGGCGCCTTCTTCAAGGGCGGCATCGACATCCGCAAAGCGGGGAAGCCCGAGGAAGTGAAGAGCACCTCGTCGGTATCGACTGCGCCGGAAGCAGTCGCGGCGCGGGCGTAGGTTCGCTTCAGACAATGCGAAGGCAATCAAAGGCATCTCCAGTTGGAGATGCCTTTTCTTTGGCCGATGCTTGCTTTCCTCCGTGTCCTCCGTGTCCTCTGTGGTTAAGACTTAAGAGCTTGAACCACAGAGGTCACAGAGGAACACAGAGGAAAGCCAAACCCCTTAACTTCTCTTGCGCAGGTCGGCTGGCAATTGCGAGCGCAGTAGCCAGAGCCCCGCTGCTACTGCTGCGGCCCAGGTCAGTGTGCCTAGTAACAGCGCCAGCAGGTCGGCGCGCCGGCTGCCGTCGAGCGCCACGATGCGCGTCACTTCATAACTAAGCCCGCCTGACACCGCCCCAATCAGCGCAGCCTTGCCCAATTCCTTCCAGTTCAGGCCAGCAAGCGGCACCATCCCCCGCGCATGCAGGAGCAGAGCAATGGCTAACGCATTCGCCGCGATTCCAATATCGGACGCGATCGCCAGGCCGGTGACCGAGAGAGTCCGAAACAAAAGCGAGTACACCGGAAGGGAAGCGAGGGTGATCAGGGTGGTCGCTACCATCGGCGTGAGAGTGTTGCCCGACGCATAGAAGGCTCTCGCATAAAGCGACTGTGCCGACCACAGCGCCAGCGAAAGCGAAAACCAGAAAAAGTAAATGGCCGTGGATTCCGAATCCCCGAAGGTGAAGCGTCCGCGGCGGTAGACGAGATCAACCAGCGGCGCTGCAATCGCCATCATCCAGCCCGTGATCAGCAGAGAGGCCGCCGTGATCCGATAGACCGAACCGTTCACCGTGTCCGCGAATTCCTCGAATTTCTTCTCCCCGAACAGGCGCGAGAAGAAAGGCAGCGACGCCTGCCCGACCGCCTGACCGAGAATTGCGATGGGTACGGCAAACAGCCGCTTGGCGTAGTTGAGACGCGCGATGTCGCCGATTCCGCTCGACGCAAAGTAGCGCAGGATCCAGTCGTCAGCGGTGACCAGCGACACCCCCAGCATGAGCGGGATCGAGAGCCGCACCCACTCGCGAAATGCCGGGTTGCCGATGTCGAAGCTGGGACGATATCCGGCGCCGATTTTCGCTGCGCCGATGGCGTTGATCAAAAAAGGCCCGGCAAGGCTGCCGATCACCGCTCCGTAAGCCAGCGAAGCGATTCCAAGTTGATGGCCCGCCACCACGCCGCCAGCGATGATCGCTACGTTGTAGATCAGCGGCCCCAGCGCCGGAAACAGAAACAGCCGATGCGAGAGCAGCACCGCCGAAACGACTCCGCCGACATAGAAGAAAATCTGCGCCGGCAGCAGGATACGCGTCAGGTGAATGCAGAGCTGCATCTGCTCGGGCGTGAAGCCGTGGAACATCCAGCCCGCGAACTGCGGCGTAAAGATTTCGGCCAGGATGGTGCCCACAACCAGGACGGTCGTCATCACCGTGATGATGATCGAGAACGTTTTCTGCGCATCCTGTTCGCGCTTCTCCCCGAGAAAGCGCGTGTAAATAGAAATAAAGGTGATCGAGGCAGTCCCGCCCGCCACGATGTAGTTGAGCCAGTCGGGTAGGGTGAACGCAGCGACATAAGCGTCGGTTTGCGGGCCCGCGCCGAAAGCGTAGGCGATGTAGGCCTCGCGGATGTAGCCGATCACGCGCGAGAGCGTGATGGTCGTCATCAGCAGCAACGTGGCGGAAAGCGCGCTGTGCTGGTGCGATGGCCGAAAGATGCGCGGAATCCACATCTATCGCAGAGTAACGCATCCGGGCACGCGGCTGGAGGGTTATCAGGCTTGGCGAATCGGGAATGACAATTTTTGCTTTCCTCCGTGTTCCCCCGTGTTCCCCGTGGTTCGGGCTTTTGATTTTGACCACGGGGGACACGGAGGAACACGGGGGAGTGCCGCCTCTCGCCTTGGCTTTGACACGCTCTTGGCTCGTGCCGATAATCGTCGCGTGGCCGAATCTACTTTGACTCGTCAGGATCTTCGCACGCCGGTGCTGCGGCGCTCGTTCCGCAAGCCGTATCCCGCTGCCGTTCGCGGCGAGGGTGTTTATGTCTGGGACGCCGAGGGCAAGCACTATCTCGATTTCTCGGGATCGGCGGCGGTGAATTTGATTGGCCATGGCGTGCGCGAGATCGCCGACGCCATGCTGGAACAAGCCCACCAGCTCGAGTTCGTCCACACCAGCCAGTTCACGACGCCGGTTGCCGAGGAGTTCGCGGCAGAGCTGCTCGACTTTGCCGGCGAGCACTTCCGTGGCGGAGCGGTGTACTTCACCTGCGGCGGATCGGAATCGGTCGAGACTGCGCTGAAACTTGCTCGTCAGTACCAGGTGGAAATCGGACAGTCGAAAAGGCATCAGGTACTGAGCCGCAACCAGAGTTATCACGGATCGACGCTGGGCGCGCTTGCGGTTTCGGGCAACAGGAAGCGTCGCGAGATCTACCTGCCGATGGTGCGCGAGTTTGCCCACATCGGCATTCCCTACGGCTATCGTTGCGCCTTCGATTGCACCGACGGATGCCGCAACTGCGGCCAGCAGTACGCGGCGGAGCTCGAGCGGGCCATCGAGGCGGCAAAGGGCGAGGCCGCCGCTTTCATCTTTGAGCCGATGAGCGGCGCCACGCTTGGCGCCGTAACACCGCCTCCGGGCTATCTGCAAAGCATCGCGGACATCTGCCGCCGACACGGTGTGCTGCTGATCGCCGACGAAGTCATGACCGGTATGGGCCGCACCGGGCGCAATTTCGCCGTCGAGCACTGGCAAGTTGCTCCCGACATCCTTGTCACCGCCAAAGGTGTTTCGTCTGGATACTCCCCTCTCGGCGCTGTGATCGCCAGCAAGAAAGTCGTCGACGCCATTGCCAACGGCTCCGGCGCATTCCTGCACGGCTTTACCTACAACGCGCACCCGGTCTCGGTGGCAGCGGGGCGCGCCGTGCTGCGGCGCATCCGAGCGCAGAATCTGGTTCGCGTCGCTGACTCGAATGCCCCCGAGGGCACAGCCGGCTGGGCTCTGAAGTCTGCCCTCGAAAGCCTGCGTGATCTGGATGTGGTGGGCGATGTCCGCGGCCTGGGGATGCTCTGGGGCGTGGAGTTCGTTTCCAACAAGAAGACTAAGGCTCCCTTCCCGCCCGAGAAGAATTTCGCAGGGCTGGTGGGGCAGGCCTGCCTGCGCCGCGGGTTACTGGTCTATTCGATGCAGGGCTGCGTGGATGGCACTGCCGGGGACCACCTGCTGATTGCGCCTCCGGCCGTTATCACGGCGGAACAGATTGGCTGGGCGGCGGAGCAGATACGGGCGGCGATCAAAGAGGCGGTGTAGAAGCGGGCACCCCCCTTCGACTTCGCTCAGGGCCCGCCCAGCCGAGGAAAGCTCGGCAAAATTGAGGGCGTTTACGCCCAGAACCCAGTTGTGAGTGCAATGGCGATTTTTCGCCAACTACGGAGTTTTACTTTGATCCTGCCTGCGAGCGAACCATAACATGACCGTGACCATGACCCACATCACGGCGATCCATGCAGCCGCGATCTCGGCAGCGGCCCGGTACTCTGACATTGGTCTTTGGTGCCGATTCACCTGTCCAATGAGGTACCAAATTGCTCCGATGATGTTCGCTGCGAAAAACAATCTGAATAGAATGACAGTTCGTGGCTTGTAGGGAGGTTTCAGCCAGAAACGCATAAATCGCTGTGGTTGTAAGTTCCACCACCCTGTCATGAACACTGCCGCGACAGCAAATCCCAATGTCATGCGGTCAAGCATCGGGTCGCGTTCTTCTCGCTGCTGCCAGTCAGTCTTCGCTGCTTCTGATACAGCCGCTCGTTGTGCGGCACTGGGCAGCACATCGCTTCTGACTTCCAGACGAACGATCGTATTACCGATGTAAGAAACCCGAACCGGAAGACCTTCACGAATAGGCCCCCCATGCGACACGGAATTGTTGAATCCGGCTGTTACCCCGTAATCCGAGTAGCAAAACGTCTCTGACTGCACGGAGAAGCATTCGTCCTGATGGCCTTCGTATGGCATCGGGCGAAAATTGGTGACAGACCCTTCGACTACGGAGAATTGGCCGTGCCGATATGCCGAACGCAAATTCAAATATTCATGGAACATCGTCGCGAACGCCAATCCTGACCATAAGCAAGCGAACCCAACCATGAAGTAGCCGACGAAGCTCCGTGAGAGCGGCCACCGATTACGTCGTCCCAGCCAAATGATCACTCCGCCTATCACTGCGAAGATCAGGCCGAAGGCAGGGAACCCCCACTGAAAGCCTTTCTGAGACAGGTCAAAGACGACGCGATATTGATCCGGTATCATCACGTGAATAGGTACCTAAATGCTACTACGCCATGATTGGCGTTAACAGGCGATTAGACCAACTACTCCGGCCAACAATGGTTTTGAAACGGACGACATCCTCCACCATCTCATTGTTAACATTACTGATATCTGTTGATCCGCGTTTTACCTGCTCTGCATTGTCACCCCACTCGGCCCCGGCGATAGTGCCTCCAGAACGGAGGCACTTATGGCTACCTCATTTGCCGATTCTGCGGAGCAGGCGAACCCCACAGCGCTGGCCGAGGCCCGTCGCGCCGGATTCCGCCAGGCGACCCGGGTTCACGGCAGCTTCCTCGCCACCGTCGAGAAGCGCGCCCTGGTCTGGATGGCCGAGCGCATGCCAGCCTGGGTCAAGTCCGACCACCTGACAATTCTCGGCTTTGCCGCCCAGATCGCGACCGGCGTCTTCTATGCGCTCGCTGCCAGGGACCGCCGTTTGTTGCTGGCAGCCATCGTCTGCCTCGCCGCGAACTGGTTCGGCGACAGCCTGGACGGTACGCTTGCCCGGGTTCGCCAGCAACAGAGGCCGCGCTACGGCTTCTACGTGGACCACATGATTGATTCGATCGGCGCCGTCGCCATGATGGGCGGACTGGCTCTGTCTGGCTTCATGCATCCGGTAATCGCGATCGGGTTGCTGATTGCCTTCCTGCTGCTCTCCATCCAGTCGTATCTCGCGACCTACACGATGGGCGAGTTTCATCTCTCATTCTGGCGCTTCGGCCCGACAGAATTACGGATTCTTCTGGCTATCGGCAACCTGTCACTGTTCCGATGGGCGTGGGTAATGCACGGGCACTACCGGCTGTTCGACATCGGCGGCGCCGTCGGCCTCGTTGGCATGGTCGCCATGCTGATCGTCATCACGTTGAAGAACACGGCCCGTCTCTACCGCGAAGAGCGGATCGGATGAACCAAAGCAGTTCTCAGTTCCCGGTTCTCAGTTCTCAGAAAGACCGAGATCGGCAGACGTTATTCCGCTGGCTGAAGTTCAACCTGGTCGGCGGGATTGGCATGGGCGTGCAGTTGGCTGCCCTCGCGATTTTCCGCTCGCTCCTGCAGTTGGACTACTTATTAGCCACGGCCCTGGCCGTCGAAACCACGGTCCTCCACAATTTCCTGTGGCACGAGCGCTTCACCTGGGCCGACCGGCCAGCGGCGCGAGTCACGCACTCGCTGACGAGGCTGGCCCGCTTCAACGCCACGAACGGCGCAGTCTCAATGCTGGGGAACCTCTTGCTGATGCGCCTGCTGGTGGGCACGCTGCACATGCACTACTTCGGTGCCAACCTGATCGCGATTGCCGCCTGCTCGCTAGTTAACTTCTTGCTGAGCGACTGTTTTGTGTTCCACGCCGAGCCCAAGATGTGACCACGGGTGACCTTGGTAAGAACTCGCGAGACCTCGAACCTGCCAGTTTGGGGGTTACGCCAGGGAGGAATCCGGGATATAATTCACATAGTAATCATGCGCTCGAACGGCTCCATTTCGCGGATGTGCTGGATCGAGGGACGCGCTTGTCCGCGCCGGTATCTCTCCGTGTTGCCCTCGCACGTGCGCGCCAACCTCTTCGGCAGCGACTAGTCGTCGTTCTCCCCGCAGATGTTAGTAGTGGCCAAGGCTCCGAGCCGCGAGCTTCGAGCCAGTAGCGATCTGGGTCCACAGCACCAACCAATCACTAACCACTGGTTTTAGGAGAACTGCCATGACCACCAAGACTCTGACTGCCGGCCCCAAGCTCAAGACCGCGATTCCGGGCCCCAACGCCAAGCGCATTCTAGCGGGCGATGAGAAGTATATTTCGCCGTCCTACACGCGTTCCTACCCGCTCGTCGCCAAGCGCGGTCGCGGCATTGTCATTGAAGATGTGGACGGCAACGAGTTCTTCGATTTCTCCGCGGGCATTGCCGTGACCTCGACCGGCCACTGCCATCCGGAGGTGGTCGCCGCCATCCAGAAGCAGGCAGGCGAACTGATCCACATGTCGGGCACCGACTTCTACTACGAGGGCATGGTGACGCTCGCCGACCGCCTGTCGAAGATCGCGCCCATGCCCGGCCCGCACAAAATCTACTACGGCAACTCCGGGACGGAAGCCATCGAGTGTGCGCTGAAGCTGGCGCGCTATCACACCAAGCGCCAGCAGATCATCGCGTTCTTCGGCGCTTTCCACGGACGCACCATGGGCGCGCTTTCGCTCACGGCTTCCAAGCCGCAACAGAAGCGACGCTTCGCGCCGCTGGTTCCGGGCGTGACTCATGTGCGCTATCCCGATGTCTATCGCGGCTGCGAAGGTGGCCCGCAAGACGCCGAAGCTTTCGCTCTCGGCTGCGCCCGCTTCATCGAAGACAAGCTCTTCAAGACGACGCTCGCCCCCGAAGAAGTCGCGGCTATCTTTGTCGAACCGATCCAGGGCGAAGGCGGATACGTCGTCGCTCCCAACATCTTCATGCAGGAACTGCGCCGCATTTGCGACAGGCACGGCATCCTGCTGGTGGTGGACGAAGTTCAGTCCGGCATCGGCCGCACCGGCAAGTGGTGGGCGGTCGAACACACTGGCGTGCACCCCGACATCGTTTGCAGCGCCAAAGGCATTGCTTCCGGCATGCCGCTGGGAGTCGTCATCAGCAAGGCTGAGATCATGGACTGGATTCCCGGTTCGCATGCCTCAACCTTCGGCGGCAACCCGGTCTGTATCGCCGCCGCGCTCGCTACGCTCGACGTGATTGAAAAAGAAGGCCTGCTCAGGAACTCGCAGGAAGTCGGCGACTACATGCTGAAGAAGATGGCGGACTGGCCGAAGAAACACAAGATCGTCGGCGATGTCCGCGGACGCGGCCTGATGGTCGGCGTCGAAATCGTAAAAGACCAGAAGACCCGCGAGTACGCTTACGACGAGCGCGATCGCATTGTCGAACTGGCCTTCGAACGCGGCATCCTTTTCCTCGGCTGCGGCCCGAGCACGGTTCGCATCTCGCCGCCGCTGGTCGTCACCAAGGATGAAGCCGACGTGGCCATCGACGCGCTCGAAGAGTCGATCGCCATCGTCGAGAAAAACGCGTAGGCCGCGTCGGGGACTCAGTAACTCTCTCCGTGTAGAGACGCGGCTTGCCGCGTCTCCCTCCGCTGGGAAAGGGACGATATGGGCGACACCACATTGCGCGAACTCGTGTATGGCAAGGGCGCCCATGTTGATCCCATCGCCTGCGTGGAAGACATCCCCGCTGGCCTGGCGACTCGTACCGTCACGGGCTATCCCCACTCCATCTGGCAGATCGTCGAGCACATGAACTACTGGATGGAGTACGAGGTCCGCAGAATCGCCGGGGAGCATCCGTCTTATCCCGCCCATGCGATCGAAAGCTGGCCCGCTCACCCGTATCCCGCTGGCGAAGAGCCATGGCAGGCAACACGGCAACGCTTTGTTGATTTACTGGCGCGGCTGGCGTCGTTGGCCGAGTCGGATGAGGCGGCTCTGAAAAGAATAGTTCCTGCGGACAATCCGGCCTCGAAGTCATCCACGGTCGGCGCAGCACTGCTCCAGATTACGGCCCACAACAGCTATCACGCGGGTCAGATTGCCATGCTCCGGCGACAGTTCAAAGCCTGGCCTCCTCGACGAGGCGGCGATACTTGGTAAGTCGTAAGCGCAACCGCCTCATCTAATCCACAACCAGCTCCCGTGCCAGACATTGAGGAACGCTCGATGCCACGCTTTACAACTCGCACTCTCGTCGCTCTCGGGGTCGCCCTGGTCTTGTGGGCGTCGGCCTTCGCAGGGATTCGCGCCGGCCTGCGAGCCTACTCGCCCGCGCATCTCGCGATCCTGCGCTTCCTGGTCGCATCGCTGGTGCTCGCGATCTATGCAGGCGTCGCGCACTTCCGCCGTCCACAAGCGCGCGATCTTCCCGGGCTGGCCCTGACCGGCGCCATCGGCATCACCTTCTACAACATTGCTCTCAATTACGGCGAAACCCGCGTCACGGCCGGCGCGGCGAGCCTGCTGGTCGCCTCGGTGCCAATCTGGACCGCGCTGTTCGCTCGCTTCCTGCTGCACGAGAAGCTGACGGGCCTAGGATGGTTCGGCGTGTTGCTGAGTTTCGCCGGCGTCGCGCTGATCGCCAGCGGAGAAGGAGAGGGTATCCGTCTTTCGCCACAAGCGCTGGTCATCCTGGCGGCGGCCATCACGTCCTCGGTCTACATGATCATGCAGAAACACTACCTGGGCAGATACAGCGCACTCGAATTCACGGCCTACTCGATCTGGTTCGGAACTTTGCTGATGTTGCCCCTCGGAGGTGGCTTCCTGCACTCCCTAGGGGCCGCGCCCGCTTCGGCGACGCTCTCGGTCATTTACCTGGGAATTTTTCCGGGAGCTCTGGCTTACCTTGCGTGGGCTTACGTGCTCTCGCATGGGACGGCCGGACGAACCGCTACCCTGCTCTACCTGATCCCCGTGTTTGCGATTGGTATTGCATGGCTTTGGCTGGGAGAGGTGCCGCGGTGGATCTCTCTCGTGGGCGGCGCCGTCGCGCTGGCGGGAGTGGTGCTGGTGAACACGAAGGGGAAAGAAACACAGGAAGGCAGAAGTTAGAAGTGCAGAAGTGCGCCAAGTAGGGGTTACTTCTGCAATCTGACTTCTGACTTCACTAGAAATGTACCGAACGCCCCGTGACGGTGGTCACATCGCAGCGACCCGGCAACCGCTACAGTACGCTCGAGCTTTACTCCCATGTCCTCCGGCCGCCTGACCCAAGCCACCCTGCGAGTCCTCGACTGGATAGCTGCCCACACGCTGCCGCCCGAGGACATGCCCGCGCACCAGCGCACCGGCCGACGCGGCGAGGAAGACGCCTACTTCTACCTTCGGCGGAAGGGCTACGTCATCATTGCTCGCAACTACCGTTCCCCACATCATCGCGGTGAACTCGATCTCGTCGGATGGGACCAGGACACTCTCTGTTTTATCGAGGTCAAGACCCGCACTACGCGCGACGTAAAGCCCGCCGAAGCCGCCGTTGATCGCGACAAGCAGAGAGAATTGTGGCTGGTGGCACGCGACTTCCTGCGACAGATGCCACCTTCGTGCCAATGGCGCTTCGATGTGCTGGCCGTATACTACGAATCGCGCCGCAGTGGGTCGTCGTTTGAACTGTTTCAAAATGCCTTTTCCGTGTCGTACAATCACTGACTTGCGGACTTCGGAAGACGGGAAGGCCCTACTGAAAGGATTTAGTACGTGCCCGAGTTAAGAAAAGACCCCATCGTGGGACGGTGGGTCATCATTTCCACCGATCGCGCCAAGCGGCCCACCGACTTCGTGCGCGAACCGGTAAAGATCAAAGGTGGCTTTTGCCCCTTCTGCTACGGCAATGAGAGCAAGACCCCGCCGGAGATTCTGGCCTATCGTCCGAGCACGAACGGCGCTACTCCTCCCCCCAAAGACAGTCCCGGTTGGACGGTGCGCGTGGTGCCCAACAAGTTTCCGGCTCTCGGAATCGAAGGCGACCTGAACAAGCAAGCCGAGGGCATGTTTGACAAGATGAACGGCATCGGCGCCCACGAGGTCATCGTCGAAACGCCCGACCACAACGCCACCCTGGCCACGCTGCCCCCGAGGCGGATCGAAGACGTACTGTGGGCCTTCCGCGACCGCATCCTCGATCTCAAGAAAGACCGCCGCTTCAAGTACATCCTGATCTTCAAGAACCACGGAGAAGCCGCCGGAGCTTCGCTTGAGCACTCCCACTCCCAGTTGATTGCCTTGCCAATTCTGCCCATTTACGTGGTCGAAGAACTCCAGGGAGCCAGGCAGTATTACATCTACAAAGAGCGCTGCGTCTTTTGCGACATCATCCGGCAGGAAACCGATAATGGGGTCCGCGTGGTGGCCGAAAACGAAGACTTCCTGACCCTCGCTCCCTACGCTCCGCGGTTTCCCTTCGAAACCTGGATCCTTCCCAAGCGGCACGAATCCGCCTTCGAGAATTCGTCGTCGCACATGTTTGAGAATCTCGCCAAGGCACTGAAGTTGCTGCTGATGAAAGCCGACCGTGTGCTCGACAATCCGCCCTACAACCTGGTGATTCATTCCTCGCCGGTGCAGGACCCCAACAATGAGCACTACCACTGGCACATTGAGTTCATGCCCAAGCTGACCAAGACCGCCGGATTCGAATGGGGGACGGGATTCTACATCAATCCCACGCCCCCGGAAGAAGCCGCGAAGTTTTTGCGCGAAGCCAGCGTAGAGGAGGCGGCGCCCGCGGCAGTCCGCTAGGCCGCGCCCTTTCAAAGCAGGCTTCATGAATAAGGCAGGCTAGAGCAATTCTCCAATTGCTGTAGAGTGAGAATCAAGAACGGGAGGGCACGGCTTCAGCCGTGCCGAAAGTCCCGCAAAGAGTTCCGGCTTTAGCCACTCCGGTCAGCACTCTACATCAACACGAGAGCTGCTCTAGAGATGTCTGGCGGTTATCTCAGCCCTGCGTGCGATCGAGAACCTCGGCATGCCAGGCCATCTGGATGGCCTCCAGTTTCCCCTCGTTGGATGTCTTCGGGTCGTCCTTGAAGTCGGGCAATTCGATCACGTGCTTGTGCAGGTCGGTGAAGCGGACAGCGAGCGGGTCGATTTCGGGGTGCGCCTCCGACAGCAGAATGCCGATATCTTCGGCGTCGTCCCAGGTGAGTTGCTTGGGCATGAAAGATGGCTCCTTGGAAAGCAGCAGTTAGCATTTGGCATTTAGCATTTGGCCAAACCTCACTTCGATGAGTCTAGGCCACGACTGAGACTACGATCTAGCAAGGCCAAGCTAAGTGCTAAATGCTAAGTGCCAAGTGCCAAGTGCTGCCCTTAGTGTGTTTCCGAAACGTAGTTCCGATTCCATGCCGGGATCTCTACGACCACCTTGCCCGGTTTGTTGATTACAGCCTGGCATCCGAGGCGCGAGTTCAAATGCAGGTCGGCAGCCATGTCGAGCTTGTCGGCTTCGTCGTCTTCCATCTCGGAGATCAACTCCGCGCCTTCTTTGACCCAGACGTGGCACGTCGTACAGGCACAATTCCCGCCACAGGCATGATCGAGATGCACGCCGAAGTTCAGAGCCACGTCGAGCAGGGACTCTTCTTTGCCGTGATCCTTGTATGGCAGTTTGCCATGCTCGAAGGTCACGGTCTTGCCCTCGGGAAGAAACGTGACTTCAACCGTGTTTTCACCGGGGGATTCCATGGTCGCTGCTCCAGTACCTTGCGTTTTATTTTCGGACATCTCGCTCCTGAGAACCATCTCTGTGTGCGATTGCTCGCTACTGCACTCCGAACTTGTGCCTAAGGTCTATGACCAGCCACGCAAATAGCAGAGTTGCGACGAACAGAAAGGCGATGCGCGCGCGGGACGACCTCACGAATGCAATCAGTTTAGGAGGACCTCCCCGACCATGGGAGTAAAACTTTCCCGTAATTGCTCCGTTGACAAAACACAGTGCTACCGCCAAGCCAATCAAGTCGATCCAGAAATCGGCGAGTATGTTCATTCAAACTCCGCCTTCGCCATCGGATGCCCCACCTGCGGCCCTTCCCCAAGTTCGGTTTCATCCATGGCTTTTCCTTTGAGGGCCGTGGACACGGCCGTGTCCATCATCATCTCCGCAAGATGCATGGTGGCATCGTTGAGCACGTCAATACCCTTGCGGATAGCATGATAGTCGTCGCCGTCTTTAACCGCGACGAGCACCTTTTCGAGGGCCTCGATCCGGCGGCGCTCATCGCTGGCGAGTGCGTGCCAGGCCTCGTTCCTCTTTCCTTTGGTTAGCGCCGCGAGGATCGTCTCGGCTTCGCGGCGCGCCTCGATGACCTGACGCTGCCGGAAGTCTTCTTCCGCATAGTCGAAGGACTCCAGCAGCATGCTCTCGACCTGCTCGTCTGTCAGACCGTAGCTGGGTTGAACTGCGATCTGTGCTTCCTTTCCGCTGCGCTGTTCGCGCGCTGAGACTTGCAAAATGCCGTTCGCATCGATGAGAAACTTGACTTCAATTCGCGGCATGCCCGCGGGCATGGGCGGAACGCCTTTCAGATCAAAGCGCGCCAGCGACCGGCAGTCCCGCGCCAGTTCGCGCTCGCCTTGCAGAACGTGAATGGCCACGTTCGTCTGCCCGTCCACCTGGGTGGTGTAGTGCTGCGTCGCAGACGCCGGCACTGTCGAATTGCGCAGAATGATCTTGTCGGTCACGCCTCCGGCAACCTCAATTCCGAGTGACAGCGGCGTTACGTCGAGCAGCAGCATTTCCTTCGTGATTTCAGATCCGCCGCCCAGGATGTGGGCCTGTACCGCCGCGCCCAGCGCCACCACTTCATCGGGATTCAGGTCGGTGTGTGGCACGCGGCCAAACAGAGCCTGCACCAGTTGCCGGACTTTCGGAATTCGCGTCGATCCACCCACCAGCACGACTTCATCAATCTGCTCGGGCTTGAGGCCCGCGTCTTTCAAAGCCTGTTTGCTGGGAGCAACCGTCCGCTGGACGACCGGATCAATCAGCTGCTCAAACGCTTCGCGCGTGATCGCCCGCCGATAGCGCTGGCCGCCGGGCAACTCAACATCGAGCTTCACGGAAGGCTCGGACGAAAGCGCGATCTTCGCTTCAATCACTGCCTGGCGGATCCGTGCGACGGCCTCGCCGTTTCGCCGCACATCGAGTTTCAAGTCTCCTTGAATGTCGTCGAGCGCGATTGTGATCAGCAGGTTGTCAATGTCGTCGCCGCCGAGATGGGTGTCGCCGTTGGTGGCGATGACCTCAAAGATACCGTCGTGCAGCTTGAGAATCGAAATGTCGAACGTGCCTCCGCCCAGGTCGTAAACCGCGACAATGCCGTTTTTCTTCTTGTCGAGGCCATAAGCGAGCGAAGCCGCCGTCGGCTCGTTCACCAGACGCAGCACGTCCAGTCCCGCAATGCGCCCAGCGTCTTTGGTAGCCTGCCGCTGTGCGTCATTGAAGTAGGCCGGCACCGTAATCACCGCTTTGGTAACGGGTGCAGCGAAAAATCGTTCCGCATTCCGCTTGAGCTGACGTAGCACGTGCGCCGAAATCTCCGGCGGCGTATAGGTCCTCTCGCCAATCTTGATGCGCAGCACTTCTCCGGGCTGGAGATCGTCGGCCAGGCGGAACGGGAAGAATTTCAGTTCTTCCTGAATGTCCTCGACGCCGCGTCCCATCAGGCGTTTGACCGAATAAACGGCCCGCTCCGGCGTCTCAATCAAATACTTGCGGGCGGCATTGCCGACGATGATCCGGTTCTTCTCGTCGAGCGCAACCACCGAGGGCACCAGATTCAACCCGTCCTCACCCGGAATGACGGCAGGGGCCTCCCCTTGCATGTAGGCCACCAGAGAGTTCGTGGTGCCGAGATCGATGCCGACAATGTGATCATTAGCCATTCGAAGTCTGGCACTTAGCACTTAGCATTTGGCACTTAGCCAAACCGATTTTCAGAATGGGTTGGCCAAATGCTAAGTGCCAAGTGCTAAATGCTGCTCTCCACGTCCCTCACCAGATTCCCCACATAGTTCCTGCGATTCAGCACGTCCACCATGTGATCGCGAATCTTGAGGCGCTCTTGCTCCGCGCCGCCGTCTACCGCTCGATCCCACTTGCCCCAATCCGCCTTGAGTTCGGCGAGCAGCGCATCGTGTTTCTCTTCCAGCGAAAGCTTTGCCTTGCCGATCTCCTCCAGCAGGGCCGGATCGCCCGCGCCTATTTTCTTTTGCATCCGGAGTTCTTCCAGCTGCATGTTCAACTCAAAAACTTCTTCCAGTAGATCCGCCGGCACGACCTGCTTCTTCAGTTCGCCGGCAGCGCGCGCTTTCTCGGTCGCCTGCTTCGACTGTTCTTCGAGTTCTACGCCTTCCAGGCGCAACAGGTATTCCGTGCGCTTGATCGGGTCTCTCAAGGTGCGGTACGCATCGTTGAGCAGCGAACTCTGTTGCAGGCTCCAGGCCCGTTCCTGGCTTTCGGCCCGCGCCGACACGTCCGGATGCAACCGGCGGCTGAGCGCGTAGAACTCTTTTTCGAGCGCGGCCGTATCCAGGTTCAGCTTCCGCGGGAATCCGAAGAATCTGAAGTAGTCCACCGGGACCGGCGGCTGCACTTTGCCGCAAGCGCTACAGAAGTGGACGGCACGCATGGTGCCGCACGACCAGCAACTGGAGGTCTCATCCCCGGGCATGATCAACGACGACTTGGATTCTGAACTCGCCATACAAAATTTGGGGCGGACGTGGCGCCCGCCCCTTAAAAGCCTTTACGGAATCACGGCACGCTCGCGAGACTTAGTTCGCGGGCAGATGCCAAAGCGGACTAGCAAGATACAAAACCGGCGGACAAGAGTGTCCGCCCCACACACTCTACGCCGAGAACGAAGTGCCGCAGCCGCAGGATTTCGACGAATTCGGATTCACGAACACGAAACCCTGCTGCATCAGGGTCTCCTGGTAATCCAGAACCATCCCGTGCAGATAGATGAAGGACTTCGGGTCCACGAACACCCGCACATCGCCGAACTGAAACACGCGGTCCCGCTCGCGCGGCTGCGTGTCGAAGCGGATGTTGTAACTAAGCCCCGAGCACCCGCCCCCCTGCACGCCCAGACGAAGGCCGCCCTGCTCGGCAGAAATGCCTTCCTTCTCCATCGCCGAGCGCACCCTCGCGATCGCCTTCTCGGTGATCTGGATGCCTTTGACGGGAGCCGCGGGCGGCGCGGTTTTGGTTGCTTGTTCCATATGTCCAGGAGCTACCAGCTTCGAGCCGCGAGCTACGAGCAACCCTGCATCGAGCTGCGAACGAATCGCTTGCTCAAAGCTCGTGGCTCGAAGCCCGCAGCGGTCCTACTGCGCTGCTTGCACTGCCACCGGCTTGGCCGCTTCCTGCTTCTTCTTCCAGTCGCCGATCGCCGCCCGGATGGCATCTTCCGCCAGCACCGAGCAGTGGATCTTCACTGGCGGCAACGCGAGTTCCTTGACGATCTCGGTGTTCTTGATCTGCAAAGCCTCGTCGATGGTCTTGCCCTTCACCCACTCGGTGGCGAGCGAGGAAGAGGCAATGGCCGAGCCGCAGCCGAAGGTCTTGAACTTCGCTTCTTCAATCACGCTGGTTTCCGGATTGACCTTGATCTGCAACTTCATGACGTCGCCGCATTCCGGCGCGCCCACCAGTCCCGTCCCCACATCTGAGCTGGACTTGTCCATCGAACCCACGTTGCGTGGATGGTTGTAGTGGTCGATCACTTTATCGCTGTATGACATCTTGAATCTCCTTATCAGGAACCCAGAACTAGAAACTCTCAAACCGAAAAGTTTAGTGCGCTTCTGCCGCCCACTTCACACTCTTCAGATCAATACCTTCTTTCGCCATCTCGTAGAGCGGCGACAATTCGCGCAGCCTCTCCACGGTCTCGACCACCCGATCCGCCACGTAGTCGACTTCCGCCTCGGTGTTGAAGCGGCCGATCCCGAACCGGATCGAACTGTGGGCCAGGTCGTCGCCCGTGCCCAAAGCCTTCAATACGTATGATGGCTCCAGCGTCGCCGAGGGGCAGGCCGAACCACTCGAAACCGCGATATCTTTGATCCCCATCACCAGCGCCCCGCCTC
>ORMF010654113.1_pt1 | contig 43985 bp, 41 predicted proteins | sample 1779871 | NCBI WGS metagenome assembly ORMF01 (sample SAMEA104232316, study PRJEB22302) | groundwater metagenome | biome: forest; feature: aquifer; material: groundwater | place: USA | collected 2011-08-07 | depth 5.4 m
GCGGCCCACTCGTTTCCCTAAAGCTGGGGAACCCTCGGCGTCGCTGACCCCAATACGGGGTCACCGCGCCGTTTCCCCGACGCTTTAGGGAAACTTCGTCGCGGGCCGCAATGCGTCCGGCAGAAGCACCCGCTCGCAATGGCTAAAAAAGCTCTGTCTCATGACAGGCTCCACAGCAGGGGGTTGAGGATAACAAGGAGAAGGGGGATTCTCCCCCTTCTCCTTCATAACGAACGGGCGTGACGCTTTCCTCTAAGGAGGGGGTGACAGCGAGCCGGAGCGGGCTTCTTTAGGGCGGCGAGCGCCATGGAGGGGGAACATCGTTCCCCCTATGGAAAAATTAAAAGCCGCCCCACACTAGAATGAGGCGGCTTTTAGATTTTGGTGCGGAAGGAGAGATTTGAACTCTCAACCCTTGCGGGACTAGCTTCTGAGACTAGCGCGTATGCCAATTCCGCCACTTCCGCTAAACTGATCTTGGTCTTTCCCGGAAAACGGATGGCGTCCGCCGAGCTTTGTGGAGGGCGCCACTTCCGCTAAATTCAATTGTCCTTCGGCGCGCTCGTCGCTTCGCGCCTCGCTCGCTCAGGATGGTTCGACTGGCTTGTGGTGAGCAAGGCACCAAAGGTGCCGCGTCGAACCACGAAAGCTATTTTTGCTCGGAGGTGCTTTCCGTTTTGGGCTGGCCGAGCTTCTTGATCCAGGAGGCGCCCACCTCTTCGACGGCCGACCGGATCGGGCTGGAAGCGGATGGTGCGGCGCCGGCAGGAGCGCCGGCCAGGGGCCGGAGCGCGATCTCGATCTCGGACTCGCGCTTGGGTTCGATGCGGACGGTGCGGGCCTCGAATTCGAAGCCGTCGGCACCCGCTTTCAGAACGTACGTTCCGGCTTCGACCCCGTCGTGACGGTACAGGCCCTGCGCGTCGGTCCGTCCCGCGTGCACGAGTGTGCCGTCGACGGCCTGGAGCTCCACGCGTGCGCCCTGGACCGGCCCGGGACCGCTCGCCAGACGCAGCGACACACCTCCCTTGCCCCCCACGAGGACGGTCTTCTTGACGTTGTAGACACCGACGACGAGAGTGGCCGCGCCGGCGAGGATCGCGATCGTGATCTGGACGCGCTTGAGGAGGAGATCGCCCTTGGAATCTTCGGGCATTCTATCGGCGGTCGCGGATCGGGACGTAGACCTGGTTCGTCGCTCCCGTATACTGCGAGACCGGGCGGATCAGGCGGTTGTCTGCGTACTGTTCGAGCATGTGCGCGAGCCATCCGGACATCCGGCTGATCGCGAACATCGCGGTGAAAAGATCGATCGGGATCCCGATCGTGTAGAGGACGGAGGCCGAGTAGAAATCGACGTTGCAGTTCAGGGACTTGCGCTCCCACACGGCCTTCTCGAGCCGCTCCGAGATCGCGAACCATTTCGACTGGTCGCGGTTGGATTCGGCGAGCGTACGCGCCATGATCCGCAGATCGTGCGCGCGCGGGTCCGGGCCCTTGTAGACCCGGTGGCCGAAACCCATGAGCTTTTTCTTCTGGGCGATGACGTCGTCGACGTACGCCTCCACTCGGGAGACGTCGCCGATCGCGATGATGCTCTCCATCGCGCGGCTGTTGGCCGAACCGTGCAGGTCGCCTTTCAGGGTGCCGATCGCGGAGACCGCGCCCGAGTAGATGTCCGACAGGGTCGAGACCGTCACCATCGCCGCGAACGTGGAAGCGTTCAGGTCGTGCTCGGCCAGCAGGACGAAATACTTGTCGAGCATCTTGGCCTCCACCGGGGTGGCCGCCTTGCCTTTGAGCATCAGCAGGAAGGACGCCGCGGTATCCAGCGCCGGGTCGGTGCTCGGGGCAAGGACCTTCTCGCCGCGGCGCAGCCTGTCGAAGTTCGCCGCCAGGGCCGGGGTCTTGGCCAGAAGCCGCAGCGCCTTCCGGGCGTTGGCCTCCGGGTTCAGCGAGTCCGCCTCGGGGTCATAGAGCGCCAGCTGCGAAAGCGCGGACCGGAGCGCCGCCATCGGGTGCGCGGTCTTGGGGATCGTCTCGAGGAAACGGAACATCGGGTCGGGCAGCCCCCGCTCCGCCGCGAGCTTGCGGTTGAATTCGTCGAGCTGACCTTGAGTCGGCAGCTTGCCGAAGAGCAGGAGATACGCGGTCTCTTCGAACGTCGAGTTCTGCGCCAGGTCGTGGATGTCGTACCCGCGGTAGAAAAGCTTCGAATTCTTGCCGTCGATCTGGCAGACCGAGCTCTCGGCTGCGACGATGTCTTCCAGACCTTTCGAGAATTCGCTCTGTTCTTTGACGACCACTTTGGCTCCGTTGGAAACCGACTGGATCTGCTTAAGGGATACGACCGGAAAAACTTGCGCTTATTCTGCCACCCGAAGAGCTCAAAATCAACCCTAAACGGGCTCCTACTTCAGGTCCGGTTCCGGGGCGGCGGCGCGCTCCGCCGTCTTCTTGGACGAGGCCAGCGCCGCGCGGGCCGCTTCCAGCTCGTCGGCGGCGCGCCGGCGGTCGCTCTCGGCCTGGGCGCGGGCGCTCTCTTCCTCGCGCATGCGGTTCTGGAGCTTGGCGATCTCGGCCTCTTTCTCGGCGAGCTCGCCCTCGAGCCGGGAAACCTTGGCGTTCAGCGAATCCAGGTCCGCCTGGGAAGAGCGGGGCGCTCCGGTCGTCGCGCAACCGGCCGTCGCCAGGAGCGCCGCTCCCAGGAACGCCGCGTGAAATCTCTTCAAGGTCACGTCGGTCTCTCCTTTGTTCTGTAAAAAAGCGGTTATTGCGAGCGGGTCAGGACGCGTACACCCGGTAATCGACCCCCGGGAACAGATTGTCCACCGATTCTATGCTCTCCAAATAAGAGGTGTCCACAGAATTTTTGCCGATCTGCTCCCAAAGGCGGGTGAAACGTTCCAGATGGTCCTTCGTGCGCTTCACCGCGTACTGCGTGTGCGTTCCGGTCTTCATGATGAACGCCCAGTCGCTCGACTGCGCCAGCAGCAGCTCCCGCGCCATCTGGTTGAGCGTGCGCGCTTCCGTCCCCGAAGCGTGCGGCCGGCGGTGGGCCGCCTCCACCATCCTCTCGGAGGCCTTCTGCAGGTGCCGGTAGATCCAGTCGTTCGAACCGTTCAGCCAGACCTCGGCGTAGCCGTTGTAGCCCCAGCTGGATTGCGAGGGGGTCACGACCTGGTTCTTCGGGAAACGCTCGAGATACTCGAGCGGCGTGATCGTCTTGAAGGTCCCCTGGTCGTGGTGGATCTTGCGGAAGAGGAACTCAAGCCACATCGGGCCCTCGAACCACCAGTGCCCGTAAAGCTCGGCGTCGTAGGGCGAGACCACCAGCGGGGGCCGCCCCATCAGGCCTTCGAGATATTCGATCTGTTTTTCGCGGTTGAACATGAAGTTGCCCGCGTGATCGGCCGCTTTGCGGCGCGCGGCCTCGGGCGAATAGGGTTCCTTGTTCGTGGTCGAACCCGTGATCCGGTAATACTTGATGCCCGTGTTGATGCGGGTGCCGTCACCGTTCAGGTAAGGCCGCACATAGTCATAATCGAGATCGAACCCGATGTCGCGGTAGAACTCGCGGTAAACGGAGTCGCCCGGGTAACCCTCTTCGGCGCTCCAGACGCTTTTCGACGACTCGATGTCCCGGCCGAACGCGGCCACGCCGCTCTTGCAGTAGACCGGCGCGAACACGCCGTACTTGGGGCGCGGGCTGCCGAACAGGATCCCGTGCGTGTCGATGATGAAGAAACGGATCCCCTCTTCCTTCAGGAATTCGTCCAGCCCCGGGTAATAACCGCACTCCGGCAGCCAGATCCCGCGCGGGCGGCGGCCGAGGATGCGCTCGTGCGTGTCGGCGGCTACCCGGATCTGGGCCCGGACCGCCTGCGGGCAGACCTGCATCAGCGGCAGGAAACCGTGGGTCGCGCCGCAGGTGATGATCTCGAGCTTGCCGAGGTCCTGGAACTGGCGGAACGCACGCGTCAGGTCGCGGTCATAGGAATTGAAGATCTCCCGCGCCTCGGAGAAAAGCGAGCAGTACATCTCGGAGAGCGGGCGGAACGTCGGGTCGCCTGAGTTGCGGTCGATCTCGCGCTTGGCCAGCTCGATCAGGCGGTCGAGATGCTTGAGATAGCGGTTCTGCAGGAACGGGTCGGTCATCATCGACAGGAGCGTCGGCGTGAGGGACATCGTCAGCCGGAAATCGACCCCGTCGCGCACGAGCGCGCGGAACACCTTCACGAGCGGGATGTAGGTCTCGGTGATCGCCTCGTAGAACCATTCTTCTTCCAGGAAGCGTTCGTGCTCCGGATGACGGACGTACGGCAGATGGGCGTGCAGAACGAGCGAAAGGTAACCTTTTTCCATGTCGGGAACGGCGGCCTGCCAAAAAGAGCGGGCCAGCCGGCTTTAGAGGCTCTCCAGGATCTTGGCGTTGATGTCCATACGGGATTCGTTGCGGATCATCTTGGCGCTCTGCGAAAAGCTCGAGAGCCCCTCCGAAGAAGCGATACTCCGCAGGTACTTCTCGAGGATCTCGCGCACGTCCAGTGAACTGCGCCGGTCGGCCAAACCGCCCGAAAGCCCGAACAGCTTCCAGTAGATCTCGTCCGGGACCATCCACTCCTCGTCGATCACGTCCGAGACCCCGAACCGGGGCGTGCGCACCACGTTCGAGCGCACGAGCGGGAAAAAGCGGCCGTCACGGGTCCGCAGGCCCAGCTCCGCGACCCAATCGCGGTCGGGAATGCCCACGTCGATGTACCAGTTGCTGGCCAGGAAGACCACTTCGATGTCGAAAAAAGAGCGCGGTGCCTCGATCGAGGCACCGGTCACATCGTAAACCCGCAGGGCCAGCTTATCGGGCTCGAGCCCCTGGCGGCGGATCTCCTCACGCGCGCGGGCCTGGCGGCCCTCGGTGACCTCCCAATAGGCGTAGATCCACCAGGGATCGCGGACCAGGAGCACGATCTTGTCGTCGCCGTAATGGGCCGGAAGCTCGAAAACTGGCGCGAACGAAACTCCCGCGTGCATGGCGGTGGGCGGCGAGAAAGAGGCCGGCGCGGCGGCCGGGACTCCGGCCGGGGCCTTCGTGTCCCGGCTCGGGCGCCGCCCGGAGGCGGATCTGCCCTGCTTACTTTGGGTGATCTTTTTAAAAGCCTTATCCGGCTTGGGTGAAGACTTTTGGCTGTTTTTTTTGGGCTTTTCCGGCCTGACCATGAGAGCGTCCTTAATTGATTAAATTATATGCGAGCGGCGTGATTAAGACAACAGAAAAGCCGCGCGCCAAGAGCGCGCGGCCGGGCGGGAGTACGGCGCGGTAAAACCTGAAAAAAAGAGCTTGGATCCTAAAAAATAAAGACGCCGGCGGCGACGACGGTCGTGTAACCGCCTTTTTCGACCATGGCGGACTGGGTAACGTTGGTGGTCTTGACGATCTCGTCCGAGATCCGGAAGATCTCTTCCTTCTCGTCCCAGCTCTTGTCCTCGTCGATGTCGATGCCGAGCGTCGAAGCCAGCATAGCGGCCGCGAGGTCCTCGGCAGTGTCGCCCGCCTCTTTCTCCGTCTGCCCGAACGCGTAGTACTCGCTCAGGTAGCCGTACTTGCTCTTGTCGGACGGGATCGCGCAGCCGATCGAGGCGGCCATCAGGCGCCGCGCCTCGTTGGATGACGTGCGCGCGGTGACGGCGAACGTGATCATGCCGGGATAGATGTACTTCATGCCTTCGTTCTTGGAGATCAGTTCGCAGTTCGGCGGGTAAATGCTCGAAACGTGGACGATGTTGCACTTCTCGATGCCGGCGTCGCGCAGGGCCAATTCGAAAGAACGAAGCTCATGCTTGTGCGAGCCGACGCCTTTCGTGAAAAACATTTTTTTGGGAACTAACAGCTGCTGCCCCATATCCAGATGATTTTGAAGCACGGTCGGCTGAACGTTCTGCTGCGCTACGGCCATCGTTTTAGTGTCACCTCGAAAGTTATATAACTGTTTCTTACAAAGATACTACCGACATGCGTTCCGGCTGTCAAGAAAAGTCTGGTGGCCGCACGGGGAGTTTGACGGCGGGCGCGCGCTTCTGCTAAGCTCGTTCCATGCGTTGCGATACCTGCGGCAAGGAAGTCCCCGAAGTGCGGCGCGTCGTGGTCGATAAAGGCTACGACCGCACGCTCGCCAAAGCGCTCTACAACTGCCCCGACTGCTACCGCCGCAAAGAGGAATCCAAGGGCCCGAAGAAAAGCTCTTAAGCGGCGGCGTGCGCGCTCGCCCACTCGGGCGAGCGATAGCGCTCCCGGCAGCGCGCTTGGGCCGCGGCCAATTCCCCGTCCTCGAGCGCCCTCTCCTCGAACGTGACCCCCCATTCCCGGCGGAAACCTTCGGCGATGCGCCGCGCGAGCTCTTCGTGAGAACCGTCGAGGAACACGGCGCTCTGATGCAGCAGCGCTCCTCCGCGCCGGCGCTGACTGGCCCCGACGACCTTCCGGCGCCCGCCGAGCAGGAGATCGTAACAGGCGGGCGCTTCGAAACAGACGCGCTCGCCGGACCCGCGCCCGGAAGGAACGGTCTTACAATCCGCGAAGTCAAGTTCCGGGTAGAAGGGCTTGAGGCCGCGCAGAAGCGCCGAGTTCACCCTGAGATACGAGCCTTTCACGTCGGCCGGCAGGAACGCGTTCGGGTGCGGCAGGACCAGCGCGAAGGTGAGGTCTTTGTCGTGCCGGACGAGCCCTCCGCCCGTCAGGCGCCGCACCACCGGCAGCCCGCCGGCGCGCCCGGCGGCCACCGCGGCGACGTCCTGGAAGTAGCCGAGCGTGTAGCAGGGAGAGGACCAGGCGTAAAAACGGAGCGTCGGGACCGGGTCCGGAGCGGCCGCCTGCGCTTCCATCAGCATCTCGTCCACGGCCATGTTGAGCGCCGCGGGCCGGGCGCTATCGAGAATAAGCCGGATCGCGGGCTTCAAGCGGCTTCTGGGCGGAGGAGCGTTCGCTCCAGCGCAGGTCGGGCTGGCGCGCCGCGCGCACCTCGTCGATCCGTCCGACGGGCATCGTGTGCGGCGCTTCGAGCACTTTCTTCGGGTCCTCGGTGATCTCGCGGTCGATCCGCTCCAGGATCCGGACGAACTCGTCGAGCATCTGGCGGGGTTCGGTCTCGGTCGGCTCCACCATCATCGCCTCCTCCACGATCAGCGGGAAATAAACGGTCGGCGCGTGCACCTTGTAGTCCAACAGGCGCTTGGCGATGTCGAGCGCCTTGACCCCGCGGGCCTTCTGCCGCGAGGCCGACATCACGAACTCGTGCATGCAGTACCCCGCGAACGGCACCTCGTAGAGGCCCTTCAGCCGGGCTTTCAGGTAATTGGCGTTCAGGATCGCGTTCTCGGAGACGGCCTTCAGGCCTTCGGACCCCAGCGCCTTGATGTAGGCGTACGAACGGATGATCGCGCCGAAGTTGCCGTAGTACGAGCGCAATTTGCCGATCGTGAGGGGTGAGCGTGTCGCGAAGCGGTAGTTCTCCCCTTCCTTCACGATCCGCGGCTCCGGCAGGAACGGCACGAGCTCCTTCTTCACGCCGACGGGTCCCGACCCCGGGCCGCCCGAGCCGTGCGGCACCGCGAAGGTCTTGTGCAGGTTGATGTGCACGATGTCGAACCCCATGTCGCCGGGACGGCAGATGCCCAGGAGCGCGTTCATGTTCGCGCCGTCGTAATAGACCAGCCCGCCGACCGAGTGGACCGCCCGGGCGATCTCCACGACCTCCTCCTCGAAAAGACCCAGCGTGTTGGGGTTGGTCATCATGAACGCCGCGACGTCGGGCGAGAGCTTGGAACGCAGGTCCGCCAGGTCCACGCGGCCCTTGGCGTCGGTGCGCACCTGTACGACCTCGTAGCCGCAGAGCGCCGCCGACGCGGGGTTGGTGCCGTGCGCGGAATCGGGGATGAGCACCTTCGTTTTCTTCAGACCCTTCGAACGGTGCCAGGCGCCGGCGATCAGGAGGCCGCAAAGCTCGCCGTGTGCGCCGGCGGCCGGCTGCAGCGTGAACTCGTCCATCCCGGTGATCACCGACAGGAAGCGCTGCGTCTCGTGCAGGACCTTCAGGGCGCCCTGCGCGTCCGCCTGGTCCTGATACGGGTGGATTTGAGCGAACGAGGTCGTGGCGGCGATCGCGTCGAGCGCCTTGGGGTTGTACTTCATCGTACAGGAGCCGAGCGGGTAGAAATTGCAGTCGACCGAGAAGTTCTTGTGCGAGAGGTTCGTGAAATGGCGCACGACGTCGAGCTCCGAGAGCGACGGCAGCGCCGCCGGCTTGCGGCGCCGGAAAGCCTTCGGGACACCGGCCAGCAGCGATTCCTCCGCGGCCCCCAGTTTCGGGAGCCAGTCGGCGCGGTTCAGCGAATGCTTCTCGAAGATCGTGGCGCTCATGGCGTGGTCAGGCCTCCGCGATCGCGCGCTCGAGGCGCTCGAGGTCCGCCGCGGTGCGGGTCTCGGTGACCGCGACGAGATATCCCGACCGGAGTTCCGGGTAGAACGGGGCCAGGGGCAGGGGCCCGAGGATCTTCTGTTTCTCGAGGCTGCGCCGCAGCGAGGCCGGGTCCCTGTCGATCAAGAGCGCGAACTCGTTGAAGAACGGCCGGGTCGAGAACGCTTGGACCCCTTTGAGGCGCGTGAGGCGCTCGAACGTCTCGTGGGCGTTTCGCAGGTTCAGGAGCCCCAGCTTGCGCAGGCCCTCGGGACCCAGGAGCGTCAGGTAGATCGCGGCTTTCAGCGCGCAGAGCGAATGGTTCGTGCAGATGTTCGAGGTCGCCTTCTCGCGGCGGATGTGCTGTTCGCGCGCCTGGAGCGTCAGCACGAACGAGCGTTTGCCCGCCTTGTCCACGGTCATGCCCGCGATGCGGCCCGGGATCTTGCGCAGGAGCGCTTCCTTCACCGTGAAGAAACCGAAATGCGGTCCGCCGAACGAAACGGGGTTCCCGAGCGGCTGCCCTTCGCCCACCGCGATGTCGGCGCCGTATTCCCCCGGCGGTTCGAGGATACCCAGCGTGACCGGGTTCACACAGGCGATGAAGAGCGCCCCCGCCCCATGCGCGGCCACCTCGAACGCGTGGACCTCCTCGAAGTGCCCGAAAAAGTTCGGATGCTGGACGATCACCGCCGCGGTGCCGGGCGTGACAGCCGCCGCGAGGGCCGCCGGGTCGGTCGCGCCGTCCCGCGCGGGGACCTCGACGATCTCGATGTCGAGGCACGACAGGTAGGTCCTCACGACCGTCCGGTACTCGGGATGCACGGTCGCCGGGAGGACGATCCGCCGCCGGCCCGTCGCGCGGACCGCCAAGAGGGCGGCCTCCGCGAGGCTCGAGGCACCGTCGTACATCGAGGCGTTCGAGAAATCCATCCCGGTGATCTCGCAGATCAGGCTTTGGTACTCGTAGATCGCCTGCAGCGTGCCCTGGCTGGCCTCGCCCTGATACGGCGTGTAGGACGTGATGAACTCGCCGCGGTGCGCCAGATGCTGCACCACCGTCGGCACGAAATGGTCGTACACGCCGCCGCCGAGATAGCAGGCGTGGTCGTTGAAGTGTTTGTTCCGGCGGCCGGTCTCGGCCAGGTCGCGGACGAGTTCGAGCTCCGAGAGGCCTTCCGGCAGGTCGAGCTTGAAACCGCGCAGACCCTTCGGGATCCCGGCCACGAGCTCGTCGAACGAGCGCGCGCCGATCGCCTCGAGCATCAGGCGCTTGTCTTCCTCGGTGTTGGAGATGTATTGCAAGGGATGCGGCGGCCGGGAAGTTAGTGGTGCGCGTCCTTGACGCCGTTGTACTGGTCTTCCGTCAGCAGGCCCTCGAACTCCTTCGGGTCCGCGCATTCCACCTGGAAGAGCCAGCCGTCCCCGTAGGGCGAACGGTTCACGAGCTCGGGGGTTTTCTTGAGAGCCTCGTTGATCTTCGTCACGGTGCCCGACAGCGGCGCGTAGATGTCGAAGGCGGCCTTCACCGACTCGATCACCATCGCGCTGTCCTTCTGCTTGACCGCGCGGCCCGCCTGCGGCAGTTCGACGAACACGACGTCCGAGATCTCCTTCTGCGCGTGGTCGGTGATGCCGACCGTGGCGGTGCGGCCCTCCAGTTTCACCCACTCGTGGGTCGGCGTGTACCGCAGTTTCGAGGTGTCCATGTGGTCAGCCTTTCTTGTTCCGGTGGTTGAGAGGCACGAACGGGGTCTTGACGATCTCGGCGGCCACGCGGCGGCCGTGGACCTCCACTTCGATCGCCGTGCCGGGAGCTTCGCTGCCGCGCTGCACGAACCCCAGACCGACCGGCGCGCCCACGCTCGGCGCGAAGGAACCGCTCGTCACCGAGCCGATCCGCCGCCCCTCGCGAAAGAGCGGATAGCCGTCCCGGGCGACCGCCTTGTCCAGCACCTTGAAACCGGCCAACCGGCGCGCGGTGCCCTTTTCCTTCTGGAGAAAAAGCATGTCCCGGCCGACGAAGCCGTCCTTCGTGAAGCAGACGGCCCACTGGAGGCCCGCTTCGAGCGGGGTGACGTCGGGGCCGAGCTCGTGCCCGTAAAGTACGTTGCCCGCCTCGAGCCGCAGCGTATTGCGCGCGCCCAGGCCCGCGGGCAGGATGCCGGCCGCTTCGCCCGCGCCGATGAGCGCGTCCCACACCTTGGGAGCGGTGGCGTTGTCGGAGAAGATCTCGAAGCCGTCCTCGCCGGTGTACCCGCTGCGGGACACCCACGCCGGCGCGCCGCGGAAGCTTTCCCCGCGGAAGGAATAATAGCGCATGGCCGACAGGTCCCAGCCGAACACCTTCCGCAGCGCCTCTTCGGCCTTCGGGCCCTGGACCGCGATGCACGCGGTGCTGTCGCTGCGGTCCTCGACACGGACCGGATCGGGCGCGTAACGCCGCAGAGCCTCGAGATCGGCGGCGATGTTCGAGGCGTTCACGATCAGATAGAAATCGTCCGGGCCTTCGCGGCAGACGAGGATGTCGTCGATCGTGAAGCCCTTCTCGTCGCAGATCAGGTGATACTGCATGCGGCCGGCGGCCAGGCGCTCGAGGTCGTTGGTCAGCCGGTGCTGGAGAAAGCGCGCGGCGCCGGGACCTTGCACCCGGATCTCGCCCAGATGCGAGACGTCGAAGACGCCGCAGGCGGAACGGACCCACTGGTGCTCGGCGAGGATGCCGGAATAATAGACCGGCAGGGCCCAGCCGCTGAAGTCGACGATCTTGCCCTTCAGCGCCAGATGCCGGTCGTAGAGAGGGGTCTTCTTGAGAGGCGCGGTTTCCTGCAAAAGGGTCATTCGCTTCCAGAAAGTAGGTTCAATGTGAAAAAGAGCGGCCCGAAAATGCCGAATGAAGGCAATTTATCATAGAAATTTTTTCAAATCTATATGTTTTCGGAACGCTTTGGCCGCGCAATCCGCCGGACAGGGCTTGAGATACGGGAACATCCCCAGGGACCGGGTCCTCCCCCTCCGGGCCACGACTCCCGGATTGGTCTTCTCGGGCACCGACAGAGGGCCGGGACCCAGGCGGTTGAAGAGAACGCCCAGGACCGGCAGGCGGCGGGACCGGAGCGCTTCGAGGCTCAGAAGGCAATGGTTGATCGCGCCGAGCCCCGAGCGCGAGACGAGCACGGTCCGGCCGCCCAGTCCGCCGATCAGGTCGATCACGAGCCTTCGGCCGTCCAGCGGCACGAGAAGCCCGCCGCATCCCTCGACCACCAGCGTGTCGTGACGCCGGGAAAGCTCGCGGAAGGCCTTCCGCACGGCTTCCGTCCGGAACGTCCGGCCCTCGCGGGCGGCCGCGACGTTCGGCGAGAGCGGTTCACGGAACGCCACCGGATTCACCAGATCGAGCGCGTCGGCCACGCCCGCCGCGCGCATCAGCATTTCGGCATCCTCCCGCCCCCCGCAGGAAACGGGCTTCATCACGCCGACGTCGCGGCCTTCCGCCTTGAGCGCCGCCGCCAGCGCGCACGCCACGACGGTCTTGCCGACCCCCGTGTCGGTCCCCGCGATGAAGAAAACCCGGGTCACCGGGTGGCCTCTTCGATGCATTCGCGCGTCACGCGGCAAAGGGTCGCCAGTTCCGCGGGCGTGATCGACAGCGGCGGCATCAGCACGATGACGTTGCCCAGGGGACGGATCATGACGCCTTTTTTCCGGGCCGCCAGACCCACGCGGACCCCCCGCTTTTCGGACAGAGGGTAAGGCTCCTTCGTGCGCTTGTCCCTGACCAGTTCGATGCCGGCCATGAAACCCGCCTGCCGGACATCGCCCACGTGCGGCAGCGCCGCCATCCGCTCAAGCTCCCGCGTGAAAAGACGGATCTTCGGCTGAAGTTTCTGAAGCGTGCGCTCTTTCCGGAATATCTCGAGGTTGGCCAGCGCCGCGGCGGCGGCCAGCGGGTTGGCCGTGTAGGTGTGCCCGTGGAAGAACGCTTTGAAGTCCGAGTAGCTCCCGAGGAACGCGCGATAGACCTTCTCGGTCGTGAGCGTCGCCGAAAGCGGCAGGTAGCCGCCGGTGATCCCCTTGGCCGCGCACAGGAAGTCGGGGGTCACGTTCTCGTGCTGACAGGCGAACATCGTCCCCGTGCGGCCGAATCCCGTCGCCACCTCGTCGGCGATCAGGAGTACGCCGTAACGCTTCGTGAGCGCACGCAGGCGTTTGAGGTACCCGCGCGGCTGGGTGAGCATGCCCGCCGCGCCCTGCACGAGCGGTTCGACGATCAGCGCCGCGATCCGGCGATGGCGCTTCTTCAGGACCGCTTCGACCTTGTCGGCGCAATATTCCGCGTAGGCCTCTTCGCTTCCCTCGAAGCGGTCCCGGTAACGGTACGGCATGTCGGCCGCGTAAGTCTTGAAAAAAAGCGGGTGGTAGATCCCATGGAAAAGCGGGATGCCGCCGACCGATGCCGAGCCGAGCGTGTCGCCGTGATAGGCGTTCTTGAGCTTGAGAAACGTGTCCTTCCCCTTCACTCCCTTCTGCCGCCAGTACTGGAACGCCATCTTAAGCGCCACTTCGACGCACGCGGAGCCGGAATCCGCGTAGAAGACCTTGGCCAGGCCCTTCGGCGCGATCCTCACCAGCTCCCGTGCCAGCCGCACGGCCGGCACGCTCGAGAGTCCGAGGAACGTCGAATGCGCGATCCGCCCGAGCTGGTCGCGCACGGCCCGGTCGATCCGCTCCACGCGATGGCCGTGCACGTTGCACCAGAGCGACGAGACCCCGTCGAGATAGCGGCGCCCGCGTGTGTCGATGAGCCAGTTGCCCTGTCCCCGTTCGATCACGACGACCGGATCGCGATTCCAGTCCCTCATCTGCGTGAACGGATGCCAGACGTAACGCTTGTCCCAGGCCTCGATCCGCCGATTCACCGCGTGCTCCTCTTTCTGCGGGGCTTAAGCGTGCGGACCAGGGCGTCCAGGTGCGCGCGCTCGTGCGCGGCCGTGACCGACACGCGCAGGCGCTCCGCGCCGCGCGGCACGCTCGGGGTGCGGATCAGGGGCACGTACAGGCCTTCTTTTGCCAGCGACGCCTGGAGACGCGCGCCCTCCGCGGGGCTCGGGACCGGCACCGGGATCACCGGTCCTTCGGACTCGAGGACCGGGATGCCCGCTTCCCGGAGGGCCTCGCGCAGAACACGGATGTTCCGCCACAGGCGTTCGCGCGGAGCCGGGTCCTTCGTGATCCATCCGAGACAGGCCAACGCCGCGGCCGAGGCGGCCGGCGCGGGGGCGGTCGTATAGATGAAGGTCCGCGCGCGATTTGTCAGGTGGTCTTTCAGCGCGCGGGAGCCCGCGATGAAACCGCCCACGCTTCCGAGCGCCTTGGAGAGCGTGCCCATCACGACGTCGATCTTTCCCTCGAGACGGAAAGCTTCGGCCAGGCCGCGGCCGCGCGGCCCGAACACTCCCGTCGAATGCGCCTCGTCGACCACGAGGAGGGCCCCGTGCTTCCGGGAGACCTCGAGCAGGCGGTCGAGCGGTGCCGTGTCCCCGTCCATGCTGAAATAAGCGTCGGTCGCGACGAGTTTGCGGCGGAACCCGGACGCTCGGGCCAGCAGGGCGTCGAGCGCGGCGGCGTCGCGGTGCGGGTAGACCCAGAGCTTCGCGCGCGAAAGGCGCGCGCCGTCCACGAGGCTGGCGTGGTTGAGCCGGTCGAGCACCACGAGGGCTCCCTCGCCGGCGAGCGCGGTCAGGGCGCCCAGATTGGCCAGGTAGCCGGACGAGAACACCGTCGCGGCCTCCTCGCCCTTGAAGGCGGCCAGGCGGCGTTCGAGCGAGACGTGGAGCGCGAGGTTGCCCGACAGAAGGCGCGAGGCACCGCTGCCGGTCCCCCACCGGCGGCAGGCGTCGGCCGCGGCGCGCGCGACGGCCGGATCGGTGCCGGAGCCGAGGTAATCGTTGGAACCGAAGTTCACCAGACGCCGCCGCCCCGCGACGAACGTCGCGCCCCGGGGGGACGTGATCCCGAAGAGTGAGCGGTGCAGGCCTTTACTTTTCAGCGCGCGGGACTCCGCGCGGAGCGCGGCCGTCGAGGCAAGGGTGGCGGCGCGGTCCATCCGGGCGGCCTAGCCGCAGGAACGGGACGGCGCGGAGCAGGAAGAGGAACGGTCGGAGGCCGCGGCGGCGCTCTTGGCCGCGGAGCCCTGCGGAACGACCGTGAAACCCAGGTCCTCCAGCATCCGGATGTCCTGGGCAGGGCTGCGGCCCATCGTCGTGAGGTAGTTGCCGAGGATCAGGCCGTTGGCGCCGGCCTGCATCGCCATCGCCTGCAGATCGCGCAGGTTCACTTCGCGGCCGCCGGCGATCTTGATCGTGCTCTTCGGGAGGATGAGCCGGAAGATCGCCACGTACTTGATGATCTCGATCGGTCTTAAAGGCGTGACGTTTCCGAGCGGCGTGCCGGGGCGCGGGTTCAGGATGTTGATCGGCACACAGTCGGCGCGGAGACTTTTGAGCTCGAACGCCAGATCGATGCGGTCCGCCGGGCTCTCGCCCATCCCGAGGATCCCCCCGGAGCACGGATGGATCCCGTAGTGGCGCACCATCTCGACGTGCGTCATGCGCTCGGCGTGGGTATGCGTCGTGCAGATCTTGTCGAAGTAGCCCTTCGAGGCCTCGAGATTGTGGTTGTTGCGGAACAGGCCCGCCCCTTTTAGGCGCGCCATCTGCTCGCCGGTCATGAAACCCAGCGAGCAGTCGACGAAGAGCTTCGTCTCGGCGCGGATCCGCCGCACGGCTTCGAGCACCGTCTCGAACTCGCGTTCGTCGGTCGCGCCCCATCCGCTGGAGACCATGCAGAACTCGGTGGCCCCCATCGCTTCGGCGGCTTTGGCCTGCCCGACGATCTCGTCGGCGGTGATTTGGGGGTAGACCGGCGCGTCGCTCTTGTAGTGGCCGGACTGGGAGCAGAACTTGCAATCCTCGCTGCAGGCGCCGCTCTTGATGTTCGAGAGAGCGCAGGACTCGACCGTGTTGCCGACGAAGTGCGAGCGGACCTCGTTGGCGGCGGCGGCCAGGTACGGCACGTCGAGATCGGGGACCTCGGTGAGGGCCAGCGCGTCGGCGCGGGAGAGTTCGCCGCCGTCCAGCACCCGGCGACGGACGTTCAGGATGAGATCGAGCATCACGTCAAGCAGTATACGCCGCGCGGTTTTTAACTGTCAACCGTGAACGGCTTTGGAGGTTTACGGTGCGGGGCGTTCGTTCAGGAGACCGGGCCGGCGGGGCCGCCTGCGGCCGGGTTGGACGCCGAAGACGGAGGCGCGGAAACGGTCTTGCGCTTGCGCTCGCGGTAAGCGCGCATGTAGTCGCGCATGTAGTCGCGGTATTCCTGGCTGTGCGCGCTGCGGTAGGAGCGGACCTTGTCCGGGTTCTTCTCGCGCCAGAGCTTGGAGCGTTTGCGCTGGGTCTCGAGCCAGGCGGGGCCCTTCGACTCATCGTACTTGAAATAGTTGGGATTGCGCTCGCGCCAGAGCTTCATGCTCTCGAGCTGGCGCTTGCGCTGGCAGTCACGGCCCGAGCAGATGGTCTGGCGCGGTGAATACTTGTTCGGGACGAACGCGCCGTTGCAGTACGAACAGGTCCTCTGCTCCATCGAGAAAGGCCCCTTAAACGCTGATGAAATAGTTCTGGGCGACCAAAGCGGCCGCACCGAGAGCGACTCCGTTCTCGCCGAGTTGGGACGGGATGATCCGGAGCTTTTCGGTCGCTTCCTGCACCGAGGATTGCTTGACTGTCTCGCGCAGCGCGTCGAGGAACAGCGCGCCGCCGAGCTCGATCCCGCCGCCGATGATCAGGATCTCCGGGTTGAAAAGATTCACGAGAAAAGCGGCTTTCCGGCCGAGACGACTGCCGGCGTCGCGCAGGAGGTCCTTGGCGAACGCGTCGCCCTCCTCGGCGGCCTTCACGACCGTCAGCAGCGTGACTTTCTTGGGGTCGCCCCCGCTCAATTTGTAGATCCGGGAGTCCGTGTGGTCCTTCTGCAGCGCCTGCGCGCGCAGCGCGATCCCCAGGTCCATCGTCCAGACGCCCGACTTATAGGCTTCCACGAGCGCGGGCAGCGGGTTGTCCTCGGCGATATCGAACAGCCACTCACCGGCGCAGCCGTTGGCGCCCCGGTAGATCTGGCCGTTGATCATGAACCCGCAGCCGTTGCCCGAATAGAGGTAGATCGCGTGCTGGACCCCGAGCCCCCGTCCGTACCATTCCTCGCCGAAGACCGCGGCGTTGGCGTCGTTGTCCACGAAGGTCGGGATGCCGAACTTCTCCTCGAAGATCCCGTGGATCGAAACGCTGATCGCCAGGTCCCCCTCCAGCAGACCCACCGGCCAGCGGACGGTGCTGGTCTCCCTGTTGAAAATCCCGGGCATGCCGATGCCGATGCCGAAAACCTTCGTCGTGTCGACCTTCGACTGGGCGACGAGGTCCTGAACGAGCACGGTCATCGCGTTCACGAGCGCCTCGCCTGCCTTGAGCGGCCTCTCCTTCTTGACCCGGAAGACGATCTCGCCCTTCAGATTGCAGAGCACCGCGATCATCTCGACGACGTTCAGGCCCACGCCGATCAGGTAGATCGCCGAAGGGTTCAGATCTACGAGCGTGGGTTTGCGGCCGCCCGACGAAACGTCGATGCCGACCTCTTTGATCACGCCCTTCTTGATGTACTGGTCGATGTAGCTGGTGACCGTGACGATGTTAAGGCCGATGAGCCGCGAGATCTCCGCGCGCGCGATCGGGCCTTTCTTGCGGATCGTGTCGAGGATCTGGAGGTTCTTCTTCTCGTGATCGTTGAGCTCGATCTGGTCGAGCAAACGGCGTTTGGTGATCAGGGCCATGTCCCGTTAGACCTCCGCGAAAAGTTCCTGGGTGACGAGGCAGACCGCGCCGTAGGCGACCGCGTCCTCGCCGAGGCGCGAGAGGATGATCTTCACGATGCCCGCGGACTCCTCCATCACGACCTGTTTGACGACGCGCCGGACGACGTTCAGGACCAGTTCGCCGCCCTTCTCCACGCCGCCGCCGAGCACGACCACTTCGGGATTGAAGAAATTGGTGAGATACGCGACTTTGAGCCCCAGGCGCGCGGCGGCTTCCTCTACGATCGGCGCGACGAGCACATCGCCTTTCTTCGCCGCGTCGAAGACGCCCTGAAGGTCCAGCTTGTCGGCGTCCTTGAGATCGAGGAACTTGGAGCGCCCGCCGTCCTTCTTCAGCGCTTCGCGGGCGCGGCGCACGATCCCCAGGTCCAGGCCTTCGGAGCGCAGGAAGTTCGATTTCTCGACCCACGGCTCGAGTGAGAGGCCCTCGAGGTTGTCGAGGTTCAGCTGGATCTCGCCGGCCGACCAGCTCGAACCCCAGAACAGGTCGTTGTTGGCGATGATCCCGCTGCCGACGTCCGAATAGAAATAAAGCACGTTCTCGTCGTCGATGCGCAGCGAAAGCTTCTTCTCCGCGAGCGCGGCCAAGGAAGCGTCGTTGCCCACGGAGACCGGCACGCGGAATTCCTTCTCGAGGATGCCCTTGGCGGTGGAGAAACTGCCGACCGTCTTGCCGCGGATGGTGTCGGTGTCGCGGATGGTGCCGGCCGAGCGGTCGATGACGCCGGAGATCCCCAGGCCGATGCCCTTGATCCGCTCCTGGCCGATCTTGGACTCCTCGATCACCCGGCGGACAAGCTTGACCGCCTCGGCGATCACGACCTCCATGTGGCCCTCAGGGCGTTTGACCTTGATCTTGTGGAGGATCGAGGGGCTCAAGTTCGAGATGATCGCCAGGATGTGCGTGGGGCCGATCTCGATCCCCACGAGATTCCCCCATTCGGCGTTGAGCTCCACCAGCTCCGGCCGCCGGCCGCCGGACGAGATATCGAGGCCTTTTTCGACCACCAGCTTCTGGTCGATGTAATGTTCGACGTAGTTGGAGACCGTAACGATATTGAACTGGGTGATGCGGGAAATATCGGTCTTGGCGATGGGACCGTTACGACGGATGACGTCGAGGAGAATGATGTTCTTGCGTTCGCGGTCGGTCAGGTAATCGTTTTTATAAAGGGAGCGGTATGCCATCCGGAGCGCCGAACGCCGTTAATATTTTTAATCCGAAGGTGCCGATTTGGATTATAGCCTAAGAGCTTTAAAAATTAAAATGAAAAAAATATATAAAGTCTTAACCCCGGCCTACCCGGTTAAGCGAAAACCAACTCAAAATCTTTAAAAAGCGAGCCAAGAAAACGGCTCCCCGCCCGGGTTTCGGACGGGGAGCCTTGCTTCGGTCTTCTTAGAACTTGAACAGCATGTCCGTGTAGGACGGGACCGGCCAGTGGGTCGACGGCACCAAGAGCTCGAGCGCGTCGATGTCGGACCGGAGCTCGTTCATCACCGGGACGACCTTGTCGCGGTAGGAAACGGCACGGGCCTTGGCCTCGTGGATCCCCTGGGCGCGCTTCAGCACGCCTTCGAGGTCCGAGAGCTTGTTGCTGGCCGAGTCCAGGATCGCCGAGATCTTGGTCAGCAGCTCTTTCTGCACGCTCACCGGCGCGGACACCGACTTGAGCTGCGCGGTGATCTGCGCGAGCTCCCCGGTGTAGCGGATGACGGCGGGCAGGAACTGCTTCTTCACCATGTCGACGGACGCCTGGGCCTCGATGTTGATGTCCTTGGCGTACTTCTCGAGGTAGATCTCGTAACGGGAGTGCAGCTCCTTGCCGGAAAGCACCTTGTATTTCTCGAACAGCTTCACGGCTTCGGGCGTCGCCATCGCGGCGAGCGCGTCGACGGTGTTCGAGATGTTCGGGATGCCGCGCTTCTTGGCTTCCTTCACCCACTCGCCGGTGTAGTTGTTGCCGTTGTAGATCACCCGGCCGTGCTTCTGGACGGCCTCGCGGACGATCGCGGCGGCCTCCTTGTTCACGTCCTTGGCCTTTTCCAGGCGCGTGGCGATCTGGTCGAGCGCCTCGGCCGCGACGGTGTTGAGCACCGTGTTGGGGCCGGAGATCGACATCGACGACGGGACCATGCGGAACTCGAACTTGTTCCCGGTAAAGGCGAACGGCGAGGTCCGGTTGCGGTCGGTGTTGTCTTTCGGCAGCTTCGGCAGCGAATCGGCGCCGATCTCGAGGTAGTGCTGGCCCTTCGAGGAGGCGGCCTTGCCTTTGCCGAGCGCGGTCAGGATGTCCGTAAGCTCCTCGCCCATGAAGATCGAGATGATCGCGGGCGGAGCCTCGTTGGCGCCCAGACGCAGGTCATTGCCGGTGTTCGACGCGCCGGCGCGCAGCTTGTCGGCGTGCCGGTCGACCGCCGTGATCACCGCCGCGAGGAACACGAGGAACTGCTCGTTGTCGTGCGGGGTCTTGCCGGGTTCCAGCAGGTTGGAACCGTCGTCGGTGGCCAGCGACCAGTTGTTGTGCTTGCCCGAGCCGTTCACGCCCTGGAACGGCTTCTCGTGCAGCAGGCACACGAGGTCGTGGCGGAGCGCGACGCGCTGCATCGTCTCCATGACGAGCTGGTTGTGGTCAGCCGCGATGTTCGTGGTCGAAAAGATCGGCGCCATCTCGTACTGGGCCGGGGCCACCTCGTTGTGCTTGGTCTTCGCGAGCACGCCCATCTTCCAGAGCTCGGTGTCCAGGTCCTTCATGAACGCCGAGATCCGGTCCTTGATCGCGCCGAAGTACTGGTCCTCGAGCTCCTGGCCCTTGGGGGCCGGGGCGCCGAAGAGCGTGCGGCCCGACGTGATCAGATCGACGCGCGCGTCGTAGTATTTCTTGTCGATCAGGAAGTACTCCTGCTCGGGGCCGACGGTCGCGGTGACTCGGTGCGACGTGCGGTTGCCGAGCGCGCGGAGCACGCGGATCGCCTGCCTGGAAACGGCCTCCATCGAACGCAAGAGCGGGGCCTTCTTGTCGAGCGCCTCGCCCGTATAGGAGCAGAACGCGGTCGGGATCGTGAGCGTCACGTTGCCCGCGGCGTCTTCCTTGAGGAAGGCCGGCGACGTGCAGTCCCACGCGGTGTAGCCGCGGGCTTCGAAGGTCGCGCGCAGGCCGCCCGAGGGGAAGCTCGACGCGTCGGGCTCGCCCTGGATCAGCTGCTTGCCCGAGAACTCCATCACGACGCCGCCGTCGGCGGTCGGGGCGATGAACGAATCGTGCTTCTCGGCGGTCTTGCCGGTCAGCGGCTGGAACCAGTGGGTGTAGTGAGTGGCGCCCTTCTCGATCGCCCAGTCCTTCATCGCGTTGGCCACGACGTTGGCGACCTCGAGCGTGAGCGGCGCGCCCTTCTCGATCGTCTCGCGCAGGGCCTTGTAGGTGTCCTTCGGGAGCCGCTCTTTCATCGTGCGGTCGCTGAACACGTTCGAAGCGAAAATTTTCGTGAGATTGAATTCCTTGGAACCCGATTTCATCGTGCGGTCTCCGTTGGATGTGGAGGATACGTATTTCACGATCTCTTGGGAAGCTGCCATGTGAACCCTTCTCCTCATTATCATATTGGACTGTCGTTTCGCGCCGGTCACGGGGCGGGGATCCCCGGCCGCACGCGGATGCGCTTTAAGTTACTCCGAGCCCGGCGGGCGCGTCAACCTTAAAAAGTGGGCAAACCGCCCCTTGCCGGGCATGTGCCCAAACTATAGCCTGTCGATATAACGGGTTATTTTCAGGCATGTTAAGAACATGTTACAGCGCGCAGGGACCTTCTTTCCCGCCTTGGGTAAAGCACTTACGTCGCAGGCTAGAAGCGCAGGGTCAGCCCGGCCGGGCAGTGGTCCGAGCCCATCACGTCGGGCAGGATGAAAGCCTCCTCGAGATTCGGCCGAAGCTCCTCGGAGACGAAGTGATAGTCGATCCGCCAGCCGATGTCGCGCTCCCTGGCGAAGGTCCGCAGGTCCCACCAGGTGTAACGGCCTGCCTCGTCCGGATGCAGCGCGCGGAACGTGTCCACGAAGCCTGCCTCGACGAGCCGGTCGAGCCACGCCCGTTCCTCGGGCCTGAACCCGGAGATCTTTTCGTTCTCCTTCGGGCGCGCCAGATCGATCGGTTTGTGGGCCGTGTTGTAGTCCCCGGCGATCACCAGCTTCCTGCCCTTCCTGCGCAGCGCCTTGAAATACCGCAGCGCCTCGGCGTAGAAATCCAGCTTGAACTTCAGGCGCTCGTCGTTCATCCCGCCGTTCGGGAAGTAGATGTTGAGCAGCGTGAAATCCCCGTGATCGGTCTCGAGCACCCTCCCCTCGCGGTCGAACCGCTCCGCGCCGAGACCGCGCTTCACCGAAAGGGGCGCGGTCTTGCTGAACGTCGCCACCCCGCTGTAGCCGGGCCGTTCGGCCGAGTTCCAGACCGCCTCGTATCCGTTCGGCTTCAGGAGGTCGGGTCCCAGCTGTTCGGGGCGGGCCTTGGTCTCCTGCACGCACAGGATGTCGGGCGACGCGCCGGCGAGCCACTTGAGAAAATCCTTCTTCAGGGCGGCGCGGATGCCGTTGACGTTCCAGGTCAGGATGCGGACGCGGCGGGCCATGCGGCGGTCTCGGAAGGATCTCCCCGGTCAGCGCGTCAGCGCGTCGAGGAGTTCCTCGTAGGTGCGGGTCGTGCGGAAGCGGCGGAATTCCCGCGCGATGTGGACCGGCGGATTGAAAAGCACTCCCCGGTCGGCCCGCTCGAGCATGGTGATGTCGTTGTAGGAGTCGCCGGCGGCGCGCGTCTCGAAACCGATCCGGCCGAGCGCCGCCACGGCTTTCTCCTTGCCGTTGCGCTGGCGCAGGCGGTAGGCGGAGATAAAGCCCGCCTTGTCGGTCTCGAGCCCATTGCAGAAAAGGGCCGGGCGTCCCAGGTGCGCCATCAGCGGCTTGGCGAACTGGTAGAACGTGTCGGAAAGGATCACCACCTGGTGGTCCGCGCGCAGGCGGTCGAGGAAGGCTTTGGCGCCGTGCAGCGGGCGCATCTGGCGGATGACCGCCTGGATGTCCGCCAGGCGGATGCCGTGCTCGCGGAGGATCGCCAGACGGCGGCGCATGAGCTGGTCGTAGTCGGAGATATCGCGGGTCGTGAGGCGCAGTTGGGTGATACGCGTCTTCTTGGCGACGTTGACCCAGATCTCCGGGACGAGCACCCCCTCGAGATCGAGGCAGATGACGACGGGCCTTTGCATGATGAGTGGCATTATGGCAAAGTCGTGCCGAAAGGGCAAACGAAAAAGCCCGCCGGAACGCCCTTAAAGGTATTTCTCGATGACGGCCGGCAGGTCCTCGAGGTGCAGGGGCTTGATCAGGTAGTCGGACACGCCCTGGTCACAGGCGCGGCGGATCGACGTGCTGTCGCCATCGGCCGAGAGGATGATAAAAGGTGTGCGCGCGGTCTCGCTCCGCCCCTTCAAGATCTCGAACAGTTGCAAACCGTCCATGCGGGGCATGATCAGGTCGGACAGGATGAGGTCGGGCCGGTGTTCCCGGGCCATTTCGATCGCTTCGGCCCCGTCCAGCGCGCTGAAGACCCGGTAGCGCGGCGACAGGCGCTGTTCGAGCAGTTCAAGAAAAAGCGGCTCGTCGTCCACGATGAGGATCTTCTTGATCGCGTCCATTGCTCCCTGCATCAGGACCCCCCCTTCACCCCGTCGGCATCCCCGTAAACGCGCGTGCGGTCACGGCCCCCCTGTTTGGCTTCATAGAGGGCGTTGTCCGCGAACCCGATCAGATCATCGACCGAATGGGCCTGGGGAGTCCGGCTCGAACAAATGCCCGCGCTCACCGTCACCGAGAAATCCCCTTTCGCGTCCGAAAAAACCCGCCGCCGCACGGCCTCCCGGATCTTCTCCGCGGTCTGGACCGCGGCCTTCCCCGTGCAGTTCAGCAGAAGAAAGCAGAACTCATCACCGCCGTAGCGGGCCACGATGTCGTTGGAGCGGACACCGCCTTTGAGCAGCTTCGCGATCTCGACCAGGACCTCGTTGCCCCGTTCATGCCCGTAGCTGTCGTTGACCCGCTTGAAACTGTCCACATCCATCATAACATAACAGAACTCGGGACCCTTCGTGGACCAGATCTTTTCCAGCCGGAGGCTTAGATAGCGATACCCGTAAAGACCCGTCAGCGCGTCGGTCACGACCAGCCGCTGCAGCGCCACGTTCTCGAGCATGGTCCGAAGGCTCCGGTGGCCCATGACGATCGCGTACGTGAGGACAAGCACGAAGACCGGCGAGAACGGCTCCACCAGGACGCGGCCCCAGGAAAAAAGCCCCTGTGACACCGCCCAGAGTCCCGGGCCGACGGCCAGGAGCACCCAGAAACCGTTGAAAAACGAAAGCCGGTTGAACACCGCCGTGAAAAGGACCGTCAGCGCCAGAAGGACGATCCATTCCCGCTCGAGCGCCCCGGTGCGCAGAAAATCCCCCCCGAGGATCGAGGCGATCTCGTTGGCGTTGATGAAAACGCCGCTCAACACGCCCAGGGGCGTCTGGTGATTGTCGTGAAAGGTCGGGCTCACGGCTCCGAGCAGGACGATCCGGCCGCGGATCATCGCGGGGTCGACCTGCTTGGCGATGATCTTCCAGGCCGGCACGTAATCGAACACCTCCGGCCGGTAGCGGTTGGTGAGCCAGATGAATCCGTTCCGGTCGGCGAGCGCCGAGCCGCCGGGCGAAGCACCCACGCGGGCGAAACGCACCCGGCGCTCCTCCTGGTCGATCGCCGCGGCGGGATCCGCGCCCAGCGCCGCGTAGGCGACCCGCGAGGAGAACGAGTGGACCTGTTCGCCGCCGGCCAGCGGCATCCGCACGCGCGTGCGCCGGTTCACGGCATCCCGGTCGAGCAGTTTGTCGACGAAACCGCTGCCCGACGCCGCCGAGCGGAGACTTTCCAGCGACGGGACATAGAGCGGAGGATTGGTGTTGCTGAAATAGGAGCATAGGATCACGTTGCCGCACTTGGCGATCGCGGAACGCAGCCACTCATCGGCTTGCGGGTCCGGGCTTTTACCGACGAACATGAAGTCCAGCCCGATCACCTGCGGCTCGAGCAAGGCCAGTTCGTCCAGGAGTGCGGCGAACACGTCCCGCCCCCAGGGCCAGGCCCGGTTCATGTTCCGGTACGATTCGTCGTCCACGCCGATCACCACCACGCGGCGGGAGGCCTCCGTCGGCTCGCTCAAAGCCGCGCGCCGCACAAGCGTATCGATGGATTTGAGCCGGAGCGTGCTGAAAAGGGTTGTCTGCGAGAGGAATAGGCTATAGGATATTGTCGCTATGAGCGTTGTAAAAAAGAGGCTGACGGTCAGCGACGGCTTGCGGATCCTCATAGAACGCAATACTATCACAACGGGACTGCGTTGGACAGTCACGGCCGCCGCAACTGTCTTCTGGCTGACCTTCCCCTCATCCGCCCGTGCCGCCGAGCCGGCCGGCGAGACTTTGAGCGAGCGCAGCAGCTCCCAGATCCGCGAAGAACAGTACTTCACCACGATCGAGCACAGCGTCGCCGCGGGAAACCGGGCGCGCGCCCGGCAGGCGGCCGAAACGAACCGCTGGCAGTTCCGCGCCGGAGGGTCGCTCGGCTCCGCGTACCGCTACTACAAGAACATCGACAACGACGCCGCGGGCGAGGACTTCCTGCGCTGGAGCTTCGTTCAGGACCTCTCTTTCTGGTACAACGTGGCTTACGGCAAGGCACACAACTTCTCGTCGCTGTTGCAAGCGTCGTACGTGGACCGCGGCGTCGGCGCGACGTACACGGGCATCGGAACGGATTTCGAGGGCCCCGCGCACCGTTTGGCTTTTTATCGCATCAACCTGGAGCCGGATCACGGCTGGCCCGTGCAGGTGACCGCCGGGCGTCAGCACCTTTTCGCCGGACGGGGCGTCGCCTATTCCGGCCTGTCGGACGGGGCCAAGATCGAGGACCGTCTGGGGCCTTTCAGCCAGAAACATTTCGTCGCGCGTTCCAGACCCCGGGAGAATAATCTCGATTACAGCCTGCCCGGATTCGACAAGGAAGGCGACCGGGTCTTTTGGGGCACCGAAACAGCCTACACGGGCTGGACGGGCACGACCGTCTACGCTTTTGCCGTCGTTCAGCGCGATCAATCTTCCGAGAACACGGACCGCCCCGGCCAGTCGTTCCATTATGATTCCGAATATTTCGGCGTCGGAGGGGTCGCCCTGCCGCGCGACACGATCGAACTGTGGACCGAAGCCGTGCGCCAGACCGGCCGCTCGTCCACCGATGCCACCCGCACCGCGCTGCGCCGGACCGAGATCGACGCGGCGGCCCTCCTGACCGCGATCAAATACCGGCCCAAATGGAGCCTGCGGCCCGTCTTCGAGGCCCAGTACGCCTACGGCTCGGGAGATCCCGACCGCACGAACGTCACGAACGTGCTGGGGGGCGACACGGACGGAACGGACCGGAACTTCCTTTACTTCGGCTACTTCCTGGGCGGGTACGCTCTCCAGCCGAGACTCTCCAATCTCCACGTCACCAGCCTGGGCGCGTCCTTCACACCCCTGCCGGACCACCGGTTCTTCGGGAACCTGGCTTTGGGCGTGCGCGGTCACCTGTATCGCAAGGATGAAGCCGCGGGAGGCACGTCCGACCTCGAGTCCACCGAGAACGACGCGGGCATCGGACAGGGGTGGGACGCTTATCTGCACTGGAGCCTGCGAAAGGACCTGGTGGCGAGCCTGCGTTACGGCGTCTTCACGCCGGGCGATGCCTTTCCGGAGGGACTGCGGGACGATACCGAATACTTTGGGAGCAGCCTGACTTACTCTTTCTGACGAAACCTTCGGCGGAACCCATGCGGCGCCCGAAAGATCATTCGTCCGGGGGTTTTCCCATAGCGTCTACGACAAGTGTCACTCCCCCCCCTTGCTGGCCGTCGGTCGCGGCGCTGGCCGCGTGCGGGCCCGCGGCGTAGTTCATCTGCAAGGATCGAAGACTGTTCCACCCGTCGACTCCGATCACGGCGGAAGATCCCTGCAGACCGACGGCCTGCGCGCGCTGGATATCCGATCGGAGCTCCGATTTCAACGACTCGAGGTTTCCGGACCGCTTTTCGGCCAGCCCGGTGGGGGTGATATTTCGATTCACGTTAGGCGCGTAGACGATCGTGGATGATTCGAGGCGTTCGTACCACTCTTCAGCGGGTGCCGGAGAGGTTATGAAAATTGTTAAAAAAGCCGGGATAAAAAAAACCAAAATCCTATTCATTTTCATGTCCTTTCCTACTCTTACTATTAAGGTTACATGAAATCATGCAGGATTTCAATGAAGCCGGATAGGGGGTGTAACTAGTTTAAAATAAATGCCTTGTAACTCCCTGCCCGATAGGCGCTCACTCCGCCTCGAGCCAACTGCCCCGGATCTCTTCGTAGACGGCCCGTGGCTCCCTCAAGAAAGGGCTGGAGCGGCCGTCCCCCTGGCCGAAAATACCCAGCCACTCCTCGTGCATCCAACCGTCGGGGAACGGCCCCTGAAAATCCCCCTCGGTATTGTGCGTCTGCGGGTCGCCCCACGAATCGCCTTTTGAAGTCTTCCACCACTCGTCCATCCACTCGAAAAAGACGCCTCCAAGCGAGTTGCCCTCGCCGCGGGCGCCGGCGGCGTTCCCGGTGATGTCCGCCCAGTTCGACGTGAAATAGCGGGCCTGTCCTTTTTCGTCGGTCCCCTTGCCCTCCGCGTAAACATCGCAGCCCATCTCGGTGATGAACACCGGGCGGTCCAGATGCCGCCGGACCAGGTGCCAAACGCTCCCCATCGAATACTCCCCCGAATAGACGTTCGCGCCGTAGAGGTCCACCTCGGGCGCGTAGCGGGCGATCTCCGCCAGCCCCTGGAAGTTCAGGTTGCACACCGCCACCGGATGGTCGGGATCGATCTCGTGGATCCGCCGCGCGACCTCGTTGAGAAAGCGCGCGTAGGCCTCGGGGTGCTCGTGGGCGTTGGTGTGGGTGTGCGGATGCTGGTTCTCGTTGCCCAGGAGCCAGAAGAGCACATACGGCTCATCCTTGTGGTCCTCGACCATCGCGGTGACCATGCGCAGCATGCGTTCTTTCTGCTCCGGGTCCGTGTAATCGGTGCCGGCGTCCCAATTGGCGTTCGAACCGATCGTGTACGCGCCGAGGAAATCACCCATGATGAAATAGAGGCCGTACTCGCGGTTCAGGCGCCGCATGAGCGGCTTGTCGTATTCTTTCGGATTATAGTCCCCCTTTTCGTCCATGTGATGGTAATGGCGGATCGTGTTGGCGCCCATGCGGCGCAGGAGTTCGGCGTCGCCCACCGCCGGTTCGTCCGGATCGCGGCGGTTGTCGCGGTCGGTGTCCACCCAGGAATCGAACATCCCGTCGTTGCGCCCGTTCTTGTCGTCGTCCACCGTCATCCACGGACGCAGGTTGATCGCATGGGCCGATTCCCCGACGGTCGTGGCCGTGTAAGTGATCCCGCGGATGAAGAACGGTTTGCCGTCCACGAACAGCCTCCAGTCTCTGCCGCCGTACTGGACGGCCCGCACGCGCCCGTCTCCGCGCCGAGCGGTCTCGGGCGCCGCCGGGTCGAGAGCTTCGGGCGTACCCGCCAGGAATCGTCCCGGCCAGACCTTCACGCTGTCCTTCCCGGGTTTGTTCTCGGGCGAGCGCTCGATCTCCACGAAACCCTCCTCGTAGCGGAGTCCCAGCTCGGGATGCTCGGCGCAGATCTTGCGCAGGCGCGCGATGGCTTCGGGGGCGGGATACCAGTACCAGGCGCCGTCGGCCGACCAGATCACGGTCCTCGGGAAATGCACGACAAGCGCGTGATAGGCCTTCAGAGCCTCGTTCAGGAGACCGGCACGCCGCAGGGCTTCGCCGATGTGGAAAAGCTTCGTTCCCTCGTCCTGGTCCCCGGCCAGGCACCAGGCGTAGAAATCGTTCTGCGGAAAACGGGAGGAGCGGAAGTCCCAGATGTTGAAATGTTCCCCCTGGGCGGAGACGAAATACCGGAACTGCGGGTCGTCCGCGTGCGAGCGGTTCGGATAGACCCCCTCGCCGGCCGCGCGGGCCAGACCCGCTTCGTCAAGCACACGATAGGCGTAGCCGTTGGTGCCGACACCGCTGAAAGCGCCGTAGCTCTCGTAGTCCACGGGTCCCGGAGAGCCGGGAGAAGCCAGCACGAACACGCGCTCGGGAAGTTCGGCGCGGGCGGCGGGAGCGGCCAGCGCGATCAGCGCGGCCAGAACGGACGCGTTAAGCGTCCGCTTGAGCATGCTTGTGCCGTTCGAGGCGGGTGAAAAGCAGGTAGGCGCACGGCACGACGACGAGCGTGAGCACCGTGGAAACGACCACACCGCCGATCACCGCCACGGCCATCGGAATGCGCGTCTCGGCGCCGGGGCCCAGCGCCAGCGCGGGCGGCACCGCGGCCGCGACGGTTGAGATCGAGGTCATGAGGATCGGCCGCAGGCGGACCGGGCAGGCCTCCAGGAGCGCCTCGCGCGCCGGCTTGCCTTCGTCCCGGCGCACGTGGTTGGTGAACTCGACCAGCAGGATCGAGTTCTTCTTCACGATGCCCATCAGCAAGATGAACGCGATCATGCTGTAGAGGTTCAGCGACTGGTTGGTCAAGAGGAGCGCGATCACGGCTCCCGAAATGGCGAACGGCATGGCCAGGAGCACCGTCACCGGATGGACGTAACTGTTGAACTGCGATGCCAGGATCATGTACGCCACCACAATGCCCATGACGAACGCGACCCCGAGGCTGTTCATCGATTCGCGCATGCTCTTCGACCCTCCGGTCATTTCGATGCGATACCCTTCCGGCAGGATCTCGTCGGAGATGCGCTCGACCGCCGCGATCGCGTCGGCCTGGGACTTGCCGGGCACCATGTTCGCGAAAATAGCGACCGCGCGCTCGCGGTTGCGGCGCGTGATCGACAGGAGCGAAGGCTTGAGCTCGATGTCCACGAGATCGGCCAGTTTCACGCGCTCGCCGCGGTTGTTCCAGACGTAGATGTTCTCAACGTCCTCGGGCTTCATGCGGTCCTCCGCCACCAGACGCACGCGCACGTCGTAGCGGCGGCCGCCTTCGGTGTACTTGCCGACGCGCTGGCCGCCGATCAGCGCGTTGACCGCGTTGGCGATCGTGGACATATCGACGCCGCGCTCCGTCGCCTTCTGGCGGTTCGGCCGGATCTGCACCTCCGTGACGCCGAGCAGATAATCGGTGTCAACGTCCATCATGAGGCCGGTGCCGCGCATCTTCTCCATCATCTGCTCGGAGTAGGCGGCGAGCTTGCCCCAGTCGCTCCCCTGCACGGAGAATTCGACCGGAAAACCGCGCTGGGCGGTGAAACCGCGCATCGAGAGGTCCTGGATGAAGATCTTGAGGTCCGGGATCTTGCCCACTTCCTTGCGGAAGACGTCCATGAGATCCTGCTGGGAGAGCTCTTTCGTGCGGCCCTCGCGCACCCCGCGCTCACCCTTGGATTTCATCGAGATGAACAGCATGCCGGTGTTCACCTCCCCGCCGCCGAAACCACCGATCGCCGCGAACGAGCGCTTGACCTCCGGGACCGATCGCACGAACTCCTCGACTTTCTTGAACTTCTCGTTGGTGAATTGGAGAGACGACCCGACGGGCGCCTGCATACGGCAAAGGAAATAACCCTGGTCCTGCGCGGGAACGAATTCCTTCCGAAGGGGCTTGAAGAGCATGATCGAAACGGCGAAGAACGCCACGGAGACGAGGACCACGACCCAGGGCATTTTCAGGACGATCCGGAGGATGCCGCGGTATCCGTGCGCGAGCCGGTCGAAACCGGCGTCCACCGCCTTGCCGAACCGGCTCGTCCGCTCGCCTACGGACAGGAACTGCGAGGCGCGCATCGGGGTAAGCGTGAGCGCCTCCAAAAGCGACAGGAGCACCGCCGCCGAGATCGTCACGCCGAACTGGAAGAAAAAGCGCCCGATGACGCCCTGCATGAACGCGACCGGCAGGAAGATCGCGACGAGCGAAAGCGTGGCCGCGATCGCCGCGAACGTGATCTGGCGGGCGCCGACCCGGGCGGCCTCGATACGGGACATGCCCTTTTCGTGGTAACGCACGATGTTCTCGAGCACCATGATCGCGTCGTCGACGACGATGCCGATCGCCAGCGACAGGCCCAGCACCGTGAAGGTGTTCAGCGTGAAGTTCATGAAACGGAAGATGAGGAAGCAGCCGATCACCGAGGTCGGGATCGCCAGGAGGATGTTCAGCGTCGAGCTCCACGACCCGAGGAAGAGCCAGCAGACCGCCGCCGTGAGCACCGCCGACATAACGAGCGCGAACAAGAGCTCGTGGATCGCTTCCTCGACGAAGGTCGTCGAATCGAAGTTGATGCCCAGCGTCATGTCCTTCGGCAGGGCCTTCTGGACCTCCTTCATCTTTTCTTTCACTTTGTGGGCCACGTCGACGGCGTTGGCGCCGGTCTGTTTGCGAAAACCCAGGCCGATGGCCGGTTTACCGAGCACGCGCGAGATGCGCCGCTGGTCGGCGAGCGCGTCCTCGATGCGCGCGACCTCCTTGAGGAGGATGGGCTTGTACACCGGCTGGCCGCCGCGCCGCGAAATGAGGATGTCGCCGAACTCCTCGACCGAGACCGCCTCGCCCATCGCGCGGACGTTCATCTCCTTATCCGCGGTCTCGATGCGGCCGGCGGGCATCTCGACATGGTTGGCCTCGATCGCGGCGATGACGTCGCCGACGGTGAGCTGGTACTTGTCGAGCGCGGCCTGTGAAACCCACACGCGGAGGTTCCGGTCCACGAAACCGCTCAAGATGATCTCGCCGACGCCCGGGATCGTCTGGAAGCGGTCCTTCAGATGGTCCTGGACGTACGTGATCATGTCGCGAAGCGGGCGGTTCTCCGAGGAAAGACCCAGCCACATGATCGGCTGTTCCGAGGGATTCTGCTTGGAAACGATGGGCGGGTCGATGTCCTCGGGGAGGCGGCGCTGGCCCTGCGAGACCTTGGACTGGACCTCCTGCAGCGCCACGTCGATGTCGCGCTCGAGCGCGAACTCGAGCTTGACGCTCGTATCGCCCTGGCGCGTGGTCGAGCTGATCTCGCGCAGGCCCTCGGTGCTCATGAGCACGTCCTCGAGGACATCGGTGACGTCGCTCTCCATGACCTCGGGGGCGGCGCCTTCCCAGGTGACCGAGACGCTGATGACCGGGAAGTCGATCTCGGGCATCTGGCTGACGCCCAGGTCCTTGTAGCTGATGCCGCCGAAAATGATCAGGGACGCCATGAGCATCCAGGCGAAAACGGGGTTCTTGATCGAGACGTCGGAAAGGCTCATCGGATCCCGGGGACCTCCACATCACCGAGCGCCACGCGGAACTTCCAGTGCGCGCGGCGGGCGTCGTAGCGCGCTTCGTTCGCGCGACGCACGATGTCCTGGTAACGGCGGAGCGCGTCCAGGACGTCGAGATTGCTCACGAGGTTCAGGCGATACTCCTCGGAGTGGATCTTGTAGTTCTCTTCCGCGGCTCGTCCCGCCTCGTCGAACGCGGTCTCGGCCAGACGCGCGGAGCGCAGGTCCTCGTAGGCGTTGCGGACCTCGAGCTCGGCCGTGCGGCGGGCCAGGCTCGAATCGAGCTCGGCGCGCTCGCGCGCGACCGCAGCCTCCTTCACGTCCGCCATCGTCTCGCCCGCGTCGAAGAGCGGGACGTCCACGGTGAAGAGAATGTCCCAGTCGTTGCCTTCCTGGAAACCGACGCGGCGCGTGTAGTAGTTGCCGTCGAGCGTGACGGTGGGGAAAAATCCGGCCTGGGCGCTTACGACCCCCTGCCGTTTGACCCGTAAGCCCTCCTCGGCCGCGCGCACGTCGGCGCGGGACGCGCTCTTGTCGATATAGAAATCGAGTCCTGCCAGGCCTTCCGCCGGCGCCTCGTCGGCGAGCGTCGCCCCGTCCAGATCGCGCCCGATGTAGAATTCGAGCAGGTTGCGCGCGGTCTCGGCGGCCGCGCGGACGATCACCAAGTCCGCTTCGGCGAGCTTTTGGTCGGCGAGCGAGGTCTGTTTTTCGCTCCCGCGCGAACGGCCGAGGTTCACGCGTTCGTCCAGCTCCCCCATCCGGTCGACGAGGAGCTTGGAGATGGTCTCGAGCGTGCGCACGTCCTCCTCGGCCTGGCGCACCGCGTAGAAAGCCTCCATGACGTCCACGAAGAGGAGCTCTTCGGCGCGCCGGTACTTAAGACGCTGCTGGTTCTTGTCGGCGCCGGTGGCGCGGAGCGCGGCGATCTCCTTGAACCCGCTGAAGATCGGCTGGCTGAAAACGAATTTGTTCTCCGGGGTGACGCGGCGGCGGCTGTCGCCCGATACACCCTCCCCCGAGGACGAGGGGGCGAAATCGTCGTCCACGTCACGCTCGAAGCGGGTCATGCGGAACAATGCCGTGGGCAGGAAATACCCCAGCGAACGCAGAAAACGCGCCTGGGCCAGCGCGATCTCCTCCTTCTGTGAGGCGAGCGATTCACTGCGGGCGAGGGCCAGGCGGTAGGCCTCGTCCAGTGTCAGCGGCGCGGCCTGCGCGACGGCGGTCACGGCTTTCGAAGCAGCGGGTTTCTTCTTCCAGAAGAAAGCGTGCGCGGGTGCGGCCTGCGCAAGGACCGCCGCGGCCAGGAACATCACGGCCGTGCGCTTGACCAGGACGTGGCCTTTCAGGAGGTTCTGTTTCACCTTCAGGAGAACGGAAAGGTACTGGCCGCGCTCGCGCGCGGTGAGCGTGCCGAAGATGGCGCGGATCGAGCGGCGTTTCTGGGCCATGATCTGGGAGACCACCTTGCGGCCCTTGGGAGTGGCGGTGATCCAGACCACGCGCCGGTCGTCGGCGTCGTGGCGGCGGCGGAGCATCCCCTGCCGCTCGAGACGGCTGACGAGGACGGAGGCGGAACTGGTCTGCACGTTCAGCGTCGAGGAGACGTCGCTCAGCTTCGCGCGGCCGCGCGAGGACACCAGGTCCAGCGCGACCATCTGCGGACAGCTGATCTTGCCGCGGGTCAGGTCGTTGTCCTCGAGCTTGGCGAACTCGCGGACCATGAGCGGCATGATCGCGACGACCTCACTGCTGAACAGCTCGAGCTCGGAAAAGCTCATAGGGGTCTTCATTTAAACTTCATAATAGTTTGACCGTCTAACTATTAGACACGATAGCTAAATCGGGGCGGGCTGTCAACCCGAAAAAACGGGGGAGGCGTCAGCGGCCCTTGCGGGCCCTGAGCCATTCGAAGAGGATGGGAAGGAACGAAACGACGATGACGACCGCCACCACGATATGAAGATGTTTGTCAATGTTCGGCACCGTGCGGCCGAGAAAATATCCGACCGAGGTCATGCTCAAGACCCAGAGCACGCCGCCGATCACGTTGTAAGCGAGGAATTTCCGGTAGGACATCCTGCCCACTCCCGCGACGGTCGGAGCGAACGTGCGCACGATCGGCACGAAGCGCGCCAGGATGATCGTCTTGCCGCCGTACTTTTCGAAAAAGTGACGCGTCTTCTCGAGATATTCGCGGCGAAAAAAAAGCGAGTCCTTCTTGCGGAAGATCCGCGGCCCGGCGTAGTGTCCGATCAGATAACCCGTGCTGTCGCCCAGGACCGCCGCGGCGACCAGGAGGAGGTTCAGGAGACGGATGTCGAGCGCACCCTGCGAAGCCACCAGGCCCGCGGTCACCAGCAGCGAGTCCCCGGGCAGGAAGAACCCCGCCAGAAGACCGGTCTCGCAGAACACGATGATGGTCAGCCCGGTGTAACCGGCCCAGGCGACGAGCCCGTCCAGATCGTGCAGGCGCGAGAAGAAAAGCTGGATCGCCTCTACCATCGCAGCGCGGTCCCCGCCTCGACCAGCGCTTCTTCGGCGTCCCGGCGGAAGCGCAGGAACGCCCGCCCGTCGCCCCGGAGAAAATCCCGCGTCAGAACAAGCTCCGCGCCCAGCGGCGCGCCCGTTCGCGCCGTCAGTCCGAGCGAGAGCTCGCCGCCGCGCCCGATCCCGTAGGCCGCGCCGAAACGCAGCGCGCGGCGGCGGCCCCGACCGCGTTCCAGCTCGAAATCGAGCGACAGGTCGCGCCCGAGCTTCCATTTGCCGAAGAAAACAAGCGCGCGCGCGCGGCGGCCGCGCGTCGCGCCCGCGCCGAGCTGCCAGCGGACCTCCCCGGCCTTGGCGAGGATCGAAGGGGTTTGGAGCGAACCGCGGAAGCTGAAAGTCCGGCCGCTCTCGAGGCGGTACGCCAGCACGCGCGGGCCGGGGAGGTCCCACGCGCCGTCGAACGTGAAGTCCGTCGCGGTGGCCGCCGCGCGGCCCCGGCCGTTCAACGCGCACCGGAAGACCAGCCGGTGGGACCGGTCGAGTTCCCAGCCGCCCGCGAAGGTCAGGAGGTCCGCGGGGCCGCGCCCGCGCGCCGCCTCGAAGGTCAGGCGGTTGCGCGGATCCACCGACCATCGGCCCTCCAGGCGCGCGGTGCGCGCGAGCACTTTGCCGCCTTCCTGGGTCTGGTCGACGGCCACGACGAGCGTCTCCGGCCGGGCTTCGAGGATCGAGGCGCGCAGGGCCGCCCGTTCGGAAGTCCCCCGCCGTTGGTAGACAAGCTCGCCCGAACGGGCGATCCGCCACCGGCCGCCGGTCTTCAGCGCGTCATCCTTCAGGTCCTGCAGAGAACGGGGACGCAAATGACCTTATGGGCCGCGGGGCGGAGGCGGAGGCGCTCCTTCGCGCCGTCCTCCGGGCTTGTTCCCGCCGCCTTCCTTCTTCTCCCCCGGCTTTTGCCCCGCCGGACCACGGTCGCCGGAAGGCTCCCGCTCCTGGAAGTCCTGGCGCGGAACGGACTGATCCGGGCGTGAGCGCTCCCCGGGCCGGCCCTCCTGGGTCAGGCGGCTCTTTTCCTGATCGGTCAACGGCACTCCGGCTTCGAGTTTTTTGCGGATCTCCGCCAGGCGATCCTCGCCTTTGCCGAGGCCGTCGCCCGAACCCTCGCGGCCGCCGCGCCCGACACCTTCCTGCGCGAACGATCCGCCGGCGTCCTGCGTCCCGGCCTCCCGCCGCCCGGGGCGGTCATCGGCCCGCTTGTCGTTCGCGGCCCCGCCGGCGGAACGGCCGTCGAGTTTCTTTTCGGCGTGTTCCCGCATTCTCTGGCCCTGCTCGCGCTTCACTTGTTCCATGCGCTGGATCTTCGGCTGCCTGCCCGAAGCGCGGAACTCGCCCACCCGGCGTTCCAGGCCCTCCTGCGCCTGACGGCACGCGTCCATCCGCGCGGGCGGGATCGCCCGGGCCTGGGCGGGCCGCTCACCGCGGCGTTCCACGCCGGTCATCTGTTCCTTGGCCAGGACCAGGGGCTCTCCCATCGCCTCCCCCGACTCGTCCAGCGGAGCGACATAGACCGAGGACTCCGAAAGATTGAACACTTCCGTCTGCCCGCCCGCGTCGATGGCGGTCCGGTATTCGCTGCCGCGCACCGACGCGATCGCGGTAGGCGTCTCGACCTGGAACGCGGATTCCTTGGGAAGATTCTTGAGCTTCGCGTAGATCGCGCCGTTGTCGAGCCTGATCTCGGTCGGGAAAAGCGAGCGGATCAGCGCTTTGGACGAGGATTCCACGCGCACGACGTTCTCGGCGTCACCGTCGAGCGCCAGGTCCACGTAGCCGGACGGACCGACCTCGATGGAATCGTTCACGTTCACGAGATCGCCCGCCCGCAGCGAGCGGATCGACGAGCCGGACGCGGTCATGCGCACCTGGCCTTCGAGGGCGATCACTTCGCACCGGTAGTCCTCGGAGGCGGCCGCCGATCCCCCGGCGAGGACGACGAACGCCAGGGCCATCCAAAGGATCCTTTTCATCACACCTCCCGTCAGGTTAAGCGGCAGGAGGGCCGGTGTTTCACCTAACCCCCCTTTTGACTTAATGTTATACAACCGGAGGGGCTGAAAAGTATAGCAAAGAAAAAGGAAGCCTCCAGCCCCCACCCCCGAAAGCACAAAAATTTCTCTTTCAGGCAGCCCCGGGCCTGTTGTATAGTAATATGTTGGATTTATACCGAATGCATAGAAGTAACTAATCGATTATGAGCATGTTCAGCGTCTATGAAACGGTCTCCTCTCCATCGAGGCCTCTCGGGATGAGAGTGGAAAAAGCCCAGATCCTCGTGATCGAGGACGACCCGGACGTCCGTCGTCTCCTCGAGATGCGGCTGACCAACAGCGGTTATTCCGTCATCCTGGCCGAGAACGGCAAGGACGGCCTCCGACAGGCGCTGGCCCACCTGCCCGATCTGATCATCCTCGACCTGTGGCTGCCCGACCTGCCCGGCGAGGAGGTCTGCAAGACCGTCCGCGAACACCATGACAAGGTCGTGGCCGGTACGCCGATCATCATGCTGACCGCCAAACGTTCCGAGGTGGACCGCATCATCGGGATCGTGATCGGCGCCAACGTCTACATGCAAAAGCCGTTCGACGCCGACCAGCTCATGGAGCACGTCCGCCGCTACGCGCGTTAGCACGCCGGCCGCGCGACACCCTCTCTCATGACTGCCGGACCCTGGCCGGAAAGCTCTTTCCCGCCGGAGAACATCCTGAACGCCATCGCCGACCCGATCTTCGTCAAGGACCGCCGCCATGTCTGGGTGATCCTGAACGACGCCTGCTGCCGGTTCATCGGCCGCTCCCGCAAGGACCTGATCGGCAGATCGGATTACAACGTTTTCCCCAAGGAACAGGCTGACGTCTTCTGGAAGAAGGACGAGGAGGTCTTCCGCACCGGCACCGAGAACGAGAACGAGGAACAGTTCACCGACACGGCGGGCGCCGTCCACACGATCTCCACCAAGAAAACGCTCTACCGCACCCCGGACGGACAGGAGTTCATCGTCGGGGTCATCCGCGACAACACGGACAAAGTCAGGGCCGAGCGTGAACTAAGCGACAGCCGTGCGTTCCTCGACTCCATCATCGAGAACATCCCGAATATGATCTTCGTCAAAGAGCCCAAGGAACTGCGCTTCGTGCGTTTCAACCGCGCGGGCGAGGAGCTGTTGGGTATCTCGCGCGCGCAAATGTACGGCAAGAACGACTACGACTTCTTCCCCCGCTCCGAGGCGGATTTCTTCACGGCGAAGGATCGCGAAGTGCTCTCGGGCAAGCGCCCGGTCGACATCCCGGAGGAACCCATACACACACACGGGCACGGCGACCGTCTCCTGCACACCCGGAAAGTCCCTGTCCTCGACGAAAACGGCCAACCTCTCTATCTTTTGGGCATCTCGGAGGATATCACCGCGCGCAAACGCGCCGAGGAGGCGCTGCACGAGAGCGGGAGACGTTTCCAATCGCTGGTCGCCAACGTGCCCGGAGCGGTCTACCGCTGCGCCAATGACAAGAACTGGACGATGGAATATTTAAGCGCCGCGGTCGAGGAGATCGCGCAATATCCGCCATCCGACTTCGTCGGCAATCGTGTGCGCTCATTCGCGAGCATCATCCATCCGCAGGACACCGCCGCGGTGGACGCCGAGGTCCAGCGCGCCATCGCCGGGAGGCGGCCGTACACGCTGGAGTATCGGGTTCTGCGGCGCGACGGGGCGGTCCGGTGGGTCTACGAGCGGGGGCAGGCGATCTACGGCGACCGCGGAGAGGTTCTCTGGCTCGACGGCGTCATCTTCGACGTGACCGACCAGAAGCGGGCGGCCGAGGCCCTTCTTCAAACGGAAGCGACCGAGGCCCGCGCGCGCTTCCTGTCCGTGGTCTCGCACGAACTGCGCACGCCCCTGCAATCCATCCGCGAGGGCATCTCGGTCGTGCTCGACGGGGTGCTCGGGAAGATCGGCGCCGAGCAGCACGAATCTCTCTCGATCGCCCGGCGCAACGTGGACCGGTTCGCGCGGCTCATCAACGGCGTGCTGGACATCCAGCGCCTCGACGTCCACGACCTGCCGTTCGCGCCGGAGCCCTATCCCGCAGACGAGGTCATCGCCGAGGCCGTCAAGACCATGGAGCCGCTGGCGCGGAAAAAGAACCTGCGCCTGGAATCGAAACTGGCTGCCGGATCTTCCAGGCTCGTCTACGACCGCGACCGGATCACGCAGGTCCTGCTGAATCTCCTGAGCAACGCGATCAAGTTCACCGACTCCGGCTCCGTGACCGTAACCTCCGGGACGGCCGGCAGCGACATCCGGATCACGGTCACCGACACCGGCATCGGGATCCGCACCGAGGACATGGACAAGGTCTTCAACGCGTTCGTGCAGCTACGTGCCTCCATCGACCGGTCCACCAACACCGGTCTCGGGCTGACCATCACCAAGAAGATCGTGGAGCAATACGGCGGGCGGATCGAGGCGCGTTCCAGGCTGGGAGAAGGAAGCGTTTTCGAGGTCCGGCTTCCGCTCCGGCCCGCGGCGCGGACGGACGCTTGAAGAAGATCCTCTTCGTCGACGACGAAGAGGACGTCCGCGCCTCTCTGTCGTTCCGTTTGCGCGCGATGGGCTACGATGTGATCGGCGCCCGGGACGGACGCGAGGCTATCCAGATGGCCGTCGCGCACCGGCCGGACATCATCCTGATGGACCTGAAACTTCCCGACATCGACGGCCGGCTTGTCAGCCGCCGCATCCGGACCAAACCCGGGCTGGAACAAGTGCCGGTCATCTTCGTCACGGCCGACGCCACCGTCCGCCCGAGCGACAACAGCCCTCTGGAGGCGTACCTGGTCAAACCCTTTCCCGCCGAGGAACTGCTCGTCAGGATCGAGCGGCTGATGGGACAGCGAGCGCGTTTTATTTGAGGCGGGCTTGGATGAATTCCAGCTTCTCACGCGCGACGGCGGCGCGCGGATCGAGCTCGAGCGCTTTGGACAGGTAGGTTTGAGCGCCTTTCAGGTCGCCCGCTTCCATCAGGGCCAGACCGAGATACTTGTTGGCCGCCGCGGAATCGGGGTCCTGCGAGAGCGCTTCCTTGAAATAGGCAACGGCATCCCTGAACCGTCCCCGCTTGAACGCGCTTTCCCCTTCCTTGTAGTAAGCCTGGAAAAGCCCCGATCCGGGCTCGCCCGTCGAAGAGGTTTCCGGCGCGGGCTCACCGCCGCCGGACGACGGATCGTAGGACGCATCTTCGCGACTGACCGGCACGCCCGTCTCGCCGGACTTAGGAGCGGCCGACGGGGAGCGGCCGGCCCAAAACCGGTCGGGGAAAAATTTCGCGAACGCCGATCCGGCCTTATCGGGTATAGTATGCTTGTCGCCAAAGGAGGTTTCCCTATGTCCCTTCTTTTTGTCGTGGCCGCTGTCTTGATCCTCACCGCGTTCTCCTTCGTGCTGATCTATAACCGCCTCGTCCGGCTCCGCAATCTCGTGCGGGAGGCGTGGAGCGGGATCGACGTGCAATTGAAACGCCGCCACGACCTCATCCCCAATCTCGTCGAAACCGTCCGGGGGTATTCCGCCCATGAGAAGTCCCTGCTCACGGACCTCACAAAGATACGGCAGACCGCCGTGAACGCCGGCGGCATCATCGAAAAAGCGGCCGCCGAGAACGCCCTTTCCGCGCGGCTGCGGGGACTTTTGGCGGTCGCCGAGGCCTACCCGGACCTGAAAGCCAGCACGACGTTCCTGGAGCTCCAGAGATCGGTCAGCGCCGTCGAAGACGATCTCCAGCTCTCCCGCCGTTACTACAACGGCACGGTCCGCGATCTCAACGTCGCGCTGCAGACCTTCCCCTCAAATCTGATCGGCGGCGCCTTCGGATACGCGCCGGAGCCCTACTTCGAGATCACGACCGCGACCGAGCGGGAGAGCCCCGAAACAAAGATATGAGGCTTTTTCCGGCGCGTCGCGGAAGTTTTCTGTCGCCCCTCCGGGCTCTCTGCGCCCTCGCCGTTCTGACGCTTGCCTTTCCCTTGCAGGCCCGCGCGGGCGCGGAAAGGATCCTCTCCTTTGACAGCCGTATCGAAGTCCGGCGCGACGCACGGCTCCTGGTGACGGAAACGATCCGGGTCGAAGCACGGGGCCGGTTCATCAAGCGCGGGATCTACCGCGATTTCCCGACCCTCTATTCCGACTCCAAAGGACGCCGTCACCGGGTCGACTTCGCGCTCCAACAGGTCCTGCGGGACGGGCGCCCCGAGGCCCACCACGCCCAAACCATCAAGAACGGCACCCGTCTCTATATCGGCCGCAAGGACGTTTTTCTCGAGCCGGGCCTCTATGAATACACGATCTCGTATGTGACCGACCGCCAGCTCGGCTTTTTCAAAGACCATCACGAACTCTACTGGAACGTCACCGGCAACGGCTGGGAGTTCATCATTGAAAAAGCCTCCTGCCAAGTCATCCTGCCGGACGGCGCGGCCGAGAACCTGCTCGAGACCGACGCCTACACGGGACCGCAAGGCGCCAAGGACAAGGACTTCGAAACGGAGCGCCGAACGGACGGTAGCGTGGTGTTCCGGACGACCCGGACCCTGGCGCCTGCAGAGGGCCTCACCGTCGTCGTCTCCTGGCCCAAGGGATACGTGAAGGAACCGACACCGGCCGATCGGAAGCGGTATTTTTTGAGGGACTACGGAAGCATGCTCCGCGGCGGCGCGGTGTTGGCCGTCCTCCTGGCGTATTACCTCTTCGTCTGGTACCGTGTCGGACGTGACCCCCAAAAGAGCACGATCATCCCTCTCTTCCACCCTCCGAAGGGCCTCTCCGCCGCCTCCACGCGCTACATCGTCCGCAAGGGATACGATCCGAAGATCTTCGCCGTGGCGCTCACCTCCGCCGCGGTGAAACAACACGTGAAGATCATCGAGAAAAAAGGGGTCTTTTCTCTTCAAAAAGCCGAGGAAAAGCCTTCGACCGATCTCTCCGATGACGAAAAGATCGCTCTGGAAGTCCTGGGCGAGAAAGAGGCCTGTAAGCTTGACTCGACGCGAGCCTCCTTCCTGATCCGGACGGCCGAGAAACTGAAGATCCATCTGTCGAAAAGCTACGAGAAGGTCTATTTCGTGATGAACCTGCACTGGTTCGGTTATGGCATCCTGCTGTCGATCCTGCTGGGTGTGGCGATCGCTTTCTGGCCGGGGGCCGCGTCCTCGGTGTCGCTGTTTTTTGGTTTTTGGATCAGTTTCTGGGGCGCGTTCACCCTCGCGATGTGCGTGGGAGCTCTCCAGTGCTGGCGGAGCGCCCGCAGAGGGCCCGAGATCGCGCGGGCCGTTTTCTTCACGGCCTTCGCCCTGCCGTTCCTGGCGGCCTGGATCTTCGCGATCCGCGAATTTCACGGCATCTCGGGCTGGCCCCCGCTGGTCTTCATGGCCGGCATGGCCCTGATCAACCTGGGCTTCTACGAATGGCTCAAGGCACCCACGCTGGCCGGGCGAAAGATCCTCGACCGGATCGAGGGCTTCCGGATGTTCCTCTCAACGACCGAGCGCGACAGGCTCAAGTCCTGGGACCCACCGGAGGATACGTTCGAGCTCTATGAGCGTTTCCTGCCCTACGCGATGGCGCTCGACGTCGAGGACAAATGGAGCCGGCGCTTCTCCTCCATCCTCACCGCGCATGAAACGTCGGACGGATCCTACCATCCCTGGTACACGGGACCGATGAGCTCGAATTTCGGCTCCTCGTTCGGCTCGTCGCTGGCGTCCACGATCTCTTCGGCGTCCTCACCCCCGGGCTCAAGCTCGGGAGGCGGAGGGGGCGGATCCTCGGGAGGCGGAGGGGGCGGCGGAGGGGGCGGGGGATGGTAAAAAGAAAACCCCGCCGCGGTCAGGCGGCGGGGGCTGAGTCCGACAGCAGATCTTTAGAAAACGTCCGAAAACCCGCGGTACCGGGCCGCTATAAAAGCAATTGTCAGACCGGCGGCGAATAAGATCGAAACGAACGTGCAGGCGGAACCATAGTCTTTCCCCTGACGGATCAGCGGATGGATATCCTTGCCGCTGGCGTAATCAAGGACCTTCTCCAAAGCGGTATTGAACAACTCGCAGACCAAAGCGACCATCCAGGCGAAAATGATCATCGATATTTGAAAATACCCGACATCGGCGAACACGGCAATGGCCGTCAGAACGAGCATGGCTAAGAAGACGTGGCGGACTTTTTTTTCGTGGCGCACCGCGTTTGCGAACCCGCAAGCCGCGGTGACCGTCGAATCCCAAAGCGTGTGGCATTTATCCGTGCTGTCCGGCGATCGCATCAAACGATTATATACCGGACCGGGTCGGTTTAATAGTGGCTTAATGATCTAGCTCTGGCTAGCGTCGAAATTATGGTGTCCGGCGAAAATGTCAGAGCAGGGCGATGCGGATCCTTACAAGCGGATCCCCGCGCTTTGACGGAAGCGGGAGATCGCGGCGTCCTTATCGAACGCCCTCCCCCAGGTCTTTCTTCCGAAATGTTCGAAGAAGCGCTCGACCTGCTTCCTGAATTGGAAACAGGCCGTGGACTTGGGACTTGCTTTGAGCGCCGCTCCGGCGACCGACGCCACGTCTTCCCAGCGAGTCGCCGTCTTACGAAATACCTTCACCATATCCTGCACATCGGAGTCGAAGTGTCGCGAGAGCTTCCCGATCGCCCAATAGGCGGGCTCCATCAGACGCACTTCGATCTTGCCGAAGCGCTTATAAAGGAACGTATGCCGCTCATAATCCAGGAGCGTGATGGAGGACCAGCGGTCGATGTCCTCGGCGAATTGTGCCGCGATCCCCGTCCGCAGACCGGTCTCGCTCACGCTCTTTGAGAAGCCCGCCCAGTCCGCTGTCCGCGCCGCGAAATCAACGTCCACCGTCGAGCGGAGCCGGCCATAAAGCACCCCCGCCGCGGCGCCTGTGAGGATCAGGCGGCATTTTTTGGGATAAAGTTTAGACAGGACCGAAAAGTAGCGGTCGATCTGACGTTTATTCATGGGGCATCCCAGGACCGCCCAGATGCTTCTCGATACGCCGCACCAGATGGGCCAGGAGCTCCGCTCCGAGCTCGGCCTTAAGACGCGTGAGCGTCTCATTCTCGGACCGGGCCGTCCGCCGTCCGGTCCGTTTGATCCCCGCCCACCCGGTCTTGGATTTCATGACAAAAGCCAGCGCTAAAGCGACCTTACGCTCCTTCGTGGAGGCGCGCAGCCGCTGACCCGCCGCCAGGCGCGCGACACGGTCCAACGAATGCCTGTCCGTATTGATCGGAGCATACGTCGGCTTCGGTCCCACGCCGTTCACAAGGGTCCCCGCGTCAATCCCCAACGCCTCCGCCAGACGCCTTAAGGTCTGCACCGTCAGGTCCCGGGCGCCCTGCTCGATCGCCGAGAGGTTCGGCCTGGACACACCCGAGATTTGAGCCAGCCTGACCTGCGTCAGCCGCCCGTGGAGCCTCCAGAGATAGATCGTCTGTCCGATGGGTCGCATAAACAGAATGTATCATATTTAATACATTCTGTCAAACTACCCGGAAAACGAGATCAGACTGTTCTTAACTTAACGCCGGATGGGGCGGGGTGTTTTCGACCGGAACCTGGTTCGGTATA
>ORMF010453944.1_pt1 | contig 43978 bp, 35 predicted proteins | sample 1779871 | NCBI WGS metagenome assembly ORMF01 (sample SAMEA104232316, study PRJEB22302) | groundwater metagenome | biome: forest; feature: aquifer; material: groundwater | place: USA | collected 2011-08-07 | depth 5.4 m
ATAGCCACAGAGACGCAAAGACGCGAAGGAAACCAAGCCAAACCAGACTCTGCGCCTTTGTGTCTCTGCGGCTCGTGAGTGAAAAATGCACTAATCGAAACGAACTCCCAGAGTGAACTGGTACGTCCAGCCCCCGAGATCGATGTCATTGCCGGCGAAATCGCTTCCCACTTCGCCCTTCGCCTGCGAGTAGCGAACCTCGCCTCCCGCCGTCCAGTTCCCGATCGGAAACCGGATGCCACCGAGGGCGACCGGGCCGACCGCATTGCCATCGGCCACGTACTGCTCGCGGAAGATCGGCCGGCCAGGCACGCTGAAGTCAACGAACTCGCCCACCTCGCTGTAGCGCCAGTTGAAGAGGCCAATGCCAGCGCCGATGTATGGCTGAACGGGGGCGCCGCGTCCGCCGAACAGCACGCGCGCAGTGGCGGTGATTGGCACAATGCGCAGCCTCAGGTCCTGTGCGATCTCGCTGCCGTCGACATCGACGAACTCGGCGTAGACGCTCGGCACCGTCCGCCTGTAAAACCCGAGCCCCGCACCCACTTCGAAGTAGTCGCCGATGGGCGCGAGCCATTCGCCTCCGACCGACGCGCCGGCGAACTCCTCGACCTCGAACGCCAGGAAGTTTCGATTCGCGTTGATCACGTCATCGTCGACCCGCGCGTCCTCGCCGCGCGGGGTGAAGGACCCGACGGACAGGTTCAGACTCTGCTGCGCATGCGCGACACCCGGTACCGCAACCGCACACGCCATCCCCACCAAGATAAAAATTGCGCTCCGCTTGAGCATGGAAGCCTCCGCCTTGGCACCGGAGCATAGGCGGTGCCAAGGCGAAGGAAATCCCAAAGCCCAGAACCCAAATCCCCAACAAATCCCAAAGTTCCAATGGACCAATGACTTGGGATTTGGTCGTTGGGATTTCGTTGGGATTTGGGTTCTGGGCTTTGGGATTTCTAACCTGTCGCACCCCGAGGTCACTGACCTCTTCGGAAGTCAGCGATCACCTGCAGCATCTGCGTGTGCAGGTGCCCGTTGCTGGCCACGAGATGGCCCGCGGCCGCATCGAATGGGCCGCCGTCGGTTCCGGTAATCCGCCCGCCCGCCTCGGCGACAATGAGCGCGCCGGCGGCGACGTCCCATGGCTTGAGCTGCTGTTCCCAGAAGGCGTCGAACCGGCCGGCCGCGACGTAGCAGAGATCCAGCGCCGCCGAACCAAGCCGCCGGACCGCGCGGGCACGCGACAGAAAGGTGCCAAACAGACCGACGAGATCGCCTACCTGCATGTGCACATCGTAGGGAAAGCCGGTGACCAGTAGCGCATCCTGCAGATCGGCCGTTGACGAGGCGTGCAGGGCGACGCCGTTCAGGAAGGCGCCGACGCCCCGCTCGGCCGTGAACAGCTCCCGCCGCGTCGGGTCGTACACCGCCCCCACCGCAGGCTGGCCATCGATCTCGAGTCCGAGCGACGAACAGAAGATCGGCAGCCCGTGCGCATAGTTTGTCGTGCCGTCCAACGGGTCGAAGATCCACCGATAGCGCGAGGCCGGTCGATCCGCCGCCAGGGCCCCGAACTCCTCTGCGAGCACGTCGTGATCGGGATAGTGCGACGCGATCACCTCACGGAACATGCGCTCGCACGCGATGTCAATCTCGGTGACGAGATCGATCGTGCCCTTCTTGTCGATGCGGAAGCCAGACGCCCGGCCCGCGAGCTGAATGGCACCGGCACGGAGGACGACTTCGACAGCGGTCGCGAGAAATGCCGGATTCGGAGTGGACACGTCAGAAACTGGCGGAACGGGTCGACTGAATGCTGAAGGTCAACGCTGACCGGTGAACTCAGCATTCACCGTCAGCACTCAGCATTCTTGTGATGGTGGTGTACGGGCGACTGAGTACGTTTGACCATGCGCATCTCCATACCGCCCTCGGGCGCCGGACGCATCACCACTTCGTCCATGAAATTGCGGATCAGGAAGATGCCGCGGCCGGTGGGTTTCAGGAGGTTCTCGGGGGCGAGGGGACTCGGAAGCGTTTGGGGGTCGAAGCCGCAGCCCTCGTCTCGCACGCTGATGGCGAGGCCGCCAGCCGCGTCGAGGGGAGTGAATTCAACATAGACACGCTTGTGCTCGTCGTTGCAGTTGCCGTGCTTGATCGCGTTGATCACTGACTCGCGCACCGCGACGCCAACCCAGTGGATGGCCTCGTCGTCCAGACCCGCCATCCGCCCCAGGTGATCGCTCACCACTTGGACGAAGTCGAGCACGTCGAACGCGCTGTGAAAGTCCAGCCGTACCGTATTCCCCTTGGGCATCGAGGCTAACCGATTATAGGGAGTGCAGAGCGCAGGGTGCAATGTGCAAGGGGGATATGGACGGTGCCTGGTGTGCCTCGTGCCTGGTGGGTGCTTGGTGCAGAATGCCTGGTGCGCGCCAGGTGCACGGGGCACCAAGCACCTGCACCAAGCACCTGCACCAAGCACCTGCACCAAGCACCTGCACCAAGCACCTGCACCAAGCACCAGGCACGAAGCACCAGGCACCTGCTATAGTCGTCCAGATGTCTCGCGCCGTCACGGTCCATCCGACCGAATGCGTGCGCGGTCGCGTCCGGCTTCCCGGCGACAAGTCGATCTCTCATCGCTACGCGCTCCTGGCGGCTCTCGCGTCCGGCACATCCATCATTCACGGCTATTCCACCGGCGGCGACTGCGCGTCCACGCTGCGCTGCCTGCGGGCGCTCGGAGTCGTGATCGACGACAGCCATCGCGATCCGCGGATCGGCCTGCGTGTCACCGTTCAGGGACGCGGGCTCGGCGGCCTCCTTGCCCCTGCGACCACGCTTGACGCCGGCAACTCCGGCTCCACGATGCGAATGCTGTCGGGCATCCTGGCGGCGCATCCGTTCCGCAGCGTCATCGATGGCGACGATTCGCTTCGTCGTCGACCCATGCGTCGAATGATCGTTCCCCTCGAACAGATGGGCGCACGCATTGAATCGCTTGATGGACGTCCACCCCTTACCGTGACCGGCCCTCCCGTGCTGTCGCCCATCGACTTTCAGCCGGACGTCCCAAGCGCTCAGGTGAAAAGCGCGGTGCTCCTCGCCGGTCTCCACGCCAACGGAACCACGACGGTGGTCGAAGCGATTGGAACCCGCGACCATACCGAGCGAGCGCTCGAGGCGTTCGGCGCGGCCGTCACGTGCGCCGGCAACCGTGTGTCCGTTCAGGGGCGGCAGCCCCTGGGCGCCCGGGAGCTGCAGGTCCCTGGTGACATCTCCTCCGCGGCGTTCTGGCTGGTTGCCGCCGCGGCGCTCCCCGGCTCCGACGTGACCATCGAGGACGTAGGCCTCAACCCCACCCGGACCTCGCTGCTCGACGTGCTCCGCCGCATGGGGGCTCACATCGATATGACGGGCGCGCGCCAGGACGCCAGCGAGCCGATCGGCACGATCCGCATCCGGCACGGTCGCCTCATCGCCGCGGCAATCACCCCACAGGAGGTACCGGGCCTCATCGACGAGCTTCCTGCCCTCGCGGCTCTCGGCGCGCTCGGCGCCGGGCTCAGCGTCAGCGGCGCGCAGGAGCTCCGCGTCAAGGAGAGCGATCGGATCTCCTCAGTGGCAGAAGGACTCCGTCGCCTCGGCGCCGACGTCGATGAACAACCGGACGGTTTCCGCGTCCATGGTGGCCGGCCCCTGACCGGCGGCCGGGCAGACGCGCGAAACGACCATCGACTCGCGATGGCCTTCGCCGTGGCGGCGCTCGGCGCCACCGGTCCTTCAACGATCACGGATGCGGGCGCCGCGGACGTCTCCTATCCTGAATTCTTTTCGGTGCTCGATTCGCTGCGCGCGTGACGATCGACAAGCTATACCTCGTCGGGTTCATGGGTGCCGGCAAATCAACGGTGGCACGGGCGCTTGCGCGGCGTCTCGGCTGGCGCGCCGAGGACGTCGATGAACGCATCGAGGCACGCGAGCGCCGCAGTGTGTCCGCGATCTTTGCGCAGGATGGAGAGCCGTACTTCCGGCGCGTAGAACGGCAGGTCCTCACCGATCTCCTCGCGAACCGCGAGGTTGTCGTCGCAACCGGAGGGGGAACCTTCGCCGATCCTGAGAACCAGGCGGTCATGCTGTCTGACGGCAGGGTCGCCTGGATAGACGTGCCCTTCAGCCACATCGTCGAGCGGGTTCCGGCGGACGGGCGCCGGCCGTTGGCCGCCGATCGGGCACAACTGGAACAGCTCTACGTGCGCCGACAACCGAGCTACGCTCTGGCTCACATCCGCATCGATGGGTGTCGGCCTGTCGCAGAAATCGTTGAACGCCTCCTCGATTGGATCGGCTATTGAGCTCCCGCGATGATACGGTGGCGCAGCGCTTCAGCGCTGCGATGAGAGCAGCCCTGAAGGGCTCCACCAGGACCAGACGGTAATGCGCTATCTGGTCCTCAGCGACATCCACGCGAACCTTGAGGCGTTCGACGCCGTCCTTGTTGACAGCCGCGGCGCCGGCTGCGAACGAACTCTCGTGCTGGGAGACCTGGTCGGCTACGGTGCCGATCCGAACGCGGTCGTCGAGCGGATTCGTGCCATGCCCGATGCCATGACTATTCGCGGGAATCACGACAAGGTCGCAGCAGGGCTCGAACCCAGCGACAGCTTCAACCATCAGGCACGCGCCGCGATTGCCTGGACGGCCGTGGCACTGACCACGCAGCACCGCGAATACCTTCGGGCGTTGCCGCACGGCCCCATGGCCATCGATTCCTTGGTTGAAATCTGCCACGGCACGCCGTTCGATGAGGACGTCTATATCTTCGACGAGCTCGACGCGCTGCGGTCGCTCCGTTCCGCCAGTCGCCGGCTTTGCCTTTACGGCCACACCCACGTGCCGGCGGCATTCGATCTAGCAGCCGATCGTCTTCGCCCGCTGGGGCCGGTGCGCGGAACGGCAAATGTCGTGACCTTCTCCGGAGAGGCCCGCCATGTGTTGGTGAACTGTGGATCGGTAGGACAGCCGCGCGACGGGGATCCCAGAGCGGCCTACGGCATTGCCGATACAGACGCGGGCACCGTCACGATCAAACGTGTTGTCTACGATGTCGCCGCTGCCCAGACCAAGATCCTCGCGGCCGGGCTGCCAGAAGTGCTCGCGCAGCGGCTCGCCATGGGCCGGTGAGAGAGGCTGAATCGCGAACGCTGCATGCTGAATGGATCGTAGGGCGGGTCTTGCCTTGTAGACCCGCCGTCTGCCGGGTCCAAAGAACAGGACCCGGCCTACGTACTCGCCACCACATTGGTCATTGGGAGTTGGTCGTTCATTGGGATTTGGGATTTGGGGTTTGGGATTTGGATTGCCGCCTGGCATGTGCCGCGAAGGCGTCGGCCGCTGCGCGGGAGCCGAGAATCCAGCCGATGACAATTCCCAGGAGCAGTATGCCCGGGATGTAGAGGAAATGTGCGGCCGTTGGCATCAGCCGCGCTTGCCCGCCTTGAGACCGGTTTCGAGCCGCTCCACTTCCCTTTGCACTGTCGTCATCCGTCGCGCAACCGACGCCAGATACACGAAGAACGCCAGCCAGACGAAGGAATACGCGCCAATGACGAGCGGAGCGGCGGGCAGCTGTTCGGTCGGGGGCAGGTCTTCGAGCGGGACGAATTCCCCCATGGGTTCGTTTGTCGGAGGCTGTTGCGCCCAGACAGGCGCAGCCGAACCGACGACGAGCAGGAGCATCAAGAGGATCACGATATGGCGGGAGAGAGTCATCAGTCTATTCATCCACTGAGAGGTACAGCGTGTCGAGCCGTGTCCGCTGCTCCTCGAGACGCACGCGCATCCGCAGCAACAGCACAAAGAGCATGAGGAACGCGGTGAAGCAGAACCAGAACGGCACTCCCATCGAGACAGGCAGCGTGGGAACAACCGTCGTCTTCGGGTGAATGGTCCGCCAGTAGTTTACCGAGATATAGATGAACGGCACATTGGCCATGCCGAAAAGCGCGAGCCCTGCGGCGAGCTTGTCGGAGCCGGGGCCCCCGTACTTCCGGACGAGGAGGTAGGCGACCGAGACCATCCATCCCATGAGGCTGGCCGTGAGCCTGACGTCCCACTGCCACCACACGCCCCACGCTTTCCGCGCCCAGAGTGGTCCGGTGACCAGCGCCATGGCACCGAAGAGCACCACAAGCTCGGCGGCCGCCCATGCGAGGCGGTCCTGGCGCGGCGAACCGCCAAAGAGGTAACGCACGCTCGCCACACCGCACACCACCGCCGCAATCAGGAAAATCCAGGCAGAGGGCATGTGGTAGTACATGATTTTTGCCACCAGCCCCATGGTCGACTCGTGAGGCGCGTTGGCGATCAGGATGGGCGACGCCGCGAACATCAACCCACACAGGGCAGCGGCTGGAAGGAACCATTTGGGCATAAATACCTGCTTTGGTTACACGCTACAGACTACTGGCTACCGGCTGCGGGCTGCGGGTGGCCTCAGGCCCAAGCCCCGGTAGCCGGTAGTCCGTAGCCGGTAGCCGGATTGAGGGCCGCTTCAGCGGCCCTCAATCCGTCATCAGCGGTTCGAACGACCAGAGGGCCAATGTGACGAACACCGTGTCGTACGCCAGCATCAGCGAGAGCCAAAATCTCGCCATCGCCGGATCGAACTCGGGGTCCAGCAGCGTCGCGGTGGCTCGCACCCCCGCGATGATTACCGGGATCGTAATGGGATACAGCAGGATCGGCAACAGCACGTCGCGGCTTCGCGCCCGCACGAGCATCGCCGCGAACAGGGTTCCGACCGCACAGTAACCGAGCGTGCCGGCGCCCAGCACCGCTGCCATCCAGCCAGGACGGGCAAGTAGCGGTGCCTGGAACAGATATGCGATGAGCGGCAGCAGCACCGCTTCCGCCGCAATGAGCAGCGCGACAATCCCCAGTAGCTTTCCCACGTAGATCGCCGGACGGTCGGCCGGCGCCAGCAGCAGTGCGCGCAGGGTTTCGGACTGACGTTCGCGCTCGAAGGTCCGCCCAAGCGCCAGGGTGCCCGCGAACGCCACCGCGATCCAGAGGATACCCGGCGCCGCGCCTTCCAGCGCGCGGCCTTCCTGTACGAATGCCACCGCGAAGAACAGCACGCAGGAGACCGCGAAGAATAGCGTCGTGGACACGATCTCGAGACTGCGCACCTCGACCGTCAGGTCTTTTCGGAACACGAGCCACACGACCCGGAGGAATGCGCTCACGAGTGTTCTCGCGCCATCACGGCCTGGTACAGGGACCGCAGCGCCTGCGGGCGCTCCCTCGTGTCCACCATCCGCCCCTCGCGCAGGAAGACCACGTGATCGAACAACCCCTCCGCGAGATCGAGGTCGTGCGTGGCGAGGACCACGATTCGACCCTCTTCACGAAGCTCGCGAAGCCGTCTGCTCAGCGCCACTACCGAGCGATCATCAAGCCCCGTGAACGGCTCGTCCAGCAGCAGCAGGTGCGGCTCGTGAATGAGCGCCCGCTCGAGCGCCACGCGCTGCCGCATGCCGCGCGAGAAGCGGCCAACCGGATCGTTGCCGCGATCCGACAGTGCTGCGCGCGCAAGCGCCCGATCCGCGGCGGCGCCCGCATCCGCTGCTCCGTACAGCCCGGCAAAGAAGGCGAGGTTCTCGCGCGCGGTGAGCTCCGGATAGAGATAGAGGTCGTGTCCCAGCATCCCCAGCGCAGCACGGAGGTCGGCGGGGCCGAACGGACCCGCCCTACGATTCCCGTCGGGAAGGCCCGCCCCGCGGTCCATGCCGTGTTCGTTGATAGTTCCGATGCGCCCGTAGCGGATCGTTCCGCTTGTCGGACGCAGCAGCGTGGCAAGAATAGCGAGGAGTGTGGACTTCCCGGCGCCGTTCGGCCCGAGAAGGCCGAGGATAGAGCCCGACGAACAGCGAAACGACACCCGGGACAGCGCTCGTCTGCGGCCGAAATTACGCGAGAGATCGTCGACCGATAGCTCCTCGAAGTCGGCAACCGTCGCTGAGCCTGTCACAGGGGCCCGCCCTGACCCCTCGACGTTGCTCGGGGTCCCTGAGCGAAGTCGAAGGGAGCGAGCCCCTTAAGGGCGAGTCGAAGGGACTTGCCCTGAGCTTGTCGAAGGGTCACGCAGCGGCCTCATCGCCCCCCTGCCGACGGGTGGGACTCCCGTCAAGCTCTCCATAGACGCGTTCCAGATCGGCTATCAGGCGCTGGCGGCGTGACGCGTACTTCGACCCGTCAACGCGCCCCGCGTGCCGCTGCTCCTCGAGCTTGACGAGCTCGCCGTACAGCGTTTCGCGTCGACCCACGAGGCGCCGCCCCGCCTCGGCATCTGAGGACCCTCCCGCCGCAGCCCACACGCCGACAGTCAGTACCAGCAGTCCGAGGCCAAGCGCAACCTGGCGCGGGCGTGCGCTCGCCACGGGCACATTGGAGAGCTCCACGGTCAGCTCTCCGCCTGGCGGAAGCCCCTGGGCGCTGCCGGCCAGAATGAACAACGTGCCGTTTGCCGCGCGAACCTCCTCCTGCTCCGTAAACTGTGGCGACTTCACCGACAGGTTTCCGACCTTCTCGGTGACCACCAGAAGTTGCTCGAGCGCAATCGGCCACTTCTGCCTCAACGTCACATCGCTGCTCGTGTGCGGAAGGGCGAACCCAATCTGCACCGACGTTGTCCCGGCAGCAAACGGGCCCGTCACGATGACCCGGTCGCCCTGCACGGTCGCCGAAGGAGAGGACCCTGCCACCAGGGAGGCGCCTCCAGCCCCCTGCGGGAGGTCGAGGAGAATCGGGCCACCGATGTCAACGCGTGAGCGCGCGGTGTTGACGATCTCCAGAATGTAGAACACCCGAAGCTGGTCGTTCTGGAACTCCACCATCACACGTGAATCGCCGCCGAACGTGACGACGCCCTTCACGGGAGGTGCCGCAGCGGCTTCCGCCGCTTCCCGCGCCTTTCGTTCGGCGAGCTGCTTGAGTCCGGAAATCAGGATGATGCGGATGCCGCCGCTGCCCGGCACCTCGAACGGGTCCGAGGTCAGCTGCTCACCGTCGACCGTGGTCGTCGCCGTTCCGGTAGCGCCCGCCTGGAAACCGGTCATCTGCGATCGCCCCTGGTCGTCGGTGGCCGCGCTCTTCGAGGTTCCAGCTGCGGTGACCGTGACCTGCTGACCGACGATATTGTTGCCGAGTCCTTCGCGGACGACGCGGACGGAGACCGTGCCGTCGGGAAGCTCCGGCGCCGGCAGCGCCTTCCCCGCAATCATGCTCGGATCTGGCATGTTGATTTGCGCGGCAGCCGGGTTGAGCGCAAATCCCAAATCCCAAATCCCAAATCCCAAATAAAACCCAAACGCCAAAACCCAACGAATCCCGGTTGGGATGTGAGGGTTGGGCGTTCGCTGGGATTTGGAATTTGGGATTTGGGATTTGAGTCGATTCATCAACCTGCCATCTCCAACTGGGTTCCGCAGCCTTTGCAGAACTTTGCGTCGGCGTCGTTGGTGGCGCCGCAGGCGGCGCATCCGCGAGCGCGCGCGGCCGGCGCAACACCTAGGCGCTTGACGATCTCACGCTCGATCTCCTGGCGGTAGCTGGTCCCCTGATCCAGCTGTCGGAGCAGCCTCGCGGCACGCAGCCGGAGGCGGACGCCCATCTCCTCGAAATCTTTGTCGGACACCTTGTGCATGGCGTGGTCGAACTCGAGATCCTTGATCGACCGCAGCACGAGACTCTTCTCCCGCTCGAGGGCAGCCTTCGTACGGCCGCCGAGCATTTCAGGCCCTGTCTCCTCGCGGCCGACGAGCGGCGCAAACGTGCGGAATGCAGCGAGGCCGGCAAATGCCGCTGCGCCGACCGTGACGCTCAAGACGATCACGCCCGCCGGACCGCTACTGCGCGACACGAACACCACCGCGGTCGCGCCCACGAGCGCGGCAAGTGTGAAGAGCTGCCAGGGTTGGAAAGTGGCGGATCCGGATGGATCCGCCTTACGTTCAATCGAGGTTTCTGAGCTCATCGTCCAGGCGCTCGTTCAGGTCCGCATCGACCGGCGCCTCGCCAGCCGTGGCCTGCGCGGCGCGGGGCTGCCGCGTCCAGCGGCGCGCCGTCCAGCCAACGGTGAGCAGTCCTGCGACACCGACGACGTACGGGAGGATCCAGGCAAGCCGGTTGAAGCCCTCGTCGCGCGGCATCGACAGCACGTGCTGGCCGCCGAACTTGGCGACGTACATGTCGAAGATCTCTTGCTTCGTCTTGCCCTGCTTCACCAGCGCGGCGATGTTCTCACGCTCTTTCGCGGCCACCGAGCACTCGCACTCACCGATCGATTTTCTGACGCACCCGGTATCGGGACACACGCACATCAACCCTTCGCCCACTTCGCGGGCCAGTGGCGACGTGCGTTGCGTGGAAGGCACGCCCTCACCGACCGGTACCTGGGCGCGGACCAGTATCGGCGTCAGCAACAGACCGATGAGCAGTAGCGACGTTGTCGCCACTCCGGCAGGAATCGACACGCCGGCGAACGCAAACACCTGCTCCGGGAGCAGGGCGATCCCGATGCCCAGCCCCATGATGCCGAACCCCACCCAAACCCAATTCACGAGCGGATTCACCACGATCTCCATGCTCGCTGACTGATCCGCTGCATCCGCCGCCGCCATCACCAGATACAGGTCTTCCGCGATCGCCCGGCGGATCGCCACCTCTGTGGTCGGCTGATCGGGATGTGAGTGGAAGTACCAGCGGCCGGGATACATCTTGCCGACTTCCGCGCCGTCCTTGAATACCGACATGTGGGCCGTCAACGCCTGCTTCCTGTCGTCGTCCGTCACGCTGACCTTGTCGAGACGCACCGTAAAATTCCCGACGGTCGTGTGCTGTCCTGGCTTGAGCAGCACGGTCTCCTGCAGCTTGAACCCTTCGCCCGCAAAGCCAAGGAACAGCAGCACGATGCCGACGTGCACGATGTAGCCACCATAGCGGCGCTTGTTCCGCGCCACGAGACCGATCGTAGCGGTGAACAGATCGGTGCCGGTGTTGCTCTGTCGCACACGCGCGCCGCGCCAGAACTCCTGCCCGACGGTGCCCACGACAAAGCCGCACAGCGCGAAGCAGATGCCTGATACCCATACGCGGAAGCCAAGCGCCGTGAAGCCGCCCGCAACCACGAGGGCGGTCACGGTGGGCCAGAGGAACTGGTCGCGGAGGTTGATCAGCGTGGATTTCCGCCACGCCAACAGCGGACCGTAGCCGGTGAGAAAGAGCAGCGCAATCCCGATCGGGATCATCCACTTGTTGAAGAATGGAGGACCGACCGTCAGACGCTCGCCCGTCACTGCCTCGGCAATGGTCGGAAACATCGTCGCAAACAGGATGAAGAGCGCGGAGAACAACAGGATCCAGTTGTTCATCATGAACGCCGCTTCGCGCGACAGCCAGGAGTCGAGCTCATTGCGCGACCGCAGCAGCGGCAGCCGGTACACGATGAACCCGAAGCTCACGACGAGAATGGTCACCATGAACATCGTGAAGAGCCGCGTGAGCTCCGGATCCTCACCAAAGGCGTGGACCGACTGCACGATGCCCGATCGGGTCATGAACGTGCCGAAGATCGTCAGAAAGAATGTGAGCACGACCAGGCTCACGTTCCAAACGCGCAGCATGCCGCGCCGCTCCTGCACCATGACGGAATGGAGAAACGCCGTGGCCGTGAACCAGGGCAGCGAACCGGCGTTCTCCACCGGGTCCCAGCCCCAGTAGCCGCCCCAGCCGAGCTCTTCGTACGCCCAGATCATCCCGAGGCCGAGGCCTAAGGTCAGGAACAGCCAGGACACCATCGTCCAGCGACGCACCGCCCGAAGCCACGAGTCGTCGAGGTAACCGGTGATCAGCGCCGCCATCCCGAAGGCATAAGGAATCGTGAGGCCCACGAAGCCCGAATACATAGTGGGCGGATGGATCACCATGTAGAAGTTCTGCAGCAGCGGATTCAGTCCGGTACCATCGGCGGGGCTCTCGGTCAGGTATGTTGAGAACGGATTGTTGTGAACGATCGCAAGGTACAGAAAGAACATCTGCACCGCCGAAATCACCGTGACGACGTACGGGATGAGCTCGCGGTGGCGTTCCTTGTTCAAGTGAACCGCCAGGCTGCCGTAGAGCGACAGCAGGAAGATCCAGAACATGATCGAACCGTCCAGCCCACCCCAGTAGGACGTGATCTTGTAGAAGAGCGGGAGCGCGGAGTCGGAGTACCGCTGGACGTACTTGATCGAGTAGTCGCCGATCACGAAAGCGTGCACGATCACGCCGGAGGCAACCGTCATCACCGCGGCCACCAGATAGAAGGCCCCGATGCCGCTCTCGATCAGGCGGCGCGACCGCCGGCGCGCGCCCGCGACGGACGCGGCGGCCGCGTAGGCGGCAATGACGAAGGCTGCGAGAAGGAGGAAAGAGCCGAGAGACGCCATGAGGGGTGGACTCCTTGCGCGGTGTGGAGGCCGGAACTCGCGGGGACCGGATCAACCGGCCCACCCAACCCCCGATGTCGAGGCTACTCGGTACCCGGCGATTGCGGGGCACCCGCAGCGCCTGGCTCGTACTTCGACGGACACTTCGCCATGATGCCATCTTCGACGACGTGGAAGCCTTCGGGTCCAAGCGTTCCCTTCAGTACTACTTCAGCGCCGTTCTTGAAGGTGTCGGGAACGAGACCCGAGTAGGTGGCGTTCACTTTGTGCCCGCCGCTCTCGACCACGAATCGATAGTCGAGGGTGTTCCGGCTGCGCAGCACGTCGCTGGCAAACCCATGGAGCTGCAGCTTCTTCCCGTGCCACGGCTGCGGGTTGGCCATCACCTCTTCGACATGTTTGTAGTACTCCATCCCTTCGCTCATGGTGGAGTACAGGAGCCCGCCAAATGCCAGTGTCAGGACGAGCCCAGTGATGCCGAGACGAACGCCTTTTTTGCTCATAGGTAAGGACTTCCAGCGCTGAACGTTGTGTCTTCAGGATAGCCCGACCGCCCTGCGCGGTCAATCACGGCAGCAAGCCGTTTCGGACCGATTCCCGGTAAAGCCGAGCTCCCTCAACATGGCATAGACAACCTCGACCGGCAGCCCCACGACGTTCGAGTAGGACCCGTCAATGCGGGCCACGAACCGGGAGGCCAGGCCCTGAATGGCATAGGCGCCAGCCTTGTCCGCCGGCTCGCCCGACGCGACATACCAGTCAATCTCTTCGGGAGTCAGGGGGGCGAAAGTGACGGACGTCACCTCCACCGTGCTGAGCGCCTCGACCTCCCCGCTTCCAGCCCCCTGCTTCTTGCCACCCGCTTCCTGCCCTCTTTTGAGTGTGACCCCCGTCATGACTTCGTGCCGTCGACCGGACAGCAGGGCCAGCATCCGCCGCGCGTCCTGGTCGTCCTTGGGCTTGCCGAGCATGTGGTGGTCGAGCACGACCACAGTGTCGGCGGCCAGCACAGGTCGACCGCTAGCCAGCGCGGCAACCGCTGACGCCTTGTCCCTCGAGAGGCGCCGCACGTACTCCCGCGGTGGTTCGCCGTCCCTTGGTGATTCGTCGACATGCGCCGGCCGCACTTCGAAATCGAATCCGGCGGCGCGTAACAGGTCCGCGCGGCGCGGGGAGGCGGACGCAAGCACGAAACGCGGCATCGATCGATAATCTAGTGGACCGTTCGGACTGAATGAGTACCACTCACAACAGGCCTCCGAGCGCGAGCTGCCGGGCGCGACAACCCGGGGCCCCCGCCGCGCGGATTGTGCGCGGTGGGGTGGAACGGCGCGCCCGGGTAGGATGTCAGGAAGGACATACCACTAGTTACCCGATGATTCCACTGCAAGCGTTCATGCCGGCGGCGCTCGCGGCCGCCATCGCCAAGGCACCTTACTCTGCCGACAAGCTGTCGTTTGCCTGGCGCCTCGCCGTGGGCCCGTCAGTCGCACGCGCCACCAGCGTTCGACTCGTGGGAAGCGAGCTGCACGTGCGCGCCGAGAACCCTGCGTGGCAGCGCGAGGTGGAGCGCTCCGCAGGGCTGATTCGCGACCGCGTCGCGCACCTCCTTGGCCCCGACGTTCCCATCAGGGGTCTCTCGGTAACTGTCGACGCCGCGTCCGCAGGGACCCGGCCTACGTATCCACCGCAATCGCGTTCGTAGGACGGTCCTTCCGCCTCCGAGGCTACGGCGGACCGCCGAAACGCAAAACGGGAAGGCTGGTTCGGACCCGCCAACCGCTACAATTTCAACATGCGGGAAGCAGTAATCATCTCCGCGGTGCGCACTCCCACGGGCAAGTTCCTCGGCGGGCTGAAAGAGTTTAGCGCCACACAGCTTGGCGCAATTGCGATCCGCGAGGCAGTCCGGCGCGCCGCGATCGATCCCGACATCGTCGACGAATGCCTCATGGGCAATGTCGTCTCAGCAGGGCTCGGTCAGGCGCCCGCCCGGCAGGCTGCCCTCAACGGGGGCCTGTCAAACCACGTGGCGGCGCTGACGATCAACAAGGTGTGCGGGTCGGGCCTGAAAGCCGTGATGCTGGCGGCGCAAGGGATTGCCGTAGGCGACTTCGACGTGGCGGTCGCCGGCGGCATGGAGTCAATGAGCAATTGTCCGTACCTGCTCAACCGGGTCCGCGAGGGGCTTCGCATGGGCAATTCGTCCCTGGTCGACTCGATGATCCACGACGGCCTCTGGTGCTCGTTCGAGCAGGCGCACATGGGGCACGCGGGTGAGGTGGTGGCCGCCGAGTTCAACGTCGGGCGCGAACAGCAGGATAGATACGCCTACGAGAGTCATCGCAAGGCCGACGACGCCACGCGCGCGGGGCACTTCAAGGCGGAGATCGTGCCCGTTCCGATTCCTCAGAAGAGGGGCGACCCTTTGATCCTCGACCGGGACGAGTCGATACGGGGCGACACTACCGTGGCAGCGCTGGGCGCTCTGAAAGCCGCGTTTCGATCCGAAGGCACTGTCACCGCGGGCAATGCGCCACCGGTGAACGACGGTGCCTCAGCGCAGGTCGTGATGTCGGCGGATCGCGCGCGGATGCTCAATCTCAAACCCATGGCACGGATTGTTGGTCAGGCGACAAGCGGCCTCGCCCCTAAGTACGTGCTGATGACGCCTGTCGAAGCGGTCCGGAAGGTGACGCAAAAGATCGGGTGGCGTCTCGAGGACGTGGACCTGTTCGAATTGAACGAGGCGTTCGCCGTGCAGGCCGTGGCCGTACTGCAGCAGCTGGGCATCGATCCGGCGAAGGTCAACGTCAACGGCGGTGCGGTCGCCCTCGGCCACGCGATCGGGTCCAGCGGGTCGCGCATCCTGACGACCTTGCTCTACGCACTCGAGCAGCGAAACCTCAAACGCGGCATCGCCACCCTGTGCCTCGGCGGCGGCAACGGTCTCGCGCTGGCAATCGAAAGGATCTAGGGGCTATGCCTTCTCTCCAGATGCGCCTGCCTTCGTTCGCTCTCGCGACGATTCTGGCCGTGGGTCTCATCGCAGACGGGTCGCTTCGCGCGCAGGTTCGGCCCATCTACAGCCTTGGCGCCGCCGGGCTGACTCAGGCGTTGCTCCGCCTGCAAACAACTGCCAGCGCGCTTCATACGGCGGCCCACCCGGACGACGAAGACTCGGCGTTCGTGGCACGGACCGCACGCGGCGATCATGCCCGCGTCGCGTATCTCTCGCTGAACCGCGGCGAGGGCGGACAGAACATCATCGGGCCCGAGCTGTTCGAGGCGCTTGGCGTCATCCGCACCGAGGAGCTGCTCCAAGCGCGCCGGCTGGATGGCGGCGAGCAGTTCTTCACGCGCACCATCGACTATGGGTTCTCAAAGACCCAGGCGGAGGCAGCCGCCAAGTGGGACGAGCGCGAGGTGCTTCGCGACATGGTCCGCGTGATCCGGATGTTCCGGCCACTGGTCATCTATAGCCGGATGACGGGAACGCCGGCCGATGGTCACGGACACCATCAGCTCGCCGGCTATCTCACGCCCCTGGCGTTCAGAGCGGCCGGCGACCCGTCCCAGTTTCCGGAACAGCTCGCTGAAGGATTACGGCCGTGGGAGGCGAAAAAGCTCTATCGCGGCGTCGGTTTCCGGCCGGATCCCGCAAATCCGCCGACCCTCAACATTCAGACGGGCGCGATCGATCCTGTCATCGGCCGGTCGTACGGAGAAATCGCCAGCGAGGGAAGAAGCCAGCACAAGTCACAGCAGATGGGTAGCATCGAGCCCCGAGGGGAGCAGCAATCAGGGGTGCGTCTGCTCCAGAGTCTCGTCCGACCGCCGGCGAGCGAGGCCAGCATCTTCGACGGCATCGACACGTCCCTTCCTGGGATTGCACGACTGGCGGGACTGCCCGATGCCACGCTGCAAAATGAATTGGGGGCTCTCGCTGCTGCCGCGCGCCGCGCGCTTGATCAGTACAACGCGTTGCAGCCACATTCAATCATCGACACCCTCCTGCAGGGTTGGCGGGCGACACGTCAGGCACGTCAAGCCTTGACTACGGTGCCGGCGCCTGAGGCTGCCCGAGCCGAGGCGGACTTCCTGCTTGCGCTCAAGGAACGGGAGTTCGTGGATGCCCTCACCCGCGCCGCGAACGTCGTGGTGGATCCGCTGGCGGAGGCGGAGACAATGGTTCCCGGTGAATCGACGACCGTCACCGTGCGGACGTTTCTTCCGGCCGACACTGGCGTGAGGGTCGTGAGGGCCGAGGTCAAGGCTCCGGCCGGCTGGGGAATCGTACCTGCCGCGGCACCGAAGGATGGCGACAAGCCGTTCACAAACAACCCGTTCACAAGGCCAGAGATCGCGGCCCACAGCGCACGATACACAGTCACGGTCCCCGCGGCCGCCCGTCCCACTCAGCCCTACTTTCTGGAACAGCCGCGCGAGGACGCACGCTACCGGTGGCCCGAGACCGCGCCAAAGGCGCTGCCGTTTGCGCCGCCGCTCCTCACGGGGGAGGTGACACTCGACGTACGGGGCGAGCAGCTTACGGTGACGCATCCCGTGCAGTACCGCGTCGGCGACCCGATCCGCGGGGAGCTGCGGCGTGAGGTGGTCGTCGTTCCAAGGGTCGCGGTGGGGCTCGATTCGAAACTGCTCATTGTCCCGATCGGCACGGGCGTCAACGAGCAGCAGGTCGTGGTGAAGGCCACAAGCTACGCATCGACCACCGTGAGCGGCTCGCTGCGTCTCCAGCTGCCCAAGGGATGGACCTCCGCGCCGCCGGACGCTCCCTTTACGCTGAGCGCACGCGGCGATCAGACGTCCGCTCCTTTTGTTGTCCGCGCCCCCGCGACACGCCCGAGCGGTACCTTTGAGATCGTGGCCGAAGCTGTGGTCGATAGGGAGACGTTTGCTCGCGATATGCAGGTGATCGCGTATCCGCATATTCAGACCCATCGGATCTATTCACCGTCCAGCGTCACCGTACGAGTGTTCGACCTCGAGGTTGCGCCGGTGAGAGTCGGCTACGTGATGGGCAGCGGCGACCAGATTCCCGACGCGTTGCGCCGGATGGGCGTGACCGTGACGCTCATCGATGCCGCCATGCTTGCGACAGGCGACCTCTCGCGCTTTGACACGATCGTTGTCGGCATCCGCGCGTCGGAAGCGCGGCCGGACTTCGTGGCCAATCATGCGCGGCTCATGCGGTGGGTGGAGGCCGGCGGCACGATGATCGTGCAGTACCAGCAGAACGAATATCTCGCTCGCAATCTCACGCCGCTTCCGGCGCAAATGAGCTCACGGGTCACCGACGAGACCGCGCCGGTGAAGATCCTGGTCCCCGATCATCCCGTTTTTACGTTCCCCAATCACATCAGCGCGGCTGACTTCGAGGGCTGGGTGCAAGAACGCAACCTCTACGCCTTCACCACGTTCGACGCACGGTCCCTTCCGCTCCTCGAAAGCGCCGATCCCGGCGAGCCGGCGCAGCGTGGCGGACAGCTGTACGCCGAAGTCGGAAAGGGCCGCTACGTCTATACCGCGTACGCGTGGTTCCGACAGCTACCGGCTGGAGTACCCGGGGCCTATCGCCAGTTCGCGAACCTGATTAGCCTCTCGAAGGCGCCCTCCCGCTAGTAAGGCGGACCTGAAGGTCCGCCTCTACGTACCTCGGGGCGGGTCCGTAGACCCAACGTACGTAGGGGCGGACCTTCAGGTCCGCCCTTGTGGCGTGGACGTGGCCGATGGGCCGCAGCTGCAGATCCGAGACCTCGGGAGGCGCCGACGGCGAGATCGCGATCAAGCGGCTGGCCTGGCGCGGTGCGCGGTGCTGCCCAGAGTGGCTTCGTGCGCATGTCTCGGATGTTGCAGAAACCGCACCGACCCGGCCGCGGCGGCGGTGGAATACCTGCTTGGACGGGTTGGACGAGGCGAAAGTCTATTACGGCCGTAAGTGATTGACCTTACACGCTAATAAGGCGTGGCCCTGCACATATTTTCGCTTGACTTTCGCGTGGCACATTCCTAGGATCGACCCCGGCCGTGACCTCGCCTGTCACAGATCCACAAGATCATTGGCGAGCCGGCTCAAGCCGGCCCCCACGTACGGGCAGGGCCGGCGACGGGGCGGAGTACCCCGAGCACGTAGGGGCCGGCTTCAGCCGGCCCCCAAGGAGTTCGAATGGCCTTCGACGATCAGAAAGAACGCTCCAAAGCACTCGACATCGCCGTCACGCAGATTGAAAAGCAGTTCGGCAAAGGCGCAATTATGCGGCTCGGTCAGCGCAATTCCATCGGGCCGATCGATGTGATTTCCACCGGATCGATCAGCATCGATTACGCGCTTGGTGTCGGAGGCGTGCCACGGGGCCGCGTGATCGAGATTTTCGGCCCGGAGTCCTCCGGCAAGACAACGCTGTCGCTCCAGGTGATTGCCGAGGCCCAGCGCAACGGCGGCATGGCGGCATTCGTGGACGCCGAACACGCGCTCGATGCGCGGTACGCACAGAAGCTCGGCGTGGACTTGGAGAACCTTCTCGTCTCGCAGCCCGATAACGGTGAGCAGGCGCTCGAAATTGTCGAGGTGCTGATCCGGTCGAACGGCGTCGATGTCGTGGTCGTTGACTCCGTGGCGGCGCTGGTACCCAAGGCCGAGATCGAAGGCGAGATGGGCGAAGCGCAGATGGGCCTCCAGGCACGGCTGATGTCGCAGGCGTTGCGCAAGCTCACCGGCGCGGTGTCGAAATCGAGGACCAGTCTCATCTTTATCAATCAGCTTCGTGAAAAGATCGGCGTCATGTTCGGTAATCCGGAAACGACCACCGGCGGGCGCGCATTGAAGTTTTACGCGTCCGTTCGTATCGACATCCGCCGCATCGGTGCCATCAAGGATGGGGATCAGGTGATCGGGGGTCGGACGCGCGTGAAGGTGGTGAAGAACAAAGTGGCGCCGCCCTTTCGCGAAGCCGAGTTCGACGTGATGTATGGCGAGGGGATCTCGCGCGAGGGCGACTTGCTCGACATGGCCGTCGAGAAGCGCATCATCGAGAAGAGTGGCGCATGGTTCGCCTACAGTGGTGAACGTCTCGGCCAGGGACGCGAGAACGTCAAGCAATTCCTGAAAGACAATCCCACAATGATGCGTGCGATTGAGGAACGCGTCCGGAAGGAGCTTGGGTTGACACGCGAAGCCGCTGAGGTCGTCGCGACGGTCTAGCTCACCCTGGAGGTGGCAGGGAGGCTCAATGGCCGGTGATCGGACCAAACGGTTTGGGGACCGGCGCGAGGCCGGTCAGCATCTGGCTGAGCGCCTGAACAAGTACAAACGCCGCCGCGATGTCGTGGTGCTGGCGCTGCCCCGCGGTGGTGTTCCGGTCGCGTACGAGGTGGCGCGAGCGATCGGCGCACCGCTCGATATCTTTCTGGTACGAAAGCTTGGCACGCCCGGGCATCGCGAGCTGGCGATGGGAGCCATCGCGTCGGGTGGCGTCCGCGTGATCAATCCCGACATCCTCGACTGGTACCGCATTACAGATGTGGCCGTGGAAGCGGTCGTGCGCGAGGAGCTCGCCGAGCTCGAACGGCGCGAGCAGCTGTATCGCGAAGGGCGGCCGCCGCTCGACCTCAAAGGCCGCGCGGTGCTGCTGATTGATGACGGCCTCGCGACTGGATCCACGATGAAGGCAGCCGTTGAGGCAGTGCGCCGGCATGCACCGGCTCACGTCACGGTTGCCGTGCCCGTCGCGGCGGCTGATACCTGTCGCGAGCTGACGGCATTGGCCGACGAGGTGGTGTGCGCATGGACGCCCGAACCGTTTTCAGCGGTTGGGCTGTGGTACGACGACTTCTCGCAGACCACTGATGCCGAGGTCCGCGAGCTTCTCGCCCAGACCGAGATGACAGCGAGACCACATTGACCGCGACGCAGGTCGATAGCATTCGCGATGCGGCGCGCTGGTTCAAGCCCGCGGTCAAGCTGCCGCAAAGGCTGTCGGGAGCGGCACCTGCAGATCCATGGAAGGCAGGACGAGCTGAGCGTGCACTGTCGTGATCGTGAAAGAGGTTCGCCCGCTCTGAATCGCGCCCCAGTGTCCGCTGAACACGCCTTGGATGGTTTCTCCTCCATTGAGCGCCCACGGAAGTTGATCTGCTTCGGGTTATACTTTAAAAATCTCCCTTATCCGGCGTGCACGCAGTGGGGCCAGGTAGCTCAGTTGGTAGAGCACATGACTGAAAATCATGGTGTCGGCGGTTCAATTCCGTCCCTGGCCACCACCCTCCTAACAATTCAGCGCGTCTCCATTTACCGCTTTTCCTGGGGTAACGGCGGGAACAACCGGACGGGAGTCGCGACATGGCCATTGCAAATACACCACGAAGAAGCGCCCTACGCCACCCGGGCACCTCGTGCAGCTTGCCCGCGACGATAGACAGCGGCTACTGCCTGCACCGCGACAATCTGAAGTGAAAGGACTCAGGAGAGTACGTCGGATTTAGATCTGATTTAGATCGGGAGTACTTCTCAATGAACTCGTCTTCCGGCGTCGGCATCGCGCCGGAGCCCCAGGTCCATCGAGGACGCGGCCATGGGTGGACCTCCTGTCCGCCAGGAGCACCATGACCGCGTACTAGGTGAAAGTGAAATCCGCTTAGAATTCCACTTGAACGCCCAGCCTGACCAGTCGGCCGCCCAGAATCTCCGTCACGTCTCGCCAGCTCGAACCGTAGGTCGGGTTCGACGAAAGAACGGCAGCTGTGTTCAGCGCATTGTAGGCATCGACCATGCCCTGCAAACGCACCCGCCCTAATTGGAACTTCCTCATCAAGCGCACATCAATTTGGCTGATGCGCGCTTCGAATTGCTCGAATGGGGCGATTACCTCGAGGCCGGCCGTGCGGACACCACCGGCAAGATTTCGGCCCAGCGACGGGAGGATTTGAGCCGTCGGCGCATTGTATCTGGCGCCGATAGCGGCCCCTGGAAGGCTCTGGAAGTTCGCGCTAACCTGCAGGGCCCAGGGCAGCGGATAGGATCCCGTTACCTTAAACTGTTGTGTATAAGGTGGTCGGACCTCGCACTGATATAGCTGCTGCGGTGAATCCACGACGAAGCAGTTGTTGGTGTATGAACTGGCTTGTCCTGCTCTATAGAGCGAGTTCCCAACGTTCAAGCCCCCCGATAACTGCGCACCACGCGGCAGCCGTAAGTTGACGTTGAAATCCACGCCATTGTAGACCTCGGTCTGCTTGCCGTAGTGAGATGCGAAGGTCACCAGGTTGTTGACCCGGCCAAACTTCGACGGCGTGATGTCGTACAGACCGCAGATTTGATTACCGCCGCCGCCGGGCAATCGTGTGTCCGACGGTGCCGTAACGCAGTAATGATTGTAGTCCTCCGGCGTCACCTCGAGGTTGTCGGTGACCCGGAAGTTGCCGTACCAGGTCCGAAAATAGCCGGCGCTCACGGCCATGCCCGGCCGTAGCTCGTGTTCGACGCTCGCCGACACCTGCCAATCGAAGATTCGCTTGTGCCACCCGTTCAGGACCTCCGGATCATACCGCGTGGCTATGTTGCGTTGGCCGAAGTTGAGGTTAGCTATCTGGCGGCACTCGCCATTGTCGGCCGGATTCCGCAGGTCACAGTCAGGAACAAAATTCCGGTTAGTGTCAGTCCAGGCCCGGTTCACGTTATTGACCGAGGTATTCACTGGATCGTTGGCGGAGGCCAGCCCGGTCAGCTCGGACACCAAATATTTGCCCACGCTCGCTTTGAGCGCCGTTCTGGCGTTGCCAAAGACGTCGTAGGCTACTCCGAACCGTGGACTGAGATCCTTCCAGCAGGGGACACAGTTCACTTGGTCAAAACTGCGCGCACCGACAAGCAGGGTCGCGGGGTGGTTGCTCGCCGGGACGTAGGCGCGGAGGTACTCGAAGCGCAGGCCCCCATTGAGTGTAAGTCGGTCGATCGTCCACTGATCTTGGACGAAGAGCGCGAGTTGAGGTGATAGGAACTGTTTCGTAGTGGTCGGATTCACATATTGCGTGAGCGAGATCGGAGCCCCATTTGAGAACGTGTAAGTCACATCGCCAAACGCACGATTCAAGGTAGTCGTGTTGATGCCCCGCATCATGAAAAGGCCAGCCTTGAAGTGATGTGAACCAGTGACGTAAGACGTGGAGAAACGGAAGCTGCCCTGGGAGCTGTTATTCCCAGACCAATAGGGCGGAGCTTGATACGTGAGGCCTGTCGACTGCTCTACTATGGAGGTATCGGCCACCGATGCGCCCGGTGGCAAATCGCGTGTCCACTCGTACTGAAATCGGCTCACACCGGCATCGAACAGGAGCCTATTCGTGGCCGGGTAGGTCCATTTGGCTTGAGATAACGATAGGGGCGCGCGATTGAGACAGAAAACCGCTTCCGGCGCACTGCGCGCTGTGGAGGTCGACCCAGACGATATCTCATGATTCGGGCAATCGATATTCTTTCTGCGGTCAGTGTAACCACCAACCTTATGCTTCTGCGAAATCTGCCATGTGAGCCGGACATCCACGGACCGGTTGGTCTGTATGGGCTGAGCCGGCCGGCTCAGATCGGGTGTATAGAGGAATGTGCCCGGGGTCGCATTGTAATAGTGGTCGAAGGGTTCCTGGGTAATCCCCCAATGCCGAAACGCGGTGTAGAACCACAGCCGGTCGCGGCTTACAGGACCGCCCGCTGATGCGTTAATGTCGTGGACGCCAATAAGCTTATTTGCCTGGCGCAGTCCGCGGTCCCGCAGCTCGGCCGACAGATTGTCACTCGCTAACGTGCCCCCCCCGTAGTTGGCAAGGAAGTATCCACTAAATCTGTTGCCGCCCTCCTTCGGAATAACATTCAAATTGATGCCAGCACCTGCGTACTCAGCAGAGCCGCCGGAGGCGACTTCGACCAAGATTGCCTCGGCGCTCCCGGGATTCAAGTAAAACGACCCGCCGGCCCCGCCACCCCCCACAATATTGATATTCATCCCGTCCACGTGCAGATGCTGGTCGCCCGGTTTCGAACCGTGGATCGACCCCGTATACGAGGATTCGCCCCTGCTGCCGCCGACGTCCTGGTTGCTTGGATTACTGACGGTCGACGGCATGAGCGCTATAAGGCTATAAGCGGTCTTGGAGACGGGAACGGTCGTAAGAACCTCCTGTGTAAGCCTCAGCTGCTGCGTCAGATTCTGGACGTCCACAACGGGGCTCGCCCCCGACACAACGACCGTCTCCTCGATACCTCCCACGGTCAGCTCGACGTTCATCGACGCCGTGAAGTTCGCCGGCAGCTCGAGGCCCTCGCGCCTGATTGTCCCAAACCCTGGCAATGAAAACGTCACACTGTACGTGCCCGGCCGCAGATCGATGATCTTGTATTGCCCCTGCGCGTCGGTGACGACGGTGCGGACTTTCTCGATCAGGGCGGGACTGGCAGCTTCTACCGTAACCCCAGGCAACACAGCGCTCGAGGTATCCCTCACTGCCCCCGCAATGCCGCTGGCCCCAGCCCCCTGGGCGACCGCAATGCACGGCACGAGTATTCCCAACATGGTTGTCGCGAGAGTCACGCGCGTAATCCGTCGCATAAGTGCCTCCACGTCCGTAACCGTGCGTAAACTACTGTGTGGCCCCAAAGTTTTGAAGCAAGTCGGTGATGCTTTTGCGCGGAGTTCCTGCCAACGCCAAGGCCAACGGTGTCTGTCCCTTCTTGTTCCTTACGTTAAGGCCGGCGCCCTTCTCGATGAGAAACGTGACAACGGTGTCGTACCCCCGCGCCGCCGCGGCGTGAAGCGCCGTATCCCCGTCGGCGTTTGCGGCGTTCACATCGACCCCCAGCTCAGCCGCGACCTTAACAGCCTCGAGCCTCACGGCTTCGAGCTCGCCCAGATCAGACCCTGAATCGCGCCTATACAAAGGCCTATACGAAGGATGTCCCATTCCTATTGCGGCCATCAGAGCCGTCGTGTTGCCCTCCGTCACCAAGGTCAGCTGTGCATTGATGATGGTATCCCTCCAAAACACAACATGGTGGACGAACCGCGGATCGGCACCGTGTTCCGCCAGGCGGCGCATTATCCTCGGCGCCGTGAACCGAGCGGCCAGCCAGAATGGCGTCGCCCCGACGAACGCAGGATTCAAGTAGACGTCTTCTTTGCTCCCCCGGCGCGTCGGTGTGCCGCTCGCTAGTGGGGCGCTCGCGTTTGCCCCGTGGGCGAGGAGCGCGGCCACCAACTTCTCGTCCTGACGCAGGACGGCCGCATGTAACGCCGTGTACCCAGCCCCAGCGGCGTTTGGGTCGGCACCCTTCTCCAGCAGCAGTGTGGCCAGCTCTCCATGCCCGCTGTGAGCGGCAACAACGAGAGCGCTCGTGCCATAGGGCGCTGTGTCGTTCACGTTGGCACCGGCGGCCAAAAGGAGGACCGCCGAGGCGAGATCGCCCGCTTGCGCCGCAAACAGTAGGGGCGTGTTCCCCCCCCGTTGGATATCGAGTATAGAGGCCGAGTTGAAATTCTCGGGCGTTGTGTTGACCGTTTGGGTCCAGACGTTCGACCGGGCGTGGACATCCGCACCGCGCGCCAGTAATGCTTCGACGACACTCGGATGTCGCTGCGCGACCGCCCACATGAGGGCTGTCTGGTCGCGCACGCGCTCCTTCGCATTCACCTCGGCCCCCTTGGCGAGCAGTTGTTTGACAACCGCCGCATTACCTGTGCGAGCCGCCCTCATGAGTGGTGTCTCACCGGATAAGAGCGCCGCATTCGGGTTCGCCCCGGCGCGTAAAAGACGATCGACCATGCTCGCGCTTCCGTTCTCGCAGGCTACCGAAAGTGGCGTGACGCCGAGATCGTTCGCTGCATCCACCTTGGCACCTGCGCGAATCAGCAGGTCGGCACTTTCGTCATCATCCCAGTAGGCCGCCCAAAGGAGGGCCGTCGTGCCGTCGGGATAGGCCGAGTTCACATCCGCCCCTTGCTTGAGGAGACCACGAAGGCCAGGCACATCGTTCCGCTTGGCCGCGTCAACAAGGGGCAGATCGCGTGCACTGGCCGCGATGCTGATTGCCGCCAGACCAAACACGATAAACCGTCCGCAAGCGGTTGATACGCGCATCATTGTTGCTCTTCCGACTTCATCTCCAAGCCAACGATCGCTCGCGCCACCGTCCGAACGACGGCACCGGACCAGGGTTAGCGCGATCCCGGCCGGAGTGGATCAGACCCCCGAGAGCGTGTCGAGCTGGAGCGCGCCGGTGCTATTGCCAAGCCGATCGAGCGGCATGTCGAGCTTGTCCATCAGCGTCACGAGCAGATTGGCCACTGAGGGTTCACTGGGATACTTGAGGTGTCGGCCACCCCTGAGCCGCCCGGCGCCACCGCCGACGACGAGAAGGGGCAAATTGTCAGGACTGTGGAGCGTACTGTTGGAGATCCCCGAACCATACATGATCGTCATGTGGTCGAGAAGCGAGCCATCGCCGTCCGCTGTCGCGCGCAGTTTCGTCAAATAGTCAGCGAACAACTTGACGTGATGTGCATTGATCTTGGCCATTTGGGCGATGCGGGCCGGATCGTTCTGATGGTGCGACAGTGGATGGTGCGCGTCGGGCACGCCGAGCTGAGAGTAAGTGCGGCCACTTTGTTCGCGGCCGATCATGAACGTCACGACGCGCGTTAAGTCGCATTGCAAAGCCAAGAGCTGCAAATCGAACATGAGTTTTGCATACTCCTCAAACACCTGCGGCGCACCCGCCGGCTGCTCCATCAGTGGCAGCTCGACGTCGCTCTGTTCCTCCGCCTTGTGAATGCGTCGTTCGACGTCGCGAATCGCATCGACATATTCGTCGAGCTTGGCCGTATCCTGAGGCCCAACCTGACGCTTGAGGTCCGCCAACTTCTCGACCACGGAGTCCAGAATGCTCTTGTTCCACCGCATGCGGGCCCGCCGCGCCGCTGAATCTGTGCTGCCGCCATCCCCAAACAGCCGTTCGAACACGGCGCCCGGGCTGCTCTCCATCGGCAATGGCATCGTGGGCGTGCGCCATGTGATCGTGTTGGTGTAGGCACAGTTAAGGCCGCCGCTGCACTGCCCCGCGTTCCCCTTTTTGTCCAACGAGAGCTCGAGCGAAGCCACTTGCGTCGCTTTGCCCCACTCCTTCGCGAGAACCTGGTCGATCGATGTACTCGCAAAAATCTCCGTTTCGTTCCGCCCACCGACCGCCGTGCCCGTCAGGAAGGACGTCGTGGCACCATTATGACCCGTGGGCCACGAGGCGCGGAGCCCCGACAGCACGAGCACTTGATTGCGGAATGGTGTCAGCGGCTGCAGGATCGGCGTGAACTCGAAATTGCTTCCCTCACCCGCCGGCGTCCAATATTCCATCGCCATCCCGTTGGGGGCATAGACCGCTTGGAATCGGTGAATAGGCTTGCCAGCCGTCTTGGCCAGTACCGTGAACGGGGGGACCATCGCGTCCAGGAGAGGCAGCGCCAATGTTGTGCCGAGGCCGCGCAGGAGAATCCGCCGCGACAGTGAGCGCTTCGTGATAATCATAGCTGCCGTCTCCTCACCGTTCTGATGATGGTGGCGTGCCACCCAGCTCGAGGTCCGAGCCTCTAATCCCGCACTTACTCTGATCTCCGCATCAGAAAGGCTGGACTCTTCACGATCCCGAAAATTAGCGACGACCAACGGTAATCGCTGGACGCCGCGTCTCGAACGATCTGCCGCACCGTGGGCTGATCGTAGTACTCGAGCGCACGTCCGAGCGCGTAGGACAAAAGTTTCTCGGTCAGCGTGCCGACAAACTGCTCACGCTGATCGAGCAAGAGCGCCCGCAGGCCAGCCAGGCCGTCGAGCTTCGCACCGCTCGGCATCGTCCCAGCGGCATCGACAGGCTTGCCGTCCTCGTTCAGGGTCCGCCACGTCCCAATGGCATCAAAGTTCTCCAGTGCGAACCCTAGTGGGTCGATCGTAGCGTGGCAACTGGCACAGCCAGGGTTCTTCCGATGCTGCTCCAGGCGCGCGCGCACCGACACCGTCTTGCCGTTCTCGCCGCGTTCTGGCAGGGCCGGGACGTTGGCCGGCGGCGCGGGAGGAGGGGCACCGAGAATCGTATCCAGCAGCCATTTACCGCGCAGCACGGGTGACGTTCGGTTCGGATAGGCCGTCATCGCCAACAGCCCTCCGTGCCCGAGCAAGCCACCGCGCTGATGCGTATTGGGAAGCGTGATCCTTCGAAAGCGGCTGCCGTAAATCCCCGGAATTCCGTAGTGTCGCGCCAGACGTTCGTTCACAAACGTGTAGTCCGCACTTAGGAGCCCGAGGACGCTCCGATCCTCACGCAGCGTACTGGCCAGAAACAACTCCGTTTCCCGCTGGAACGCCTCTCGCAAATTGTCGTCAAAGTCCGGAAACATGAGCGGATCCACCACCACATCCGCCAGGTTGCGCAGATGCAGCCACTGGGCGGAGAAATTGTCCACCAGGGCCGTGGCGCGGGAGTCGGTGACCATGCGCCGCACTTGCTGTTCCAGAATTTTGGGATCCGCGAGTCTTCCGCGTTCTGCTAAGTCGAGCAATGTCTCATCGGGAAGGCTGCTCCACAGGAAAAACGACAGGCGCGACGCTACTTCCAGGTCGCTGATTCGGTAAGCTCGTCCTGGCGCGAGATTCTCAGGCTTCGGATGAATCCGCAGGAGGAACTCCGGATCGACTAGGAGCCGTTCGAGGGCTAACTGAATGCTCGAGTCAAAGCCTTCACCATTGGAGCGGCCGGCTTTGAAAAACGCCATCAGTATCTGCACATCTCGCGTTTTCACCGGCCGACGATAGGCGCGCCGAGCCAGCGTGGACAGAATCTTCGTGGCGCACGGCTCCTCGTCCGCAACGCGTTGCGGCCGACATGTAAAAATCTTCTGACGGCTAGGCGTGTCACCCGGTCCGGTGATCTGGTGCGGGCCACCAATCGCGACCGAATCCACCGCCGGGTTGCCGTCGTACATTTCATCATCGGACAGAACGCTGCCTGCTTGCCGCGGCTGCGGAATGCCTTCCAGTTCCCACATTTTCCTGACGAACGCCACGCCGACGAGGTGCGGTCCCGCACTGACCGGGAGGCGGACTTCCAACCGCTCGTCTGCGTGGAGGACGTACTCTTCCCACTCGCGGTCACCAAAAAGAACACCGCCGAAGCTGGCAGGAGCGCGTCTTCCGCGGGCTTCGCCTCCAACGATGAACCGCTTGATCAGCGCACCATCAAGGCGGATGTCGAGCTCATGTGGTCGCCCCAATCCCCGGACGTAGTCGGCGTAGTTTTTTTGCAGACGAACTTTGATCAGATACTCGCCATCAACCGGAAAGTAATAGCGAATTGCGGCGCCACCACGGGACCCATGCGGCAGATCCTCGCTCTGACGGTCGTCCTGGACCATGAGCAAAGGAACGTCAAATATGTCAACCACCGGGGCCGGAGGAGGGAGACCCGTTGCGAGGCGCGTGATCTTGCGGGCGGCTGACAGGTATCGTTCGAGCTGGGTCGGAGCGATCGAGAGGACGTCGGCATTATTGTCGAAACCACTGTCCGACGTATCCTCCCCGGGCAGCAGCGCCGCCACATCAACCTCGACTGCGAGGAGGTCGCGAATCGCGTTCTGATATTCCGTGCGAGTGAGACGTTGGACCGTGCTGGTCCTGCCGGGATTAGGGCTCGCCGCCGCCGCCCGATCGATTGCGCCTTCCAACCAACTCGCGGTGGCATCATAGGTGGCCCGATCAGGCCGCGGCCTTCCGGCAGGCGGCATCGTGCCAGCGCGGAGCTTCCGAATTACATGCTCCCATACCTCCGCATTGGCGCTTGGATTCGTGACGTCGACTGTGTCGAGCGCAAGCCCGGCGGTGCGGAGTTTTTGATTGTGGCAGCCGACGCAGTAGGTGTCGAGGAACGTCCGAGGTGCTGACGTCGCCGCGGCCGACCGCGATTGCGTCTGTTGGTGGGAGGTCTGAACGCTGGACGGGATCAGCGCAATCCAAGCACCGACAGCGAGCGCGAGGATTGATCTGCGTCCCGCCAGCGAGCATCGCGCGCGCACCAGCAACGTTTCGCGTCTCGCTCTAAGCGGCCGCATTATTTCCTTATCCCCCCGTAGACCCCTAGCTAGTCCCCCACCGAATCTTGCAATTGCCTTCTCTGAGTGGCCAACTTATAACACTTTTCAGATGGCTGGTACACATTTATGCCAAGGCGAAATCAAATAGAAACCCATCCTTTTTTGGCGAAATCGAGGTCCCTGTCCACAAAGAAACGCGGGCTGCCTCTGGAGAGGCGTTGAAGAACGTTCTGGTTTTCCAAGCAATGGTAGGTCCATCGAGTACGCGGCCATCGGTGACCTCCTGTCCGCCAGGAGTACCATGACCGCGTACTAGGTATGACTGAAATCCGCTTTAGAATTCCAGTTGAACGCCCACCTTGACCAGCCGGGCGTGTAGAAGCTCCGTCACATTTTTCCAGCTCCCACCATAAGTCGGGTTGGACGACAGGACGGCACTCGCGTTCAGCGCATTGTAGGCGTCGAGCATGCCCTGGATACGCACCCCGCTCACTCGGAACGTTTTCGCCAAGCGGACGTCGAGTTGGGTGATCCGTCCCTCAAACTGCGAAACCGGGTCAATAATTTGGACCGCAGCTGTCCTGGTACCCCCGGCGAGATTACGACCCAGTGTTGGGAGAATTGCGGCAGTCGGTGCGTTGTAGGTCGCGCCAATTGCCGGCCCCGGAAGGCTCTGGAAGTTCGCGCTCACCTGCAAGGCCCAGGGCAGCGGATAGGATCCCGTTACCTTGAACTGTGGGATATACGGTGGGTGGATGTCGCACTGATACAGCTGCTGCGGCGAATCCACCACGAAGCAGTTGTTGATTGCCGAGATAGTTTCCCCCCCGATAACGGCTTGAGCGGCTTGCGAGTTCCCGACGGTCAAGCCTCCTGATACCTGTGCACCCTTCGGGTGCCGCATTGCGAAGTTCACATCGACGCCGTTGTAAATTTCGCTTTGCTCGCCGTAGTTCGACGCGAAGGTCACCAAGTTGTTGACCCGGCCAAACTTCGATGGCGTGATGTCGTAGAGACCGCAGATTCGATTGCCGCCGCCACCGGGCAACTGTGGATCTGTCGGTACCGTGATGCAGTATGGGTCGTAGTCCTGCGGCGTCACCTCAAGGTTGTCGGTCACGGTGAAGTTCCCATACCACGTCCGAAAATAGCCGGCGCCTATTGACACGCCCTGCCACAACTCGTGTTCGATGCTGGCTGATACTTGCCAGTTAAATGGTCGCTTGTGCCAGCCGTTGAGGAACTCCGGATCAAAGCGCGTAGTAATGTTGGATTTGCCGAAGTTGAGATTCGCTAGCGGCCCGCATTCGCCACTGGCGGCCGGGTTGCGTAGGTCGCAGTCGGGGACGAAATCGCGATTTCTGTCATCCCACGCTCGGTTGACCTGGTTCACCGACGTCGTCACAGGCTGGTTCTGGGAGGCGATCCCGACGCTCTGGCCCACGGCGTATCGGCCCAGGCTTGCCTTGAGCGCCGTCTTGCCGTCTCCAAACAGGTTATAGGCCGCGCCGAGCCGGGGACCGAGGTCCTTCCAGCAGGGGACGCAGTCGACCTTTTCGAAACTGCGCGCGTCGATCAGGAGCCCCGCTGGCTGCTGGCTGGCAGGGACGTAGGCGTGGAGGGACTCGAAGCGTAGGCCTAGATTGAGCGTTAGTCGCTTGAACGTCCATTGATCCTGGGCGTAGAGGCTGAAGTCCGGCCACAAGCGCTCCTCGGTTCTCGTGGGCGACGCGTACTGGGTGAGCGAGATGGGCACCCCGTTCATGAACGTGTAGCTCACGTCGCCTTTCGCGCGGTACGTTGTGGCCCAGGTGTGCCCCTGCAGCACGAAGATCCCTGTCTTGAAGTGGTGGGAGCCGGTAACGTAAGAAACCGAGAATCGCCCGTTATTGGAGGGGTCGCTCGCGCCGCCGTTGAAAAAGAGGGGGGCCTGATATCTGATGCCCGTCGACTGTTCCAGGATGGAGATATCGTCGGGCGTTGCACCCGGTGGCAGAGCGCGTTTACGGCGGATCTGTACTGCAGCAAAACCGGCCTCGAAGAGGGCCCTGTTCGTGACCGGGGCGGTCCAAGTGACCTGGGTCATCGATAACGGACCGCGTAGGTTACATTGCACCGCTTCCGGCTCAAGTCGGACAACCTCGTGATTCGGGCAATCGTTGTTGTTTTGGCGGTCAAAATAACCACCAACCTTGTTCTTCTGCGAGAGTTGCCACGTGAGGCGGATATTGTTGGACCGATTGGTCTGGACGGGAGTACCCGGCCGGCTGACGTCCGGCGTGTGGCGGAACGTGCCCGGGGTCGCGTTATAGAAGTGGGCGACTGGTTCCTGGGTAATGCCCCAACGCCGATGGGCCGTGTAGAACCATACTTTGTCGCGCGTGATTGGGCCACCCACTGCTCCATTGACGTCGTAGACGTCAATGACCTTGCTGCTCTTCGTCGCCCCGCGGGCCCGTTGCTCGGCCGAGAGATTGTCACTCGCCAACGCCTCACCCGTGTAGTTGGTCAGGAAGGAGCCGGTGAATCGGTTCCCGCCCTCCTTGGGAACAACGTTCAGCTGAATGCCACCGGTGGAATACTCAGCCGACCCGCCGGCCGCCAACTCGATCACGACTGTGTCCGCGCTCGCAGGATTGACGTAGAACCCAAAAGCGCTTCCTACACCCAGTGTGTTGTTCCATTTCATCCCGTCCACGAGGAGTCTCTGATCGTTCTGCTTTGAGCCATGGATCGTCCCCTTGAACGAGGACTCTCCCTTGCTGCCGCCCACGTCCTGGCCGTTTGGTGAACCGATGACGGCCGGCATGAGCGCGATGAGACTGTAGACAGTTCTAGCAACAGGAACGGCCTGAAGGAATTCCTGTGTGAGCCTCTTCTGCTGGGTAACATTCTGGACGTCCACAACGGGGCTCGCCCCTGACACAATGACCGTCTCCTCGATCCCTCCCACGGTCAGCTCGACGTTCATCGACGCCGTGAAGTTCGCCGGCAGCTCAAGACCCTCGCGTCTGACTGTCCCGAACCCAGGCAGTGAAAACGTCACGCTATAGGTGCCCGGGCGTAGGTCGATGATTTTGTATTGCCCCTGCGCGTCGGTGACGACGGTTCGGACTTTCTCGATCAAGGCGGGACTAGCAGCTTCTACCGTAACCCCCGGCAACACCGCGCTCGAGGGGTCCCTCACTGCTCCGGCAATGCCGCTGGCCCCGGCACCCTGGGCTACCGCAATGGACGGCACGAGTATTCCCAACATGAGTGTTGCGAGAGTTACGCGCGTGATCCGTCGCATAAGGCCTCCACCATAAACTTCCGTAAACTACTGTGTAGCGCCCAACTGCCGAAGCAACTCGCTGGTGCTTTTGCGCGGAGTTCCAGTCATCGCCAAGGCCAACGGGGTCTGTCCCTTCTTGTTCTTTAGGTTAAGTTCGGCGCCTTTCTCGACGAGCAACTTGACGACAGCGTCGTATCCGCGAGCCGCCACGGTGTGAAGCGCCGTGTTGCCGTCCGCATTGGCGGCGTTGACGTCGATAGCAAACTCGGTCGCCACCTTGACCGCTTCGAACGTCATGGCCTCGATTTCGCCAGGGTCAGGGACAGGCACAAGCCCCTCTCCGGTGGACAAACGACCTCCCATTCCCGCTGCTGCCATCAGAGCCGTCGTATCGCCTTCCCCGTAGCCGGCGCCCTGTCCCGAGAAATCAAGATGATGAACGAATAGCGGATCAGCGCCGTGCTCAGCCAGGAGGCGCATTATTGTTGGTGCGTTGAACCGGGCCGCCAGCCAGAACGGTGTCGCCCCGACGAAGGCGGGGGCGAGATAGAAGTCCGCGCTCTGGCGCCGGCTGGGGGTGGACATCAGCAGCCGGGCGTTCGGATTCGCGCCGTGGACGAGAAGAGCGCCCACCAGTTTCTCGTCCTTACGGAGGATCGCCGCATGTAGAGCGGTATAGCCGGCACCAGCCGCGTTTGGGTCGGCGCCTTTCTCAATCAGAAATGCTGCCAGCTCTCCGTGCCCGCTGTGAGCGGCCACAACCGTGGCGCTAGTGCCGTAGGGCGCTCGGTCGTTCACGTCGGCGCCTGCCGCCACGAGCAGCTTCGCGGAGGCGAGGTCGCCCACGCGCGCCGCGAACAGCAAGGTTGTGTAGCCCCCTTGCTGGATGTCAACTATGAAAGAGGGATTCTGATCCGCCGAGATTTTGACTGTTTGGGTCCAGACGTTCGACCGGGCATGGACATCCGCACCGTGTGCGAGCAGTACCTCGACCACATCGGAGTGTTGCTGCGCCACCGCCCACATCAAGGCCGTTTGGCCGCGCGCGCTTTCCTTCGCGTTCACGTCAGCGCCCTTGGCGAGCAGTTGTTCCACGACATCCGCATATCCCGTGCGAGCAGCCGTCATCAGAGGCGTCTCACCGGATAAGAGCGCGAGATTCGGGTTCGCTCCGGCCTGCAACAGCCGGCGGACCATGGACGCGCTGCCGTTCTCGCAGGCCAACCAGAGCGGCGTGACCCCGAGATCGTTTGCCGCATTCACGCCGACGCCGGCGCGAATCAGTACGTCGGCGCTTTCGCCATCGTCTCGATAAGCCGCCCAATGGAGAGCCGTCGTGCCATCCGGCTGGCGCGCCGTGACGTCCGCCCCCTGCGCAATGGGAGCGGGCAACGCACCGCTGGCCCCGTTCCGGGCGGCTCCGACGAGCCGGAGATCACTGGCACCGGCCCCGAGGCCTGTCACGACGAGCCCCAGTACGACGACGCATCGGCGCCCGGCTGTCGTCCGCATCATTTCTCTTTCCGCTCTCTTTTCCGCGCCCGAAGTCCCTGTCAGCACCCGAGCAGTGGCTACACCCCGGAGAGCGTATCGATCTGGAGCTGGCCGGTGCTGCCGCCGAGTCGTTCAACCGGCATGTCGAGCTTGTCCATCAGAGTGACGAGCAGGTTGGCATGCGAGGTGTCGGTCGGATATTTGAGATGCCGGCCGCCCTTGAGCCGTCCCGCCCCGCCGCCGATCACCAGGATGGGCAGGTTGTCGCCCGCGTGCTGGGTGCTGTTGGAGATGCCTGAGCCGTACATGATCGTCATGTGGTCCAGCAGCGCGCCGTCGCCATCGGCCGTTGCGCGGAGCTTTGCCAGATATCCGGAGACCAGCTTGGTGTGATACGCGTTGATCTTGGACATCAGCGCGATCTTCTCGGGATCGTTGCCGTGGTGCGACAGCGGGTGGTGCGCATCGGGCACGCCGATTTGCGGGTACACGCGGGCGTTCTGTTCTTTGCCAAGCATGAAGGTGATGACCCGCGTCAGGTCGCACTGAAGCGCCAAGAGCTGCAGGTCGAACATCAATTGCAGGTGCTCTTCAAAGACCGCCGGCGGGCCCTGAGGCTGCTCGACGAACGGGAGCTCGACGTCGCTCTGTTCCTCGACCTTCTGGATCCGCCGCTCGACATCGCGAACCGCCTCGGTATATTCATTGATCTTGACCTTGTCCTGCGGTCCGAGCTCCCGCTTGAGGTCCGCCAGCTTCTCCGTCACCGAGTCCAGAATGCTCTTGCTCTCCCGCATGCGCGCGAGCCGCGCCGCCGGCTCCGTGCCACTGTCGCCAAACAGTCGCTCAAACACCGCCCGTGGGTTGTGTTCCATCGGCAACGGCATCGTGGGAGTGCGCCACGAGATCGTGTGTGTGTAGGCACAGCTGAGGCCGCTGGTGCACTCGCCGGCGTTGCTCGTGCCATCCATCGAGAGCTCGAGCGAGGCCAGCTGCGTCGACTTGCCGAATTCCCTCGCTAGCAGCTGGTCCATCGACGTCTCCGCCAGAATCTCCGTTTCGCTCCGTCCCCCTCGCGTCGCGCCCGTCAGAAACGTCCCGGAGGCGCCTGCGTGCGCGCGATTCCATGTTGCCTTGAGCCCCGACAGCACGAGCATCTGGTTCCGGAACGCTGCCAGCGGCTCCAGAATGGGCGAGAGCTCGAAATCGCGTCCCTCTCCCGTCGGGGTCCAGTACTCCATGGCCATCCCGTTCGGCGCATAGATCGCCTGGAACCGGTGAATGGGCTTGGCGGCGGTCTTCACCAGCACCGAAAACGCGGGGACCATGGCATCCAGGAGCGGCAGCCCCAACGTCGCACCCAAGCCGCGCAGGATGGTCCGCCGCGGCAGAGATTTCTTGGTGATCATCATGACTATCGTCTCCTCGTTGTCCGACCACTGGGCTCGTTCGGCTACGGCGCGGCGCTCAGTTGGCAGCGTGGGATCTTCGCATCAGAAATGCCGGACTCTCGACAATCCCGAGAATGAGCGACGACCAGCGGTACTTGCCTGCCGCTCGATCCCGGACGATCTTGCGCACGGTCGGCTGATCGTAGTACTCGAGGCCGCGCCCGAGGGCGTAGGCCAGGAGCTTCTCGGTCACGGTGCCGACGAACTGCTCGCGCTGATCGAGCAACAGCGCCCGCAGGCCAGCAAGCCCCTCGACCTTCACGCCGCTCGGCATCGTCCCGCTGGCGTCGACCGGGTGACCCGCTTCGTCGAGGGTCCGCCACGCTCCCAGGCCGTCGAAATTCTCCAGCGCGAAACCGAGGGGATCGATCACGGCATGGCAACTGGCACAAACGGCATTGCTCCGGTGTTGCTCCAGCCGGGCACGCACCGACGCCGGCTTGCCGCCCTCGCCGCGCTCCGGCAGATCGGGCACGTTGGGCGGGGGCGCGGGCGGAGGCGCGCCGAGCATCGTGTCCAGCAGCCATTTGCCGCGCAACACGGGCGAGGTCCGGTTCGGGTAGGACGTTAACGCCAACAGCCCTCCGTGTGCGAGCAATCCCCCGCGCTGCTGCGTGTTCGGGAGGGTGACTCGCCGGAAGCGGTTGCCGTAAATCCCTAGAATCCCATAATGCCGTGCCAGCCGTTCGTTGACAAACGTATAATCCGCGCTCAAGAGATCCAGAACGCTCCGGTCCTCGCGCAGAGTACTGGCCAGAAACAACTCCGTTTCCCGCCGGAACGCCTGGACCAGATTGTCGTCAAAATCGGGAAAAACCACCGGATCGCCCACCACGTTCGCCAGACTGCGCAGATGCAACCACTGGGCGGCGAAATTGTCGACCAGCGCCGCGGCGCGCGCATCGGCCAACATCCGCCGGACTTGCTGTTCCAAGATCAGCGGATCCGTAAGCCTTCCACGCTCGGCCAACTCGAGCAACGGCTCATCGGGAATGCTGCTCCACAAGAAAAACGACAAGCGCGAAGCCACCTCCAGGTCGCTGAGGCGATAGGCGCGTCCTGGCGCCACCTGATCTGGATCTCGGTGGATGCGCAGGAGGAAGTCCGGGTCCACGAGGAGTCGTTCGAGCGCGAGCTGAATGCCGGCGTCAAAGCTTCCACCTTTGTTGCGGCCGGTCTTGAAAAACCCGAACAGCATCTGCACGTCTCGGGTCGTCACTGGCCGGCGATAGGCGCGCCGGGCTACCCTCGAAAGAATCGTCCTGGCGCACGCGTCCTCCTCCGTACTGCGCCGCGCTTGACAGACGAAAATCTCGCGACGGCTTGGAGTATCTCCCGATCCGTCGATCCGGTAGGGGCCTCCGATCGCCAACGAGCCCACGGCCGCGTTGCCGCTATAGATTTCGTCATTCGACAAGACGCTTCCCCTCTGCGTCGGTTGCAGGATGCCCTCCGGCTCCCACATTTTTCGGACGAACGACACGGTGACCAGGCGCGGTCCCGCCTTGACCGCCACGCGGAGCTCCAAATGATCGTCTGCTTTACGGATGTACTCCTCCCACTCGGGGTCGCCAAACTCGTTGGACGCATAACTGGCAGGGACAGGCCTGCCCTTGGCTTCCCCGCCGACTGAGAACCGTTTCAAAAACTCGCCATCGATGCTGACGTCAAGTTCGTGCGGCGTCCCCATGCCCATGATGTAGTCTTGATAGGTCCTTCGGAGACGAACTTTGAGGAGATACTCGCCGTCGACCGGAAAGTAATAGCGCTTCGCAATGCCGCCTCGAGATCCGAACGGAAGATCTTCGTCTTGCCGGTCGTCTTGCACCAAGAGCAATGGAACTTCGAATGTCTCAATCACGGGAGCCGGAGGAGGAAGGCCCGTTGCGAGGCGCGTGATCTTGCGGGCCGCTGACAGGTATCGTTCCAACTGGGACGTCGCGATCGAGAGGACATCCGCGTTGTTATCGAAACCCGTGTCCGAGGTGTCGTCTCCGGGCAGCAGTGACGTCACATCGATGTCAAGCGCGAACAGGTCGCGAATTGCGTTGTGATATTCCGTGCGATTCAGGCGGTGGACTGTGCTGCTCCTCCCTGGGTCCGAACTCGCCGCCGCCGCCCGATCAATTTCCCTTTCCAGCCAACTCGCGGTGGCATCATAGGTGGCCCGATCAGGCCGCGGCCTTCCGGCAGGCGGCATCGTGCCAGCGCGGAGCTTCCGAATTACATGCTCCCATACGTCCGCATTGGCGCTTGGATTTGTGACGTCCACTGTGTCGAGCGCAAGCCCGGCAGTGCGAAGTCTTTGATTGTGGCACCCGACGCAGTAGGTATCGAGGACCGTCCGAGGTGCTGACGTCGCCGCGGCTGACCGCGATTGCGTCTGTTGGTGGGAGGTCTGAACGCTGGACGGGACCATCGCAATCCAGGCACCGACAGCGAGCGCGAGGATTGATATGCGTCCCGCAAACGAGCATCGCGCGCGCACGAGCAACGTTTCGCGTCTCGCTCCAAACGGCCGCATTCTTACCTATCCCCCGTAGATCCTAGCTAAGCTAGTCCCCCACCGAATCTTGCAATTGCCTTCTCTGAGTGGCTAACCCATAACACTATTCAGATCAGATGGCTGGTCCATACTCACACACAGCAATCATGATCGGCCGCCTCCGGGTAAACAGAAGGTCGCGCCTACACCACCGCGAGCGGGGCGCACGAAATAGACCCTAAATTTAATATCCGACCCTAATTCTGCGAAGTCGTCCTCCCAGCGGGAATCACCATGGTGTGGTTGCGCTTCGGCACCTGGCCGACCTTGATTTTGGCTACTTCCTTCATCGTCGGGATGTCGACGACCAGTGTGTTGTTCCCGACGGGATCGGCCACATACGCTCTCTTGCCGTCGGGTGTAACCGTCACCCAGGCGGCACCTCTCCCGCTGAGATTCGCTGTTCCCAACAGCCTTAAATCAGGAAGTGAATAGGAGTAGAGAGCGTTGTTCAGCCGGCTGCAGGCAACAAGGATCTTTTGATCAGCGGTGACAGCCAAGCCGTGAGCTTCACCGGAACCCGCTAAGATCGGAATTCTCCCGGGCGCTAACTTCGGGTACTCGATCAGCTTGTGGATTATCTTGCGCGTTTTAAAATCCACGACCGCAAACCCGTGACTGTCACCCCACTGGACGTAGAGATTACGAGTCGAGCCATCGGGATTCGCATCGGAGGCCATCGGTCGAATAGAACCGGGCAATTGAATCGACCACGCAGGCGTGTCCGTCTGAGTATCGATGACGCTCACGTACCCAGTTGCTGTGGAGGTGCCAGCGTACATGTGCTTACCATCCTGCGTGACGTAGAGGTTGTGTACAGGCCCCTCAATGCGGATGCTCTTGACTTTGGTGACGGAGGCGGTGTCGATAACATCCGCGACGCCCGGGTTGTCCCCAACCGCCTGTCGGATCCCCACATAGACCTTGCGCCCATCAGGGGTGATCGCGACGTTGTTGGGGCGGCCCGACAGAGGGATCTTTTTGATCACCTTGAGCGTTTTTGCATCCGCCACGTCTAATGTGTCGTCAGCCTCATTACTCGCGTAAATCCGGGTTCCGTCGGGGGACGCAGTGACGCCATGGACCGCCTCAATGCCTGGGATCTCACCCACAACGGTGTTTGTGACAGGATCGATGAGGTGGATTCGATCGCCGGCGGCATTGCTTTGGAGGATTCGAACCTGTTGGCCTGCTGCCGTCACCGGAAGCATGAGCGTCAGTAAGAATATCGACAGAGGCGTTAGACCCCGCTGAACCACGTGAACGATCGTCATCGTCGGCTCCTTGCAAAGAACGGGTTAGATGCGCAGCTATAAAATGACTGGGCACGGCGTCAATACCGCCGCGCCCGATCCACAGTTCATTCTCGCGAGCACGCGCCAGTCATCACGATTACCTTGTCCGTGGTTTTCCGCCCACATACCCAATTGGCGAGGATCTGCCACTCAGGATCGAGAAAGGAGTTCCAGTGTTTGCCTCCCGAATGGTAGAAGGTGCCACCCCCCTCGGCCACAAGCGGATGAATGAGCAGCTTGCTCTGGCTGAGGTTGTAGGGCAGCACCCGTGCCGCAACAGCCTGGAAGTTCTTCCGGGATTGCTCCTCGTTCCAGGTAGTCGCCCCAGACGAAAGAGCCATGAGGCGCATCGGAGTACCCGTACTATGGCAGGAGACGCAGCGAGTGTGACCCTCGCGCTTCGCCAGGAAGACGGGCTGTACTTTGGTCCTGAAATATTCGAAGTCCAGAGGGGATGTCGCGGAAGAGCCGGGGGCTTGGGCCCGCAACTTAACAGAGGCCGGTTCTTGGCTTAGCAACGCGGCCACGAGCAACAGCAGGGAGACGACGGGCATACGCTCCTCCTCGTTTAACCTTAGGCCTCAACGCGGACACTTCCTCTGAGCAACCACAGTAGGGGTAACGGCGCGCCGAAATTCGGTGAATTTCCCAAGCGGATTGGACCACGAAAATGCTAGGCTTTCAAGTACTTACGGCGTCCAGGGCGCTGTGAGATACTTTTCACGAAATATCGCCGCTCTAGACCGAGAATCATGGTGTCGGCGGTTCAATTCCGTCCCTGGCCACCAACCTTCGCTCACATCGTCACGCGAAGGTTGTCCGCCGCAGCCTTGGCCAAGGCGGGCCTGTCGTGTTCGGTCTTGTGAGCTTCGGTTGGCGACCCAGCCATTTTCCTCGTCAAGTTTTTAGGAGTTTTTTGTGATTCGACTGCTGCCGCTTCTTGTCATTGTCGGTGTCTCGGCGTGCTCGAAGGACACCCCGGCCGCGGCCGCCTCCGCGGCCACACCTGTCGCCACGCAAGCCGCTGCCGCCCCGCCCAAGCCGGTCCCTGCGGAGCTCCCTGACGTACTCGCTCGAGTGAACGGCGAGACGATCACCAAAGCGGAGTTCCAGAACGCGTTGGCCAACATCGAGGAGCGCGCCGGCGCTCCGGTCCCGAATGAGCAGCGGGACCAGGTGTACCGCGGCGTCCTGGAGCAACTCATCGGCCTTCGCCTTCTGGAGCAGGAAGCGCGGGCGAAGAGCATCAACGTCCCCGACGCGGATATCGATGCCCGCCTCGAGGCGATCAAGCAGCACTTTGGCGCGCCCGGCGACTTCGACAAGGCGCTCGCCGCACAGCAGATGACGATGGCCACGCTTCGCGAGCAGACGCGATCGGATATTCGGGTGCAGAAGTTGATCGAGGCGGAGGTCGACTCGAAGATCACCGTCCAACCGAAAGATGTCGATGACTTCTATCAGAAGAATCCCGAGCAGTTCAAACAGGAGGAGCGTGTCCGTGCGCACCATATCCTGATCACGGTGGCCGCCGACGCCGAGCCCAAAGTCAAGGAAGCGGCGCGCGTGAAAGCGGCGTCCATTCTCAAGCAGGTCCGCAGCGGGGGCGACTTCCAGAAGCTTGCGCAGGAGCACTCGCAGGATCCCGGCACCGCACCACGTGGAGGCGACCTTGGATTCTTCAATCGTGGCCAGATGGTCGGCGCCTTCGAGCGCGCGGCCTTTGCGCTCAAGCCGAGCGAGGTGAGCGATCTCGTGGAGACGCCCTTCGGCTTCCACATCATCAAGGTCGCGGAACAGATGCCGTCCAAGACGATGACCCTCGAGGAAGTCCGGCCGCAGCTCGAGCAGTTCCTGAAAGACCGCCAGCGCCAAGAGCGCACGGAGGCGCTCGTGGCGTCGCTCAAGACCAGGGGCAAGGTTGAGGTCCTGATCTAAATGCTGAATTTCGAATGCTGAATGTTGAGTGAATGCGTCCTGAATTCAGCCATTCAGCATTCCCCATTCAGCATTCCTCATTCAGCAGTGCCTTTCATTCTCCGCATATCCCTTCGTCGCCGTCGGTCACTCCCGGCGGCGGCAGCAGCCGCCCGATAGATTCGCTCCGTTCGCCGCATTTCCATCTCTTCCGGCGTCGGCTTCGGCGTCAGATCCTCATACAGCTCCCGCGCGTCAGATTTCCTGACATGCTGCCCGACGATCGCTTTGACCGTCACGGTCTGATGGCGCCCGAACGGCCGCGCAATTCTCAGCGTGTCACCGACGCCAATCGTACGGTGCGGCTTGGCGTGTTCGCCGTTCACGTCGACCTTTCCGCCTTCACAAGCCCGCTTCGCTTCCGATCGCGTCTTGAATAAACACGCGACGTCGAGCCACACGTCCAGACGAACAGTCGGCCCTCGGCCGTCGGCCATTCTGAGTTGATACCACGGGTTGGGGATTCGGGATTCGGGATTCGGGATTTGCCTTGGGATACCATCCTTTCATCCATGCCCCGCAACCAAGAAGTCATCCGTCAGTGGAAACTGCTGCATGCCCTGGAAGCATCACGGCACGGGGTGAGCATCGATGCGCTCGCATCCGAGCTGGAGGTGACGACGCGAACTATTCGACGCGATCTTGCAGCATTGCAGGAAGCCGGCTTCCCGCTCTTCGACGTCCACGATGACGAAGGACGAGTGCGCTGGCGGATGGAAGGCCCCGCGTTCAAGGGCCTCGATACCGGGTTTACGCTGTCCGAGTTGTGTGCCCTGTACCTGAGCCGCCACCTCCTGGAATCCGTCGCTGGCACTCCGTTCCAGCGCGATTTGGGCCACGCCTTCGAGCGCCTCGGCCGAGCCCTCACGCCGCGCATGCGGCAGTTCCTCGATCGGCTCCCGATGGTGCTGGCCACGAAGCCGGGCCCCCGATCTCGCGGCGCCCATCGCGGCGCCGACACGGCGGCGCGCCTGCTCGAAGCGACGCTGCACCTTCGAACGGTGACGATGCGATACGAGTCGATATCCAGCGGCCGCGTGAAGGACTACGTCGTGCATCCGCACAAATTGGTGTTTGCGCAGGGCGGCCTCTACCTGCTGGCGTACGTGCCCGAGTACGACGACGTGAGGACGTTCGCCATCGACCGCATCCTGTCGGCCTCGCTCGGGAAGGAGACATTCACGCCGCGCGCGGATGTCCCCGAGGACATCTTCGCCAATTCGCTCGGTGTGAACACCGGGCCGGCAGAGCGGGCCGAAATCGCCTTCGCAGGTGAGGTCGCACGGTACGTCCGGGCGCGGGTTTGGCACGCGTCACAGGAGATTCGCGACATCCCGGATGGATCGCTGATCATGACGCTCCATGTGTGCCATGATTGGGCGCTGCGCAGCTGGATCCTCAGCTGGGGTCCCTATGCACGCGTGATCGCGCCGGAGACGCTGGCCACCGAGATTCGCGTCGATCTCGACCGAGCGGCAGACAACTACGCCGCTGCCACGATCGCCTGACTATGCTTCGACCCCGTTTCGTCATTCTCATCGCCTTCGCGCTCGTCTTCTTCGCCGGGCCGTCGCTCGTGACCTACTACACAGACTGGCTCTGGTTCGGCGAGGTGGGTTATCGCCAGGTCTTCCTCACGATGCTCTCCGCGCAGGCGCGGCTCTTCATCGCGGTCATGCTCGTGTCGCTGGCGTGGCTGTTGGTGAATGTCCTGACCGCGATTCGGGGCGTGGGCGAGAGCCGTCCGGTATTCACCACTCGCGAGGGCCTGCAGGTCACGCTGCCGGGCCGGGCGCAGATGCGCACCATCGCCATCAATGTCGCGTTCGTCCTGTCGATCCTCCTCGGCGTGTACGGGTCCAGCCGCTGGCCCATATGGCTGGCGTGGGCCAACGCGGTGCCCTTCAATCAGGCCGATCCGATCCTCGGCTACGACGTCAGCTTCTACGTGTTCTCGCTCCCCTTCCTGCACTTCGTGCACGGCCTCGGTCAGGGGCTGGTGGTCCTCGGCGCGCTGTCGGCGGGCCTGCTGTATCTGATCTCCGGCAGTCTCACGGGCGGTTTTCCCGGAACCATTTCGCTTTCCTCCGGAGCGAAGCGCCATCTGGCCTTCCTCGGAGCCGCCTTCTTTCTCCTGCTCGCAATGGGGGCGTGGCTCGGCCGCGCCGAACGGCTGTTCGGCTCCACCGGCACGATCTACGGCGCCGGGTATGCCGATGTCTACGGACACATGCCCGCGGATCTCGTGCTGGTCGCCGCGGCAGTGGCGGGCGCGGCGCTCTGCATCCTGCACGCCTTGACGGGCCGCAG
>ORMF010220134.1_pt1 | contig 43957 bp, 52 predicted proteins | sample 1779871 | NCBI WGS metagenome assembly ORMF01 (sample SAMEA104232316, study PRJEB22302) | groundwater metagenome | biome: forest; feature: aquifer; material: groundwater | place: USA | collected 2011-08-07 | depth 5.4 m
ATAACTTTCAATCTTCTTTTTTCTTAATAATTTTAAATGGATTTATAACTTTAAGCCATGGAATTTTTTTAAAATCTTTTTCGTTTTCTGTTATAATAGTATAAATATTATTTTTTCTCATTAGAATTGTAAGAGTAAATAAGGACATTACTATCTAATAATTGAATTTCTTTATTTTCTATCATAAAGTTCATCTCTATGTTTAATCAATATATTACCCATTTTATACCCAATTTCCATCTTTTTTAGTTGCCTTTCAGCTATTTCTTCCCGTTCTTTTTCTTTCAAGTATTCTTTAGTCGCTTCACTTATTGTCCTTCCCAAGAAACCTTTTCTTTGTTTTTCAGCAGTAGCTAATTTTCTTAGCTTATTTAACACTTCACTATCCATATTTATCGTAATAGTTGTTCCAGCCACCATATATTTAGATTTGTTAAGTGTTTAAATCTCTGTTTTTTGTAAATATATAGTTTATTAGCCTGCAAAATTCAGGTTAGTTTTATGCTCTTATCAACAATCTTCTTTCGGTGGACAATCTCTAAAAATTTATTAAATAGCTTGCTAATTTCTTTATCGTTATCTACTTCTTTTTTAATTCTTAAAAAATCTTTTCTTGAAAAATATGAACTAATTTCCGTTATTGTAACATATTCTTCTTTTCTATCTATTAAATAAGTCCACTTTATAGGGTCTCCATATTTTCTATAGATTGCCTTTACAGATCTTTGTATATTTTTCCATTTAGGCAAATCCTTTATTTTTATTTTATAGTTATATAACTTAACAAACACGATATTTTCCTCAACCAGCTTTCACACCAAACTTTTTTAAAACATCTAGCGGATTTTTGTAAAATTCATTGATAATCATCCCAATTTCATAAAATCCGAAAATTTTCCTCTTATAAAGTTCAAACAATAAAATCGATCTGATATGGAGTTCTTTATTTAGTTTTTCAACAGAAACTCCCGTCTTTGTAGAGATTTTCTCAAAAACTTTAAATTGATTCTTTGAATAAAATACATCTTGCGCAGGAGACCATCTAAAAGGCGTGTTTATCAAAGCATCTCCTTCATTGCTTATGTTAATTATTTCAGCGACTTCTCTTAGTCTTCTTGTTCCCTGCCCTTTCACAACAGCATGAGTCATAATTATAACACAATCCAAAGTATTAATCAAAGTAGGTGAAAGACTTATTGGAGGAGTTTGAAGTCTCCTTACCAAAGTATCTACCGAATCTGCGTGCATAGTGCTTAAGGAAGAATGTCCTGATGCCATGCCCTGGAATAATACAAAAGCTTCTTTTCCTCTGACTTCTCCGACTATAAGATAATCTGGATTTTGCCTGAATGAGCTCTTTAAAATTTCAAATAAATCTATTTCTCCTATCTTTCCAACTCCGATAGAGGTCCTAGCCACACTGGGCAGCCAGTTTTCTCTAGGCAAATTAATTTCTCTGGTATCTTCGATAGAAACGACTCTTGCTTCAGGAGGGATAAAAAAAGCAAGAGCATTTAACAAAGTAGTTTTTCCAGATGCAGTCCCGCCCGTGACAAGAATACTGGATTTATTTTCAAGTAAAATCCAGAAATAAGCGAGCATTTCCGGAGAAAGAGTTCTCATTGCAATCAATTGAGTAGGTGTCCAAGGCACCTTAGTAAATTTCCTAATTGTATAAGTTGGTCCTCTGGAACTTACGTCTTTTGTGAAAGTACCATTGACTCTAGAATTATGACAACATAAACCTCCAACTCCTCCAATAAAGTTTTCACAATCTTTTACAGAAAAATCATAAACATATGCCTTTGTCGGCTTAACTTTTTTTATCGATAATATTTTTGCAAAACCCAAATCAGAATTTATTATAGTGTTAATTGTTTCTATTTCTTTAATTACTTCTTTGCCTTTTTCAGTTAATTTTTTGTCTTTAATAAATCCTCTTTTTTCCCATTCTATTAAGAATTGGGCAGGCAGAGACGTTTCTAAATTTATCATTCTTTTATATCGCTCTTCGTTCAAAATTTTCTTCAGTCTGTTTTTGCCGATTCTTTTATTCATCAATCTCATATGAGTGTTTCTTAAAGGATTAAAAATTTCCATAGGAATCATTTCATGATAAGGGTTATTAACTTCTCTAGTGAAAAAATTAGTATAATGCTCGCGACTATTAAAAGTTCTACTATTTATTTTTAATGTTCTTTCTCTTTCCTGAAATGCAACAGTATTTCTATTAAATAGAGATAAATAGCTTACATCTATCATCAAATCTCTGCTCGCAGTGCTGCCGTAATCTCCATCAACCCAACTCTTAAGAAAATCTTGTTGCAGTTCTTTACATACATTAAATACTATTTCAGGAACTCTTTTATTTTTTGCTCCCCTTGATAATTTTAATACATCTATTAAGGCAGCCCACAAAGCATAGCTATTTATTCTAACTTTAACAGCATTATTCACTTCTTTTTCAACATAAATATCTACATTAAAACATTCTTTAGCAGCTATTCTTATTTGTTCAATTAAATAAGTTTCTTTTTTATTAAAACAAAATTCAATAATCCTTTGGTTCCCTATATGACTAAGCCATCCTTCAGCTATATAAAGTCCAAGAAAGTTCATTAAGTTTTTATCAACCTTTAAGATTGGTTTTATTCCGACGCTTGAAGTTGGTCTTATAGTTGAATTTTCAAGTTCTTCTTTTGATAGCAAATAGTAAAGTTTTAATGGTAAAATTCTCTTTCTTTTATGTTCATGGTATGTTGGAATAGGATTTTTGTAATTATTTGAAAGAAATGTTAATATCTCCTCTTTTCTTTTAGAATGCGTTTCAGGAGGAACATTGTCAATGATTAATTTGCTTGAATGTTCGGTATTAGATAACCCTTCAGCTAAATTTATCTCTTTTATAATGTCGTTTTCAGGAAGAACTAACGGAAAGGCAACATAATCTCCAGGACTTAATTTGTCCGCATTTTCACTAATTAGCCCCCTATTTGTTAATTTGAAGATACTATGGTTTCCCGTTAGTTTTATTTTTTTTCTGAATTCTGTTTTTAACTCGTAAATTTCTTCATTTATTTTATGTCTATAAACATAGTCTGCTTTTTTCCATGAAAACTTCAAATCGCTATTAAAAGATGGAACTTCTATATTATCGACTTTAATAGGTTTATTTACATCTTCTTCATTATAAAATTTGTCAACAATCTCTCCTATTTTAGACACTTTGACTGTTCCATTTTCCTTGTATATTGTAGGTTCATCATAATCAATGCTGCCATCAGGTAAAGTCCCATCCAACAAAGGTTGAGCATAAGAAACATATCTTCCAGTTCTCTGTGCTAGCTTTTCCACAAAACTTGCAAGTTTATCCATATCCCTATAAACAATATTAGTTCTAAGATTTCGATATACTCTATGTATTATAAAAACAGGAGTATCTATCCCGTTGCACTCTATATCTTCTATAAAATAATCTCTAAGTAATGGCTCTGCTTCATTCAGCCCAATAAAATCCCTAAATAAATAATAAAAGATTTTATCATAGCTTTCAGAAGAGACTTTTAAGTTTAACTCGTCTATAAGGAGCTTTGCAGTCCTATCAATATAAGAAGTTGTTGCTTCGATAGTTTTGTCAACCGCAAGATTTACATTTATAAGCTCAAGCATAGCATTCTCTAATTTCTCCAATATTTCTTTATCAAAGTCATCAAGCAAAGGTTCTTCTATTTCATAAACTAATTCGCTAATTTTTTTGTTCCAGTAAATATGTGCCGAAACATAGGGAGATATAAGAACATATCGCACATCTACATTTTTTTTATCCAATGGTTTTTTCAATGGAGGAATAACAGGGTTCAAATTAATTTTGCTAACCATCCATCTTTAACATAAACTATTTATTTAAACTTTGAGTTTTCATTCATTTGGGGAAGGTATTTTTTTTACCATTAGACTTAATGAAAAACTCTTCTTATTTACATCTAAAAATTAGTCTAATCATCCCAATGTTTTGAAGAATTTAATCAATGAAACGAACATTAATAATACTCTCTTTTCATATTTGCACATTACGCATCATGGATAATGAGATTGTAGTTAATAACATTAGTTAATGGTGACTTTGCAAAGGGGAGTAAATGCGGCTTTCAAAAACATTTAAAAGCCATTTCTATTTAACATTCACAAGGGAGTATAGCTCAGGGGGAGAGCAAACGACTGAAGCTCGTTGTGTCCCAGGTTCGATTCCTGGTACTCCCATAATCAACAAAATTTTTCAACAATCTAAACAATTAAATAAGTATCAAAATTATGTACTGGAATTGCCATCTTAATTTTATAATTTTTCATAAGTTTAAATAAAGAAACCTTTATAAAAACATTATTCTTTAATGATAAATGGCAAAAGAGGAGAGCAAGCATGTTTCAGGAGACAATAGCTTCGGAATAGCATCAGTAGTTCTGGGAATTTTAAGCATACTATTTGCATCAATCAATGGTTTAATTTTAGGAATTATGGCTTTAGTATTCGCGAGAAAACAGATGTCTAAGCATGCGAATAAATGGGGAAAGAACGGCAAAATTCTTGCAATAATCGGAATAATCTTGAGCATAATTGTGATAATCATTACAATCGTTCTTTACAAAAACTTGGGCATACTTCCTGCTCAGGGATTAGGACAATAAAATGTTAACAAAAATAAAAAATAAAAACGCGGCAATCGAGCTTTCAATTGGAACAGTAGTAATAATAGTCCTAGCGATGACGATGTTAGTTTTAGGAATTGCGTTAATTAGAAATATTTTTAAAGGAGCTACAAGTGCTGTTGATCTTTCAAATGACAAGGTAATTAGCGAAATAACCACTTTATTCTCAGACGAAGGCTCTGACGTGGTTGTTAAATTGGGAGCAGACCAAACCGCAAAAATAAAGCAAGGTTCTGGACCTTTTGCTATGGCTATAGGGGCAAGAAAACCTGACAAGACTGCAATAACTGCAAGAGATACTATAAAATACAGGCTTTCTTTAGATGAGGGGGTTGGAAATTGCGCCCATAGTTCGAGCTATAATAATGCCAATACCGAAAAATTGTTTAAAACTCCAGTTGGTGTCGATAATAATTTTGATAGATTTCAAGGCTCTCAAGCATTTGCAGCCATAGAATTAAACATTCCTGATGGCGTACCATTATGCACTCAAAAAGTCTTCATTGACGTTAAAGAAAAAGGTCAATCAAACTTTTACGCAGGCAATTTCTTCATAATTGAAGTGCAGAAAAAAGGATTTCTTGGCTAAACCCTAGCCAATCAACAATTCTCCATAGCTTTAAAAACGCTTTAAATCTATCAATTTTATGAATATTCAAGATATCGATTATAGGAGATATAAATGGTTTTTTACCTCATCGGGAAAGTTAGTCGCAGGTGGAAAATCCTCCTTGCAAAACGATGAATTGTTAAAAAAAGTCAAATCTTTTGGAGAAGACTTTCTGGTCATGCACACATCTTCTCCAGGAAGCTCATTCTGCATAATTCTTGATGATATTGAAAAATTAACCTTTCAGGATAAAGAGGAGACTGCAATTTTTACAGGGTGTTTCAGCAGAGCTTGGAAATTAATGAAAAAAACAGCAGGCATAGATGTTTTTTGTCTTTCTCAGCTCTACAAATCTTCCGGAATGAAACCAGGCACATGGGGTGTCAAAGGCAAAATAGAAAGGAAAATAGTTTCCCTAGAACTTGTTTTAGTAAAACAGGAAGGAATTCTTAGGGCTGTTCCAGAAATAACCGTCAAAAAATATCTCTTAAAACTAAAACCTGGAAAGATTGATAAAAGAGAAATGCTTCCTAAACTCCAAGTTGAGATGCATGAACATTTTAGCCAGGAAGAAGTCCTGTCGGCTCTTCCAGCTGGAGGCATCGCAATCTCTAGAGAAAAATGAATTCAACAACTAAATTTCAGATAGGCAAAAACGGAATTATCCAAGGAGTGATAGATTCTCTTTCTTTAGTTTTAAAAAACCATAGACAGGTTAGAATTTCTGCACTTCAATCTTCAGGAAGAGACCGAGAGAGCATAGAAAATATAGCAAAGGAAATTCAATCAAAATTAGAAATAAGATGCGATTACAGAATAATTGGTTTTACAATTGTCTTGACAAAATCCTCAGGAAAGAATAAACTTCAAAACCTCAAACTCTAAAACAAAGAGGTTTATTAATCCATTTTTACATTAATAAAAATGTTTAAACTGCCCAAATCAATAATAAACTCAACTGGAAAAGCAATATACCACGATCCTGAAATAAAAAAGATAACTGCAAAACACCCCAAAATCTCAAGATTCATAAAACAGCGCTTAACCCCTGACCAAAAATTTGGATTATATTTAACAATCGGCATGATAATTTCTCTTATTTTTGTCTATCTGTTCATTTCAGTTCTTGAGTCTTTAATTCAAGAAGAGTCGTTATATCAAGCAGACTCAAGGATAATAAATCTTCTTCAGGTTCTAAGAACTCCAGCAATAAACAAATTAATGGCATTTATAACCTATCTAGGCGAAGGTTCAATAGTTATTTTAGGCGCATTTTTCATCGCCCTATTGCTCTTTATTCTCAAAAAGAAAAATTATTCAATAGCTTTAATCATTTCAGTTTTGTTTGGGCAGATTTTTGTCTGGGTTTTAAAGAATATTATTCAAAGGTCGAGACCTTCACCATTAAATGCCCTCATTTCTGAAAGCAGTTTTAGTTTTCCAAGCGGGCATGCTTTTTTAGCATTGTCTTTCTATGGACTTCTTTCATATTTTATTTTTAGGGAATCGAAAAATAAATTGCAGAAAATTTTGTCAATCTTATTCGGAATACTCTTAATCATAGGAATAGGATTTTCAAGAATTTATCTTGGAGTACACTGGCCTTCAGATGTTTTAGCAAGCTATGCGGCAGGGGCTGCATGGTTAGCTATGTTAATTACCTCGTTAGAGATAAGAAGAAAATTTAATCATAAACCAAAAGATAAAATCATTAAAAAAAGCAAAGTAAAGTTACTTGGTCTAATATCTTTTATAATCTGGATTTTTTATCTTACATACTTCTTTAGCACCCATCCTTTGTTGCAAACCTCAATAATAAAAGTAGATTCAATACAGCTCTCTGAAAGTCAAGTTCCCCAAGCATTTTTCACAAACTTTTCAAGATACAGCGAAGATTTAACGGGAGTTCCTATAGAACCAATAAACCTGATTTTCATAGGCAGTAAAGAGCAATTAGAAAATGCTTTTGGAAAGGCAAATTGGCTAAAGACTGACCCTATCCGCTTTGGAAGCATGCTCCGTTCATTTAAAGCTGTTTTATTCAATCAACCATATGACCAGTCTCCTGGAATACCTTCTTTCTGGAATACATTTCCAAATGATTTTGCTTTTGAACAGCCGACAGAAATGCATTCAATTCTTCAAAGACACCATATTCACTTTTGGAAAACTCCTTTTTTAATAAATAACACTCAAGTCTGGTTTTCAACAGCTCACTTCGATAACAGTCTAGCTTCAAAATCCAAAGTAATCTTTGCAATCCATAAAATAGATCCTGCAATCGATAAAGAAAGAGAAAAGATTAAAGAGGACTTATTAAAAACTAACAAAGTAAAAAAGATTGAAGAGTTTCAAATTGTAGAACCTTCAGCAGGAACAAACTCCGCAGGAAACACGTTCTTTACAGATGGTAAAGCTGAAATTATTTATTTAGCGTGATATGGATAAACTCGATGATTAAAGCACGTGACGGAAGAGTTTATCCGTTAGAGAAAATCGATAAAAAAGTAGCACAATTATCGGTTTTATAGGTCTTCCCGTTGATTAAGTTACCTAAAAAAGGGAAGACCTATTAGAGAATCCCCAACTAAAAGTAACCTAATCATGGGGATTATCTATATATTCCGCTTCGCTCCGCAACAGAAATAGAGTCTAAACTTGAATTCTTTTTATTTCCTCTTAAATGTTCATAACTTCCTTTTCCAACTAGACTAGGCAGCCCGCTCCGAGAGCAATATATTGTTCTATCCCTATCATCTACTTCATCATCCGCCCTATAATCCCGGGGCATCATTACAGAAGAATTATCTATCCTATCTCCAATTCCTCCAACCCTTCTCGCGCTAAAAGAGATATCTTCATTTGGCGTATAACCTGCTGTCAGATAGTTTGTCATATTATATCAGAAAATTCCTAGTTTAAAAACCTTTTTAATGCATTTTATAGACAATCCGAAATTTGCTTAAATCCTCATAATCCCTAACTTTTAAAAACCCTGTTTTTCTAAGAAATTGATGCCTTTTAATATACAGAACATATTTAGCAACATCCCAGAGGTAAAAAAACCTATTGAAAAGAAACTTAGTTTTAATACAAAATTAAAATGGACTTTAATTGTCTTAGCAATCTTCTTCATTCTTGGAAATATATCTCTTTATGGCTTATCTAGAAACGCATTGCAGAATCTAGAGTTCTTGCAGTTAGTTCTCGCTTCCCAGTTCGGAAGTATCGTATCATTAGGTATCGGGCCAATAGTAATGTCATCCATTATTCTTCAACTGCTTGCAGGTTCTGGAATGCTTTCCATAGACTTAAAGTCAGACGAAGGAAAAAAATATTTTCAGGGTTTGCAGAAGTTAGGAGTTTTATTCTTTATCTTATTTGAATCAATGGTATATGTTTTAATGGGGGGATTACAGCCCGTTCCAGGTTTCACAGCTATTTTAATATTCCAACTTATTTTAGGAGGATTAGCAATAGTATTTATGGATGAAGTAGTCCAAAAATATGGTTTTGGTTCAGGAGTTTCTTTGTTTATAGTTGCCAACGTAGCAGGTTCATTATTTGCAGGTTTATTCCAGTTTATGGGTTCGACAGGAGAAAATTGTCTTCTCGACTTTTCAAACACTCCCTGTTCAGGAAAGATTTTAGTCATACTTCAATCATTTATCAAAGGTGCGCCAACAGAAGCCCTCGCAGCAGGAGCAGTAATCGCCGCAACAATATTAATATTCCTAGTTGTAGTCTGGGCGCAAAGTCTGAAAGTCGAGATTCCTCTAACATATGAAAGATTGAGAGGTTATGGCGTAAAATGGCCTCTTGCATTTTTCTATTCCTCCAACATTCCAGTAATATTAACTGCGGCTTTAGTCGCAAACGTTCAATTGTTTGGAAATCTTCTCCAAAATTGGTTAGGTCATGCAACTTTTATGGGGAATTTCTCTCAAGGTAGAGCAGTCTCAGGATTATCTTTCTGGATTGGTAGCACAAACATTGTTGAAGCAATAATTAAAGGAAGTCTTCAAACTAGTTTTATCTTCCAGGCAATAATTCACATTATTTTTTATGCAGCTTTTTCAGCAATCTTTGCAGTATTCTGGGTAAAGACTTCTGGAATGGATGAAGCGTCTCAGGCAAAGAACATTCTCGCCTCTGGCTTGCAAATTCCAGGATTTAGGAAAGATCCTCGAGTTTTAGAATCAATTCTTAAAAGATATGTTTTGCCCTTAACAATAATGGGGGGCATTGCAGTCGGTTTATTGGCTTCTATAGCAGACCTTCTAGGAGCTTTAACAGGAGGAACCTCAATATTATTATCTGTCATGATTATGTATCAATTATACCAAAGCATTGCCCAACAGCACGCATTAGATATGCATCCAGCTTTGAGAAAAATGATGGGCTAGACACATTTAAATATGCATTTTATCTTCTATAAAAATGGTAGATATAGTTTCTTTAATGCAGCAAAATCCTAAGACAAGCATAATTATAATTGGATTTGTAGTCTCATTCCTTATTAGTTTAATAAATTATTATGTTCTTGATAAAGAAAAAGTTAGAGACACGAAAGCAAAACAAAAAACCTTGCAGAAACAAATAAAAGAGCATCAAAAAGCAGGAAATCATACTAAGATGATGGAGTTAAATAAAGAAATGATGACTCTTACAATGGATATGATGAAACATTCTTTCAAGCCAATGATAATTACATTTATCCCAATTATTCTTTTGATAGGTTTTATTAAGGGCATCTATACAGAAACAGCTCTTGGCGGCTCCTGGATTTGGTATTACATAGGTTCTGCCCTCGTCAGCAGCCTTATTTTCCGTAAAGTCTTTAAGCTGCCCTAGATGTTAATGTCTAGATGGAGCATTTTAATCTTTATCCAACTCATCTAAGAATTGAATGTAAATTTCTTGAGAAATCCTAAAACCTGCAAAAACAATTCTATTAACTAAATCTTTAACCTCATTTTTATTAACTAATTTGCCCCGATAAGCTCTTAACAAAACATACAATGTTCCTTTGACGTTAAATCCAAAACTCTCAGCAATTGTTCTTGCAGATGCGTCATCTATTAAAACTAAAGAAGGCTTTAATTTCTTAGCGAGGCTTATTACAGCAACCTCGCCAAAGTCTAATTCACTTGAAAATTTCTCTACCTCTTCATCAATTTCTACATCTTTTACTTTTATCCATCCATCCCCCGCTGCTTTTTCAATTATTAAAGCATCTAAAAATTTCTCTTCTTTTCCTTTTATAATTTCATCATATACCTGTTTGGGAATACTAATTTCATTAAATAATTTCTTTAATAATTGTAATTTTTTTATTTTGCCTAAATAAATCAGGGGGCTAGTGTTTGAGATTATCATTCTCTTAAAGCGAGAAGGTCTTCTCTTAATTCCTTTTCACCATACTGGGCTGAGATTTTCCTCTCTTTCATAATCTCCATCATTCTCCAAATAGAAATATCACAAAGCCTTGCAGCTTTCCATAGAGTTATTTTACCCTCAACATATAACTTAATTGCCATTCCCAATCTTTTCTCCTGCATTCCAAGAAATATCAACTCTCTTACAAGTTTAGATTTATCAGTATCTTCCATAGAAGCCATGCTCTCTATTTCTATATCTATTTTCTGCGGAAGCCTAAGAGTCATAAGTTTTTCTTTCATAATACATAATACATATTTTGTATTATTTAAATGTTTTGATTTTCTTTCAGCACTGAGAACGGCAGAAACCCGAGTTAGAATATCGGTGGGAGATGTCAAACCGAAAACTCTATAATCTTTTATTTTGATAATAGCTCATGAAAATAACGAAATTCGGACATTGCTGTCTGCTCATTGAAGAAAAGGGGTTAAGAATACTCACAGATCCGGGGAGTTATTCAACTGCACAAAATGATGTAAAAAATATAGATATTATTCTCATAACTCACGAGCATGCGGACCACGTTCATATTCCTTCATTAAAAAACTGCATAAAAAACAATCCCAAAGCAAGAGTCATAACAAATAAAGGAGTAGCAAAATTACTCGAACCTGAAAAAATAAAATATGAAATTGTTGAGCACAATCAGAAAGCGAATATAAAAGATGTTTTGATAGAAGGCTTTGGAGAAAAGCACGCCCAGATGTATAAAACTCTTGTGCCTGCAATAAATACGGGTTATTTTATCTCAAATAAACTATTTTATCCTGGAGATTCTTTCTATAATCCTAAAAAGCCAGTTGATATTTTAGCTCTTCCTGTAGCTGGCCCCTGGATGAAATTATCTGAAGCAATTGACTATGCAATAGAGATTCATTCTAAAATAGTATTTCCCGTGCATGATGGATTATTAAAAACTCCAGGCTCAGTTCATCGAATACCTCAAGATATTCTAAATCCATTAGGCATTAAGTTTATAATCTTGGAAGAAAACAAGGAAATGGAGTTATAAATATGAAAGTTATCTTATATATGGCAATAAGCGCAAACGGCATGATTGCAAAAAATAATGATGATACTAGTTGGATAAGTAAAGAAGAGTGGGATAGTTATAGTTTAGAAATCAGAAAGGCAGGAAACCTTATAGTTGGACGAAGGACATACAATATTCTTACTAAACAACCTGAGTTTTCAGAATTTAAAGAAGTTAGGATTATTGCAGTATCAAAAAAATATTTTAAAACTCTAAGTTCTAATCATCTAGTAGCACATTCGCCAAAAGAAGCCCTTAAGCTCCTAAAAGGAGCAAAGCAGGTAATTGTTGCTGGGGGAGGGATTATGAATGCTTCTTTCTTAGAAGAGAATCTAGTTGATGAATTGTATCTGGATATTGAACCGATAGTCATTGGTGAAGGAATTCCTATTTTTAAGGGCAAGAATTTTGAAAAGCAATTTAAATTATTGGGACAAAAAAAGATAAGTGATAATGAAATTCAACTTCATTATGAGGTAATTAAATGAAAAAAGTAAAAATTGCAGTATTTGTACCATTAACTCACACAGAAGTTGTTAGAGAAGTGATTGGCAAAGCAGGAGGAGGCATCATTGGAAATTATGAATATTGCAGTTTTTCAAGCAAGGGAGTTGGCAGATTTAAGCCAAACGATAAAGCAAAACCCTATATTGGCAAAGCCAACAAGTTGGAAGAAGTTGAAGAAGAGAAAATAGAGTTTGTTTGTCCAAAAGATAAAGCTAAATCCATAATTTCAGCGATAAAAAAAGTCCATCCTTATGAAGAGGTTGCCCTTGATATTTATCCTTTAATTGCTGAGGAAGAATTATGAACATGCCCTCACAAAAAACAGTTTTCATAACAGGAGCAAGTCGTGGAATAGGAAAAGCTTTAACAGACAAATTTATTAAAGAAAATTACTTCGTAATCGGAACTTCAACAACCGGAAAGGCCGCATTTGCCAATAAAAATATTATTTTTCTCAAATTAGATTTATCTTCTCCAAAAGAAATTGAAAAATGTGTAAATGAATTTATAAAATTAAATAAAAAAATAGACATTTTGGTTAATAATGCTGGAATTTGGTCAGGACACGATGAAGATTCAAATATGTATTTGGATTCGTTAAGAAAAGTCCTTGAAGTTAATGTCATAGGAACAATAGATTTAACTGAAAAATTAATTCCTTATGTGAACAATTCTGGAAAGATAATTAATATTTCATCAAGTTCAGGCTCGTTGGCCTATAAGGAAAATAATTATTATCCAGACTATAAAATTTCTAAAGCTGCCCTCAATATGTATACTAAGACTCTTGCCATGAGATTAGAAGATAAAAAGATTATTGTCGCCTCAATCCATCCAGGATGGGTCAAGACAGATATGGGTGGAATAGATGCCGCCTTAGAGCCAGAAGAAGCAGCCGAAGAAGTCTATCAAAGAATTATTTCACTTAAAGAAACAGGGCAATTCTGGTTTAAGCAAGAAAAGTTTCCCTGGTGATAAAATTACATGGGAAAACTAAAGAAATATTTTTGAGAATATAATCTTTTCTATCACTTAACATACTTCTTCAGCTCATCGCCGGCAATCCTTTTCAATTTCTCTTCAGAATTTTTTATAAATCCAACTTCAAATCTCCCAAGCTCAAAATTTTTTTCAAGAATTTCCTTGAATATCTTTAGACAGAACTTTATTCCATCGTCAATGTTCATTTCTTCTTTATAATCTCTTCTTAAAATTTCTTTTATTCTCTCATCATTCTCGCCTATTGCGTTTGCTTTATATGCAAAATAATTTCCATATACATCTGAAGAATACAAATGGGGTTTTCCCTTACTAACTCCTCCCAAAATCATCGCAACTGCATAAGGTCTTGCTCCGCCGTATTGAGTAAACATCTGTTTCCTATCTGCAATCATTCTTATTATTGAAACCGGTTCAATGGGAGAACCAAGAGAAACTCTATTCTGCTGGGCCAACAATTGAGAATGATCAACCAGAATTCTCGTGTCTGATAAAATTCCCGCAGCGGCTGCCATGATATGATAGTCTATTTCAAAAATTTTATGAGCTGTTTCAGGCACCAATAACTTGTCCCTTATTCTCTTATCCGCAACAATAACCACTCCGTCCTTGCATATGAGTCCAATGCTCGCGCTGCCCAACCTAACTGTCTTGTCTGCGTATTCAACTTGTAATAAATGTCCATCTGGAGAGAACATAGTCGCTGCTCTGTCATAACCCATTGCCTGATGCTGCATTTCTGCCGGTAGATCCATTTCATTTCCCTCAAAATTATCCTAGAGAATATAATGCAGTGTTTTTAAGCTTTACTGATGCATGATGCTCAGCGTTATAAGATTTATATCTGCTCTGTGAAATAGTTTCAGGATAACTTAATTTATAGGGTTACAATAAGGTTTAAAACCATATTTAATATTCTTTTATGGAGAATTCGGTTGATTATATTGCGTTCATTCGAATTCTCCAGACAGAGAATTTGAAACTATAGACATGCTCAATTAATCAAATTCTCTGTATTATGCGGGGATGCCGGAGTGGTCAAACGGGATGCGCTCAAGACGCATTAGCTTAGTGCTTACGGAGGTTCGAATCCTCCTTCCCGCATAATGGATCTGAAAGATCCATGGGGGTTTGACGGTTGCAGGAGATGCAGAACCTCGCTGGTGGTTCTGCTTCGAATCCTCCTTCCCGCATAATTCTAAAATCAATAACTTTAAAACAAATTAATTCTCTTAAATTTGATAAATCATGCCCTCGTAGCTCAGCCCGGATTTAGAGCAATTGGGTCCTAACCAATAGGTCGCAGGTTCAAATCCTGTCGGGGGCATTTACAAAATCGACAGGATTTGTTCAAATCACTTCAACTTTCTTATTTAAACTAATATTAAAGTTGAAGTTGCCAAAATTCAAAATAGTCATTGAATTTTTAGTGCTGTTGGGAGCATTCTTTTCCAAAACATATATCTTTTAATACGCCTAGATTTTGCGACATCCTAAGCAGAGATTTATGACCGACAAAAGTAAAACCGAATCGCGAAAGTTTTTAGATCAAGTAACTCCTATAATCTGGAAAGCCCTTTACGAATTGGCTTTACAACAATCTGAAAACCATCATGATGCCGAAGATTTTGCACAAGAGGCTTTTTTAAGAATATCTAAAACTAGAGATTATAGGATTATCGAACTTAACGAAAGTGTTTTAGAAACAGCCTCTGTTCTTTTCAAACTCCTTAGCAGAATTGGAAAATGGAGAAAGTTAGATCGTATTCTCAAATTAAAAATTCAAGGTCAAGAGCCTTATCATGGGCCCTATTTAGATGAAGAAGAACCGTGCCGAGCAAGATTTCATGAAGTAAAACCTATTAGTTCTAGAGAGTATTTGGGACCATTCGTTGCAGGAAAAATACCAAGGTTTGGGAGGTTGTATAATGGAAGAAGCAGTTCTTGCTTAGATTATCTTGTTGAAGAGGAAAACATCCTCGACTTAGAAAGATTTGTAAATGCTCTGCCTGCAGAATTAAGAAGAGCAGTTGTTTGTTTTTATTCTGATAACGATGAATATGAAGATGAGCGAGGCACCCCTACTCTGGCATATCGAGTAAGGAAAGAATTAGGAATAAACATGCGGACTTTTGATAGAAGGTTGGCAAGAGCCAAAGATAAGATAGAAGCAGATTATTTAAAAGAAAAACAAAAACGAGTAGCCTAACTTATAGTGAAAGACATAAAAAATCTACCAAGCTTTTATGTCTTCCCCTTAATAGTCAAGACGCATTTGGTAAATTGCTTGTGTCCTTGACTATATTTTTAGTTGTAAATTGAAGAAGTTCCGTCATAACTTTAATAACCTAATCAAGTATTAAATTAAAACAAACTTCTAAACCATTCAATTATGCTATCAAAGAAATATTTCTTGGCACACTTCTTACTATGGCATAAATTGGAAGCACATTCATAATTTTGAATGCAGGAAAGCTCATTAGCTCTTTTATTCTCATAAACTCCATTTGAATTGCAAAATGTTTCATTTTTTACATTTCCCATCACACATTTTACCTGTGTGGAATTTTGTTGAGAAGCATTGTTTAACGTGCTATTTCTTGGATTAGATGTATTGTTTAAAGTGCCATTTCCTACAATTATAGTTCTATTTTCGTAGATTTCAACAATATCTGAATTTTTACATTTGCTTACTCCAATAATTGCATTATCTTGAGAAGCAGAAGTAATTTCTACCAAAAATGTATTGTTGCCAAATTTTGTTTTATAATTGGGATAATTAATATTGTCAAGATATATTTTTTTATTTCCAATAATAAAATCCACTTTTTTAGTATCTTGATAAATCTTGCTTAATTTTACTCCAAAGTTTCCCGTTTCTACATAATCTCCCTCCTCAATGTTTATCGAAGACCCTCCAATACTTAATGTTGCATTGTTCGCACTAGTGTTTATCAACTGCACACTTGTAATTTTATCAAAGAATACCAAATCTTCTTTTGATTTGCTCAAATCCAAACTAATTCTTTTAGCATCAAGCATAATTTCAGCTAAGACTTTTCTTGTCGCAGGAGTTTCTCTAGAGAACACAACTCCGACGCCTAAATCACTAATAGATTTTGCAGACCCCAGTTTAATTTCCTCAACTTCTTTTTGAATCGCCGTTTTATTAGTGCATTCATATTTAACCGCTTCCGCTCCAGCTATAAGTAAAATGAATACAAATATAAAAAACAACCCCTTTTTCATCTTTCTCTAACGAATTTTTAATTTATAAATCCTATTCCAACAACCTTTTATAGACAATTGCGTTGATTATTCTACACTTTAAGCAATTGTCTATTAGAGATTTGCAGCAAATTAACAAATCACTGCAAATATCTATAAACCCTTTTTCTGATACTTTATTAAGCGCTGTTAGTTTAATGGCAGAACATCTGGTTTCCAACCAGCGGGCACGAGTTCGATTCTCGTACGGCGCATTTATTTACCTTAGCAAACAACAAGTATTATAGCAAATAACTTCAATAATCGGATATAATCGGGTTATTTGCTAGATAGGAAATGACATTGAAAATATACGAAAATTAATGTTATTTCCTATAACTTACTTTTCTAAAACTAAATTGCCAAAATCTTCTGGTTTTGGAAATGAGTTGAAAAATGTTATAAACTACAATCTCTATATTTATGATGTACAATGTGTCAATGCAAAAAGATATAGTTGTTAATATATTTTCCAGCAAATTAAGGTATTCAAGACATTGAGGCAATCAAGCTATTTTTAGTTGTAAATTAAAAAAGTCTTCTCATAACTTCAAAATTCTAAGTAAATACAATAACAATAAAACTTTAAAAACCCCAATTTACCTATAAACTCACATGGAAAACCAAAAAGAACAGGCTGAGCATTTCCAGAAAAAACATTGGTACGATAAGCACTATAAAACTCTCTTATTTATTCCAGTTGCTCTTCTTATTTTATCTTTAATTTATTTGGCGAACTTCGAAATGAAAGAAGGAGACGTTATAAGAAAAGACGTAACTTTAACGGGAGGCACAACAATAACAGTTTTTGACAAGAATGCCGACATTCAAAAGATTAAATTTAGTTTGGTTAATGATTTTCCAGATATGGTAATAAGGGGCCTTTCAGATTTTAGAACAGGCGAACAAAATGGGTTTATTTTAGAAACCAAGCAACCCATTAATATAATAAAACCAGCCCTAGAAAAATATCTTGGATATGCTTTAAACCAGGACAATTCTTCCATAGAATTCTCTAGTCAGTCAGTTTCTCAAGGATTTTATAAACAATTAAGGTATGCAATATTGATTGCTTTTATATTCATGGCTATAGTAGTTTCTCTTATTTTTAGAAGCTTTGTTCCAAGTATCGCAGTAATATTTGCGGCATTCGCCGACATAGTAATGACTTTAACGGTTGTTAACATAATGGGTTTAACTTTGTCTCTAGCAGGAGTAGTAGCTTTTCTTCTGCTTATAGGTTATTCTGTTGACACAGATATTTTATTGACAAATAGAGTATTAAAGAAAAGAGAGGGTACGGTCAATAGCAAAATATTCGGAGCATTTAAAACAGGGATGACCATGACTCTCACTTCCATCGTTGCAGTAGGGGTGTCATTATTAGTCGTCTATAATTATTCAGACGTATTAAGACAGATATTTATAATTCTTCTTTTAGGGTTATTCTTTGATATAGTAAATACATGGCTTACCAACGCTTCTATAATAAAATGGTATGTTGATAAAAAGGAGAGGTCAAGATGAAAATATCATTTAGAATTTGGGTTCTGATAATTGCATTAATTTTATCGGTTTTAGCTATAAGTCCAAGTTTCCAGTCAGGTGTCTTAGTAAAATCAGTAGAAAGAAATTCAACAATATTTGAACAAGGCCTGAAGCAAGGAGAAATAATAAAAGAAATAAACGGCAAAGAAATAAAAAACAAGCAAGATTATGCTTTAGCAACAGGCAAATTGTTTACGGATATAGAGAATTCTGGTGTTTATGTTGCATCTGGTCCAGAATTCTCTAAAGGACAATTCTTAGAAAACAGCAGCTCAAACAACAGAATTGTCCATAATAAAGAAACAAGAATTAGTATAAAAACAGATAAAAATACTTATGTATTCTTAACTAATGAGACTCTTCCTATAACTATATCGGATATTCCTAGAACAAGAATACAAACGGGCTTAGACTTGCGAGGTGGTGCTAGAGCTTTAGTACAACCAGATGCCAAGATATCTGACTCGCAATTACAGGATTTAGTCGATATTAGCAGAAATAGATTCAACGTTTATGGTTTGTCGGATGTTAATATCCGTGGAGTCACAGATCTTGCAGGAAATAAATTAATGTTAGTAGAAGTTGCAGGGGCAACTCCTACAGATTTAGAGAAATTAATTTCCCAGCAAGGCAAGTTTGAGGCAAAAGTAGGAAATGCCCCTGTATTCGAAGGAGGAAAAAAAGATATAAGCGATGTTTGCAGAAATGACGCCAGTTGTGCAGCAATAACTCAATGTTCTCCATCTCAGAACGGATATGCTTGCAATTTTCAGTTTACCATTTACCTGAAAGAAGATGCAGCTAAGAAGCATGCAGAAATAACAAAATCCTTATCATTGGACCCAACAGGCAAATACCTTAATGAAAGCCTTTATTTATTTGTTGATGACCAAGAGGTAGATTCTCTATTAATAAGCAGCGACCTTAGAGGCCAGGTCACAACTCAAATCTCTATTCAAGGTTCTGGTTCGGGAAAAACACAAGAAGAAGCAGTTAAAGACGCCAGAACAAACATGAATCGCCTTCAGACTATTCTACTAACCGGAAGCCTGCCTTACAAATTGGAGATTGTTAAACTAGATACGATATCTCCTACCCTTGGTAAGGATTTCACAAGGACAATATTTCTAGCTGGCATTGCAGCAATAATCGTTGTCTCATTAGTAATCTTTATCAGATACAGAAGAATAAAAGTTTCTTTAGCTATTCTTATGACCTCATTTTCAGAAATAATTATTATTTTGGGAGTTTCAGCTTTAATAAAATGGAATCTTGATCTTCCTTCTATAGCCGGCATTTTAGCCACAATAGGCACAGGAGTAGACCAACAGATAGTCATATTAGATGAGGCAGAGCATAACAAAAATCTAAGTATAAAAGAAAGGATAAAAAGAGCCTCTTCGATAATCTTGTCCTCTTATCTTACAGTTGTTGCAGCAATGCTTCCTCTTTATTGGGCAAGTGCAGGTCTTTTCAAGGGTTTTGCATTAACCACGATTATAGGCGTCACAGCAGGAATTTTAATTACAAGACCTGCCTTCGCAGATATTGTAAAAAGAATACAAGGTTGAAATGGTACAAAAAATCCCAGATAATCTATATAAGAAAATTCTAAGAAATATGCCTATTTGTTGCGTAGACATTGTAATTCAAGATGAAAAAGGCATTCTTTTAGTTTATAGAAAAAATGAGCCTGTAAAAAATACTTGGTGGTTGCCAGGAGGCAGAATATACAAGGATGAAAAAATAGAAGATGCTGTTTTGAGGAAAGCCTTTGAAGAAACAGGTCTAAAGGTGCAGATAAAAAATAAGATAGGAGTTTACGAAACAATTTTTGATGATAATCCATTTATGGAGAATTCGGTTGATTGTGTTGCAGTTCATTCGAATTCTCCAGACAGAGAATTTGAAAAGAAAAGCAACCAAATTCTCTGTAACGACTCTTCGTTTGGGGTTCACACAATAAATATCTGTTTTTTAGTTGAAGCATCAAGTCATGAGGTAAAACTAGACAATCAGAGTTCTGACTTTAAATGGATAAACAAAATAGAAAACACCCTGCCCGAATATGTAAAAAATGTAATTAGCGACTCCAAGGTTTTTAATTGATTTTTATGGAAGATATAATACTTTAAAAACCTTTAATTTATCTTGGGTTATGAATGTGGATATCATGGAGATTATTTCTGTCTGTGAAAGAACGTCAGAAGATCAGGGTTAAGATTATTATGAGAAAACCATATTATATCATCGGCGGGGGAATAATTGGGACTGCAATAGCTAGAGAGATAAGAAGAAGAGATTTGGGAGATGTCTTAGTTTTGGAAAAAGAAGATAGATTAGGAATGCATGCTTCTGGGAGAAATTCTGGAGTTATACACTCTGGAATAAATCAAAAACCAAATACTCTAAAAGCAGATATATGTGTTAAAGGAAGTAAGATGTTAAGAGATTATTGTGAAGGCTATAGCGGTTTATATAAAAAATGTGGTACAATAGTTACGGCTAGCAATGACGGGGATAAATCAAGATTGAAAAGACTTCTTGAAAATGGATTAGCCTGTGGGGTTAAGGGATTAAGAATTATGGGAAGAGAAGAACTATTAGAAAAAGAACCTAATGCCTCTGGTGATGAAGCTATTTTTTCTCCTGATGGGGCAATAGTCGATTCAGAAATGTTATTAATCTCTATGGCAAGTGAAGCTCGTTCTTTGGGAGCAGAATATATCCTAGGTTGTGAAGTATTCGGAGTTAGAGATAATAGACTATTAACAAATAAAGGAGTTTTTGAATTTGGACATGCCGTAAATTGCGCAGGTTTATATGCAGATGAAATAGCAAGATTTTTTAATTTAGAAACTGCAAAAAATCTAAAAGTAATACCCTTTAAAGGGGATTATAAACAAGTCGATATAAACATTAATTCAATGATATATCATCCTCCTCAACACACTGAATTTCCATTTTTAGGAGTGCATCTTACAAAAACAATAGATGGAAGAGTTTTAGCTGGACCAACTTCAACTTTGTCATGGCGGGGAAGAGAATCCTACGATGGGGAATATAACCTTAAGGAAATGGGAGAAATTTTGTTTTCAAGAAACTTTAGAAGATTAGTAAAAAATAAAGAGTTTAGAAAATTAGCCTGGGAAAATGCCCAAATATCCTATAATAATCGAAGATTTATTAAGGAAATAAATACTTTATTAAATTTCTCGATAGAAAAAAGAGAGGTTAAACATTATATGTCCGGAATAAGAGCACAAATGGTTTCAAGAGAAGGTAAAATGGTGAATGATTTTTTGATTGAACAAGCTAAAGATTCAACACATATATTGAATGCTGTTTCTCCTGGAATGACTTGCTGTTTAGCTTTTGCAGAATATGTTGTAGAGAATTATGTAAAATGAAAAATGTAACTATAAAAGCAAATTCCTTCAATATTAAATTTTTTCTCAACATGTTTGTTTAACCCCCACGTTGCAGTCTATTAATATTTATTTTATTAATAAAATTCTTCTAAAACTGAGATAATCGGGCTATTTTTTAGTTGTAATTATATTTTATTTATCGTTTATGAGGAAAACAACATTGTAGAGATTATTTAAATTTTAGATATAATCTCTAAAATTCTAAAGTTTTTGCTTTATTTATTTTCTTTGTTTATTGCAGATAAAACCCTGTCAGCTTTAATACTTTTAGTTAATTCTTCGCTATATTCATCCATTTTTTCCGGAAAGAAATCATAAAGCATAGGAGAAACTATCTTTTCTAATAGTTTATAGTCCTCTACTTCGTTTGGAGGAGTGCAGAAGAACAATCCTATAACTTTCTTTTTTAATGCAATCGATAAGTGCAAGGCAAAACTGTCTGAACAAACAACCACAGCACATATATTTAGGAGAGAGGCAAATTCCCCATCAGAATTACTAGGGCTATTAACATAAACAAAAATGTCTAATAATTTTAATTCATCAATAAATTTTTTTTGTCTTTCAATCTCGTCTGGACCAGCAAAGAGCAATATTTCAAAACCTTTATTTTTCGCCTTAATTATAAACTCTTTTAAATTATCCTCATGCCAAATTTTAGAAGGCCATCTGGGAGAAGCTCCCATATGAATTCCTATTAGTTTATGACAATTTATCTTATTTTTATTAATAAAATTCTTAGCGTACTCTAAATCACTTCTCTCTAGAACTATAGGCATAAACTGCTTATTGTAAGATAGTTCTGCCACCTCAAACATCATTTCTTGATAAGTTTTTTTATTTGTTTTCTTTATTTCATCGTCAAATAAAGTGTTTAGATAATACTCTCCACCAAGGTTAAATGCAGAAACGTAATCTCCATTTTTATAAAAACCATATTTTTGTTTTGCATTAATTTTTATAGCTAACGATGTAGCTTCGTCTTCTATGTCGAAGTTATATAATATATCAAATTCTTCCGAAGTCGAAAAGGGGATGGAAAATAATTTATCTATCTGGACAATATTCCTCAATAAATCTAAGATGTTGTTTTTTGTCACCCAACAAATCTCTGAATTGGGATATTTTTCTTTCAAAGCCTTGGCTATTGGCAGAGTCCGGATCACATCACCCTTGGCTCCTAGCTTAATTACCAATATTTTCATTAAATTCTTTAACTCCAAGGATTTTTAAGTTTATGCAAAATCTTATAACCTGCGAGTACTTTGATATTTCATGAAAATTTACATTGCTGGAAAGATAACAAATAAATCTGAGAGAGAGTTTCTAGAAGAAGTTGATAAATTGTGCAAGTCTTTAGGATTTGAGACTTTTTTACCTCATAGAGATGTTGGTTTAGCGAAGAGTATAAAAGACGTTAAAAAAATATTTGAGGGGGACATTAAAAAAGGCTTTAAAAATGTTAATTTGGTCGTAGCAGTCTTTGATGGCTTGCATGTAGGTGCTGGAACAGCCTGGGAACTTGGATATGCTTATGCGCTCGGGCTGCCTTCCATAGGCATAAAAACCGATGAACCTATAGAAGACGCTTTAGAGTATTTGAGTGCAATTTTAATTGGAAGCATGAAAATTGTTTCTTCTCTAAAAGATTTGGAGAACGAATTAAGAGAATTTAAGAAAAAACTAGATAATTAAAAATTTAAAAGACCTTTTCTTTTCTTGGGATAAAAGTAGACCTATTTCTAAATCTTTCAACTGCCTCCCAACTAACAGTTGTTTTAAGATATATACCCTCTCCTGTTATTGTTTGAGTCAGAGATGTTGGTGGCATTTCTCTTTCTTTGTAATCTACTACCCGACCATTTAATCCATCTAAATGTTGGTCGATGTTATTAAAAAACACAATTCTCACTTCTTTACACTCTTCGTCGGTTGGTTGAAGGGTTACCCTATTATAGCCCCCCTCCATAGACTCGATACCTGAGATCAATCCTGAAACTTCATACGTTCTTGGCATTACCATTTTCTTTTAACTTAAGGTCTTCTAAAATCTTTGTTGTCGATCTTCCTTCTACTAAAGAAATAGTTTTAATTTCTCCCCCATATTCTCTAACAGTTTTACCGTCAGAATGATTTTCTAAAAATTCCACAGTGTAATTTCCTCCTTTTACGTAAATATCGGGTTTTAATGCAGAAAGATATTTCTCTACAGTCGTTTCAGCAAAGATTATTACATAATCAATAAATTCCAAAGAGGACAATATTTCAGCCCTTTCTTTTTCAGTCTGAATAGGCCTGGATGGACCTTTTAATCTTTTTACAGATTCATCTGAGTTTATGCCAACAATTAAGAGGTCCCCTAGCTTTTTTGCCTCCTTCAGATATCTTATATGCCCTACATGAAGCAAATCAAAACACCCGTTTGTCCAGACTATTTTCTTCCTTTTCTTTTTTAGGTCTGCAACAATTCTCTGTAATTTATCCAGATTGAGAACCTTGCTTTCTTCTCTTATAAATTTAGAAATTAATTCTGAGAGACTTACGGCATAGGTTCCTGCTTTTTCAACTTTTATTCCTGCCGCATGATTACCCATAATTGCAGCCTGGTTTAATGATGCACCACCAGCAATGGCTAATCCTATTGCTGCAATTGCCGTATCTCCTGCTCCTGTAACATCGAAAACCTCTTTTGCATATGTTGGAATATTAATTATTTTATCTGAAAATAAAGTCATCCCATTTTTTCCTCTTGTCACTAATATATCGGTTTTTAATTCTTCTCTTAGTTTTTTTCCAGCAGAATCCAAATTAGAAAGAGAGGTCATATCATATATCTCTTTTTCATTGGTTTTGACCAATAATACTTCCTTAAATAAAGCTTTATTTTTAGGTTTTGGATCAACGATTATCTTTTTCTTAAATTCAGAAAGTATACTCATCAAATCTTCGTTTATTGTCCCCTTTTCATAATCTGAAATAATTATCAAATCCGCATCCTGAGCTCTTTTTTTAAGTTTAAATTTTATTTCATCTTTAAAGATTTTATTATATATCTTCTCAAAATCCATTCTAGCTAATTGTTGATTATTTCCCATAACCCTAATTTTCTGGATAGTTTTTTCATCTTCTTGCAAGAAACTTTCTATCTTATTTTCATCTAGCAATTTCCTTAAAATTTCTGCTTGATGATCTTTGCCTGCAAAAGAGAATAAAGTTGCCTTTCCTCCCAGCGAAACGACATTTGAAGCAACATTTCCCGCTCCGCCCAGAGAGTGAAATTCCTGCTCAACTTTTACTATTGGGACCGGAGCTTCCACATTAATTCTTGTGACATCTCCTTTATAATAAGTGTCCAACATTATATCTCCAACTACTAAAATATTTTTTTCCTTAAAATTGTTTAATATCTCCAATTCATCAAGCATATTTTTAGCAATAAATCTGGCTTTTTAACTTTTGCCATCCCTTTAATTTAAACCTTTGAGGGATATCTTTCGTGAACGACCGCCCTATTCCGAAGGACCCCTCCAACATCATAAAGAACTTCCTCATAGAGATGATGCCTTATCGCTGTCGATAAAACTTTGGAAGTTAGGCCTTCTCTTTTAGAGTAACTTAAAGCGCGCCTTACTGCCAATGGAGACTTAGGCAATGTTCCGAAGTAAGGCATAAGGGCAAAAATTTCCCCATTGGTATTTATACTCGGATCTTTACCCGCCTCTTCAACAATTTTAACTGATTGTATTCTTAGGTTAGCAATATTCGCAAGTATTTCTCTTGCCTTTGAATCTCCTTGTTCAGCTAGACGATTTAAATGTTGTTCTGTTTCTCTTCCTAACCTTTCATAACTAAAAGGGGCTCTGCTTCTTAGGTAAGATTCTGCAAGCTTATCCCCTTGAGGAACAAGACAAAAGAAATTAAAATGATTCCTTAATTCCCTGTTTCGATCACAGTACGTTTCCAAATCTGCTGAAGAGAGCCAAACCGAAGGATTGTCCTTTATTTGCTCTAAACCTGGTCCAACCCAGTGGTTTAAAAATTTTAAAACAGATCTCTCGAAGAAAGTATCCGGAACGTCGCTATTATCTCCATTGTAAAATCCAAATCTTTCACAATATTGCCCCAATTTTGTTCCTTTGTATGGTGCAAATGTGGACGCCCAAGCAATATCTGGCCGTAATTGAACGTTTAATCTGACAAGCCCTAAATCCGCATCTAAATTAGTCGCTGTTTCAACCTGAGTAGCTCCTGTAGGAAGGGCTGTAATTTGTTCTGTTCTAACTTTAAAACCTCTTTCTTTCAATGCCCTCATTCCATCAATCATTGTTTCTTCGGGCATAGCCCTCAAGAACTTCTGCTCTGACTGCGTACTCCGCAGCTTCTATAGCAAGGGTTAAACCGAAACAACCGGTTTGTTTAAGAAGATCTAGTCTTCTTTCATCTCTCGTCATTTCCCATCTCATCTGAGCATGATAGGGAATTCCAACCTCTATAGGCCACCTTTCAGCAAGTTTAGGCATCCAGTCTCTTAGATCAAAACCATGAACATCATCTTGACAGTATAAAACATCAGTCTGCCAATTTTGTGCAATTTCTGCTGATTCATTTATTACATCATCTACCGATCTAATATTGAGGGGGAAGAGTCTTCTTTGCATAGTCTTATTATGCTCATCTCCAAAAATACTCCTCTGAGGTTTTCCAACGAGTTTTAGAGATAGGCCTTCTATAACTTTGCCAATTACTTCTGGGGGGCAGCTATGTCTGCAGGTTCACTGCTATTGTAGCAATAGGTGCATTTATAGGGGCACCCAGTCATAGTAATAAAACTTTTAATTCTGCTTTTTGCGTGCTCTGTATAAAAGGAATAAAAAGTAGCCCTGTCTGGATGAGGAAATCTTTCTACCCCATTCATTGGATGAATTCCTTTTTCTAATTCGCCTCTTAAAATTTTTCGCAACGCGCCAAAGCCTTCGCTCATAACAACAAAATCTGCTGTTTGTAATGATTCTTGTGGAAAATAAGTTGGGTGGGACCCGCCAACAACTGTTGTGATGGCAGGTTTATCCTTTTTTAACCTTCTAAAAGCATCATGAAGCTGAAGATGATTTCCAGTATAGACGTTAAAGCCTACCAAGTCTGGTTTAAATTCTCTTACGACTCTAAAAAATTCTTCATAATTATGGTCTCTTACTAAAAAATAATTTCTATCCCAGCCTTCGTCCCTCGCTAAACCTCCTAAATGAAGAAGTCCAAGAGGTTCAATGACCGAATAACTTGCCCCAAACAATATTCTCTTTTTCATATTAACTAATTTAGGAAATTATATTTAAATCTGAACTATTACTCGATAGTTACTCTAATCAAGAGGTTTTGCAGATTGAATCTCACTGTCATCTCGCCACGCTGGATCAAACTCTTTTTTTGTCTTTGTATCTTTATAGGATTTGTAATAAATATATAACCGTGCAAAATAGAGCTGAATTAACCAATACACTTCTTTAGTACTTCTTGGATGTGTCAAAGAGAAAATAAGTCCTTCTTTTATTTCGTTGAAGAAAGATTTTGTTCTTGGCATATCTGGGATTATTTTTGGTATGTTCTCGTGTGCTTTTATTGTCCTAACCCTCTGGCTTACCCAATCTTTCCAATTTGAGGGATACTGTACATAAACTTCTGCTCTAGAAATATATTTTATGATATACTTTTCTTTCCAGATAATATAAGGAATATAACAATCCTCTGGAACATCTGGCTGTGTTTCTTTAACTATCCCATTTCTGATTGCAAATAGGTAACCTGAACATTGCATAAACATGTTTTTTGCATCTAATTTTTTTCTTACTTTATCGATGCCGTCATAAGAAATTTTTGCCCAATATCCAAATTTGTTACTCGGTAAATTTGTCGGGACAGGTTTTCCAGTAATCGCACCAACTTTGGGGTCTTTAAAGGCTTTAATTATCTCACTTAATGAATTATCTGAAACATAAACATCTCCATCGCTAAATACTAAAATATCTTCTTTCTTCTTTGAAAAGTAAGTCTCAAAAATCATATTCATAGCAAATGGTTTCCCTTCTCCTGGGTCTAAGATAAATTCAAAACGCTTATCTTTAATATTGGCTCTTAAGAATTTCTCGGTGTCTTCGAATGGATCCACCACCACCACTTTTAATTCTTCTTTAATCTTTTGATTTAGAAATTTTTTTACCGCTCTTAAAGTTGCTTTGGGCTCTTTATAAGAAGTAATAATTATGGTAATCATTTTATTCCGACTCGAAAGGATAATCTTCAGGTCTGATAATTGTTATTTTTTCTCCTGAATCAGATTTTGCAACTATCCTAACTTTCTTTGTTCCTTGTTTTCCTATATCTGAAAGCTCTATTTCTTCAATTAAGAATTTCTTTCCTGCAATTAGGATTTTATCTTCTTTCTTAAGGTCTTTTGCTTTATTTCTCATATCTATCTCTAAAGAAACAGACTTATAAAGTTTATTAGCCTTGGACAAATATGAAAAATGCGATAGTTTTGTGTTCTGGAGGACTGGATAGTGTTGTTACAGCCCATTATGTAAAGAAAGTTTTAAAATGTAACAAAATAATTATATTGTTCTTTGATTATAAACAAAGAAACTATAAAGCTGAAAAAAGGAGTGCTTTAAAATGTGCTAAAGAGCTGAATGGAGATTTCAGAGAAATAAGATTAAATGAATTAAACAAGTTATCTGCCTCTTTAATAAATATCGGGGGGGTTGTAAGAAAAATAGGAAGGGAGGATTTAAAAGACACAAAAAAGGAAAGTAAAAAATGGTATGTGCCTTGTAGAAATTTGATGTTTCTGAGTTATGCTCTTGCTCTTGTAGAGTCAGATTTTATTAAAGATAAGCAAAAGATTGATGTTTTTGTCGGATTTAAAAATGAGGGGAAGGAAAGTTTTCCAGATACGACTAAGGGGTTTGTGGCTTTGATGAATAGGTTAAGTTTGAAGACAACAAAAAATAAAGGTAGAATAATTGCGCCTTTAATAATAAAAGATAAGGAAGATATTGTTTTGTTAGGAATGAGATTGGGAGTTGATTTAGGAGAGACATTTAGTTGTTATATAAATAAGAAGGTTCATTGTGGAACTTGCCTATCTTGCAGATTAAGGCGAGAAGGATTTTATTGGGCAAACGTTACTGACCCTACAAGATATTTGGAAAAGTGAAATCAATTAAAATATATTTCCCATAAGAGAGGTATTTAAATATCATATTAACTCTAAATTAAAATGCCAAGAAGGATAGTGGTTACGGGAGGAGCAGGGTTCATAGGAAGCAATTTCCTGCATCTTATAGCTTCTGAGCATCCAGAATGGGATTTAGTCAATATAGATAGTTTAACTTATTCAGGCAATCTTGAGAACGTTAAAGATCTTGCCTCAAATCCAAAATACTCCTTTCATAATGTAAACATATGCGATAGAACTGCCCTCTTGGAAATTTTAGCGGAGGGAGACATTATAGTCAATTTTGCTGCAGAAACACATGTCGATAACTCTATTTCAGAGTCAGATATATTTGTTAAAACAAATGTTTTAGGGGTGCAAGTTTTATTAGACGTTGCTAGAAAAAAGAAAGCAAGTCTATTTCTTCAAATATCGACGGACGAAGTTTATGGTTCTTTAACATTTGATCAGAGAGCTTCAAAAGAAGAGGACAACTTCTGCCCTTCTTCTCCTTATAGCGCATCAAAAGCGGCGGCAGAACATCTTTGTACCGCTGCTTACAGGACCCATGGTTTGCCAACAATTATAACTCGCTCCTCAAATAATTTCGGTCCATTTCAATTCCCAGAAAAAGTAATTCCTTTGTTTGTTACAAATCTTATACAAGGAAGAAAAGTCCCTCTTTATGGAGAAGGGAGGAATGTAAGGGACTGGATTTATGTAGGAGATAATTGCAGGGCAATAGATCTAGTAATCCAAAGAGGGGTAGTTGGGGAAGCATATAATATTGGAGGAGGAAATGAGTTAACCAATTTAGAATTAACAAGAAGAATACTTACAGCCATGGGCAAAGACGAATCTTTTATAGAAAAAGTTGCAGACAGACCAGGTCATGATTTAAGGTATTCCTTAGACTCTAGTAAAATCAAATCTCTTGGCTGGTCCCCCAAGTTTGATTTTGATTCAGCATTAAGAGAAACCGTAGCCTGGTATGAGAAAAATCCTGGTTGGTGGGAACCATTAAAAAAAATAAAGGGGAGAAGAACGTCATAGGAACATGAAAGGAATTATCTTAGCGGGCGGATCAGGAACAAGACTTTCTCCTATAACTCGTGTAGCTTGCAAACAACTTCTTCATGTTTATGATAAACCTATGGTATATTATCCTCTTTCAACTCTTATGTTAGCTGGAATTCGGGAAATTCTAGTTATATCTACTCCTAAAGACCTTCCTAGATTTAAAGACCTTCTTCAAAGTGGAGAACAATTTGGCTGCCATTTTTCATATAAAGAGCAACTAGAGCCAAAGGGAATTGCACAGGCTTTTTTAATTGGGGAAGAATTTATAGGCAAAGATAAAGTCGCTTTAATCCTAGGCGACAATTTATTTCATGGTTCAGGTTTAGGAAGACAATTGTCTCAATTAACAGGCCCTAAAGGGGCAACTATATTTGGCATAAAAGTAAATAATCCAGAGGTTTATGGTGTAGTAGAATTCGACCAGGATGAAAAAGTAATTTCAATTGAGGAAAAACCTAAAGCGCCTAAATCTAATTTTGCGGTGCCAGGATTGTATTTCTATGATAATTCAGTAATAGGAATCGCAAAAGGTTTAAATCCAAGTGCTAGAGGAGAGTTAGAGATAACGGGCATTAATCAAACATATTTACAAATAGGTCAATTAAATGTGCAGAAATTAGGCAGGGGAACTGTTTGGTTAGACACTGGAACATTTGAATCATTGCATGATGCTTCCTCTTATGTTAAAATTGTTCAAGAAAGAGAAGGAAACAATATAGGCTGCCCCGAAGAGGTAGCTTGGAGAATGGGTTACATTAACGATGCTCAACTTAGAAGATTAGCTGCCGATTATAAAAATAGTGATTATGGGGATTATTTAGAGAGAATGCTAAACGAAGCAGATTAGATAATGGATAAAATCCTATGGGGTAAAGGTTAAAAACACCTCCATTCTATATTTTTTATGGTTTTATTATCTATAGTTATCCCTGTTTACGATGAAGAGGAGAATGTAATTGAAGCGTATAAAGAAATTAAGAAGGTCTCAACCGATTTAATAGAAGATAATAAAATAACTGATTTTGAAGTAATTTGGGTCAATGACGGTTCCAGAGATAAAACTCAAGAAAATTTAGAAAGCCTAAAGAAAAAAGAGGGGAGTAAGATTAAGATAATCCAACTTAGAAAGAATTTTGGGCAGACTTTAGCTCTGAAAGCTGGATTTAACAATTCTAATGGCGATTTAATCGTTACAATGGATGGAGACTTACAAAATGATCCAGAAGACATTCTAAGATTAATATCTAAATTGAGAGAAGGATATGATGTTGTTTCAGGATGGAGGTATAATAGAAAAGATAATTTTTCAAAGCGTTTTTTCTCAAAGATAATCAATAAATTAAGAAAAAAACTGATTGGAGACGAGTTGCATGACTATGGCTGCTCTTTAAAAATCTACAAGAGGGAATGTCTTAAAGACTTAGAATTATCCGGAGAATTACACAGGTATATCACTGCTTATCTTCATATAAAAGGATATAAAATCGGAGAAATCAAAGTCAACCATAGGTCTAGAAAGAGTGGAAAAACAAAATACCGATTCAACAGGGGGCTTAATGGTTTGTTTGACTTGTTCTATTTGAAGTTCTGGTCGACATATGCAAGTAGGCCGCTTCACTTTTTTGGGCGTCTGGGGATTTATCAGTGGATGCTAGCAATAATTATACTAATTGAACAAATAATTAAAGCCTTAATAATAAAAGAACTTAGTCTGGGCCCATTATTGACTTTGGCATCGATGTTGGTGATAACAGGAATGATTACCCTTATGTTTGGTTTTCTTTCAGAGATAATCTCAAGAGTTTACTTTAAAAATGAAAAGATTTACAACATAAAAAAGGTAATTTAAAATGTGCGGAATATTTGGATTTAATTGGAAGAATAATAAGTTGCTTTTAGGAGGCCTCGATAAGTTGAAGCACCGAGGGCCAGACGATTCAGGTATTTTTAATGATGGAAAAGTCTCATTAGGACATTCTCGCTTATCTATTATCGACTTATCTAAGTCAGGCAAACAACCGATGTCAAATGAGGATAAGTCTATATGGATTACCTTTAACGGAGAGATTTACAACTATAAAGAATTAAAAAACGGGCTTGGTAAAAAACATATATTTAGTTCAAATACTGACACCGAAGTTTTGGTTCATTTATATGAAGAAAAAGGTATTTCGATGTTGCAGGATTTATTGGGCATGTTTTCTTTTTGTATTTATGACAAGAAAAAGAGAATCTTGTTTTTATCCAGAGACCGGCTGGGAATAAAACCTCTTTATTACTTCTCAGAAAATGGAAAGTTTATCTTTTCATCTGAGATAAAAGCAATATTGGAGGACAAAAACATAAAAAGAGAAGTAAACCTAAATGCGCTCAACTCATATTTGACTTTTAGAGCAAATACAAAAGAAGAGACCTTCTTTAAAGGAATTAAGAAGCTGCCCCCAGGACATCTCTTGATTTATAATTTGATAAATCACAGGGCAGAGATCAAAAAATATTGGGATATCTCTTTTGAGCCAAAACCTGCCTCATTTGATTTTTATAAAAATAAATTACGTTCTTTAATAGAGGAATCTGTAAAAATCAGACTAATGTCCGATGTCCCTTATGGAGTTTATTTATCGGGGGGAGTAGACTCTGGGATAATAGCTGCGCTGGTAAATAAATTTTCTAAAGAAAAACCAATAAAAACCTTTTCAGTTGGATTTAAAGAAGAAAAACACACCGAGACAAACGAGGCTAGGTTTTTAGCAAATCACTTAAAAACAAGCCATCACGAATTATTAATTGATGAGAATTCTATTAAAAAACTTCCAGAGATAATTTATCAATCAGACGAACCTATCGCAGATCCAACAGCAATACCTATTTATTTTTTATCTGAATATGCCAAGAAATATTGTACCGTAATCCTAACAGGTGAAGGTGCAGACGAGATTTTTGCTGGATACCCCCAATACAAGTTCATGAAAATTCATGAATCAATAATCTCAAAATTGCCAGAATTCTTAAGAGATTTATTGCCGATGATTGCAAAATTTACTCCAAATATTATTTTAAATAAATTATTCAGATTTTCTTCTGCATTAGGGGAGAAGGGTTTGGAAAGATTCTCAAACTACGTTCTTTCCAATTCTAAAGTTGAACAGTATTTTAATCAAGTTGCAATTTTTAGTCAAGATGAACAGAAAGAACTATTGGGTAAAGATTATAATCTTTATGATAATTATGCTAAGTATTTCAAAAATTCTGCAGATGTTTTAAGTGGTTGCGAAGAATTAGAGTTAAAAGAACCAATGGTGGAAGATTTGCTTATGAAAGTAGACAAAAATACAATGGCTTTCGGTGTAGAAGGCAGAGTTCCTTTTTTAGACCACCGAGTTGTAGAGTTATGTGCAGAAATTCCTCCTACAATGAAGCTTCGCGGGTTAAAAAAAGACAAATATATACTTAGAGAAGCTTTTAGCGATATTGTCCCTTCTCAGACTCTTAAAAGAAAAAAAAGACATTTTTTTGTTCCAATAGAAAGTTGGATAGAAAATGAGTTATCTCCTCTCAGAAATAAATTACTGTCAAGAGAGTACATTGAAAAGCAAAACATTTTTAACGGGGAATATATAGAGGTAATTAATTTAGGGTTTGAAAAATCAAAGCTGTATTATTCAAGACAACTATGGGCTTTACTAGTATTTCAAATTTGGTATAAACAGTACATTGAAAATGAAGAAGTCAAAATATAATCTCAATATGGATAAATTGAATCTAGGATGCGGGCGATTTAAGAAGAAGGGTTTTTTAAATGCAGATATTGATCCAAGAGTAAATCCCGATATACTGATGAATCTTAATAAATTTCCATATCCATTTTTAAGCAATCAATTTGTTCACATCGAGGCAGATCATGTTTTAGAACACCTCCAAGATCCCTTTCTTGTAATGAAAGAATTGCATCGGATTTTAAAGCCGGGAGGTACAGCAATTATCCGAGTCCCTCATTCTAGCCGGGGATTTACTCATCCCGATCATAAAAGAGGATTTGACGTCTCATTTCCCCTTTATTTTAACAAAAATTATGAGGCTTTTTATTATGGAATACCCTTCAATCTACAGAGTATGAAACTTAAATGGTTTGCTCAACCATATATGAAAAAAAAGGCGCTTAAATCTCACCATTATTATCTTGGTTTATTGGCTGGTTCAATAGTAAATCTTTTTGCCAATTCATCGCCCTATTTTTGCTCTAGGATTTGGTGTTACTGGGTAGGAGGTTTTGAAGAGATTGAGTTTATCTTCAAAAAAGATAATGGAGAAAATTAAAGACGTAATGTTTAGGGAAGGTTCTACGGATAGATTTGGATATGAATGGAATAAATACGGGCAGATAGTCCCTGAATATGAGGCGCAATTTCTTAAATGGATATTCCCTTTAAGCAAAAAAGATTTTGTTAATAAAATAGTTATGGATGCGGGATGCGGGATGGGCAGAAATTCTTTTTGGTCACTAAAATATGGTGCGAAAAAGGTCATATCTTTTGATTATGATTACAGGACTGTTGATGCTGCTAAAAAAAATCTCTTAAAGTTTGATAACTCTAAGGTCTTTTTTGGTTCCATTTATAATGTCCATTATGAAAATGAATTTGATATATCTTTTTCAATAGGAGTCATACATCATCTAAAAAAACCAAGAGAGGCGGTTAAGGCTCTAGTTAAAGCGACAAAAAAAGGAGGAATTGTCTTGATTTGGGTTTATGGATACGAAGGCAATGAATGGATAGTAAAATATGTTAACCCATTGAGGAAGATAACTTCAAGACTGCCCTCTTCAATAACTCACACGATAGGTTATGCTCTTTCGATACCTCTCTATTCTTATATAAAATTGTTCTGGCCAAAACATCCCTATTTAAGACAATTATCCAACTTTAGATTCTGGCATGTTAATAGTATAGTTTTTGACCAGCTAACCCCTCGCATAGCAAATTATTGGACCAAGGAAGAGGCTTCCTCCTTATTTGAGGAGCAAGGATTAAAAAACATAAGGGCTTATAGGGTAAATAAAAACTCTTGGACAATAATCGGAGAAAAAGTTTAATGGTAAATATATATTGGGCGAGAAAAGATAAAGTTCTGGCAGGATTTTTTTTATTGTTAATTTTAATTAGCTTCCTTACTAATTTTTATGGGTCCACCGATGTTGGAGATTACTCTGATGTAGCTAAATTCTTTGCGGGCAAATATTCTGCAGATATAAGAAACTCTCATTCTTATTTTTATGGGTTTATACATGCTCCAATTGTGAAATTGACAAACAGTTTTGTTATATTCAAGATAACTAGCCTGATCTCCATTTTATTAATAATTACTTCGGTGTATTTAATAAGCGGCAAGGACAGGAGAGCACTATGGCTTATAATTTTATCACCAGTTGTAGGGTATATGATTCCATGGATAAGCCCGATACCCTTGGCTTCACTATGTTTATTGTGGTCTTATTATTTCATTAGGAAATATGACTCTAGCAATGCGTTTAAATATTTATTTTATAGCAGTTTTTTAATCGGCCTTGGTTGGGTTATTTGGGATACTATCTTTTTCTTTGGGGCAATAATGCTGATATGCTTTCTTTGTAATAAGAAATTCTATTCTGCAGTACTTTCCGCCTTGTTTTTATTAATTGGACTAATCCCTCGACTAGTCTTAGACCAGAAACTATTCGGATTTGCATTTTATACTACCCTAAAAACTTTTTTTGCAAGTTTAGTGAGTATGGTTCTTGGAGGAATTTATGGGGCACAAACTGCACAGAGATATGGCTTAATCTCCTTCATAGCTATTTTGATTGCCTTGCCACTATATTATTTTATGGTTTACAAGAAGAGCGAATTTCTAAAGAACAAAAAAGAGATAATATTTATTACACTCTCCCTCCTTCTTATATTTAGCAACCCTCAAATTAGATATTTGCTGGCCTTAATACCTATCATGGTTCTGGCTAGTTTGCCTTATTTGGACAAAAGAAAGTTTAAGTTTCAGATCAAATTAAGCGTAATTGTATTAATCATATTCTTTATACCGTATACCTTGCAAATATTTTATTCTATAAGCGCAAATCCTTATGGTGATGAAATAACCACGATGATGAGTAAATTTGGCACCCTTTCTTTACAAAAAGATGTTCAGTCAGAGATTGCATCTGATCTATCCGATATTGGTAAATCATATGGCGGCCAGATATTTTTAGTTGGAAATACTCCAGACGATTATCAGATATTGGCTCATGTTTATTGGGGAGCAGATAAAATTCAATTTGTGAGCATACAAGATTACAATTTATGGAAAGAAAATAGGACAATCTTATTTGAAAAGACATTTATGCCTACTCCGAGAATTGCTGACAGGAGACAAATATGGGTGACTGGAGGCATAATGAGAAATTTGAACGATAATACAAATTATAGTGCAATAAGATACGGCTTGGGAATTAATGAGCCCCTAGATAGCGAAGATTTCAAATTGATTAAGAAATATGATATCCTATACTTGTCTGAGAGGAAATAGGTATAAATAAAAAGCCGAAAGAGGTTAAATTTGAATGGGCGATATTAATAAAAATATTGGAAACGGCTTGAAAGTTCTTGCAAAATCATCTATCATCGTATTTATAGGCCTAGCCATATCTAAGGTTTTGGCATATATTTACAGGATAATGATTGCTAGAGCATATGGACCAGAAGCATATGGCATGTTCAATCTTTCAGTCATGGTTGTCGGCCTATTTGTGACAATCTCTAGCCTTGGATTATCTGACGGACTTGTAAGATATATTTCCATGTTTTACGCGAAGAAGAAAAATAAAGATGCAAGGTATCTTTTTCAAGTGTCTTTATTAATTGTCTCAATAGGGAGCATTATTTCAGCATTAGCAGTCTATCTCTTAGCAGATTTTATATCAATATCAATATTTCACAATCTAAGATTGATAATATTTCTAAAGATCTTTGCTGTTGCAATTCCTTGCACATCTTTAATGAGTTTGTTTCTTGCAGTTTTAAGGTCAAAAGAATTAATTGGATGGTATTCATTCATATTCAATATATTGCAGACCTTTGTAAGAACTGCTTTGTTAGGATTTTTTGTTCTATTGGGCTTGAGCAATAAATCGGTCTCACTTTCATACTCTGTGGGGATGATCCTTGTGGTGATATTAACATATTTCATAACAAAAAGGTATGTGGCAGATATATTCGTAAAAGCAAGTTTAGATAAAGATAAAGGGAAACGAATATTGAAGGACGTCCTTAATTATTCAATACCTTTAACATTCAATGGACTATTAATCACATTGTTCTTTTGGGTGGATTCTTTTTCATTAGGTTATTATAAAACGGTATATGAGGTCGGAATATACGGGGCTGCAACAGCCATAGCAATGCTATTAAATCTCGCTCCAGAGATGTTTTCGCAGCTATTCTTTCCCTTAATAACTAAGGAATATTCTAAAGGCAATATAGGATTAATCCAAGAATTAAGTAAACAAGTTGGGAAATGGATATTTATAGTTAGTTTGCCAATATCTATATTAATTGTTCTATTTCCTGGAGCGGCCATCAATGTCTTACAATTTGGAAAAGAATTCTTGCCTGCTAAAGACGCTTTGAGGATATTAGCAATTGCAGCTTTAATAGCAAATATGGGTTTTGTATCAAGTCAGTTGCTCTCAATAATCGGGAAATCTAAGTTGGTATTATTAAATAGCTTTATTGCGGTCGTAGTAAATTTGATATTTAATTCTTTGTTGGTACCAATGCCTAAAATATGGTTTATAGATAATGCCTCCGGAATAAATGGTGCTGCAATTGCAACGCTTCTTTCAGTCATAATCTTTAATGGGCTCTTTGTTATTCAGACTTACAAGCATAGCAAAATAATTCCATTCAGAAGAAAAATGATTCGTATTTTCCTGATTGCCCTTATACCTGCAATGTTGCTCTATTATCTAAGGAGATTTGTTATTATAAAAGGAATAATATCTTTAGGTTTAATGACTCTAGCATTTTTGGTCGTCTATTTTGTTTTGATTATATTATTCAAGTGTCTTGATAAAAATGATTATTTAATTATTAATCGGATTTATGATAAAACAAATATAAATTTCATAAGGCGGCCTCTTTTAATTTTATAAATCTCTCAAATTCATAATACGTTCTTGGATTTCCAATATCTATAAAATATCCATCATATAAAAAACCAAAAAAACGGTTTGTTTCAGCTAATCTTGGAAATATTTCATGTTCAATCGATGTTGGTTTGTTATCTGCAATAAAATTTAAAACTTCTGGATTAAATAAATAAATCCCCGCATTAATTAGATTTGTACCAATATTCCTTTTTTCTGAAAATTTAGTTATTTCTTTTCTTTCATTAAGCACTAAGCATCCAAGTTCTGAGGTTTGGTTCTCTCTTGCGACGCATAATGTTGCAAGGCTCTTTTTTGATTTATGAAAGTCAAACATCTCGCTTAGATTAGGTTCTGAATATGAATCACCATTTAATATAAAAAAGTCGTTTTTTTCATTTAGTGCTGCCTGCTTTATCCCCCCTCCGGTTCCAAGAGGGGTCTTTTCTTGAGAATAATCCAGATCAATATTGAAATTAGATCCATCCCCGAAATATTCCTTAAATTTATCTGGGAGATAGTGAATTGCAAGGGCAATTCGATAAATTCCTTGATTTTTTAGATAATTAATTTGATATTCTAAAAAAGGTTTCCCAGCAATAGGTGCTAAGGGTTTTGGAACATCTAGGACAGCACCTCTAAGTCTAGTTCCAAATCCTCCAGCTAAAATAATAGCTTTAACATTTCTTAAATTCATCTTTATGACTGTGAAAACTAGACCCTATTTAATATTTTTGCTAATTTTTTTATTCCATCTCCTTATGTATTTTAAATATTTTTTAATGGGTCATTTCTTATTAAAATAGAATATCCCTTTATTAATTCTTGAATACCTTCATCCAAGGAATAAATTGGTTCGAAACCAGTAGCTAATAATTTTTTATTTGATACTATATAATTACGCTTATCGGGATCTTCTCCAATATCCCGAACTACTATCTCAAATTTTGGTAGATAGAATTTTATTTTTTCCGCTAATTCTAACTTTGATAAATTTGCATCTTCTAAACCAACATTATATATTGGTTTTTCAACTCTCCCCATCTTATCAAAGTTGCCCATGCAATGTTCAAAACATCTAGCTATATCCCTAATATGAATAAAGTTTCTTTTAAAATGCGGCTCATATATTACAATATAGCTATCAGTAACCGCCTTATAGACGAAATCATTTACTAAAAGATCTCTTCTCATTCTAGGAGAAAGACCAAAAACAGTTGCTAATCTAAGAGTTATTACTGGCTTTCCCGAATCTAAAAGCTCTTTTTCTGTTCTTGCTTTTGTTTCCCCATAAAGAGATATTGGTTCTAGAGGCGTTTCTTCTGTACAAAAGACCTCCCCCGACTTAGATCCATAACCTGAATTTGTTGTAGGATAAATCAATCTTTGATTGTCACTTCTTAAATTATTAATCATAACAATAGCATCATAATTTATTTCTCTAGCTTCCACGGGGTTTCTATTGCATGCAGGCATACCCACAACCGCAGCTAAAGGAATTATTGTATCGTGATCAGAAACAAGGCTTTTAACTAAGCTTTTATTTCTTACATCACCAAGCACGAAGTTATAAGAAGGGTTGTCTACGAAAAAGAAAGGAGTTGTTTGTTGATACATTAAATTATCAAGACAAGTAACTTTATGACCCTGATTAAGCAAGTGCTCTGTTAAAACTGATCCTATATATCCTGCGCCCCCAGTTATGATAACTCTATCCGGCATATTTGATTATTTAAATAAAGGTTTATAAATAAATGTATTATGATTCAACTACATGATTGTGTACAGATTTATGAACAAATTTGCTGCATTTTCAATTTGAAATATTCAATATTCTTGAGTCCAATTGCCCCAACTACTGCTTTTTTTAAATCTTCTTTCCAATTTTCTAATCTTTGCAAAGAAATTTTCTTATTGTGTTAATGCTAATTTGAATAAGCTAAGAACCATAGCGTTATTTTTTTTAAGATTATATCTCCCATTAGCTTCTAATAGCATTTTAGCATTTCGACCCATTCTTTCTCTAAGAGGTTCATCATTAATAAGCCGGCTAGTTTTCTCTATAAATTCATCTATTGTCTTAGTATCAACCTTTCTAGAATACATTTTGAGAAAGCTCAAATGTAAATTATTAAAGTATTGTTTTACATTTATCCTATTACCAAAAATATTGGAAGAGTCTACAAGAAATCCAGTTTTTCCTTCAAAGATCATCTCAGGCATCATAAAAGCATCAAAAGCAACAACAGGCAATGCAAAATTCATGCAATTAAGCATAAGATTCATACCTGGCCAAGGCTGAAGAACAATATCTGAATTAAGAAAAATTTCTTTCATTTCTTCTTTAGGAACAAAGTCCTGAATAAATTTAATACCAGGCAATAAACCGTATTTTTTTTTGATCCAGTTAGGAATGTAAGACCTTATGGTGAAACTGATATCCCTATATATTTTCGTAAGTTCAGCATAAACTTCTAAAGCAATTATTCCTCCCTTGAGCTCAAAGTCTATAGGATTATTCACAGAACCAACAAATAATAAATTTATTTTGTTATGTTTCTTTTTTTGTATATGATCCGATTTCATTCCAAATGAAATAACCTTAATTTTATCCCTAAACTTATTACAGTTAAGAACTGAAATAAGAGATTCCTTGGAGTTATCATTGTAAGCTAGGATTGCCTTACATCTACCTTGACTGAATTCTCTTTCAATTTTATTTTTGTTTAGTCTGCGAAGATCATAACCGCTAAGAGCCGTAACATTTTCTACATCTATTATATAATTATTATTAAATTTAGGAATAACCCCACATGTGAAAATTAAATCGCACGGTAAGGCAGTATTATTTTTTTCTTTATCAAAAAGTAATTTAATGTCTCGAATAGACAAAAATCTTCTTATATGTTTATAATATGCGATTTTTAGAAATGGATTTTTAGCTAATTTAAATAGTGTAGAATTGACTTTTGAACTTTTTGGATCATAAATAAAGTTGTATTTCTTTGAAAGCAATTCAACTATGGGGGAGAAAATTGAATGCCTTTGCTCATTAAAGGGATACGAAATAATTGTTTTTTTAAGGTCCATGACTTATCAAAAAAATAAGTCTATTTAACTTTTTAGATGGAGCACATACAAGGTCATAATGGAACTACTACATCTCTGGGACAAGATTTATAGCCTAAAATAGCACCTTTATCGTCATGAAAAAAGGAAAAGAGGTGCTTAAAGAACTTTACAATTTTTGGGGCTTTTCTTTTAATGAAATTTGTAAGGAAAATTCAGTGATTATAAAATTAAAAAAGAAAGGAAAAACAGGGATTTGCCCTGTTTGTAACAAGGAGAGAAGAAAGGTAATTGAAACAAGAACTAGAAAAATTCGTGATGATAATATTGCAAAAGAGAAATGTTTTATAGTTATAAAAGCATATAGGATTCTATGCAAATGATGTTATAGGGGAATGGAAAAATTAGATTTTATTTTACCTGGAGAAAGATTTACTGAAAGATTTGCCAAATATATTTGCGAATTATGTGAAAAGATGACTCTCAAAGATGTAGCAAAAATGGCTCTGATTGACTGGAGAACTGCAAAAAGAATTGATAAAAAGAAACTCAAAGAGAGATTTAAGGATCTTAGTAAAATCAAGCCCAAAAGAATCGGAGTTGATGAAATAGCTGTTGAGAAAGGGCATAAATACCTAACCATTGTTCGGGATATTGATGCGGGAGTTATTTGGGTTGGAGATAAAAGAAAAGAGGAAACTTTAAACCAATTCTTTTTTGAACTTGGCAAGAGAAAATGCAAAAAGATTACCGTCGCTGTTATGGACATGTGGGATCCTTTCATAAAGAGCGTGAAAAACAATACAAATGCAGAAATAGTATTTGATAAATTCCATATTGCCAAAAAAGTGAACGAAGCTCTTGATAGTATAAGAAAAAGTGAATTCGCAAAAGCAGATAAAGAAGAAAGAATAAACATGAAGCATAAAAGATTCTTAATGCTTTACAGAAGCAAAAATCTTGATAAAGAACAAGAAAAAGATTTGAATGAATTAATGGATCAAAATAAAAAACTGTATGAAGCTTATCTTCTCAAAGAACAGATATTAAGCATCTTTGATAGAAGACAGAAAAATGTGGCATTGGAAAGATTAAAGAGTTGGAAAGAAAATGTTCAAAAATCTGACCTTGAAGAATTCCGAAAAGTATTAAAAACCCTTGAACATTATTGGTATGGGATAGACAACTACTTCACGCATCATGTAATAAATGGTGCCTCTGAAGGTTATAATAACAAAATCAACATAATAAAAAGGAGGGCTTACGGATTCAAAGATATTGAATATTTCAAATTGAAAATACTTCAAAGTTGCTCATAATTTAGTCCCAAACATGTAGTTGAATCATAATAATTTTATCATCAACTATATTATGCCCATGACATTTTGGGCATTCATTAGCATCTACAATCTCTTTTCTTGCAGGGATTTGCTGACGGGTTTTTCCAACATGTCCAAAGGGGGCACCTCTTTTAGAATTCTTTTTGTTTTGTTTGCCAGAAGTATCTGGTTTCATGTGCTTGTTTGAAGAAGAAGGAGTGTTTGAATTTTGATATTTTTCAAGCTCCTTCTGAAGGAATAATATTTTATCAACAAGTTCTTCTTTTGACAGATCCATGAGTGCTCCTTTTATCGAGTATATCATTTCTCAAGGAGGATAGCTTTAACTTTCTTGCCCTTCCAGTGTTTTGGCACATAAAGCCGGGCACTATTTCCCCCTGCTTGTGCCACTTTTTCCACAGCCTCATATCCCTTTAACTTCATATCTATAGGTGTTTTCATGTAGTTACAATGTAACTACTAATTTTTAAACATTTGTATGTTGTATTATATAAGTTAAGAAAAAATTCTAAAAAATAGGCAAATTAGCTAAACAAATACTAAAAAAGCTTTAATCATTATCTTTTAAGTCTAACACAAAAAGTCATCATTCCGCCTTTTCCAGTGATTAATCTTAGGATATCCGGCATTTTTCTCCACTCTCCAACTATTTTAAAGCCCATCCTTTCTAGAAATCTTTTGAATTGTCCTCTACTCATTAATATCTCGAAAGGGTGATGATATTCATCCATATAGCGAGAAATGTTCTCCATGTCTTCTTTTTTTCTTTTTCTAAATTGAAAAGTTCTAGACCATTTATTATACACTGAAACAATAAATAAGCTGTTAAGATTCATCATTTTCTTGATGTTTTCAATAGATTTGTTAACATCAGGTATGTGATGGATAACCCCAATAGAAAAAATGTAATCAAATTTTCCCCTATTTTTTTCTTCAGTCATATCACTTTCAATAAATTTTACCTTACATTTTAATCTTTTAGCAAGAGACTTAGCTTCTGCAAGTGATTGGGGAGAGAAGTCAAAACCAGTTACAAAACCATATTTACTTAGAAAACAACTCATCTCGCCTGTTCCACACCCAACATCTGCAATAGTACTATTAGGTTTAGGTAAAAGGTGCTTTGGAATAGAATTTAGTATCCATCGGTGCTTATTAAGACTTTGGTGGGAAGTAACCTGATCTCTTGGAAATGGAAATTTGCCATAAAATTTTTTAACTTCATCAGCTTTAAAAGACTTCATAAATTCTAAATTGAGTAATTCTTTATAAACATTGTTATTTTAAGATACTCCTTAATCTTTGGGATATGCTAATTTTATGAGATTCAACAATTGATACTTCTCTCCGAGGTTTATCTTTATCCCTACTCTTTGTGCTGGCGTTCTCCCAATGTCATTAAGTTAAGAAATAAGATTAAACAATTTAGAGTGTAATTTCTAGATGCCTCTAAATTTTATTATTGAAAAAATTAAAAATATTTCTAATTTTTTAGTTAGAATTAAACAAATTAGTCTTAAATGAATGTCTAATTA
>ORMF010144471.1_pt1 | contig 43779 bp, 43 predicted proteins | sample 1779871 | NCBI WGS metagenome assembly ORMF01 (sample SAMEA104232316, study PRJEB22302) | groundwater metagenome | biome: forest; feature: aquifer; material: groundwater | place: USA | collected 2011-08-07 | depth 5.4 m
AAAACCCGCGAGCATTCCCCTCCGGTTCCCGCGGCCGCCGTCATTGCCACCGCCGTCGAGGGCGCCCAGCCGTAAGCCGATCGCGCGAATGTGCAGATGGAAGTTTCGCTCGCCGACCCGTCCGTGCAGGTCCTGGGCGAGGAAGGCACGCTCGGCGAGGCGCTCATTAATCTGCTCTCGAACGCAGTCAAGTATTCGCATGCCGGAGGCCGAGTGCTGCTGCGGGCGGGAGTGGAAGAAGACCGGTGCGTGATCCGCGTGCGCGATTGGGGCATCGGCATTCCGTCCGAGGATCTGTCTCTCATTTTTGGAGGATTCGCCGGCGTGCGCGCGGGCCCCGGCGGCGAGAAAGGGTGCGGGCTGGGGCTGGCCCTCACCCGGCGCATCGTTGAAGCCCATGACGGGAGCATTGCCGCCGAGAGCGAACCCGGCAAAGGGAGTACGTTCGTAGTTTCTCTTCCGGCGCTGCAGGCGGCTTCGCCCGCTGCACTGGAGCACGAACCGGAACTTGTAAGTCGGTCTCAGAGAGGAAGTGCGGAATGAGCGAAAAAAAACGTCTGCTGATTATTGACGACGACCCCGACTTCGTAGATGCCATCCGGTCCATTCTGGAAGGGGCCAACTATCTCGTGGACATCGCCCACAACCCCAAGGACGGGCTCCAGGCCCTGAGCAGCCGAGACTACGACCTGCTCTTGTTGGACATCATGATGGGGCGCGGCGCCGAAGGAATCATGATTGCCCGCAAGATGCGAAGGGATGCGCGGCTCCGCGAGATTCCGGTGCTCATCATCACCGGCATCCGCGAGCAGATTGCATTCCTCTTTCCGGGCCAGCCCCTTCACCCGCACTTTATGCCCGTGGATGAGCTAGTGGAAAAGCCCGTCGAGCCGCAGTTCTTGCTGGAACGCGTGGAGGCGCTGCTCCAGGCTGCGGAGGCCCGCAAGGCGCACAGTGGGTAGGGAGTGATGTATGCCGAACCGAATTGACTTCCGGCAGGAAATCATCAACCTGCTCCACGCCGCAAACGGAAAGTCGCTTCGCAGCTGCATGCAGTGCGGCATCTGTTCCGCGGTGTGCCCCGCCGCGCCGTTCATGGACTATTCGCCGCGCGCGTTGATCGAATTGATCGCGAGCGACCTCAAGCCGGAAGTGCTCGCCAGCAACGCCTACTGGACCTGCGCCTCCTGCTATCTGTGCACGGCTCGTTGCCCGAGGGGCATCAACGTCGCCGAGTTGATGTACGGGCTGAAGCGCTATTCAATCTGGAGAAACCGCTACCGCCGCAGCCTGCTGGGGCCAGGTTTCTCCAAGCGCTTCGTGAAGATGATTCTCCGCACCGGCAGGTCGTTTGAGCCTTCCCTGGCACCGGCGTACATACTGCGCTACGGCGTGAGAGGCTTCCTGCACGAGGCGCTGATGGCGCTGCGGCTCCTGCGGCTCGGCAGGATGCCAATGCGCGCGCACCGCATCAAGCGAATTGCCAACTTCCAGCGGATGGTGAGCCGGATTGTTCCAATCCCAGGTGTCGCATGAAGACCTTTTCGTACTTCCCCGGGTGTTCGCTCGAGTCGCTGGCGGAGAGTTATCAGATCTCCGCGCTGGCCACGGCGCGCGCCTTGGGTCTCGAACTCGAAGTGCTCGACGACTGGAACTGCTGCGGTGCTACAGCCTATTTCCATATTGACGAGCTCCTTGCCCACACCCTCTGCGCCCGAAACCTGGCCATGGCCGAGAAGACCGGACACGATCTCGTGACGCCCTGCAGTGGCTGCTTCAAGAATCTCTACTTCACCAATACCGAATTGAAAAAAGATCCCGACCTCGCCGAACACCTGAATTTCGCGCTTACAGAGGACAACCTCACGTTTCAGGGCACGATCGCCGTGCGGCACTTAATCGAACTGTTCGTGAAGGACGTCGGCCTGGAAGAAATCAAGAAGCGCGTCACTCACCCCTTGAAGGGCCTGCGCGTGGTTCCCTACTATGGCTGTCAGCTTCTTCGCCCCCGTAAGGACCACGAGGATCTGGAACAGGTCACGTTTTTCGAGGACCTGATTTCCGCCATGGGGGCTACTCCCCGGATGTTCCCGCTGAAAATGCATTGTTGTGGGGCATCGCTGATCGTCACCAACCGCCCTGCGGCCCTGATGATGCTGCGCAATCTTCTCCAGTGCGCCTCCGCCGCTCTGGCACAAGTGATTGCCACGGTCTGCCCGCTTTGTCAGATTAATCTCGAGTTCTACCAAAAGCAGGTCAACCGCGAGTTCGGCACGTCCTTCGCTATGCCAGTGCTCTACTTCACGCAGCTTCTTGGCCTGGCATTGGGGATACCACCCGGCCAGCTCGGAATCGGCAAGGAAGTCGTCCCGGCAACGCCCGTGCTTTCCTATGTCCACAAGGAGGCGGTTCCGACTCATTCCTGATTTTTCTCGCCGGTTGCGCCGGCGAATCGAGAGAAGAGGTTCACTCCCATGCCAGAGAAAACCACCGCAACACTGAAGGAAGCCGTGGAGCAGAGTGCCGCCAAGGCCAACCAGGAATACATGCGCCGGCGGATCACCATCGACCCCATCACCCGGCTCGAAGGCCACGGGAAGATTGAGGTGTTTCTGGACGAGGCCGGCGAGGTCGAGCGGGCGTATTTTCAAGTGCCCGAACTGCGCGGTTTCGAGCGCTTTGCGCAAGGCCGCCTGGCGGAGGACATGCCCCAGATCCCATCGCGAATCTGCGGCGTGTGCCCGACGGCGCACCACATGGCCAGCACGAAGGCGCTCGATGACCTCTTCAAGGTGGATCCGCCGCCGGTCGCCAAGAAGATCCGCGAACTCGTCTACTCCACATTCATGGCCGAGGATCACGCGTTGCACTTCTACTTCCTCGGCGGGCCGGACTTTGTCGTGGGGCCGGAGGCGCCCGCTGCGGAGCGCAACATCCTCGGCGTGATTGGCAAGGTCGGCGTGGAAGTCGGGAAAAAAGTGATCGCCATGCGGCGGCGGCTGCGAGAGTTGATTGCGCTGGCCGGGGGAAAAGTCGTCCACCCCGTGCTCGGTTTGCCGGGTGGCGTGGCCAAGGCATTCACCGCGGAGATGCAGAAGCAGTTCCAAGATGTGGCTCGCGAGGCCGTCGGATTCGCCGAGTTCACGCTGCAAGTGTTTGAGAGTGTGGTGCTGAAAAACAGCGACTACGTGAATCTGATCCTTTCGGACAACTACACGCACCGTACTTACTACATGGGTTTGGTGGACATGTCTAACCGGGTGAACTTCTACGATGGGAATATCCGCGTGGTCAAGCCGGACGGGAAGGAATGGAGACAGTTCCACGCGCAAGAGTACTTGGATTACATCGCCGAACACGTCGAGCCGTGGAGCTACGTGAAGTTCTGCTACCTCAAACCAGTGGGTTGGAAGGGATTCACCGAAGGGCCGGAAAGCGGCATCTACAGCGTGGCGCCGATGGCGCGGTTAAACGTCGCCGACGGCATGGCCACACCACTTGCACAGGAAGCCTACAAAAAGTTCTTTGCCGCGCTGGGCGGCAAGCCTGTACACCACACTCTCGCCAATCACTGGGCGCGAGTCGTCGAGCTGCTCTACGCTGCGGAACACATGAAGGAATTGGCGGAAGATCCGGAGCTGACAGATCCAAGAGTGCGCGTGCTGCCCTCCGAGAAGCCGAAGGAAGGCGTGGGCGTGGTGGAGGCGCCGCGCGGAACTCTGATCCATCACTACCAAACCGATGAACGCGGCGTAATCACAAAAGCCAATCTGATCGTGGCCACGCAGAACAACGCCGCCCGCATCGCCATGAGCGTCGAAAAGGCTGCTAAGGGTTTGATCACCCGCGGGCACGTTCCAGACAGTGTGTTAAACAAAATCGAAATGGCCTTCCGCGCCTATGACCCATGCCATGGCTGCGCGACCCACTCGCTGCCGGGCAGCATGCCGCTCATTCTGCGCGTGCTAGACCAAAAAGGCGAGCCAGTGGCAGTGCTGAAGCGCGACGTAGACGGAACGATCCGGCGCAGCTAGGACTCCCATGCGAAAACGCGTGCTCTGCCTGGGGAATGACCTGCTGGCGGACGACGCCCTAGGGCCGCTGGTGGCCCGAAGGCTGCGTCAGCTCGCGCTTCCCAACGTCGAGGTGGTCGAAACTGCAGAGACGGGCTTCTATCTGCTCGAGTCACTCCTCAATTGCTCCTCATTGCTGGTTGTGGACACCATCGTCAGTGGCAACTTCCCGCCGGGAACCGTGCGCCTGCTGCGCGAGGAAGATGTCGCGACGATTCCGGGCACCTCTCCCCACTACGTGGGCTTGTTTGAGGCGCTGACCGTAGGCCGGGCACTCCAGCTCTCCGTGCCGGAGACGTTGACCCTCCTCGTAGTGGAAGCGGGAGATTGCCTCACCGTGGGCGGTGAGATGCATCCGGCGGTGGAGAAAGCCATTGCGAGCGTGGCGGAGATGGTGTGCGCACTGGTCGCCGAGCCCCCGGGTCCGCGCGCAGCGTGCACGGTAGGTGATCATGAGATTTTCTGACTCAGAATCACGACCTCTTTTCTGGCGCCTGGTTCTCATCGCATTTATTGTGGGAGGCGTCTACGCGATCTACGTCCGCGCAGCATCGGGCTTGGGATCGGCCACCATGCTGGACGATCAGTTCACTTGGGGGTTTGTCGTCGGCTTGAATGTGCTTTGCGGCTTGAGCATCGCCGTGGGTGGGTTCACTTCCGCTGCTGCAGTTCGGCTGCTGAAGCTCGAGATCTTCCAGCCAATTTACCGGGCGGCGGTGATCACCGCCTTTCTGGGGTATCTGCTGGCGTTGCCTGCACTGCTATTCGACCTCGGAGCAACGGGCCGCGCATGGGCGATCTTGCTGGGAGGTTGGAGCACGCGGCATGTGCTCTCTGGAGCCTTGTGGTGCCTGGGGCTTTATGCAGCAGTCCTTCTGGCCGAGTTTGTGCCCGTCATCTTTCCACAAGTGACTCGGCGCGCTTCCTCGAAGTGGATTCGGCTCGTTCCGTCCCCGCTCCTGCTGGCAGCGGCAACGCTCTCGATGGTGCACCTCTACTCCCTCGTAAGGGTCATGCTTTCCGCTCCGGGGCGGCGATCACCTCTTTGGCAGACGGAATACCTTCCTGTGCTGTTTTTTCTTTCCGGGATCTGGGCGTTCCTGGCCTTGCTGGTGTTCATCTCATGGCACACTGGCCGCGTGCTGGGAAAGCGCTTTTCTACGGAACTGCAGCAGGAAATCGGCAAGGTGATGGCAGTGCTCTTGACCGTCTACCTGGTGGTCCGACTCGCTGACTTGGGCCAACGCGGTGTCCTTCCTATACTGTTGAAGGACAATCTGGCAACGGTTTTATTGGGCGTGGAACTGTCGCTCATTCTGCTCCCGACCGTTTTGCTCTTCCGTTCAGCCATACGGAGAGACACTGAGGCGCTGTATGCCTGCTCGGCGCTTGCGATTGCCGGCTTCATCGCCAATCAGCTCAATGTGACCATCACCAGCGTCGAGGTAGAATTGGGAATTCGCTATGTGCCCAAGTGGAGCGAAGTTCTTTTCTCCTACAGCCTGATTGCGGTGGGTGTCGCGTTGATGTACCTGATGGTCAAACACTTGCCGGTTTTCGACAGCGATACAATTCAGGGGTGAGTTGTGTGCCTTGCGATTCCAGGAAAGATCATCGTCACAATGGAGGAGAACGGCTCGCGGATGGGCCGCGTCCAGTTCGGCGGTATTTCCAGTCTTGTCTCTTTGGATCTCGTGCCGGAGGCGCAGCCGGGCGACTTCGTGCTGGTGCACGTAGGCTACGCCATCAGCCGCCTGGATACCGAGGAGGCCGAACGCACGTTCCGCCTGCTCGAGGAGATTGGTCTGCTCGAAGCGGAAGGTCTTGATGTGCTGAAGACGAGCAGCGTGGAGTGACCTTCGTTGAAGTACATTGACGAATATCGCGACCCCCAATTGGCGCGAGGCATCGCTGCGCAGATTGCGCGGCGCGTGACGCGGCCCTGGGTGCTCATGGAAATCTGCGGCGGGCAGACGCACACCCTGGTGCGCTACGGCATTGACGAATTGCTTCCCCCGCAGATTCGGCTGGTCCACGGGCCCGGTTGCCCGGTGTGCGTCACGCCGCTGGAGACAATTGACAAAGCCATCGCCCTGGCCGGGCACTCGGATGTGACGCTGGTCTCCTACGGCGACATGCTGCGCGTGCCCGGCTCGCGCACGGACCTTTTTCATGCCAAAGCGGACGGCGCCGACGTGCGCGTGGTCTATTCCCCGCTGGCTGCGCTCCGCATCGCGGTCCAGCAGCCCGGGCGCAAGGTTGTGTTTTTCGCCATCGGCTTCGAGACCACCGCGCCTGCGCACGCACTGACGGTGCAACAGGCGGCGCGCGAAAAGCTCCACAACTTCAGCCTGCTCGCTTCTCACGTGCTGGTGCCGCCGGCGATTCGCGTGTTGCTCGAATCGCCGCGCAACCGTGTACAGGGCTTCATCGCTCCGGGGCACGTGTGCACGGTAATGGGTTGGCGGGAATACGAAGTGCTGGCGAAGGATTTCCGGGTGCCGATTGTGGTCGGCGGCTTTGAGCCGGCAGACCTGCTGGAAGCCATCCGCATGCTGGTGGTGCAGCTCGAAGAAGGGCGGGCCGAAGTGGAAAACCAATACGCCCGCTCCGTGAACCGCTTCGGCAACCTCATCGCGCAGCGCGCCATGCAGGAAGTCTTCGAAGTGTGCGACCGCAAGTGGCGCGGCATCGGGCCAATTTCAGGAAGCGGCTTGCGCCTGCGGCGCGAATTTGCCGCGTTCGACGCGGAAAAGGTTTTCGCGCTGGAAGACGCGGTGGTGCAGGAGCCGCCGGAGTGCATCAGCGCAGAAGTCTTACAAGGATTCAAGGTGCCCACCGAGTGTCCGGCCTTCGCCACGCGCTGCTCACCGGAAAATCCGCTGGGTGCTCCGATGGTTTCCTCGGAAGGCGCCTGCGCCGCGTACTTCCTCTACCGGCGGCACGACGTCTTATGTGCAAAGTGATGAGCAAGCGAACCGATACCATCGAGCTTAATTGTCCGGTACCGCTGCCAGCGCGCGAAAAAATCTTGCTCGGTCATGGCAGCGGCGGCAGGCTGTCGGCGGAATTGATCCGTGACATTTTCCTTCCGGCATTCCGCAATCCCGCACTCGAGCGCTTGAACGATCAGGCTGTCGTGAACATCAACGGCCTGCGCCTGGCCGTGACCACCGACTCTTTCGTCGTCAACCCTCTGTTCTTCCCCGGCGGCGACATCGGCTCGCTCGCGGTCCACGGCACGGTGAATGATCTGGCGATGGGCGGCGCGCAGCCACTGTACATGAGCGCAGCCTTCATCCTCGAAGAAGGACTGTCCATGGAAACTTTGCGGCGCATCGTGGATTCCCTGCAGCGCGCCGCCGCGGAGGCAGGCATCGAGGTCATCACGGGTGACACGAAGGTCGTCGAAAAGGGGAAAGGCGACGGCCTGTTTATCAACACCACCGGAATCGGCGTGGTGCCCGACGGAGTTTCGCTTTCGTCCGACCAGGCGCGGTCCGGCGACGCAATCCTGCTGAGCGGCCCCCTCGGCGATCACGGCATCGCTATTCTCGCCCAGCGCGAAGGGCTAGAGTTCGAGAGCGAAATCCGCAGCGACTCCGCGCCGCTGCACGGGCTGGTCGCTGCGCTGCTCGATGCGACCCGTGCGGTGCGCTGCATGCGCGATCCCACTCGCGGCGGGCTTTCCAGCGCCCTGAACGAAATCGCCGCGCAGTCGGGCGTGGGTATGGAACTGGACGAGTGCACGATCCCAGTGAGCGAAGCAGTGAAAGGCGCTTGCGAGTTGCTGGGTCTGGATCCGCTCTATGTGGCCAATGAAGGGAAGCTGGTGGCGATTGTAGCTCCGGAAGCCGCAGAGAAGGCGCTCGCGGCGCTGCGCTCGCACCCGCTGGGGAGAGACGCGCAAATCATCGGGCGCGTCACCGCATCGCACAAGGGACTCATCGTGCTGCGCACTGTGTTAGGAACGACTCGAATTGTGGACATGCTTTCCGGCGACCAGTTGCCGCGCATCTGCTGAAGGAAGTGACCGTGCACGAATTAAGCATCGCGCAGTCCATTCTCGATGCGCTCGAAACCGAAGCGCTGAACAGGCCCGGTGCCAGGTTTCGCAAAGTCGGACTGCGCATCGGCGAGCTGGCCGGCGTGGACCCTGAAGCATTGCGATTTGGTTTCGAGGTGCTGGTGAAAGAAGGCCGCTGGGATCCGCTGGAGCTGGAAATCGAGTGGTGTCCGCGGCGGCAGCAGTGCCCGCAGTGTGCCGAGACGTTCGCGGTGCGCGATCTTGATTGCGCCTGCCCGCAGTGCGGCGAAAAGCGCACCACGTGCGTGGCTGGAAACGAGCTGGACATTGCCTACTTGGAGGTGGAAGAGCCATGCGCCTGCCGCTAGAAAAAAAAGTTCTGAACGAAAACCAGCGCATCGCCGCGGAGCTGCGTGATCGCTTTCGGTCCCACGGAATCCTCTGCCTGAACCTGATCAGTTCGCCCGGCTCGGGCAAGACGTCACTGCTCGAGCGCACGCTCGAAGGCTTGCCCGTGAGCGCGCGCGTCGCCGTGCTCACCGGCGACATCCAGACCGATAACGACGCGCGGCGCCTGGCCCGCTTCGGATTCCCAGTAAAACAAATCACCACGGGCGGCACCTGTCATCTGGACGCGCGCATGATCGAGCGCGCGCTGGCCGAATGGAACCTCGACGACCTCGACCTACTGCTCATCGAAAACGTCGGCAACCTGGTCTGCCCGTCGAGCTACGATCTCGGCGAAGCGGCCAAGGTCGTATTGCTGAGTGTCACAGAGGGCGAGGACAAGCCGCTGAAGTACCCAGGGATTTTTTCGAAGGCCGAACTCATGGTGCTGAACAAGATGGACCTGCTGCCGTACGTACCGTTTGACGTGGCGCGGGCGCGGGAGAATGCGCAACGCGTCAACCCCGGCATCGAAATCCTGGAAGTTTCCTGCCTGAGTGGTTCGGGCCTCGAGGAGTGGCAGGGCTGGCTCGAACAGCGCCTTTGCCGGCTGCGTAGCGAAGTGCGTGTGCCCGCAGGATAGGTCCAGGATGGAAGTCCGCAACAAAGTCGAAGTCGCCGGCATTGTCCAGGGGGTGGGATTCCGCCCGTTTGTTTACCGGCTGGCGAATGTGTGCGGGCTGACTGGCTCGATCGCCAACACACCCGCGGGAGTCTCCATCGAAATTCAGGGTCCGCAGGGTGCGGTCGAGGATTTCCTTGCGCGCCTGCCGGCCGAGGCGCCTCCGCTCGCGCACATCACATCGGTGGAGACGCATGAGGTTGTCTGCAACGGCGACCTCGATTTCCGCATCTTGGCGAGTCAAACCGGCGCGTCACCGCGCGCGCTGATTTCTCCAGATGTGGCCGTGTGCGCGGATTGCCTGCGTGAGTTGTTTGACCCAGCGGACCGCCGCTACCTCTACCCCTTCATCAATTGCACGAACTGCGGGCCGCGCTTCACGATCGTGCGCGCTATCCCCTACGACCGCCTGCGCACTTCCATGGCCGCCTTCCGCATGTGTCCCTTGTGCCAAGCCGAGTATGATGACCCGTTGAACCGCCGCTTTCACGCGCAGCCCAACGCCTGCTGGGAGTGCGGGCCGCAGGTCGAGTTCCGAGATGCACAGGGTAAGCCGCTGGATACAAGTGAGCCCATCGCGGAAGCGGCGGCGCACTTGCAGGCCGGTGCAGTGGTGGCCATCAAAGGCCTGGGTGGGTTCCACTTGGCCTGTGATGCAACGAATGCAACAGCCGTCACGCGTCTGCGCGAACGCAAGCGGCGCGTGGAGAAGCCGTTTGCGGTGATGATGCCGGACGTCGCAACGATCGACCGGTTCTGCAACGTGGACGAAGCTGCGCGCGAACTGCTCCTGCGTCACGAACGGCCCATCGTGCTGCTGCCCAAAAAGCATCCCCATCTGGCGGCCAATGCCGTTGCCCCCTTCAACCGCTACCTCGGCGTCTTCCTGCCGTACACCCCGCTTCATCATCTTCTCTTCGCTGCCGGGCGCTTCCCTGCGCTGGTGATGACCAGCGGCAACCTGTGCGAAGAGCCCATCGCCATTGAAAACCTGGAGGCGTTTGAGCGGCTGGGCAGTCTGGCGGATTTCTTCCTGGTGCATGATCGCGACATCCTGCGTCGCTGCGACGATTCCGTGCTGCGCGTCGCCGCCGGACGTGCCCGCCTGCTGCGTCGCTCGCGCGGCTACGCGCCCGTGCCCGTTTTTCTGCACAAAGAAGTCCCCACCATTCTCGCCGTGGGTGGCGAGTTGAAGAACACGGTGTGCGTAACACGCGGCTCGGAGGCATTCCTCAGTCAGCACGTCGGGGATCTGGAGAACCCGGAGGCCTACCGGTGCTTCGAGGAAGCCGTACTGCATTTCGAGCGCATCCTCGAAGTCGAGCCTCGCATCATTGCGTACGACTTGCACCCGGACTACTTGTCGACGCGCTGGGCGCTGGCCCGGACCGGGGTGCAACTTGTTGGCGTGCAGCATCACCACGCGCACGTGGCGGCGTGCATGGCGGAAAATCATCTCAAGGGCCGCGTCATAGGCATTGCCCTCGACGGCACGGGCTTTGGCACAGACGGGAATACTTGGGGAGGCGAGGTGTTGTTGGCTGACTACCGGGACTTCGAGCGCGTCGCTCACTTCGAATATGTAGCCATGCCGGGTGGTGCCGCAGCTATCCGCGAACCGTGGCGCATGGCCGTCAGTTATTTGGCGCATCACTTTGGCGGCGAGCTGCTCGACCTAGAGATCTCCTTTGTGAAGCAATTGGACCGCCCACGCGTCGAAACCATAATGCGGATGATAGAGAAGGGCTTGAACTGCCCGCTGACATCGAGTTGCGGTCGCTTGTTCGACGCCGTTGCTGCGCTTGTCGGCGTCCGGCAGAAAGTAAACTATGAAGGCCAGGCTGCCATCGAACTGGAAATGTCGATGGAGGACCCCAAGGACGACTCGTACTATCCCCTGTCTCTCAAGCAAAAGAACGGAGGCTGGATTATTAATACAAAAACCTTGTTTGAAGCCATCATCGACGACTTGCGTAATCGCGTGCCCACGGAGGTGATCAGCCAGCGATTTCACAACGGCCTGGTGGAAGTCTTCACGCAGCTTGCCATGCTCTTGCGCGAGCGGACCGGCGAGAATCGAGTTTGCTTGAGCGGTGGTACTTTCCAGAATGTTTATCTGCTCGAGCACCTGCAATCGCGCTTGCATTCGAAAGGCTTTGAGGTCTTCACTCATTCCCAAGTGCCTGCTGGCGATGGCGGCTTGAGCCTCGGGCAAGCCCTGGTCGCAGCCCACCGTTTGCGCTAAACCCTATCCATGAGCCCGGTTCGGTGAGAGAATATTTTGCACAACTGGGTCCTCTAGGTCCCTGGGTCGTCGGTTCGAGTCCCACTGCCGGCACCATTGCTTCGCCTTTCCTTTGACCTCTTGACACCTTTCAGCGAGCGGCCCATCCTGTGGCCCGCCGACCCGTATGCATCCATCCGCGCGGACTCTCGTGCTCGTCAATCCGACCTCCGGCGGTGGCGCTGCCCTCCGCGTGCAGCCGCTGATTGAAAATTATCTACGCCGGCAGGGCATCGCTGCCGATTTTGTCCACACCGTGTCTGCTGCGGATATGACGCAACGCGCGGCCACTGCCGCCTCCGAAGGCTATTCCTGCGTCGTTGCCTTCGGTGGGGATGGCGCATTTCATTACGTTTTGGCCGGAGCCTTTGGCACCAGCGTCTCTATTGCGTGCATCCCCGCCGGCAGCGGCAACGACATCGCCATGGGCCTCGGCATTCCCCTCGACCCCATTGACGCCGCTCACCTCCTCGTTCACGGCTCTCCTCGCCCGGTGGATGTCTTGCGCGCGCGTTTTTCCGGAAATCAGACGCGGATCTTCATCGGTGCCGGTGGCATGGGACTCGACGCCGAGGCCAACCAGCTCGCCACCGGCAAATTCCGCCGCGTTCCGGGCTTGCTGAAATATGTCACCGCTGCGCTCGCCGCTCTCACGACTTCGCAGCCTCTTTACGTCACCGCGGAAATTGACGATGCCTCTTGGAAAGGGCCTTTGCTGTTGGCGGCGGTGGCCAATTCCCCCACCTACGGCGCGGGCTTCCGAATCGCCCCAGCCGCTCGAATGAACGACGGATGGATGGATTTGACCTTCGTGGAAGACCTGCCCTGGACCCGCATCTTTGAGGCCCTGCTCATTCTTCTTCGCCATGGCGATCTGCGCTGGCCGCAGATTCATCGCTTCCGCGCACGGTGCATTCGACTCTCCGCCGATCGCCGCTCGCCTTTCCACGGGGATGGCGAAATTCTCGGCCAAGCACCCGTGGAAATCGAACTCCTGCCCGGAGCCGTGCGCGTGATTGCTCCTCCGCTTGGGCCGTTGGCGCTTGAATAAGCGAGTGAATTTGAATGGTAGATTTTTCTGAAACGGATTTTGTTGCGGTGAGATCACAATCGGGGAAGGAGAAGAACTCTATTCTTTTTTCTTGTCCACTTTCAGGTTGACCACAATCTGTTTCCGGCTGTCGAAGCTTGAAATCGTCCGCTTCGTGGATGTCATTCCTTCTTTTTCCGCATGGATTTCATAATCCACATTCGGATCGAGGCCGCTGAAGCGGTATTCGCCCTTTTCTTCTGCGATGTATGTTTTTACGGTCTGTGTCTTCGTGTTTTTCAGATACACCACTCCGCCGGGCAGCTCATTTTCTTCTTTATCCACTACCGTGCCGTGGACGGTGCGGAGCTGCGCTTCGCGCTTCCTATCCTGTGCGACAGTTGCCGCGGGCCAAAGCATGCCCACCAGCACGGCCAGCAGAATGACGCTTTGCATCTTCACGGCTTCTTTCCTCCCGTCGCCGGTATCATCCGGAAGACCAGGTTCTCGTACGTGCTCGACTTTCCATCCACTTTCTGTTTCTGCTCCTCGTAGCCCTTCGCGTTCACGCGGACTTCATATTCGGCGCCCTGCGGTACGCGCACTCCGAACTCGCCACGCCTGTCGCTTGCGGCTTCCCACTTCGTCTTGCGTTCCCCCACCCGGTTCACCCGGATGGTCGCCCCCGCTAGCGAGAACCCCTTTTCTGTGAACACCGTTCCCGTGATGACCACCTCCGGCGGACGCTTCTTCTCCTGTGCCGCTACGTTGGCGCTTACTCCGGCCCATCCGGCCAAGCTCACCAACAGCAGCAGTGCCAACGGCCTCACATAAGTAGGATGAAATTCGCCCTGCAAGGGATGCCGTGCCGTCTTCCGATGTGCTTGAGCGCTCACTCTTCTTCTTCGTCCTCCGCCTGCTCTTCTTCCTCTTTCTCCTTTTTCTTGTCGATACCCTCCTCAGACTCCTCCTCTTCATCTTCCTCTGTATCCGCCTCGTCCGAAATCACGTTCAGATGCACCGGGTTGATCTGCACCACTTCCAGCTCCACTTCACACTCCGGGCAGTTCAGGATCTCGCCTTCTTCCACTTCGTCTTCATCCACATCCAGCACCGCTGCGCATTCAGGACACTTCAGCACCCGGCACCTCCTCCCCCGTTCGGTGGTTTCTTGCAGGCGGGCGTATTATATAACGCCGGTGTCAAGCATTTCTCCTCACGGGAGTCGGACCATGGATGGCAGGCGCGAATTTCCGGATCGCCCGGTAGTGGGCGTAGGTGGCGTGGTTATCCTCGACGGCCGCGCTCTGCTCATTCGCCGCGGCAGTGAGCCGCTCAAGGGCCAGTGGTCCATTCCCGGCGGCATCCTGGAACTCGGTGAGACTCTCATCGAGGCCGTGAGCCGCGAATTGCGCGAAGAAACTTCTCTCGATGTGCGCGTCCTCGACTTGATCGAAGTCTTCGAGCGCATTTTCCCGGGAGCGGATGCGAATCCTTCCGCTCCGCCGGCTGTGCCGCCGCGCCCTCAATATCATTTTGTGATCGTGGATTATCTTTGCGAGGCCGTCGCCGGCTCACCCTGTGCCGGCAGCGATGTTACCGATGTCGCCCTTGTCTGTGAGGAAGAACTCGCTGCTTACAACCTCACTCCCGCCGCTACTCGTGTCGTGCGCAAAGCGTTCGCTATGGCCCGAGACCGCACTCAATCCGTCTTGTAGCCTGTGGTCGGAGTCGCACTTCCTATGTCCTGCTAAGCAGAGCGATGGGTTCGTTTTTCCGTCTTCAGTTCCAATTCCGAGATACCTATTTCCTGATTTCTGAGCCCTTCATTCTAGTTCTTTCCCACTACTGCTTTCGCCGATTCCAATGCGAAGTACACCTTCTTGTGAAAAAAGCTGTTTTCGTGCCCGATCAGCACCCAGTTCACAGGCAGAGGATCGGTCAGCCACAGCCGCAGGTTTTTGGCGTCGCTGGGCAAATCGAACACGAATGTCGTTTCGTATTTGTCCCCTGGCCACAACGCTTGATCCAGCGGCACCATTTTGGCAGCCGTCGCTTCCAGTACCTTGAGCCCCTCGAGCGAAGGAGCATAACTCTTCCCTGCATCATCCAGAATGCGAATCATGCGCAGGTTGGGATGGAGCACGCCGTTTCCGCGGTTCACTGAAGTCGTCTCCGGGTCAAAAAACGTCTGCAGCGTCACCACATAAAACATCCCCGCCGCCGTCGCCTGCTTCTCTCCGCTGCCCAATCTCTTTGCAGTCTGCACATTCGTTACCGAATACGCCAGGTGGCAGTCCAGCTCACAAAAGTATTTTCTCCCGCCGGCGCGCAATATTTTCTCGTTGCTCGCCAGCGACGCCGCCAGCACCGTCATGCCGTACAGGCACGACAGGGCAACCAGCGCGATGAATATTTTTCTCGCCGGCTCCCACCGCCGCGTCAGCAATGCCCCGAACATCAGCACGGTACCCACGAACCCCACAAATCCCGTCATCAGGAATGCCAGCGCCACAAAGTGCGCGTGATTCGGTTCGTAGAACTCCATGTTTCCCTCCCATCAAGAATTTCTCGCCCTGTAGTACTCGCTGCGATCATCCAGCTTTTTGTTCTGGTAACCGCCCGAATCGCCGCGGCCGTGTGTGGTATTCGCGGATGGCTGCTTCCAAGTCCGCCGCGCCGAATTCCGGCCACATTTTCTTGCTGAAGATCATCTCCGCGTACGCGCACTCCCAGAGCAGAAAATCGCTCAACCGCTGTTCCCCGCCCGTGCGGATTAATAGATCCACGTTCGGAAAGTTTTCACCTGCATGACTCAACCGGGCCAGCATTTGCCCGAAAGCTTCCTGCGAAATTTCCAGCGTGGTGTAGAAGCGCGTTGCCGCGCGCAGAATTTCTTCCCGTGCCGAGTAGTCCACGGCGATGCGCAACTGCATCCCCTCGCCGGCCGCCGTAGCCTCCTCAACCGACGCAATCACCGCACGCAGAATTGGCGGAAGTCGGTCACGGCGTCCGATAACCCGCAGGCGGATTCCCCGCGCCACCCAGTGCGACGCCTGGTCGAGCAAAAACTGACGCACCAGCGCAAAGAGCGCGTCGACTTCGCCCGGTGGCCGCTCCCAGTTGTCCGAGGAAAATGCGAAAAGGGTCAGCGAGCCAACGCCAAGTTCCGCTGCCGCGTCCACCACGCGTCGGATGGTCTCCGCGCCGGCTTGATGTCCCGCGCGGCGGGGGCGGCCACGCTGTACGGCCCAGCGGCCGTTGCCGTCGGGGATGATCGCCACATGCAGGCCGGCGGAGGGAGCAATCCCGGTGGACATGGGTGGATGATATGCAAAGACGGCACTTCTGTCAAGTACTTTATAATATGAAGTTACTGCCGCCGCGCGCCCCGGTATTTCCCTGCCACCCAGTTCCACCGGATTTTCATTAGCTCCCAGAACATCTGCAGGCTGTCTCGCACCATGTGCACCCGAGAATCCGCGTCGTGCGCCCAGCGCACGGGCACTTCCACAATGCGCAGGCCGTTCAGCTTCGCAAGAAAGAGAATCTCCGGGTCGAAGCCAAAGCCCTCGATCCGCTGCTGCTCGAACACGGGTTTCGCCTTGTCCACCACAAACGCTTTGAAGCCGCACTGTGTGTCCACAAATCGGAGTCCGGTCACCAGTTGTACCATTTTGTTGAAAATAATCCCGGCGATTTCGCGGAAGCGCGACTGGTGCACCGTGATTAGCCTGCGGTCCACCGCGCGCGACCCGATGGCCACTTCATATTTCCCACCGCCCATCACGCCCAGCAGTTTGTCCGCTTCTTCGATGGGTGACGACAGGTCCGCGTCCGTAAAAATCGCGATGCGCGCTCTTGCTTCCAGCATCCCGTGGCGCACCGAAAATCCTTTTCCGCGATGCTGTCCGTTCTGCACAAGTCGCAGCGTGGGGATTTGCTTTTGCCACTCCGTCACAATCCGCGCGGTTTGGTCCGTGGATCCGTCGTCCACAACGATCACTTCTCCATCCCAGCCACGTTTCTCCATGTAGGCGCAAATGCGTTCCAGCGAAAGAGGCAGTCTTCGCTCCTCGTTGTACGCCGGAATGACAATGGAAATCGCGGGCGTGGAGATGTTCATCACTCTACGCGTGCGGGCTCGGCCAGCCGTAGCGTCCCAGGAGCGGAACGAACCGGCAATAGTGCAGCGTTTCCGAGGTCGCTCGCCCTTCCAGCTTGCGCACCAGCACAAGCTCTTGCTCGGTTGCCGGCCCCACAGGTATCACCAGCCGCCCGCCCTCGGCAAGTTGCTCCACGAGCGGCGGCGGAATCCGCGGTGCGGCCGCCGTCACTACGATCGCGTCGAAGGGCGCGGCCTGCTCCAAGCCGAGAGTCCCATCGCCGCAATGTACCGCCACGTTTCTGTATCCCAGCTTCGCCAGCCGGAGCTGCGCCGCCTTCGCCAGACTCACAACATTTTCCACGCTGTGCACTTCGCGTGCTAAAAGCGACAGCACCGCCGCTTGGTAGCCGGAGCCTGTACCCACTTCCAGCACGCGCTCCGTGCCCACGAGTGCCGCTGCTTCCGTCATTGCGGCCACCATATACGGCTGTGAGATGGTCTGTCCTTCGCCGATGGGCAGCGGCTGGTCGGCATAGGCGCCGGCCATCATGTCTTCGGAAACAAACTCATGCCGCGGCACGCGCTGCATTGCGTCCAATACCCCAGGGTCTCGCACGCCCCGTTCGCGGATCTGTTCCTGCACCATTTCCCGGCGCAATTCATCCAGTTCTCGCGTTGTCGTTGCGCCGAACATCCGTGCGCCCGCCAGGGCGGCTGCCCAAATTATAGCACTCGCTCAAACGGCTTGAAGATGTCGCTCCCACGCTCGCGTGGCGAGTATCTCCTCGATCTGAGCAAGTGCGAAGTCCATCTCTTCGTCGCGGTTGTAAAAATGGGGCGAGAGTCGTATGCCTGCCTTCGGTCGGTAGTCTACCAGGATGTCCCGCGCCAGTAGTTCCCGCATCACTTCTGCGGCGTGCGGACACTCCACGGATACGGTCCCGCCGCGCTCCGCGGCATGCGCCGGCGAGTTCACTCGCCAGCCGCGCGCTCGCGCGCCCTCCACTAACCTCGCTGTCTGCCGGACGGAATTTTCGCGGATGCGCTCCACGCCCACTTGCGCGACAATCTCCAGTCCCGGCTGGCAAGCGTAGAACGCGGGAACCTGCGTCGTGCCGGTCATGAACCGAAAGGCGTCATCGCGCCTTTGAATTTGTCCCGGCTCGAACTGGAACGGCTGCCGGTGCGCAAACCAGCCCGTCACTCCCGGCTCGAGACTGGCGCGCAGGTCCGGCCGTACGTAGAGATACGCCACGCCCGGCCCGCCGCACAGCCACTTCAACACGCCGCCTACGGCAAAATCGGCGTTAAGCGCGCGCACGTCCACCGGCACGGTTCCCGTCGCCTGAAATACGTCCAGGACTACATGTGCGCCTACGCGATGCGCCCGCTCGATGATGGCCCGCGCATCCACAATCGTCGCGCTGCGGAACAGTACGTAGGAAATCGGCACCAGCAGCGTTTGCTCATCAATGGCCGCGAGGAATTTCTCCATCGGCACGCGCAGCCCATCCTCGCTCGGGATCAGCTCTACTCGCGCTCCGCGCCGCTGCTGCTCAAAATAGAAGTACTGGATGGACGGAAACTCCAGGTCCACCATCACCACTTTGTTCCGCGGCCCGCTGAAATCGAAGCACGAGGCGATCACCGCTTGCGTGAGCGTCACGTTCTGGTGCACGGAGACTTCGCCCGACCGCGCGCCGATCAGTGCCCCAATCCGGTCGCCCGTCTCCGCGGCCATCTCCCACCAGCTTTCTTCCCACGCGCGCACGCCGCGCGTCGCCCAGGTCTCAGCGTAGTCCTGCATGCGTTCGTACACCCCGCGTGGCATCGCTCCCAACGAATTGCTGATCAGGTAGGTCGTCTTCTCGAGGATGGGAAACTCTTCCCGCCACTTCAAAAGTTCTTCCGTCGCCACGACAACTCCTCATTCCTTCGCGAGCTGCCTTCTTCCCCTGAAACCCGACAAGTTAGCACAAGCCTTCGAATGCTGCTACGTGGCCGGCGGCTTGTCCCAGATGGCACTCCGATTGAAATAAGACCTTGACTGCTTTCTGGAAACGCAAATATGGCGGGTTACTTGAATCTCTTTTTGAATTTCACATCCAAACCAAACGTGCCGTTCTGGTCGCGCAGCGCCACAATGGAAACATTCTTGTTGACGTTGTACTCCACCTGGATCACTTGCTGCTGCGTCGAGGTCACGTCGGTGATGTAAGTAATCGTCAAGTCGCGCGCCACCTGCTGCTCGATGGTCACTCGCGCCGACGCATTTTGTTGCGACCCTGTTCCTGCCAGGAAGGGATCCACGCGGAACCGGCTTACGCCAAAAAGTTTTTCGATCCGCCCACCCACCTGACTGGAGATGGCTTCTGAAAGCAGAGTCGAAGCTCCCATTTCCGGAGACTGCACCCGCGTCGAGGAGCGCAGTTCGCTTTCCTCCCCGGTGCGCCCCAGGGCCAGCAGGGCGATGATGTCCGACGCCGGTAGCGGCGGGTCCGAGCGGTAGCCCAGCACCGGATGGCTCGCCGCCCCCGTAAAATTCAGCGTGATCTCGTACTGCCGTATCGTCGTCGTCGCTTCCACGTTCAACACGGGGTCCAGCCGGAACGGGTTGGCGAAGTTGATGTCGCCGCGCGTCAGCCGGTAACGGTTCCCTCGAAAACTCATCTCGCCGTTTTGCATGTGGATGTGCCCGAGAAAGATGGGATGCTCCCACGTGCCGCGCAGCCGCAGGCTGGCTTCGCTCTCAAATCGCGCGCCGCTCCACTCCAGCCGCGCAGCGGGCGTGGATGCTGCTTCCAGATCGAACTGCAGGTTCCGCACATACGCCGATGTCGTTGCCGGCGTGCGCACTCCCTCACGAGATGCGGTCATGATCGAAGCCAGATCGACCCCTTCCGTCAGAAGCAGCCGCTCGACCAGCACGCGTCCGGAAAGCACTCCTGCGTCCATCGTTCCGGTTAGGCGCACTGTTCCGCTCGCCAGCCAGCTCATGCCCTCCGGGTAGCGTACCCGCACTCGCGTCGCCTGCAATGTCAGGTCGTACCGCGCCGCTGCTAAGCCGTCTCCATACGTCAGCGCGCCACTTAGCACCACCTTGCCGCCTCCGGCCTCGGCGGCCACGTTTTCGAACACCAGCCGGCTGGTATCGAACACGAGATCCCCGTTCAACTTGCTCAAGCCAGCCGGAAAATCACCGTAGTTCGCCGACGCATTTTCCACGTGCACGCCACCTGTAATTCGCGGGTTCGCCAGCGTGCCCTCGATGGACGCGTTCACCCCCGCCGCGCCATGCGCTTCCAGTTCCGGCATAAAGCCGCCCAATAGTTGCAGGTTCACCGTGCCGTTCAGCCTCAAGTTGACCGGCTGAGTTCCCGCGAATCGCACGAATCCTGCGATCGCAAAATCCGTTTCCGGCCCGCGGATGCGCGCTTGCTCCACGCGCACTTCCTCCCCGCGGTACGCCAGCCGTAGCGGCCCCACGTTTTCCAGTTTAATGTGCTGATATTCAAACTTCAGCTGTGCAATGTCGGCCTCAATGGCGATCGTCTCCGGCTTTCTCAGCAGACCGCTCAGGAGAAATCTCCCGTTCACGTCGCTGTCGCCGGTCAGTTGCTTGAGTCGTAGCGCCGTCTTGATGAACACGTCCAAGTTGAAGTCCTGCACCGTCAGGTCGCCCTGTAACGGGTAGTCGCCGCCGAGCGTCAAGTCCAGCTTGCCGTCCAGCTTCCCGGTCGCCATCGTGGACTTCAACGCCACATGCGCGCGCCGCCCGTCGGAATGCACGCGCGCGTCGAAGTTCCCCATCACTTCGTCGCCCACCTGGAAATTCTCGAGCCGCAGCGTACCGTCGGATTTCATCGCAGTCAGCGGCCCCTGCCCGCGCACATCGAAGCTCAAACGACCGCCCAGCGGAAACCGCTCCGATTGAATGCGCTCGATTTTTTCCAGCGCGATCGTCGCGCCTTGCAAGTCGAATTCCACGCTGGCCGGCGTTTCTCCGTTCGCCATGCGGTAAAGAAAGTCTCCCGTTACGCGTCCGGTGCCCTGCTGGATTTCCGCCCGGGCGATTCGCACTTCGTCATTACGCAGTGCGAAGTGGCCTTTCCCGCGTTCGGCCCGGAATCCCCACCCTTCCACCTGCTCGAGCTGAAACGTCCCGGCAAATTCCGGATCGCTTCGCGTCCCTCGCCCCACGAACTCACCGCTCAGCAGCGCCCGCACCGGATACGCCCACCCGAACAGCGCCTGCAAATCGTCCGTCGGCGTTCGCGTGACGTTGAACTGCGACTGCCACTGGCTCTCCGGCCGGTAACTCCAATCGTCTAGCTCGAGTTGCAGGCTCATCTCCACCGAGGATCGCCCGCGCCGCACGCGTGTCCGCTCCAGTTTCAGTTCATCCGGCGAATACTTCAGTTCACCCTCTACCTCGTCCCAGTACAGGTTGTCGTACCTTGCCTCGAAACCTCGCACATGTCCCACAAACGTCGGCCCGCCCAATTTACCCAGCATCCGGCCTTTCCACGTCGCGCGCCCTCCGATGCGCCGCGGTTCCTCATCCACTCCTCGCAGCCGGTTGATGAAGTCATCCCACTGCAGCAGGTCGCCCACTTCCAAGTTGATTGCTAGATCGGAATCCTTCGCGGCCAGCCTCCCGTCCAGCTCGAGCCGGCTTGTCGGCGTCTCAATTTCGCTCCGCCGTAACAGCGTCGCCTCATCGTCCAGTGAATAGTCAAATTCCATATGCGCCGTCACCGGGATTTCACCCTGCTGAAGATCGGCGGGCGGCGTCCAGTGCGTCGCGCCGCGCGACGCCAAATACTTGAACTCGTGGTCCCACGTGGTCACGCTGTCCACGCCCACGGACGCGCTCCAATGCAAAGTTGTCACCGGAAAGTTTTCGTTGTCCACGGCCGCCAGCAGGCTCGATAGCTGGATTCCTTGTGCGCGCGACTCCACTCGGAATTTCGCGCCGTCCAACTCCATCGTCACGCGTCCCGTCAGCACGCCGCCCAGCGCATGCGCTTCGAAGTCCGGAACTTCAAGCCTTCGCTTTGCCACTTTGTAGCTTCCTCGGCTCGTCATTCCTTTCGCGTGGAACCACACGTACGGCAGGTCAATCTCCCGTGCCGTGTAACTGCCTTTCAGGTTGAGTTCTCCGCCTGCGTTATTTCCTTCGCCGGAGAAATCGACGAGGCCGCGCGGGGAATGCGGCTTGCGCAACAGGCTGCGCAGGTCGTCGAGCGAAAGTGTTCCCTGGTAGCGGAAGTTCCACTCCGGTTTCGCGAAGCTCGCCAGCCGCGCGCCTGCTCGCAGCTCCGAATGCGGCAGTTTCCACGCGAACTCGTTCACTTCCAGGCTTTCGCGCCCCAGTGTGAATTTCAGCCGCCAGTCCGACGCAAAGGGCAGGTACCTCCGCGCTGCTAGCTTCATCTTGTTCCAGCTGGCCGTCCCCTCGAAGGACTCCTTGCCTGCTGCCGTCGCGTGAAAATCCAGCGCAAACCGGAACTCCCCGCCCTCGGCCGCCAGCGGCACGCGTACATCGTTGATCAGCAGCGTTCCCTGGTTGAGCCGCAGCTCGCGGATGGTCAGGTCGAAGATTTGTTCCCGCCACGACTTTCCCGCGGGGCGCTCGGTCTGGGGAATCGGCGCGTTGCTTTTTCCTTCCTTGTCGATCCGCAAATGCAGGACAGGTTTTTCGATCCGCACCTCGTCCAACGCAATCTGTCGACGAAAAAATGAAACAACTCGCAGGTCCACCACGAGCGTCTGCGCATAGAAAAATGGCGGCGTTCCCTCAGGCTCCCGCCCGTGTAGAGTGAAACCATCCAGTTCCGCGCGCAGCGCCACCACGCTGAAACGGAATTCCTTCAGCTCGACTCGGCCTCCAGTCATCTTCTCGATTTGTGCGATCACGCCGGTTCGCGCCCACCGCGCAGCCACGCCCGTCTGAACAAGAATGATGGCAATCACTATGAGGACGGCTGCCGTCGCCCCCAGAACCTTGAGCCATCGTTTCCACCTGAATTTCACGGCGAGTTCTTCTTTCCCGCGATTTCAATCCTCAGCCGGGCGCGGGTTTCCTCCAGCCACTTTGCCGCCCGCGTGCTGATTTCGCGCTGCGTCAATAGCTCGCGGATTTGCCCCTCTACACTTTCTAGCGCCGGTGCTTCCTGCCCGCGCTTGCGCAATTCCGGCACAAGCTCTTCGCGAAAATACTTTTCCACCTGCGCGCTTTCCACATGCGCCGCCGGCCGCAGTTTGTAGTCCAGGTAGCGCGCCAGATAGATCTGCCGCTCCACGTTTCGCGCCACGCTTTCCGCCGTCAGCCCGAGTTCCTGCAACCGCGCGCGAAACGCATCCGCGGAGCTGAATTGCGCGGCGAGTCTCTCGACTTCCTTTTGCGCGTCCTCTTTCGCCGGTTTCGGGAAGCGAGCTGCAGTGGCTTCGGTGTGCACAATCCACTGGTCAATTAGTCTTTGGATAAGCCCGTCTTCTCCGGGCAGACTGCTCTGCGCACCTGTGCCGGGGGAGTTCACTATTTGCTGAAAGCGCCCGAGCTCGCGCACATCGCTTTGCGTCAGAATCTCGTCTTCGATTCGCACCACGATACGGTCCACCACCTGCTGGCCGGAAAGCAAAACGGGCGCTCCCAACGAAGCGAGCAAAAAGATCAGCGATGTGACGGCTCTGCACATTAGAACAGCGACCCAATGCTGAAATAGAAATGGAATCGCGGCAACCGCGACCTTTCAAGATTTGGTGGAGCCGGCAGCGGACAGCGCCCCGGGGGAGCCGGCGTGCCGGAAGTCCCACAGAATTCGATGTGCGCCGGGTTGAGGAGATACCCCAGGTCCAGCCGGACGGGCCCGATCGGAGTGGCGTATCGGAATCCGATGCCAATGGTGTGGGCCATATATTTCAAGTCGCCACTGGCCACATCTGCGGCGGTCGGCGACGTCCGCAGCGAGATCTTGCTGGCCTTGGTGAAGACGTTTCCCACGTCATAGAAGATCGCACCGGCCACGGGTTCCTTGACGAACGGCAATCGCATGGGGAAGCGCAATTCCTGATTGAAAACGAGCAAGGCCTCACCGCCAATGGGAAATCCGGTGACTGGGTCGCGCGGCCCCGCCTGGTTCAGCGCGAATCCGCGCAGCGACATTCCGCCGCCCGCGAAGAAACGTTCGGGTAGTGGGATTTGCTCTGGGGTCGTAGTTCCGAGCGCACGCTGAATGCCGATCCGCGTCGAACGCGCGAAACTCAACCGCCGGGGCAGCGAGTGAAATGAAGAATTTTGCACGAAACCGCGCAGGAAACTCGCGCTCGAACCCAGGGCGCGGCTCGCCACATTCAAATCCGCAGTGGTGAAGTTGCCGCGCGTCGCGTCGGCAGGGTTGTCGCGCTTCTCACGTACCCAGGAGATTCCCAGTAGAGAAACCAGCGTGGGCTGGCTAAACAGAGGGATCTGCGAGGATGCGACTTTGAGCGACTTGGCGTCCACTTGGACGCGGCGGTAGGCAAAGCGGTACTGCAAGGAGGTGAGGTTCGAAACTTGCTGTGCAATCTGCAATGCGCCTTCATACCGTGTCGATGTAAACGTCCGCACGTCCCGCGTCTTGTCCGCAAACCCGGTCAGTTGGAAGCTCAGCGACGGCTGCCCCCAGAAAATCGGCGCGGAATAACTCAGCAGCGCGCGTCCCTGCAGGGTGCTGGCGCGGCCTTTGAAGCTCAGCGTATGGGCCCGCCCCAGCACGTTGGCTTTGCTGAATTCAAAAATGCCGCGCGGACTCGCGCGCACTTCGCCGCCCACCGGGTCGTTCGCGCTTCCCAGGCGCTGCACTTCCACGCCGCCGCCGTACGCGATCGTGTATCGCTTCGCTTCTTCCACCAGCACGATGAGTGTCTTGTCCGCCTCTGTTCCGCTAGGATTTTGCGGCGCAATCTGTACCCGGCTGAAAATTCCCAGGTTGTAGAGTCGCCGCTGCGTCTCTACGATGTCTCCCTGCCGCAGTGGCTCGCCCGGCGCGAGTTGCACTTCTTGTGCGATTGTCTTCTCACCCGTGTGCTGGTAGCCGCCCAGCAAGACCTTTTTTACTTTGAATTGCGGCCCTTCCGCGATCCGGTAGGTCAGCCGCATTCGGTTCGGCGCGCCGGTATCCTCTGCCAACGGCTCGAACCGCGCCTCCGGAAACCCTTCGTTGTAGTACAGCGCCAGGATGTTGTCACGGTCGCCGGCCACATTGAATTCCGAATACGGCTGTCCCGGCGTCGAGCCGACCACGGAGAGCAAGAAGTCATCGTCAAGGGTTTTGTTACCCTCGAGTCTGAGGCCAGCCACCAACGTCTGCGGGCCCTCCTCGGTGCGAAAACGCACCAGCAGATCGCCCTTCTTTCCTTGGTAATTCTCCGCCGTCTCCCACTGCACCTTCGCGTCGCGGAACCCGTTAGCCACGTAGATCTGTTCGATGCTCTCTGTATCCGACAGGAGGAGCTTGCGGCTATACCGTCCACGCGACGTAAAGCTGGTGGGCTGCAGCGCCAACCGTTCACGCAGAAGAGATGTGCTGAAGTATTTGTTTCCGGCAAACTCGATTCCCACCAGCCTTTGTTGCTCGCCTTGTACCACGGTGTAGGTGATGACCTGGTGACCCGTCTTCGCGTCCTCGCTCGTGTCGAAGCGCACCTGCGAATCGAAATAGCCTTGCGATTCCCGGTGGTCGCGGATGTTTCGTCGCCCTTCTTGCAGTAGGTCCTCGTCCACGGCGCCTTCCTGATAAATGGGCAGCAGTTTGCGCAACTTCTTATCGGAGATCTTTGCGCCTTTCAACTCCACCCGCACCTTCGGTCCCACGAAGATGTCCAGCAGCAACGGCACCGTATTGCTTTTCGCGTCATATTCCCCGCGGCGCACGCTGACTCGCGCGCTCAGGTGCCCGCGCTTGGTCAGATGTTTGCGCACCCGCTCTGCCCCTCGATCCAGGCGCGCCGCCGTCACTTCCTTTCCTTGTTTCAGTCGCGCCTGCCGCAACAATTCGTTCCCGTTCGTTGCGGCCCCTCCATATTCTGTTACGGTTCCAATTCGCGCCCGCGGGCCCGGCATGACGTGCACCAAAATTTCCATCTGATGTGTCGCCGCGGTTTCCCTGCGCTCCACTACAATCCCCGCTTGGTAAAACCCTTCGTCCTGCAGTGTTTGCTGCAATCGTTCCAGCGCTTCGTGCAGGGCTTGTTCGCGGAAAATCTCGCCCAACCCCAATTGTAGTGCCGCCAGCGCAGCGCCCTCCCCAGGCGGCTCCCTCAGACCGGTTACACGCACACTGTTCACATACGAATTCGGCCGGACAACAAAGTCCAGGCGCACTCCGCCCTCGCCTGCAGAGGCTTCGGCGCGGATGTCCGCAAAACGCCCGCTGCGGTAGAGTTGCCGCAGGCTCTCGCGCACCGCGTCGCTGCTGTAGTTTTGTCCGGCTTGTTGCGCGAGCTCGGCAGGGTTTTCGTTGAGCACTTCCCCGCCTTCGCTCACCACGCGGACCGCGGCGACCCGTTGTTCCTCAAATTGGACTGTGTTCTGTGTCGCTGCAATGGCTGGTCCCGAACTGCGGGATGCAGGCGGCATCGGCGACTGGGCGTGCGCGCCTTGCGCAGCGAGCCACAGCGCCAGCATCAAGACCGTTCCTGAAATTTCACCCTCCCAGACTCACTCCGCCTGCACTCAAAGTGAGACGGAAGGTTAGCACAGCGGCGTTGCCTGCTGCCCGTGAAAAGGCGATAGTATGTTGGCTCATGTGACTCAGATCCGGTCCCAGATTTTCTGCGGGATTTGTCTGACGGCTTTCGGAGGAGACTTCCATGACTCGCTTGCGCGCTGTGCTGCTTTTCGCGATGTTCGCTATCGCTGTGCCGGTCTTTGCCCAGGCGCCGCAGGCCAATCCTCTCGCCGGCGACCTCAAACTCAAACTTGCCAAGCAGCTCCAGCAAATGGCCGCCGATTTCGACGGCGTACTGGGTATCGCGGTGAAAGACCTCGGCACCGGCGAGACGTTCTTCGCCAACGCCGACGCCGTTTTCCCTCAGGCCAGCTCCATCAAAATACCCATCCTGCTCGAACTCTTCCACCAGGCCCAGGCGGGCACGCTCAAACTCGACGAGCGCGTGGACGTGAAAAAGGCCCTCATGGCTGCCGGCAGCGGCGTCCTCTTGCACTTCAGCGACGGCGGCTCTGCGCTTTCCCTGCGTGATTTGGCCGTGCTCATGATCGTCCTCTCCGACAATACCGCCACCAATATCATTATCGACCATGTCGGAATGCAAAACGTCAACGACAATCTCCGCCGTCTCGGCCTCACCCAGACGCGGCTCCAGCGCATCATGCTCGACGTCGATGCCCAGCGCGCTTCCCGCGAAAATCTCTCCACACCGCGCGAGATGGTGACGTTGCTCGAACTCCTCGACGCCGGCAAAGCGCTCGACCCAAAATCCACGCAGGCTGCACTCGAAATCCTGAAGTATACGAAGAATACGGCGCTCCGCCGCAGCCTGCCCGCTGGCGTCGCGCTGGCCAGCAAGCCCGGTGGCATAGGCGGCGTTGCTTGCGAATCGGGGATTGTCTATCTGGCGGGAAAACCCTATGCGATTGCCGTGATGACCACTTTTGACAAAGACTCCGACGCTGCGGACGCCGCCATCACCGAGATCTCGCGCCGCGTCTATTCTTACTTCGAGCGCCTCGCTCGCTCCAACTCCTTCGGCGCCCGCCTTCCGTAGCGGCGCTCTTCAGGCCGGCATTCTCTTCGTCTGCGCGAAAGAGGTTGCTACACCGCGCACTCGCCCTTCTTGTGCAGCCGGTGCAGTCTTTTCCCCATGGCGCGCATTTCGTTTTCGCTCAGCGCCTTCTCGATCCTCGGGAAAATCTCATTCTCTTCCAGCCGCACGTGGTCGTAGAGCGTCTGCGCTAACTTCGACACGTCGTCTTCCGAAACCTTGCCATTTTCCAGCGCCGCCTCCACCCTCCCGATCAGCCCGCGAATGATGACGTGTTCCGCCAGCATGCGCATCACGACTTTGTCCTCATCCAGCCTGGCATGCTGCGCGTACGCTGGCAGCAGCACTTCCTCTTCTTCACGGAAATGTACCTGGCCGGCGCTTTTCCAGAAGCGTACAAATTTTCGCGCCACCGCGCGCACCGCCGCCTCTCGCTTTGTCCCCGGCTGTTTCAGTGCTCGCCGCATTTCCCACACTTGGATGAGCGCGAAGTGATGGTGTTGGCTCAACGGGTGCAGGCTTTCGTGTCGTTTCATGGATTTGCCTTGCGAAGGGAATTAGGCTTTCGCGCTGCGGTTGGCGGCGTCCGCCAGGGGTTTTTGCCGCGCCGCCGCGCGCTCCATATTTTCTCGAAGGTTCATCAGCGTAAGGAACGTATTCAGGATGCGTGCCTTCAATTCGTCCGGCAGCCGTTGGTTTCCTGTGGCCACTCCCGCTAGCGTCTTCCCCGCCTGGCCCAGGTAGCGGACAATTTCCTCTCGCCGTCCTTCATCCGGAGCGCCCCCCACGGTTTCCCGCCGCAGATCGGCGCACTTTTGCTCGACGCTCACCGTGAAGTGCAGAGGGCAGAAATTCTCCTGTGTAAGCTCTGCAGGCACGACGGCTTTGCAGCCGGCAATTCGACACGCAAGTTCCATCGAGAATCCCAGGGGGCCGGGCTTTCTCTTCTACCACTCCCGCACAGGGAAAGCTACTCACTGCGCTCTCTCTGTCACCAATCGTCTAAGCCCGGGTCCGCCCTGGTCCCTGGCTCCGGCCGCCAAGCCTGTTAAACCACCGCCAGCGCCGATTCCAGGTCCGCGATGATGTCGTGCCAGTCCTCCAACCCCAGCGACAGCCGGATGCCTCCCGGCCGCAGCCCGCTTTTTATCTTTTCTTCCGGCGGAACGGCGGCATGAGTCATCGAAAACGGGTTTTCGATCAGCGTCTTGATTTGTCCCAGACTGACTGCCAGCGTGATGGTGTATGCATGCTCGGCAATGTAGTCCACAAAACGCACGCCGGTTTCTTCGGCATTCTCGCCGGCCCTGTGCGCCGCCGAGGGATCGGTGCCTTTCAGCTCAAAATAAAGCAGGCTGCCCGGGGCGAATTTCCCGTCGTAGCTCACCATCTGCTGTTTGGCCAGCTCGTACTGCGGGAACGTCGGCAGGCCGGGATAGAGTACATTTGTGACCTTGGGCTGCTTCAGAAGGAATTCTGCCACGCGCAGGGCCGTCTTCTGCTGGTTGACCATGCGTGTCGCCAGCGTCGGCAGCCCGTACACCAGGATGGGCCACGCGGCCTTCGGCGAAAGCACGCCGCCGAAATCCTTCCGGTAGAGCATCCATTGGTGATAGTAGCGGTTCGCACCGACCAGCACTCCCCCCATGTCCGTCCCGAACCCGCCGATGGCTTTTGTCAGGCTCTGCACCACCACGTCCGCGCCGAGTTCGAGCGGGCGCTGGCAGTAAGGCGTAGCAAACGTGTTGTCCACGATGATTTTGATTTTCTCTTCTTCCTTGCGGTCTTTGTTCAATTGGTCCACCACACGACGCACCCTGGCGATATCGATCAGCTCCATCGTCGGGTTCACCGGCGTCTCGAAATAGACGACGCGGCAATCCGCTGTGGCCGTCTTCAAAATGGACTCCGGCTTGGTCAGGTCACAGAAGTCGGTGCGCACGCCGTAATGCGGCACCCAATTCGTCAGCAAGCTGAACGTACAGCCGTACAGGATGCGGTGCGCCACAATCTGGTTCCCGTGCGACACCATTGAGCAGATCGCCGCGCTGATCGCCGCCATGCCCGTGGCAAACGTCACCGCGATTTCTCCGCCCTCGGCCACTGCCAGGTTTTCCTCCAACATTCCGCGCGTTGGCTCGTCCAGCCGGTCGTAAATGTAAATCGGCGCGCGTTGCGCCACGTCGGAGCCGAATTCCTCGAAGCCTTCTGCCCCGCGGTGCACCGATTGCAGCCGGTAGGTCGCCGAGCTCGACTGCGGCGGCACCACGTGGTGGTCGTAGTCCCACCGCCCGGTGGCGAAGCTGCCGTGAATCATCCGCGTGCGCAGTTTGTAGTGCTCGCGCGGCTTTTTCGGTTCGTGCTTTGCTTTTGGATGCTGTTTAGATTCAGAGTCGTGATTGACGATGACCGAAGAATCTGGCTTGTCACTCATGGGGATTTCTCCAACATCCCTCTCCGATCCCGGGATTTCCACCCGGGCTTCTCGGAGTGGCGCCAGTTTTTTCCATTTCGCCTTGCGCCATCTTCGGGACTAACTATGTCGGGTCGGCTGTAGGGGCCCATCCCGCATCGCGGGACTTGCCCGTTCGGACTTTGTGACGCGGCTGCTTTCAAGTTACCACGTTCCATCGCCCGGCTACCACTACTTGCTCATCGCTTCTTCTCTTTTCGCAATCGCCGGGCAGTGGAGCAAAGGAAATGCACATCCCCGGGTTCCTAGCAACGCGATTCACGAAAGCTATTCCAACACTGAAGCGCTGGGCTCAATAAGGAAACCACAGCCACATCGAGCCACCCTGCCGGCTCCTGAACCCAGTTCCCTGTTTCTTTGCTCCCGTGCTACACTGTGCGGGCAGTAGATTTCAAAGACGAGTCGCAAACAAATAGGTGCCCATCGCACCTGCCATCTTTTCCTGTTGAGGCAATCCCAATGTCTGGCCATTCAAAGTGGGCGACCATCAAGCACAAAAAAGCGGCCACGGACGCCAAGCGCGGACAAGCATTCACCCGTCTGATCCGTGAAATCTCCATCGCCGCGCGCAGCGGCGGCGGCGACCCGGACACGAATCCCCGCCTGCGCACCGCCATCCAGGCCGGCAAGAACGAAAACATGCCCAACGACAACATCGAACGCGCCATTCTCCGCGGCACCGGCCAGCTCGAAGGCGAGCAGCTCGAGGAAGTGACGTTCGAAGGCTATGGCCCGGGCGGCGTCGGCATCCTGGTTCGCACGGTCACCACCAACCGCAACCGCGTTGTCAGCGAGATCCGCCACATGATGGCCAAGCACGGCGGCAACATGGCCGAGGCCGGCAGCGTCTCCTGGCAGTTCCACCGCAAGGGCGATATCGTCGTTCCCAAGGAAGCCGCCGACGAGGAAAAGATGATGTCCCTCATCCTCGACGCCGGCGGAGAAGACCTCCGGGACGACGGCTCCGCCTGGGAAGTGGTCACTCCGCCCGAAGCGTTCGACGCCGTCCGCGACGCCCTCGTCAAGGCCGGCATCACCCCGGCGTCCGCCGAGCTCAGTCTGCTCCCGCAAAATTACATCAAGCTCACCGGCTCGCAAGCACAGCAGATGTTGCGGCTCGTGGAAGCGCTCGAGGAGCACGACGACGTGCAGCAGGTTTACGCTAACTTCGACATCGACGAAGCCGAAATTCACGCCGCCGTCAGCTAAGCCATTTCTGATTTGCCTTCAGCGGGGCCCTGTGTGCCGCGCCCCGTTTGTCAATTTTCGCTTTTGGCCTCTTTCGCGCAAAAAACTCTTTCCGCGCCATTCCTCTCCGATTACACTGAATTCCGACCATGCGCGTACTTGGCATTGACCCAGCCGCCGCCGGCCCCGCCGGCTACGGCGTCGTGGATACGGACGGCGCCACCTGCCGCATGCTGCATTTCGGCGCGCTGCGCCGCTCCCCGCGCTCCTCGTTCCCGGAGCGCCTCCGTGCGATTCACGCGCTCATTGCAGACTTGATCGCGGAGTTTTCCCCCGACGCCGTCGCCATCGAGTCCGTCTTCACTGCGCTGAACATGAAGACCGCGCTCAAGCTCGCAGAAGTCCGCGGTGTCGTGACCCTGGCCGCCGCGCAAGCCGGCATTCCGGTGCACAGCTACGCGCCCCGCGAAGTAAAAGCCAACGTGGCCGGCTATGGCAACGCAAGCAAACAGCAGGTACAGCAGATGGTTCGCGCTACTCTCGATTTGCGCGAGACCCCGCAGCCCTCCGACGCCGCGGACGCCCTTGCCGTCGCGCTCTGCCACATCTATTTCACGCAGGCTCGCGAGCGCACGGCCCATGCGCCGGGCACCGCAGATAGCCGCGCCGCTCCGAGCCGCATCCAACCTTCACGATGAACATCATGCGCCCGCGTTCACATTTACTTTTTTTTGCTCTACTGCTTTTTTGCTTTGCGATCACCCATCCCCCTCTGCTCGCCGCCGACCCGGCCACGGTCAGCTACCGCAAGGTCTTTAAGTCCAGTCAGCCGGAGTTTGTCGAAATTAAAGTGCGCGAGAACGGCGCCGCCACCTACGACATCCGCTCGCTTTCCGAGGACCCCGACGCACAGCCTTTTGAAGTTGGCGCACCGCTCACGGCAAAAATCTTTCAGCTTTCCGCACAGCTCAAGAATTTCCACGGCCTCGATCTCGACACCAAGCGCCGCATCGCCAATCTGGGCGAAAAAACCTTTCGCTTCGAGCGCGGCAGTGATTCCGGCGAAGTCAAGTTCAACTACACCATCGACGCCACGGCCAACCAGTTGCTGATGATTTTCGAAGGCCTGGCGCGGCAGCAGGATCATCTCCGCACGCTGCTCCACCGCATGAAGTACGACCGCCTCGGCGTCAACAACGCCCTGCTGAATTTCGAGACCGACCTCAATCACAAAATCCTCCCCGAGCCCGAGCGCCTGCTGCCCGCCCTCCAGCAGATTGCCGCCGATCCCCGCTTCGTCGAAATTGCCCGCCAGCGCTCCCGCGCCCTCATCGAACGCATCCGCAACCCCAGGTAGCACAGGATTTCAGCCTGTGGTCGTCGGACCGAGCATTGGCAGTGGACAGACTGGTCCCGATCCCGAGGCATCGGGACTCGGGAGTCTGTCCTACGACGCCTACCCCACCCCCCCCCCACCCCACCTGAAATGCGTAAGTGTTCATTCCAAGAGGCTTGAGTTCGATCTGGGGCGTAAGTGTTCATGGTAAAGGGGTTAGAGTGTGGAAGTGTGAAAGTGAAAGAGCACCACCCCCCCACCCCGGTGTTTTGGGGAAGCGTTGCCGACAAAGGGCTTGTGGGAGAATTTTTTGCAAGTGTTGCTGACAAAAGGGTTAGCATTTTTATTTACCCTTTCCCCGACCCCTTGGGGCAATGCTTAGCTTCTCGTGAGTACACGTCTTCGTATATTAGCTTATAGCTACAGATGTGTCAAGGGGAATGGGCTGAGGATACTGTCCTAATTTGGTGAGAGGTTGTCTGCTCCGACAGGGAAAGGATCGTAACGGGCCGGTCAGCCGGTTGCGCTTGCCTGCCCCGCCACGCTCCTGCTACTCTGCGCTGACATGACAGCGAAAGCTTTCGACGAAGCCTTCGAGAAAGTCAAAAACCTCGCTGCGACCTTCAAAGCCAACGAATTCCGATATCTGTCTGCCGAATATCAGGAAGCCGAGGCCCGCAAGGACTTCATCGATAAGTTTTTCATCGCGCTCGGCTGGGACGTGAACCACGACCAGCAAACGAATCCCTACGAGCAGGAAGTCAAAGTGGAGCCGCCCGTCTCGGCTGGCGGTCAACGCCGCGCCGACTACGCCTTCCACGTCGCCCCGAACTACCGCGACGTTCGCTTCTACGTCGAGGCCAAGAAGCCGCACGGGGACATCGCCACCGCCGACAACTACTTCCAGACCATCCGCTATGGATGGAACAGCGACACGCCGCTGGCTGTACTCACCGACTTTGAGCAGTTCCACGTTCTCGACTGCCGTTACAAGCCTGATATCGACACGGCGTTACTCTGCCACGTCGCAAAGTACCACTACAGCGAATACACCGACCCCAAGAAGTTCGCCGAAATTTACTGGCTGTTCTCCCGCGAGGCTGTCGCCGACGGCTCATTGGAGAAGCGCGCCAAGGAACTGCCTAAGCCGCGGGGGAAGGCCGTCCAACGGGGGCTGTTCCCCGGCGGCTACCAGCGTATTGACGATTCTTTCCTCAAGGAACTCGACGAATACCGCACTTCACTAGCCCGCACGTTCAAGAACAAGAATCCAAAGCTCGACAGCGAAACGCTTACCGAGCTCGCCCAGCGCACACTCGACCGCCTCGTCTTTCTTCGCTTCCTCGAAGACAAAGGGATTGAGCCCCATCGCCTCGTGGATAGGTTTGGCGAAAGAGGCACAGCGTGGGACGATTTCGTTGCCGCCAGCCGCCGCCTCGACGGCATTTACAATGGCGTGGTCTTCAAGCACCACGAGATCCTCGACGGCGAAAAATTCCGCGTGGACGACACCGTTTTTGCCGATATCTGTGAGAGCCTCGCGCATATCAATTCCCCCTACGACTTTGACGCCATCCCCATTCACATCCTCGGCTCAATTTACGAACGCTTCCTTGGCAAAGTCATCGTCGCCACCGGCAAACGGGCGACCGTCGTAGACAAACCCGAAGTCCGCAAGGCGGGCGGCGTCTATTACACGCCGGAGTACATCGTCCGCTATATCGTCGAAAATACTGTCGGCAAACTTATTGCCGGCAAGACGCCAGACCAGATTGCCGAAATGCGTTTTGGCGACATCGCCTGTGGCAGCGGCTCCTTCCTGCTCGGAGTTTACGATCTACTGCTGACCTACCACGGCAAGTATTACAACGAGAACCTTGACAAGACTCGCAAAGGTGATTGCCTTGTGCGCGAGGGCAAGCTGTTTCTCTCGCTCCGCAAGAAACGCGAAATCTTGCTCAACAACATCTACGGCGTGGACATCGACACCCAAGCCGTCGAAGTCGCCCAACTCTCGCTCTACCTCAAGCTGCTCCAAGACGAAACCACGGCGACGGCCCACCAATACTTTCTCGAGTTCGAGCACACAGCCCGGTTGAAAAAGTTGCTACCTGACCTGAGCAAGAACATAGTTTGCGGCAACTCGCTCATCGGCACCGACATTCTCGAAGGCCAGCTCTTTCCCAGGGACGAGGAACACAAACTCAACTCGATGAACTTCGAGGATGCCTTCCCCGAAGTCATGAAACGCGGCGGCTTCGACGCCATCGTAGGAAATCCGCCGTACCTTGGCGGCAGAGAGTGGAAGGAAGAAGGCGGGAGAAAATATGACTATTTTATGAAGCATTTCACAGTTGCAGAGTATCAATTCGATATTTACGCGCTGTTTTGGGAACGGGGAATCCGAGTCTTGAAGCAAGGCGGGCGGATTGGTTTCATCACTCCGAACACTTGGCTCAACAACCAAGGGAATACAAAACTGCGACAGTTCATTATGGATAAGACACAAGTTGCCACCATCACAGACTACTCGCGAATCAAAGTTTTCTCGCAAGCCGTCGTGTTGCCCATCATCACGATCTTAGAACGAAGCGATCATCCATCCGGTAAAGTGGAAATATACTTGCCCGATAGCGGCGAAATTCTTCTCAGTCATAGAATTCCGCAAGACCTTTGGTGCGACGACGAATACAAGATCTTTAACATCGGTTTGCGCGAGCAAGACGTGGTTATTCGCAAGAGAGTCGAACACAATTCCGTTAAGCTCGAATCCCTTGCTGATGTAAAATTCGGCATCAAGATTTACGAAACCGGAAAAGGGACACCTCCTCAAAAACCTTCGGACGCTAAAAGGCACGTCTTTGAGGCAAAGCAAAAGCTGAACTCAAAATACCGCCGCTACCTTGAAGGCAAAGATGTAAACCGCTACCAAATCACATGGAAAAACCGTTGGTTGAAATATGGCGAGAATTTGGCAGCACACCGAGACCCATCCCTCTTTGAAGGCCAGCGTCTCTTGGTTCGGCGCATCGTTGGCGAGCGTCTCATCTCAACGTTCACAGACGAGGATTTTGTTACCAGTCAACTGCTCCAGATCGTCAAACCGCGTGACCAGAGTATTGCCAAGTATCTACTCGGCATTCTTAATTCATCCCTCTTGGCTTATCACTTCAAAAAGAAATACAACCGCCAAGACAAGACGTTTCCTGAGATACGCATTTACGAACTTAGTTCCCTACCAATCCGCTCGTTAGAATTAGCCAATCCTGCAAACAAATCGTGCCACGACAAGATCGTGCAAATGGTAGATGCGATGCTGGAGGCGAAGAAGCAGTTGGCGAAGGCGAAGTCAGACAAGAACAAGACCTATTTCGAAAACAAATGCGCCGCCCTCGACCGCCAAATCGACCGCCTCGTCTATGACCTCTACGGCCTGAGCGAGGAGGACATCCGGATCGTAGAGGGCGGGAAGTGAGTCCTTCCGGCATGTAGAGCAGGCAGGTGCGCCCCTACAAAGCGGCGTCGATCTCGAGGGGCGGGAGCCGCGGTGATGAGCGCAGCCCCTTCGCTTCGCTCAGGGCAAGCAAGAGTGGCTGCGCTACAACGGGCGGCCGCGGTGAAGAGCGCAGCCCCTTCGCTTCGCTCAGGGCAAGCAAGAGTGGCTGCGCTACAATGGCGGGCCTTTGCCACCTTCTTTCTCCTTGACCCATAACCCCCGCGGGGCCACCATGGACTTGTCTGCCCGGCGCAACCTCTTGTCCCCCGGCGCCATCGGACTATATGGGTAGTGATTGGGTCCCCCTAGGGGGTTGCCATGAACCGACGCATCGCGTTCTCCGCTCTCAGCTTGATGACGTTGAGTCTGGTGTTGGCTGCGCCGCACGCCTTAGCTGCTCCCGAGGCTTCGGGAGACCAGGACTATAGCTATGCCCGCATCGTCCGCCTCAGCTATGTGGAGGGCGACGTCCAAGTCCAGCGGCCCGAAGAGGTCGGCTGGGAGGGCGCTCTGCTCAATCTCCCCATTCGCCACGGCTATCAAATCTCCACCCGCATGGGCCGCGCCGAAATCGAATTTGAAAGCGGCGCTGTAGCCCGTCTGGCGGAAGACACGCTTCTGGAGTTCACTGAACTGGCCCTGGCCGATGGCGCCCGGCTCACCCAGTTGCGGCTGGTCCGCGGCACCGCCACGTTTTACGCCAATCTTTCCAACGAAGACCGCTTCAGCGTCGCCACGCCGCACTTCACTGTCATTCTGCCTCGCAACGCGCGCTTCCGCATTGATGTGGGCAACGACGGCGCCACGGTCAGCGTGCTGAAGGGCGACATCACTGTCGAAGCCCTCGGCGCCTCCTATCGCATCACAAAAAACCGCGCCTTTTTCTTCCGCACCGACGGTGAGCAAGTCACGCTGGCTCGCGCACCCGACACGGACGCGTGGGACCGTTGGGTCGAAGACCGCGAAAATATTCTGAGTGCTAGCCGCCAGGCCGCATCACTGCGCTACGCTCGCGCACCATTCAGCTACGGCATGTCCGACCTTGACTACTACGGTGGCTGGTACAACCTCCCGGGTTACGGTTACGGCTGGCAGCCTCGCGGCATTTCCATCGGCTGGTCGCCATACTGCAGCGGGCGGTGGATGCGCGTCGGCGGCTTTTTGACTTGGGTCAGCTTTGAGCCTTGGGGCTGGACGCCGTATCACTATGGCAACTGGATATACGCGCGGAACAGTTGGTTCTGGATGCCCGGCGGATTCCATCAGTGGCAGCCCGCCATCGTTTATTGGGTACATCTCGGCGGCAACCGCTGGGGATGGGGCCCGCGCGGTCCACATGATCGTCCGGGCCACGCTCCGGCCAATCTGCCGCACGGCACGGTCGTCCCGACCGGCAACAACTCGGGCGGCTTTTCCGGTGTGGACCGGCGCAACGACCGCCCGCTAACCAGCGAAATTGGCCGTGGTCGCGTCGCGTTTGATCCGCCAGATACTTTTGACGGAGACAGAAGGCCCCGCGGTCGTGCTCTCGCCGGTAACGATGGCGTCTCGCCGCCAGCTGCTTCCGGCGCTCCTGCTTCCGGCTTTTACGGCGAACCCAGAACACCGCGAACTCGTGAAGGTTCTGCGGACGAACGGCCTGATCCTCGCACGCGTGGCCGTGCCGGCGAAGCGGGCCCTGCCTCTGGAATTGTTTACGATCCGCAGGAGCGCCGCTTTGTGAACGCGCCGGGAGTCCCCGGGCGCGGCGACGCACCCCGCCGTTCCGAATCCGCGGAGACTCCGGCAGCGCCGCCCGCTCGCGGTTTTTCCGGCACCACCGCAACACCTGCCGAGACACGAAAGACTCCCACTGCGGAAATCCGCCGCGAGGAGCGTCCGGCAATTCAGCGCGATGAAAATCGCGTGCCCGGCCGCGGCGAACCGCGGCAGGATAATGCGCCGGCAGGCGTACGTCCGTCGCAGCATCCGCGCCAGGATGCTCAGCCGCAGCAGCGGCAGCCTTCTGCTCCGGCGCCGCAGGCGCAGCCGCGCTACGAGCAACCGCGTCCCGCTCCGGCGCAGCAGCCGCGCTGGGAATCGCAGCCACGGCCCGCGCCGCAGTCGCAACCGCAGCCGCGCGTCGAACCGGCGCGTCCGCCATCGCAACCTTCGGCCCCGGCGCCGCGCAGTGAATCGCGCGAGCGGCCAGCCACCCGCCCGCCAAAGGGTAACTAGCTTCCGCATAAACTCGTCGGGGCGGCCCTTTCGGCCGCCCCGTTTCTTTTTCTTTGATTCTGCTTGCCGGCCACTTCCAGCTCACATCACTGCAATTCCCGCGTAGCCCACCACCTCGTCCCGGTCGCCGGTGATGTCGCCTGACGTCGCGTAGCGGATCACCTCCGCGCGGGTCCCGCCGAGAAGCCGCGCTGCCGTCATCATCGAAACCGCTGGGCCGTACCCGCACATGGTGATGCCTTCATGCCGCACCGTGTCGTACAGCCCGCGCGGGTCCAGCTTCAAAATCTGGTCGATGGCCTTCCGGTCTTTCGCCCGCGTCACGTCGTCGCTCTCGTAGTGGTTCATGTCCGAACTCGCCACCAGGAGCACCGGTTCCTTCTTTTGCGCCAGCACGTCCCCAATTGCCTGCCCCAGTTCCTCGAGCGCCCCGAAGCGGTCTGTCCCCAGCGCGATGGGCACAAACCGGAAATCCCCCGCGAGTTGTTGCAGGAACGGCAACTGCACTTCCAGCGAATGCTCCATTTGATGAGCTACCGAATCTTCGCGCAACAGCGGGCAGGCCTTCTTGAGTTCCACGGCCATCGCGCTGTCGATTTTGGCTTCGCCTAGCGGCGTCCTCCACGTTCCCTCGGACATGATCGCCAGCGCCTGGCCCTCGCGGTAGTGCCGCGGGCAGAGGATGATGTACCGCGCGGGCAACTCCAGCCGCTGGAACACGGCCCCGGCCACGTGGCCCGAATACATGTAGCCGGCGTGAGGCACCACGCAGCCCAGCGCACGTAGCTTTGGCGCGGCAACGGCTTCACCGAGCAATTTTTCAATTTGCTGTTTCAACTCGCGGGGATTGGCAGGGTAAAACCGGCCGGCGACGGCGGGCTCGCGGATCATATTGAGCCTCCTCTTGCGCTACAACGCGGCGGCTCAGAGAGGTTTCGAGGGCTTTCCGATGATCTTGAGGGCGATGTCGCTGCCCGGCTCGTGCTGGATTTCCACACGGTCGCCGTGCTGATAGCCGCCCTGGTCGATGATCTGTTGCATCTTCTCGCGCATTTCCTGCGTGTACGTGAACGTCCGGATCACGCGCTCGTTCTCCCGGCTGCGCACAATGATCTGCACGTTGGTCATGGATAGCACTTCACCTTTGAACTTTGCAATTTTTTTCTTCGGTGCTTTGAGTTGGATGGGCTTCCCCGTTTCCACTTGCGCGGAGACACCCGTCGCCAGTAGGGCCATGGCCATTCCCAACAGTGCGGCGCGAATGCTAGAGCTTCTCATCGAGTGAAATCTTCAACGACTTTAGAAATTTGATGTCCTGCGCGGTCATCTGCACCTTTGGCATTTCCGCGTTTTCTTCGTCCAGGATTTCCTCGTCCACGCGGATGTGCAGCGATTCCAGGAAATTCTGGTCCTGCTTCGTCAGCTTGCTGGGCTCGGCGTCGCGCTTGGCGAGCACGATGGTCGCGTCCAATTTCAACACGATGTCGAATCCCGCCGCACGCACATTCGAAATCGCCTCGGCGATTCGTTCCGAATCCGAAACGGTTTCATTAATCGCGTGGCCCAGGTCCCGCAGCAACTGCTTCATCTGGTCGTCCAGTTGCACGGCCATCCTCCTCGAAGCAATTCTGTCCCATTCTATGACGCGCTCTCGGGCCATACAAGTGCCGAATTCCGCCCTGTGACCTGCTCGCCTTCGCGCCCGGCTGGCTTGCGGCGAGCGGCACGTCACGCGCCCCGGCCACTCTGCTAGAATGTTCGCGTGGCGGATCGTTTGATGGCTGCGCTGCTGGCCGCGTTGGCGGCGTTTTGCCGTTCGGTTGGGCGCGTGATTCGCCAGTTGTTTCACGAAGTCACCGGCGCTTTTTTCCTGCTTTTCGCCACGCTCGGAGGCACTTCCGCCTGGCGCCACTGGCAGCGCGGCTCGGACCTGTGGGTTTTCGGAATCGCCCTGGCGGTTACTTTGATGATGGCGGCGTTTGCCGTTGCTGCGTTCCGCAGCGCCCGCCGCGTGCGATGATGATCGATACTCGAAATTCGAAACTCGTGACTCGTGAAATTCCAAGGCATCTCTGTACTCCGCGAGTTTTTCGAATATCGAATTTCGAATTTCCTTTCTATGAGCAAGCCAACTGACAAGCAGCCAACCGCAGCTGAAAGCGCGAAAGCATTCAGCACTTTATCCGGCCTGCCGCTGGAGCGCGTTTACACGCCGCCCGATTCCGCCGCCGAACCCGACCAGCAGCTCGGCTATCCCGGTGAATTCCCTTTTACCCGCGGCATCTATCCGACGATGTATCGCGGCCGCCTGTGGACCATGCGCCAGTACGCTGGCTTCGGCTCTGCAGCCGAGTCCAATCGCCGCTACCGCTACCTCTTTGAGCAGGGACAGACCGGCCTTTCCGTGGCCTTCGATCTGCCCACCCAGATCGGGCTCGACTCCGATCATGCGCTCGCTCAGGGCGAAGTCGGCAAAGTCGGCGTAGCCATTGATTCGCTCGAAGACATGGAGACTCTCTTCGACGGCATTCCCCTCGGCCGCGTCTCCACATCGATGACCATCAATGCTACGGCAGCAATTCTCCTTGCGCTTTATGTGGCTGTTGCCAGGAAGCAGGGCGCAGATCTTCGCCGCCTCGCCGGCACTGTGCAAAACGACGTGCTCAAGGAATACATCGCCCGCGGCACGTACATCTATCCCGTCCGCCCCGCGATGCGCGTCGTCACCGACATGTTTGCCTGGTGCTGCTCCGAGCTGCCCAACTGGAATACGATTTCCATCTCCGGCTACCACATTCGCGAGGCCGGCTCCACTGCCGTTCAGGAGGTGGCCTTCACCCTCGCCGACGCCATCGCTTACGTCCAGGCCGCGCTAAACGTCGGCCTGGCGGTGGACGATTTCGCTCCGCAGCTCTCCTTCTTTTTCAACGCGCACAGCGACCTGCTCGAAGAAATCGCGAAATTCCGCGCCGCTCGCCGACTGTGGGCCCTCCTCATGCGCGATCGCTTTGCTGCTAAAGATCCGCGCTCGATGATGCTTCGCTTCCACGCGCAGACTGCCGGCAGCTCGCTCACCGCGCAGCAGCCGGAAAACAATATCGTCCGTGTCGCCATCCAGGCGCTCGCCGCCGTGCTTGGCGGCTGCCAGTCTCTCCACTGCAACGCGCTCGACGAAGCCCTGGCTCTGCCCACCGAACAAGCGGCTCTCATCGCTCTCCGCACGCAGCAAATCCTGGCGCAGGAAAGCGGCGTCGTGAACACCGCCGATCCCGTGGCCGGCTCCTACGCCATCGAGAAGCTCACCGACGAAATCGAAGCCGGCGCCCGTGAGTACATCGACAAGATTGACGCCATGGGCGGCATGCTTCGCGCCATCGAATCCGGCTTCGTGCAAAGTGAAATCCAGAAGGCGGCCTACGATTACCAGCACGCCGTCGAGCGCGGCGAGCGCATCGTCGTCGGCGTCAACCAATTCGTCGCCGAGGAAGAAAAGCCCATCCCCACGCTGCGTATTGACCCGGCCATCGAATCCGCTCAAGTGGCGCGCTTGAACGCACTCCGCGCAAAACGCGACGTAGCCAAATCTCGCGCTGCCCTTGCCGAAGTCGAGCGCCGCGCCGCTTCCGGCGAAAACCTCATGCCCGCCATCCTTACCGCCGTGGAAGCCTATTCCTCCGTCGGTGAAATCGCCGACGCCATGCGCCGCGTCTTTGGCGAATTCCACGAATCCGTCGTAATCTGAGCCGGGTCCATGAAATTGTCCCTCGCCGCCGAAGTCGTCTGGCCACGTCGCGTGCGCGCGCCCGCTGACGCCGTCCGCTTTCTGGACGCTGTCGGTTTCTGCGTTTTGTTCCCTCTGAAAAACGTTCCGCTGCCCTCGATGTATTACGCCGCAGCCCATCGGGACATCCATCTCGGTCCCGGCTGGGACACATTCTGCGAGATGATTTGGGATTGGAAAGACGAGTTGCCCCATCGCCGTCGTGCCTATTACTCAAAATGCCTTCGTGGCCGCGGCATGTTCATTTCGCTGAAGTTGCTGCCGCATTTTCTTGCCAGTCGAACGTCGGCCACCTCTCCCGGCGATCACCAGCGCTTTTACTCCGAAGGCCGCATCAGCCACGACGCGCTCAGCATCTGGAAAACTCTGGAAGAGCACGGCCCGCTCGCCACGCTCGAGCTGCGCCACGCCTGCAAAATGGAATCGAAATCCGGCAACGCACGCTTCAAACGCGCCATGCTCGAGCTCCAGTGCCATCTCGTTATCGTCCACTTCGGCGCCGAGAAAGAAACCGCTGCATGGCCCTCCAGCCGTTTCGAGCTCACCTGCCGCGCTTTTCCCAAGCAGGCCGCTGCGGCACGCTCGCTTTCGCCCGGCGCCGCCCGCGCCGCCATCGCCCGCAAATTTCTCGAGCGGCGCCCGGCCGCGCCTCCCGCTGTGCTCGCTCGCCTATTCGGCTGGAGCAAATCCGAGGCCATCGCAGCATGTAGCGGCGGCCTTTAGGCCGGCATTCTTGCAGTGCGGCTAGTGTCAGAGGGAAAGTAAACGCTTTTCGCTTTTGGAGTTTCGAGTTACGATTCCATTTGCGTCGTGTCGTACCCCTTCCTTTGAAATACCATGCGCCTGATCCTCGCATCCGCGTCTCCGCGTCGCGCTGAAATTCTCCGCAGCGCGGGCATTGTTTTCGAATCGCTCCCTGTCGGCATCGACGAGACCCCCTGGCACAGCGAGGCGCCCACTCACTTGGTTCGCCGTTTGGCCCAAGCGAAAGCTGCTGCCGCTGCTGACCGCATCTCCGGTGCCGCCATCATTCTCGGCGCCGACACTGAGGTCGTCGTGGACGGCGAGATCCTCGGCAAGCCCGTCGCCGATCCCGATGCCCGCGGGATGCTTCGCCGCCTTTCCGGCCGCGTCCACGAAGTGGTCACTGGCCTCGAGCTGATCCGTTTGCCCGACCGCGCCACTCGCTCCGAGCAGGAAGTGACGCGCGTGACCTTCGCCGCGCTTTCCGCCGAAGAGATCAACAGCTACGTCGCGACCGGTGAGCCCTTCGACAAAGCCGGTGGCTACGCCATCCAGGGTCGCGCCGGCCGCTTCATTACCCGCGTCGAAGGCTGCTACTTTAACGTGGTGGGCCTTCCGCTCTCCCGCTTGTGTCGAGCGCTGCTCGAGTTCGGTTGGTCCCCGGACTGATAGGTGCGCAAACAAAAACGGCGGCCCGCAATCCCGGACCGCCGTTCCATTTCCTCTTTCGATTCTGCGCCGGCTACTTTTTCTCGTCTGGCTTCTCGCCGGCGTGCATGCCTTCCTTGAAGCTGCGGATACCTTCGCCGAATCCCTTCATGATCTCAGGGATTTTACGCCCGCCGAAAATGATCAGCACGATTGCCAGAATCAGCAGAAGTTCAGGTAATCCCAATTTTCCTCCAAACATGCGACCCCCTATTCCCAATTCTAGGCTTCGCTCCGCCACAGGTCAATCAAACAAAAATGCTGTTGTGCCGGTGCTTCCTACTGAATCACGCGCTCGTCGCCCACGCGGCGCGTCACGCGCTCCCGGTCCAAGAACTCCAGCAGCGGGATCGCATACTTGCGGCTCACCCCGCTCAGTTCTTTGAACGCAGCGATGGGCAGCCGCTCTCCGTGCTTTTTCTTATACTCGGCCAGCTTACCGCGTAACTCTCCCATCGCTGTCCGGTGAAAAATCAGA